>Ga0255356_1001931_pt1 | contig 12492 bp, 14 predicted proteins | sample HBST100metaG_FD_189944 | JGI IMG/M metagenome (GOLD analysis project Ga0255356, IMG submission 189944) | Peat soil microbial communities from Stordalen Mire, Sweden - H.B.S.T100 | ecosystem: Environmental > Terrestrial > Soil > Wetlands > Peat | place: Sweden: Norrbotten County, Stordalen Mire... | reverse complement strand
GCTCATTACGGCGGCGGAGACAGCATTCATGCGGCGGCTGACTCGGCGGCAATTAGCCAGACAGTGCTGGTGGTTTATGACACGGTGTCGACGTTGAGCTGCACACCGCTGGTCGCCGAGATCGGAAGCTCGGTAAGCTGCTCGGATTCAATTGCCTCCTCAGTCGGCCAGCCCTCGGGGACAATCACCTATTACGACGGAACCACCGCGCTGGGAACGGCCACGGTTACCGCAGGCTCGGCCAGCTTCACGCTGAGTTCGCTGGCTGTGGGCACGCATACGATAACGGCGGTGTTCGCGGAAAACGATCCTTACCTTGGCAGTACATCGAATGCGGTGACGCTGACCACGCTCTCGACCTTCAGCCTGACGGCCGCGCCTACTTCCGGCTCAATCTACACCGGCGAGGCATTCAATTCCACGATTACGGTTGTGCCGGGTACCGGATTTGCGCTCGATGTGGCGCTTACGTGCTCAGGTGCGCCCGCCAATACAACATGCAGTCTGACGCCCTCGACGGTGACCGGCGGCTCGGGAACCTCAAAGCTGGTGGTGTTGACGACAGCGCCCAGCCAGACAACGACAACTGCGAGTTACCGCTCAGGGGCTTGGCCGCTGTTGGCCGGGCTTCTGCTGCTGTTTGTTCCCAAGCGGTTGCGGCGCTGGAGGGGCTGGCTGACAGGGTTGGTCCTGGCGGTGGCTCTAACCGCCGGAGCGATAAGCGGCTGCGGCGGCTCGGGCACTTTAACGGACGGAACCCCCGTCGGGAGTTATCCCATCACGATTACGGGAACCGCGACAGTCGGTTCCGTCACATTGACCCAGACCACGACTGTGAACGTAACTGTGAAATCACTTTTCTAACGTGGAAATCAGCATCGATAAAGCACGATGAGGTGCATGGATGTTTCGAAAGAAGACGTTCGGCTGTTGGCGGGTGGGATTGGCGATTGCGGGGCTGTTTGCCGCAACAGGCGCTTATGGACAAATCGTGCCCTCGGCGGAAGGAGATGGGCAGTCTCTGTGGGTGGGCGCCGAGTATGCCAATCTGCAGGCCGGCTTCCCGAATGGAAGCAATCTGCGCCTTTCCGGGGTGGGCGTATTCGGGAACTTCAACTGGAACCACACCTACGGAATGGAAGCGCATGCCCGCTTTCTGAACTTCAACAGTTGGAATGGCGAAACGGAGCAGGACTACCTGGCGGGGCCACGCTATACCTTTTTGCATCGGAATAAATTGCGGCCCTTTGCGGCATTCAATGTGGGCTTGGTCAAAATTCAATACCCATTCAGCATGGGGACCGGCACCAGTTTTGCGATGGCTCCGGGCGGAGGCGTAGAGTACCGGCTCAGCCATAAATGGTCGATACGCGGAAACTATGAGTACCAGATTCTGCTGAACTCGCCGGATTTTACCAATGAGCCAAAGTTCGGCATCAAGCCGAATGGGGGCTTGGTGGGGATTTCCTACCGTCTATGGTGAAGTGGGGCGAATCCTTGCCCCACGATATTCGTGAGGCGACACGGTTCCGTTCCAACGCACAGCACTCCAAGAAGAATTTCCGTGCTTGTCAGCGGAACCAGGCATACGTGCGTCTATCTGAGTGAGCATCCTTATCGGCAGCGCCGTTAATGGCAGAAAGCTAGGCCGGGGTGTGGAAGAAATCGATGCGGGTAAAGCATAGGCCCGGCGAGATGACCTTCATTGCCGTTTTACCAGTTGAGAGGAGCACCATGATTGAGATTGCATACAGGTATTTGCATGCACGGAGGGCGTTGTTGATGGCCTGTGTGCTTGCAGTCAGTTGCTGTGCGGTTTGGGCACAGACCGATGGGCCGGGGGGACCGCCTCCTGACGGCGCGCCTCCGGGCGGCATGCAGCAAGGCCGCGGTCCCAGCGTGGAACGGCAGTTGAAACAACTGACCCAACTGCTGACGCTGACGACGGAGCAGCAGACGCAGGTGAAGGCTATTCTGACGGAGCAGAATCAGAAGATCGCGGAGCTGTTTAAACAGTCCATGCAGGATTCCGCAAGCGGTGACGATCAGCGGCCCTCTCCGGAAGCAATGACAAAGATGCGCGACACGGTGAAGGCCATTCGTACGGACTCTAATACCAAGATTGCCGCGGCGCTGACCGACGATCAGAAGACCAAGTTTGCAGCCTGGGTGGCGAAGCGCGAGAAGGCAACGGCGCGGCAAGAGGGGGATGATATGCCTCCGCCGCCGGATGGGGAAGGTCCTCCGGATGGCGGTGGTGGACCCGGTGGCGGAGGGCCGCCGGGAGTTTAAGACACAGCAGAAAAACAGAGCGGGCCGCTTCCAGAAGGGAAGAGGCCCGCTCTGTTTTTCAAGGTTTTTCGACCGGGAGCGCAGCTTCTTTCCGCGAGCCGGGAAGATAGAAACTACTTGATCTCCGTGGTGCCTACGTAGACCTTGCAGCACGAGGTTTGGCAGGTGATGTTGCTGTAGGTTGTGTCGGCATCGGTCAGAGCGGTCAAGTACGAAGTGCCGGTGACTACCCACTTGCTGGCCGAGTCCATAATGGTGCCTCCTCCACTATCGGTAGCCACAATCGAGCTTGCAGAGCCCGTACTGGTTGCCGTTACATTGTTCGCGACGACTACGGCCGAACTCGATCCGGCCGCATAAAGGCCATGGCCGTTATTGCTTGAAGAGGAGGAGATGGTTGCATTGCTGATGGTTACTGTGCCGGTTTTGTAGGCAAACACCAGGTTCCCACCAGCGCCACTTGTGGTGATTGTGCCGCCATCAATTGTTAGAACACCACCGGTATAATTCAGCACCGCCGCGTCCAGGCCGTAGAAACTCGAATTGTCATTGTTGCTGGTGACGCTGGTCGTGGAAATTGTGGGACTGAGCAGGGTCAGGTATGAACTTGTGCCCGCGACGCAAATAGCGCTCTGATCGGCGGTGGAGGTTGAGTAGTTTTGGCCCGATGTGCTGAACGTCCCGGTACTGAGCACATCGAGTCCAGTCCCCTTGCCGCATGAGCTACCCGAGGTGAAACTGCCTTCCGTGGCGGTGTTTATCTGTACTGTAGCCGAACTGGATGTGACCGAATCGTACTGGGCGGTAATGGTGTGCGAACCGGCTGCAAGGTTCGTGGTGGTCAGAGCTGTCACGGCCGAACCGGAAACCAGATCGGTTGTGCCAATCTCAGTGGAGCCGTCGTAGAACGTTACGGTATAGAACGTGACGGTTCCGGTGGCCGCCGAGGGGAAAATCGTGGCCGTCAAGGTCACGCTCGCATTCTGGGCAGGAGACGTGGACGACGTTGCGAGCGTGGTGGAGATGTGGCGGTCGTGCTGCTGGTTGTATCGGACGCTTTCCAGGAGGCGCCACAACCAGTCAGAATTGATATCACTGCAAGCGATACCAGGATAAAAAACATTCCGGAGCAAACGGGTCTGTTTCTCATAGAGTTTTCTCTTTCTTTGTGCCGGAAAGATAAATGAGAGGTGTCTCTTTCGGGAGAGCACAGCGCGATGGACAAATGCCAAATAGTTCCAATCGACCGGAGCCAGAATTGCGCATTGCGGCGATGTTTTGATGCAACCGATACAGATGCGGAGACGGATTTGGAAGGTTTGAGTACATTCTGTGCGAGTCGGATTCGCATCCTCATCCGCAGTATTCAATAGAATTTGTAGCCTGAAAGCGCAGGGCGGATTACATGCATGGGCTATTCTTGCGTACGCATGATCTGAATCCGAGGCGCTGCTCTGACCGACCCGTGGCAAAGAGGCTAAAATCAATCGGACGGGGAATTCAGCGCTTGCCTTCTTATTTTTATCGCCTAGCTCGTCTTTTTCTCATAATTGGCGTTTGTCTCCACGCGGGAGCTCAGGAGCCAGCACAAGCACGCCTGACGGCGCAGCCGGCGTCGTCTCCTGAGCGTGCTCTGTCGGATGAGTCGGCTCATGCTGAAAAAGTGCCCAGGGTTCCGGGAGTCAGTACAATCTGGCGTGGTCTCAATGCGGGAGTTACGTTTTCCGGGGTGCACGACTCATCGATTGGGTGGTACAACATTGTCACGCCTGCCGTAAGCTATACCATTTCGCACCATTATTCAGCCGATGCGAGTCTGTCGATCTATCCTTACCGGCTGGCGCAGAATCTGCACCGCACGGCAGCAAACGATCAACGGCTTGTGGTGGACATGGGTGACACAGGGGACACCTTGATCGGCCTGCACGCCGGTTATAACCCGCATCGCGTGTGGAACACGACCACAGCTTCTTTTACTCTCCCGACAGGGAACCGCTTGGCCGGGCTTGGGACGGGCAAGGTTACGTTCGACTTCAGTGACCACCTGGAGCGCTATTTCAAGCAGACGGGCTTCCTGGTGGATATTGGAGCAGGCGATTCGTCCGGCCTCGTCAACAATCTCGTGACGAAAGACTACAACTCACTCGGTCCACTCGCGCACTTCCAGGCAGGTACCGTAGTATGGCTCCCCGGCCAGACATACCTTCAATCTGTTGTCTATGAGCAATTCCCGTTTGGCAGTCAGAAGATCTACACCACGGTGAGTTCGCCAGACTCGACCAAGTACACCGTGATTTCCGGCAACAGCGCGAGCGAGGACAACGGCTTTACAATTTCCATGGGCATTCCATTGGCTTCGCACCTTTCGTTGTCGGGGTATTACAACCGCAGTTTGCGTCGGAACCTTGACACGGTTTCAATCGGCGTCACGTATGTGCTGCGAGACTCATCATGGAAGAAAAGACTGTCCCTGATTGACAGGGCGCTGCGCGAGGCGGAAGAAGGCGGCAAGTAGAGCATTTTTCAAATTCACGTGCAAGAGTGACGTAGATGCAAGGTGGCATAGCCTTCGAAAAAAAACCGCTCGGCAGTATCAACTTCCTCTGCACCAATTCGGAAAATGCTATAGCAGCCTTGATCTTACGCAGCCATGTCAGGATCGTCTTACTTCAATTTCTCCAGCTTCTCGAGCTGTCCTGAATCCATCTTCTGTCTGATTTGCAGCAGCATCTGCGTGGTTGCCTTCTGGAGCGAGGCACGGGCTTGGCTTACTGCATCGATGGCAGCGAACACGCGTGCCTGATCCACAGTGGGATCCTTACTGATCTTCTCCAGCTTCGACTGTTCGCTCAGGAAAGCCTTGTAGCTGGCCAGAATCGTCGGCTTGTTTGCGTTGAAGATCGCATCCATCTGCTTCTTCTGCTCGTTTCGCAGTCCGATCGTTTGGGTGACCGATTTGTCATCCCACCAGCGGCCGACCGGACCAAGTTGCAGGACTCCGCTCGTCGCAGTGCTTGTACCACCCGAGCGCGAAACCTGTGCAGGATGTTCGCCGGAGTTGTTGGGAGCGCTGGGGTTGCTTGGGCCGCCGTGTCCGCCCGGACCGTATCCCCCGGGGGGAGGACCGCCTGGAGCGCCGCCGGGGCCTTTCGATTGCGCAAATGCGCCGAGTCCTGTAACGGTGACAAGGCAGGTGTAGATACAGAGTATTCTCAGAAATCGCGATTTCATCGATTCCTCAATTCCGGCCGCGCCTTCACGCGCGGATGCGGCCTATCCGTCAGGTGGTACTCACTGAGCGGCGATGCTTCGTTTGCTGTAAGTACCGCGTTGACCGATTGCAGCAAATCATTGTCCTGCGCGATTTGCGCCTCGGAGTCCTCAGGCACCGTGACCGGGGCAGGGCTGTTATGGAACGTAGAACGATGATCGTACTTCCACACAGGTACTCCAATTGCCAGCAGGGCGACAGCGGCCAAGGCCCATCCCACGGGAGCAAACACCAGGGCGCGGGATTTGAATCTATTTCCGGCGTGAAGTTTCATCGCCGGCCGCGCCTCGCTCCACGCCAGGGACGCTTGGTTGAACACTTGAATCGTGGCGCGGAACTGTTCCAGTTGATCTCGACAAACCTGACACTGCGCGAGGTGAGTGTCTGCCTCTGGTGTACTCATGCCGATCAGTACGTCATGGAGGTCTTCTTCAGAGAGATGAGTTGATACTTCATTTGTCATATCGTTGTTCCAAGTTGGCCACGCACGGCTTTAAGCGCTCGATGCAGATGGGTTCTTACCGTATTGACCGGCATTTTCAATACTTCGCTGATTTCTCTGACCGGCATTTCCTCAGAAAATTTCATCAGAAAGATGGTTCGCTGGTTGTGCGATAGTGTTCCGAGAATCTGACTCAGGTGCTTGACCTTTTCTCTAGCCAGCAATTGTCCCTCGGGCCCCAGCCCGTTCGCGGGAATAAATGAAGCCATCTCTTGTACGTCGATTGCCGAGGACTTGACCTTCTTCCAGAATTTGTATTTTTCCGTTCGCTGGTAGTCGTGAAGCACATTGATTGCTATGGCTGTGAGCCATGTGCTGACACTGCATTCGCCACGGAACTTTTCCCTGCCATTATATGCTCTGAGCAGGGCGTCCTGAGTAATCGTTTCAGCGAGGTCGGGATCTCCAGTTGAGTATGCAACAAAGCGAAGGAGTCTTGCCCGATACGTCCTCACCAACCCATCGATATCATCGAGTTCGCTAATGGGCCTGACCCTCCCCGTCAAGCCTGATTTTATTCCTCCGCGAACAGCCCGGCCTAGACCGTAGATGTTTGCCGTACACGTGCTCATTAATAGCCTGCTTTCAGGAGAGCGTCACTCCGGTATATCCCTCCAGAGTTGACGCCTGCGCGGGTCATCCGCAAAAGCCTGAAACCACGTTGCGACAACGATAAGACCCGCACAAGGCAGATCGATCATTTTGCCGCAGGGGTACATGTGGAATCATCTCTCCTTGAATTGAATCGGCTCCTTGAACCGATTCGCTCTCGTGAAATCGTGCGCATATCGGCTGACACGCGCCATGTATCCTTTCCATCACGTGTCTATGTTATTAAGTAGCGCGATTTCGCCAGGATCGTTACATGCATCGAACGATTTTTGAACCCGGCCGGCTTGAAGAATGATTCCATGTATGTAATCAGCTTTGCGACATATAGCTACTCAATATATTGGATATCCGTGCCGCACGGCCGAAGCGGTGGGAGAGATGTAGCGGGTATTTGTGGAGTATAGAGGTGGGGATGAATTACACGCCGGGGCGGACGAACTTTGGCTTGCTGCCAGAGCCAGAGGGTCGATCGGTGTCGTTTATCACCAGTGCGGTGGTCAACGGGCTGATCCTGGCGCTGATTCTGATCATCGGGATGACGGCGCGGCAAGTGATTGAGCAGCATCAGTACGAGATGACGCAGTTGATTGTGCCGTCGAAGGAGCCGCCGGCGGAGAAGGTGAAGGTGTCGCCGCCACCGCCGATGCCACCGCCGCCGATGCCGAACGTACAGGTTGAAGCGCCGAAGCTGAACCTGCCGAAGCCCGAGCCGAAGCCGATCCAGATGGAAGCGAAGCTGAACCTGCCGGCCATGAAGGAAGCCAAGCCCTCTGTGATCCTGTCGCCGCAGCCGAAGGCGGCGCTGACGGCGGCCATGCCGGCGCAGGATAACCGGATGAAGGCCTCGACGGCGCCGGTTCATTTTGGACAGACCTTTGGCGTGAAGCCGAACCCGAACGCATCGCGACCGGCGACGATTGCGGCGATTGGTAATCCGTATGGCGGGATGCGCGGGCCGGCGGTTGCGCCTCATGGCGTGGTGGGCTCGGCGGGGATTGGGAACGGCACACGGTCGGGCTCGAACGCGGGCGTGGTGGGCCGGGTGGCCTCGGCGGGGATACCCGGGGCGACAGGCACGGCGGCGCATGGCGGCAACTACGGTCGGGTGGCCTCGGCCGGGATTCCGGCGGCGCAGCAGGTGACGGTGGCGCGTCCCGCGGTGCAGCAGGCGGTGACGACCAGTCTTGAAGTGCTGTCGAAGCCTGCGGTGCAGTACCCGAGCGAAGCCCGCCGGTTGCGGGTACAGGGCGACGTGGTTCTGCGGGTTACGTTCAGGGCCAGCGGGCAGGTTGTGATTCAGAGCGTGGTGCATGGACTGGGGCACGGATTGGACGAGGAGGCGCGGCGGGTGGCGCAGCAGATTCGTTTCCGTCCGGCCACGCGCGACGGCCATGCGGTGGATCAGACGACCAACATCACGATCACGTTTCAATTGGCGTAGCATCGATTTTGCCTGAAGGATATTTTTTGCTGAACATGGCCGCTGGGAAGCCGAAGAGGCGCCGAGCGGCCGGAGAGACCCATCTAGGAGCTTGAGATGACCGTTCGGAAGATTGCACTTACCCTACTTGCGATTGGCTTAGGCGTGTCCTGTGCGTACGCGAAGAAGAAGCCGAAGTACGAACAGGCGCACCAACTGACCGCCGAACAGTCCGCGCTGGTGGACCGCGCGGTGGTGCGGGAAAAAGTGCTGATCAAGAACATTCAGCAGCGCACGCCCCTGGTGGAGACCTACATCCAGAACACGCGCCCGGACGTGAAGCTGTACGCGATTCCGGTGGAGGACCAGTACACGCTGAGCCGCGTGGACTTCGGCAAGACGTTCACCGACAAGACCTACGAGCCGCGGGCGATCGCCAAGCACGGCTTCTTCAAGGGCTCGCTGGCGTCGATTACCGGGCTGACCAAGATTCTGGGTCTGGAGCGGTTTACCTATTCGACCACCGGGTTCATGCAGATGATGTTCCTGGATCCGACGGGCTTCGACCGGCAGCACTACGAATTCAGCTTTGTGCGGCGGGAGTTTTTGGGCTCGGTGCGCACATGGGTTTACGACGTGCATCCCAAGTCGGAAGTGCACGGGATGGGCCGCTTCTACGGGCGCATCTGGGTTGAGGATCAGGACGGCAACGTGGTGCGCTTCAACGGCACTTACACCGGTCCGACGTCCGAGGACTCGTCGAAATACTACTTCCACTTCGACAGTTGGCGGATGAACGTGCAGCCGGATATCTGGCTGCCGGTGGCGGTTTACGTGGAAGAGACGCAGCGGATTGAAGGCACGAAGTCGGTGGGCCTGAAGGCGCAGACGCACTTCTGGGGCTACTCTCTGAAGCTGCCCACGCGCGACAGCGAGAACGTCAGCGTGAAGGTGGACGACGCGGTGGACAAGAGCGACGACTCGCAGGATGTGGGTCCGCTGCAGGCCTCGCGGATGTGGATTACGCAGGCGGAAAACAACGTGATCGACCGGCTGGTGGAAGCCGGACTGGTGGCGCCGCTGAACGCGGGCGGCTACGAAAGCAAGGTTCTGGATCAGATCGTGGTCAACCTGGTGGTGCCGAACAACCTGGCGTTTACCGACCAGTTGCACACGCGCATTTTGCTGACCGACACGGTGGAAACGACGACGGTGGGCAACACCATCCTGATCAGCAAGGGGCTGATCGATACGCTGCCGAGCGAAGAAGCCATCGCTTCGGTGGTGGCGATGGAACTGGCGCACATCGCCATGGGCCACCACATCGACACGCGCTACGCGTTTAATGACCGGCTGCTGTTCCCTGACGAGTCGAGCTTCCAGCGCATCGACATGTACCACTCGGAGCACGACAACCTGGAGGCCGCGAAGAAGGCGATGGAGTACCTGCAGGCCTCGATGTACAAGGACAAGCTGCCCTCGGCGGGACTGTACTTTGCGCAGTTGACGGAGCGGGGCAAGGTGTTGAAGGCTCTGAACACGCCGAAGCTGGGCGACTCTCTGCTGAAGGCCGACGGCACGCCGTGGATGAACGACCTGGCGAAGATGGCGCCGAAGCTGAACTGGGACGACCTGACGCAGACGGCGGCGCTCCCCTTGGGCAGTTGGCTGAAGACCGATCCCTGGGACGACAAGGTGCACATGCTGAACGCCAAGCGGTACGCGCCGATGAACGCGCGCGACAAGATGCCGTTCGAGGTAACGCCGATCTTCTACAAGCTGCAACGCTACGACGTGGCGAACGCGGAACCTGCTGCTGCGCCTGCTGCAGCTCCGGCTGCACAGCCCGCCGCGAGCGACCAGCCGGCAGCCCCGGCTGACCAGCCGTCGGCGCCGGAGCAGACCACGCCTCCTGCTGCACCACCAGCCGCTTCACCGGCCGATGCGGCGCAGACGAGTCAGCAGTAGAACCGCAGTTTCTGAAACCGCCGGCCGGATGATGCATCCCGGCCGGCCGCTTCCCGGCACGTCCGCCTGGAGCGCGGGAGTTCAAGATTCACCAGTACGAATGCACTTGGGTGACCATGAAAAGAACGATCGTTGCACTGCTTTCCCTCGCGCTTGCCGCTGGCGCTGCTTCAGCGCGCGCGCAAGTGGTTCCCTCGGCCACGCGGCAGGGACTCTCGCTGACCGTCGGCGGACTAGGCTCCGTTTTCCAGCCCGATTACGCCGGGGCAAACATCGCGGAAACCAGTCCCAACCGCCTCTACGGCGTGGGCGCGTATGTGGACGTGCGGTTCACGCGCTGGGTGCAGATTGAGGCGGAAGGCCGCTGGCAGCGCTTCAACCAGTACCAGGGCGTCACTGAGAATAACTACCTGATCGGGCCGCGCGTGCCGTTCAACGTGCCGCACTTTGCGCGCGTGAAGCCCTACGGCAAGGTGCTGGTCGGCTACGGCACCGGCAGCTTCCTGGACGGGCGCGCCACGGCGCTGGCTTACGGCGGCGGCGTGGATTACCGGCTGACAAAACGCTTCAGCGCACGCGCCGATTTCGAATATCAGCACTGGAGCGTCGACCCTACGCTTTATCCTTACGGACTCAGCGTCGGCATCGGTTACAAGGTCTTCTAGTACTGTTTTCTAGCGCGAAACCAGAGTAGCTATATCCCGGAGTAGGAGAGCAGGGTTAGGTTTGAAGAGGCGATTTCCGCGAAGCGAAGAGGCTGGCAGAGCCCATATCGGACGATTTGCGCAACCGGATTCTGGAAGCCTATGAGGTAGGAGCGGGGAGCCTTGGCGCCTTGGCGGCCCAGTTTCGCGTCAGTTGGGGATACAGCAAGAAGATCCGCATGCAGCAGGTGCGCAGCGGCGAGAAGAGTTCCTTGCCACCATCACATCCATCCCGGCAGAGAAGCTGAAGTTTCTCGACGAAAGCGGGGTGACCACGCAGATGACCCGTTTGTGGGGGCGAGCGCCGAAAGGCGAACGGGTGAACGAGGCCACTCCCGATGGCCGCTGGCAGGTATTAACCACGCTGGGAACCATGAGTCTGGACGGCATGGAAGCGGTGATGACGGTCCCTTCGGCCACCGATGGCGATATTTTTCGTGCCTACGTGGAGCAGGTGCTGTGTGCCAAGTTGCACCCCGGCGATGTCGTAGTGATGGACAACCTGAGTGCGCACAAGGTCGCTGGAATTCGGCAGTTAATCGAGGCCTGCGGGGCGCAAGTGCTCTATCTGCCGCCCTATTCACCGGACCTGAACCCCATCGAGAAGGCTTGGTCCAAGTTCAAACAGTTCTTGCGCTCGGCCAAGGCACGTACTGCAAGCCATTACCGAGGCCCTCAAAACCATCACCGCTGACAACGCCGCCGCATGGTTCCGTTCCTGCGGATACCGGGATACAGCTAATGTGGCTTTGCTCTAGAACGGGTTCCTTCCTTTCGCACCAAAATCTCAAGAAATATTCCGGGACATATCCATTTTCCGCGGCAATTCACTCCGCTTCCAGAGGAATAAATCCATCCTGTGCGGTCGCGTTTCCGCGTCATAGCAATCAAAACAAACGCCCGAGTTCCGCTCTTGTCCATCCACAGATGCCCCGTGCCCATCCTTCGCGTACTTTGCAAAGGGGTAGGGCATCTCAACCCTCACCCCGCGGGCTTTTTCTAGTCCCTGGTCCCTAAGTCCCTAGCTTTACTCCGGCTTCACGCTGAACCGCATCGTCCGGTAGTCGAACGTATAACTCCGCAACTGGTCCAGCGCGTCCACGCCCAGCACGCCGTACACGTCGTCCAGAGCCGCCGAGCCCAGCGGTTGCGTGAGCACTTGGATGTAATGCACGCGCACGGTGGTTGTGCCCACGGTCAGCGGAATGGTTTCGGCCACAAATGCCGGCTGGGGAGCCAGTGTTTGCGGGCCGGGCAGCGTGAACAGCTCCATCTTCTGCCCGGCAAAATCTGTCGTGTGTTCGTCGTAGTAGCGGGAGGTGAGGTAAGTCTCCTGGCTGCCGGCGTCCACCACAAACATGCTTTCCTCGTTGGCATTCGTTCCCGTCTCGTCGCCGCTCTCGTGCGCCTTCCCCATCGCCACAAGAATCTGGTCGCCGTCCAAAAAGAAGCGCGCGCCTTTGGTCAGCAAGTCGTCTTTTTCGGCGGGTTCAATCTGCTTGGCCGGCCGCACCGCGATGGTGTCGTCCGCGGTAATGGTGACGCTGCCCAGCGCCGAAAGAGCCGCATAGCCCAGTACGCCCTGCACCTGGTAGCGCGAGCGCGGAAAGGCGTAGTCCGCGTCTTCAAATACAAAGGCCGTCATGTTGCGCAGCGTCAGTTGTCCGCCGATGGTGAAGCGCGGAATCACCGTCACGTGCACCTGGATGGCCCGCCCCGTCAG
>Ga0255356_1001928_pt1 | contig 12514 bp, 9 predicted proteins | sample HBST100metaG_FD_189944 | JGI IMG/M metagenome (GOLD analysis project Ga0255356, IMG submission 189944) | Peat soil microbial communities from Stordalen Mire, Sweden - H.B.S.T100 | ecosystem: Environmental > Terrestrial > Soil > Wetlands > Peat | place: Sweden: Norrbotten County, Stordalen Mire... | reverse complement strand
CTACCGCGATGACCGCGCCCCAACTCGCTACCGCCCAAGCCTCCGCCGTCGCCGGCGGCACCGCCTTCACCGCCGCCGCCGCCGCCATCCCCAACACCGGCGCCGCTGGCACCATTACCATCACCGATAGCACCTCAGGCAAATCACTCACTATCACTCAGGGCGCCACGGCTACTGCCGCCACTTCTTCGAATAACAAGGCTTACACCGCAACGGCCACGACGGCTGCCGACCTGAACACTGCGATCACCGCCGTGTTTGGAAGCAGCGTAACGGCGGCGGTCGTTACAGATAGTGCTGATGCAACCAAGAGCGCTGAGACAATTACTTCCGCTTCGGCTGACACCATCACGGTTACGAGCAGCGATTCTGCTGTGCTCGGAACATCACCGACTACTGTCACTGTCGCCGCCACGGAAAATGAAAATAATGTTTACATTGGAGACGGAACCACCACGGGGACTGCGAACACCACGATCAGCACCGGGATCAACTCGCTCTCTGCCGGAACCTTGTCTCTTTCCTCGACGGACCTGTCCAACTCGACCGACGCTGCAACGGCCCTGACTGCGATCACTGCCGCAATCACGCAGGTCTCAGCACAGCGCGGCGTCATTGGCGCTTCGGTCAACCGGCTTACGGCCGCCAGCAGCAACATGAGCAGCGAAGTCACGAACCTGCAGAGCGCGTCCAACAGCATTCAGGACGCCGATGTAGGCAAGACCGTGGCCAACATGACCCAGTACAACGTCCTCCAGTCCACTGGTATGGCGGCTCTGCAGCAGTCCAACCAGGCTCAGCAGGCAGTACTGAAGCTGGTCCAGTAAGCTAACGCAGTAACCAACTGAAGATGGAAGGCGGAGCCGCAACAAGGCTCCGCCTCCACTTCATCCCTTACACAATCAATTGCTGAGTTGTTTCTTGATCTATTTGTTGCATTCTCATTGTCGGGTTCTCGTGTAATTAGTTGAAACTTCGAGGCCGGCGTCCTCACAGAGGCAGGTAAGAAACATGAGCTCTTCCGCAGTCAGTTCGCTTCTGTCGTCCACCACCGCGACGGTCCCGACTTACAGCATCAGCGACATTCTGGCTGCCAGTTCCGGGTCAAGCACCGCAGGTATCGATGTTACTTCCGCTGTGGCAGCAGCTATTTATGCGGACCGTGCCACGGAGCGGGCCTGGCAAGCTGACCAGACGACGCTTACCAGTCAGACCACTGCACTGACCGCGATTCAAACAGCGACCGAAGCGATCGCCACAGATATGGAGTCGCTCAATACGCTCACGGGTCCCCTGGCAGCGCGGACAGTGTCATCTTCCAATAGCAGCTACCTTACTGCGACGGCAGCCACAGGAACCGCGGCCGGCGTCCATTCCGTTGTAGTGAACAGCGTAGCCAGTACAGCGGCATGGTACTCGGGCACTGAGAGCCTTCCGACAACTGCGCTGCCGACATCGTCTTTTACGTTTATACCTGCCACCGGCGAATCTGTGACCTTCCAGACTGGCGCAGCGACTACGGGCGATACGCTGGCCGATCTTGCCATCGCCATCAACACCTACCAGGATCCCACGACAAAAGCCGGTCTGGGCGTCACCGCTAGCGTAGTAAGTGACTCGACTGGATCACGGTTGGCGATCGTTTCCAACGATCCCGGCGCCGCGGCTGACTTCTCCGTAGCGGAGCCGTATACGTCCTGGTCCGCTCCACAGATGGCCTCTGGCGACACTCTCGGCACGAACAGCTTTGTGTTCACCAGTGCGGCCGGCACGGCGACGGTTAAAACCACCACTGGCGAAACGTATTCGGAGTTGGCTGCGGCGATCAACGCGGCAACCGTGTCAACAAGCTATAGTTCAACCGCAACTGGCCTGACCAGCACGACACAGCTCACCAAAGGCTCTGTTACTACTATTCAGGACAGTTCCTCTGGCCAGACGTTTTCCTACACGGCTGCCGCGGGAGATACCGTCGCTACGCTGAACAGCGCCATTGCAGCCGCGGTTACAGCGGGCACTCTTTCTGCCAACGTAACTGCCTCGGTCGCCAGCGGCCAGGAAGTCATCTCTGAGGGGTCGACCGATCAGGGGATTACGGTTTCAAGCACTGATTCTGCGGTAGGCGCAATGGGCGCCGTCGCCAGCACAACCAAGTCTCTTGGCTTGACTGCGACCGCTACCACCGATGCAAGCGGCAATACCAATCTAACGATCACCGGCAGCTTCACCATGAATGAGCCGAGCTCAACTTCGAGTGATTCGGCCTTTAGCTTTACCCAGGCTGTTCAAGGAGCCAACGCTTCACTGACGGTGGACGGCGTGCCCATCAGCAGTGCGACCAACACGGTCACTGGAGCAATCCCCGGAGTTACTTTGAGCCTGTTGGGATCGGATCCCGGCAGTCAGATTGACTTAACGGTCGGTTCCGACACGACAGCGGTCTCAACGGGGATCAACCAATTTGTGACGGATTACAACACCGCCATCGGCCTTGTGAATACGCAGTTCACGGTGGACAGCACCACAAACGCAGAGGGAGTGCTGTCGACCGATCCGACCATGCGTAGCTTGCAAAACATGCTCGAGCAGTCCATGAGCTACGCCAATACCCCGACCACCGGCACCACCACCGTTTCAACTCTGAGTGACCTAGGTATCACGATGGCCAACGACGGAACTCTCAGCGTGGATTCGACTACTTTGAGTAACGCGCTTACCAACAACCCAACCGACGTTCAGAACTTCTTCGAGGGAACGGCTCTCAACGGATTTGCAAACTCGTTTTACAACTCTCTGAACACGTACACGGAGCCGTCGACAGGCGCATTCAGCGTGGACCTGACGAGTATCAGCAACGAGAATAGCGATCTAACCACGCAAATCAACAATTTTGAAACGAACTACATTACGCCTCAACAGACACTTCTCACTGCCGACTACACCTCGGCTGAAGTCGCTCTGCAGCAACTGCCGCAAGAGATGGCAGAACTCAATTCCGAACTGGGCTTTACGAGCAGCAGCAGCTCATAGGTGACGGTGATGACCACAGAACTATCGTATCGAAAATCTTCCATAGAAGGCGCGAGCCCCATCGGCTTGATGCTTGTCCTTTTTGACACCATGGTTGGTGACCTGCGCCGTGCAACCACCGCAATTCGCAAGAACGACATCGAATTGCGGTGCAAGGAAATGAACCATGCTTTGATTGTGCTCGGCCAGTTGGAAAGCTGGGTGGATATGGAGAATGGCGGTGAGTCGGCAAAGACTCTTGCCCGGTTCTATACCTACCTGCGAAGCAACATCATGAAGGCCGCGGGAACTCAGTCTGCGGAATTGCTCAATGCGCAGATAGATATGATTCTGCATGTGAGAACCGCGTGGCAGCAGCTTGACGCCACAGCTGTGCAGATGCCCAGAGAACAGGCAAACGTGTCGGCTGGTCCAGGTGCCGGAAGTTATGGCACGTCGATAGCGGAAATGCCTGACAGAATTCCATTTTCGCAGTCGGCATGATCAAGAGTTGGATGGTTCGTAAGCTGTTGAGACTCGCGAATCATTTCCGGTCACTGTGAGATTACCTCTGTCTGTTGTCCGGGACTCTCTCCTTTTTGAGGCAGAGCGCCGAGAGCGATTCACCGATTTCCCGGCTGATGGCGACTTAGCCGGGGGGAGCACCAAGGATAATTGCCTTTGCCGGGCTTGTCCTCAGGCCAGACAAGCGAGGAAGCGATGAAGGCTTTAGTGGTAGAGAAGTTGAGCACCATGAGATCCGTCTTGCGCCGGATGCTGTCTATGCGGGGATATGACGTGGCGGAGGCAGAGAACAGTTCACAGGCACTGTGTGTTCTTCGCAGCATGGGGGGAGCTGATCTTGTCCTGGTGAACTGGGCTCCTAGCGAGATTGACAATCTTGACTTCATCACCCAGTTTCGTCAGGAGGCTGCCCACAGTGCGACCGTGATCATGTTGGCATCGTCGGAACCCGCAATGCGGGAACTCCACGGAGCACTTGCGGCTGGAGCTGACGATTATCTGAGGATACCATTCACCTCCACGGAAATGGACAATACGTTGGCAGGCGCCGGGCTCAAGTGCCAGCAGGGAGAATATTGCGATCGGCAGGGTCTCTCATGGCAGTAATCGCACAAAACGAATATTACAAGATCGAAGATTTGTGGCCGACACTGACTGCGAGGCGGATAGAGTGGTTCTCCTTTGAGCAGAGAATCATATTGAGGGGCGCCAGGGTGGTTCAAGATGAATAAGAGCTTATTGGGTGGAATTGCAATTGCGATCCTTGGACTCGCGCTCGGGCTATACTTCGATGGCGGCAAAGTTGGACAGATGCTGCAGCCAACAGCAGCCCTCATCGTATTTGGGGGAACTCTCGGCTCGGTCCTGGTACAGTTTCCGTTTTCAGTCGTGATGCAGGCAGCCAAGCAGTTGAAGATGGTTTTCGTCAGTGTTGAAGATCCGGCCTCGGGGCTGCTTGAGGATATTATGCGATACGCCCTGAGAGCGCGTCGAAATGGCCTGGTATCTCTCGATCCGGAACTCGAACACGTCACGGATCCATTCCTGAAGAGAGCCATGACCCTTGCGATCGATGGTACGCATTCCGCGGAACTGCGCCAGACAATGGAACTCGAGATGGATCTGGAGGCTGAGACAGAGGACATGGTGCCCAAGGTCTATGAGGCTGCGGGCGGGTTCGCCCCTACCATTGGCATTCTTGGTGCCGTCATCGGTCTCATCCAGGTGATGCAGCGCCTGCAGAACATTGAAGAGGTAGGCAAGGGAATTGCGGTTGCCTTTGTTGCAACAATCTATGGGGTAGGATCGGCAAACATCTTCTTTCTCCCATTCGCAGGAAGAGTGAAGATGCTCATGCAGCGCAAACAGGTACTTCGCGAATTGATGCTTGTGGGTGTGATCTCGCTCGTCGAGAGAACCAACCCCATGGTCCTGGAGGCACAATTAGCTGCCTACCTGAGCAAGCCTGATGCTGCAGCCAGACGAAAAATGGTGGCGAGATGAGCAGGCGGAAGAGAGGCTCCGAGGCCAGTCATCATGAGCGTTGGATGGTCTCCTACGCGGATTTTATGACGCTTCTCTTCGCACTCTTCGTAGTCCTCTTCGCATCTTCATACCATGACAAGAAGACTGTTCAACGAGTATCTTCCGCAGTCAAAAATGGCTTCCAGGAAATGGGGACCTTTCTTGAGAGCGATAGCATTCAGGACAATTCGTCCTCTGACATGTCGAAGCTCGGCGCCGTACTCACTCAAAATCCAGGCGGAGGGTCGCGGGTCAGCGTCGTGTCGGGAAATGCGGGGATCGATGTCACCGAGTTACAAAGGAAGCTCACCAAGGCGCTTGGCAAGGAGATTGAGAAGAAAGAGGTCGAATTGAAGGTGACCCCTGAAGGATTCGTGATTAGTCTTCATGAATTGGGGTTCTTCAATAGTGGAGAAGCGCACCTGCTGCCTGGGGCGGCCGATAAGGTCAAGCGGATCGCGGCGGTTCTGACGGAGTACGGCCTGGACATGAGGGTGGAAGGGCACTCCGACAACGTGCCAATCCATAACGATGAGTTTGCTTCGAATTGGGATCTGTCGACCGCGCGCGCAATGGCAGTGGCCATGATGCTGATCGATGAAGCCGGCTTTGACCCCAGGCGCATGTCGATTGCGGGCTATGGTGAGTATCATCCGGCCGCGAGCAACGATACAGCGGACGGTCGAAAGGCGAATCGCCGAGTCGACATTGTCGTTGTGTCGGGCACGCCGAACGTGCAGAAGCCACAAGATAAGTCAGCGAATCCTAAAACGCCATAGCGCTGGGTCGGTGGGGGAAGCCACACGGGACCGTGTTCTGGCGAATAAATCTCTGGGGTTACGATGCCCCTCAAAAGGTTGCTGCCTAAAGTGGCCTTGTCTCAGCGGTGGTGTGGGTATCTGCGGGTGAACGCGAAGCAGGCATTCAAGTGGCGCCGCGAGCAGTCACTCCGCGCTGCATCACTGATTCCTTGATTACGCAGGCGTGCTGCGCCAGTTTGGCGAATATGCACCAAATCAACTGGAGCGCGCTTCGCCAGCCCACAAGCTAATTCGTTACCGGCGTTCGAAGTCCGGCTGCGCAGGATGTGAGCGCGCTGTCGAAGCGCCGGCTGCGGGGCGGCGCTTCGAGCGCGCCCTACCCAACCCTGGATTGCACCCTCTTGGGATTGGCATCCAAATCTAGTCATCAGTGTTTCTCAGCAGGGGCCTTGGACGGGGACTCGTGAAGTGTGTCTCGGAATCCCGGCGGGGAAAACTGCAAGCTTGCTCTGCATCGAGTGAAGTCGCGGATCAAAGTGATTAGCCGTTTCTATGGGCGCGGGCTGAACAGATGCGTGCTGTCTGCCGATAGTCAACTCCAAGCAGACCACGCTTTAGAATTCGGAGGGAGAATCATGCAGATTGGCAACGTGTCACAAGTCACGCCATCTACATCGGATTACTCGAGCTCGCCGAGCGGATCCAAACCCGCAGGCTCTTCGCTCTCCAACGTTGCGGCTCAATCGTCATCAACTTCAACCGTCCAAAAATCTGCGGCCGCCAATCATTCGGCACCAGTCTCCTCGGCCTATTGCACAACTGTGGCGGGAAAAAGCTATGCCGGAACCATCGAGGAATCTGGAGACACGTACCTGGCGTCTGTTCCTGTCCCCCCGGGGGTGAGCGCAAGCGGCGCAACCGCCCAGGCAGCCGAGAACAACCTCAATATCATTTTGGACACGCTTGCCTGAGAAGTCTTATTGCGGGTTAGATTTGATGCGACAAATAGATCGCGGAAGCGCATTGACAGTAGAACGACCCATCATGCGCTAATGCCATGACGGAAAGATGAGTTCAAGTGGCTCCTTCCTTGTGATGGAGCCACTTGAACTTGATCTTCGCCAACGTGCGATCTCACTGAACTGGCGTGAAGTTGATGACGACGGGAACCTTCGACGGCCCCTGACCTGGCTCGAATCTCCATTTGCGTACCGCATCTTCGGCGGCTGGCGCAAGAAGCGGGTTGCCTGAAAGGGCCTTTGCGCTACTCACCTTACCGTCGGCGTCTACCGTTGCCTCAATATTGACTGTGCCGGAGACATGCATACGCTTTGCAATATCCGGGTAGATAGGTGAAACCCGGCTTTTCACCGCGCGATCGTCCGCCTTGGCTGTGATTGCCATCGTCATTACGAGTAAGAGCGCCGCCGTTTGCAACACCTTTGTTGCTGCGCTTGTCAATCCAAATGGACTCGGTTCAAGAATAACCCTTTTCATTGGCCCTCCCAGACCCACAGAAATGCACATTGTGTCTATCGGCACCGGGTAGGCTGTCGTTCAAGGCACTTAGCGACACAGCCTGCTTGTCGCTAAGTGCTCCCAAGAGTTCCAGGCATTGAGAATCGGCTGGTTCACCTTCGTTCTACACCAACTGGAGCCATCGTCAGGCCGATCGCATCGGCGGCTCTTGCCACGCGCCGATACGACTCAATTCTGTCGCCGTGCTCGTACAGGTCTGTAACGACAATCAGTTCGTCCGCTCCTGTTTCTTTGGTCACTCTTGCCATGCCGGCCTTGACTGTTGCTTCCGATCCAACGATGGCCTCGCTCAATCTGCTTTGCACGGCTTCCCGTTCTCCGCTGCGCCACAGCGATTGCATGGAATCTACCGGAGGCACCAACTCTACTGGCTGGTTTCGGAGGAGGCGCAAGAAGCGCTGCTGCGGTGTCGTGAACAATCGCTGCGCAATCGCATCCGTCTCTGCGGCAATGACCGCTACGGCCACCATCAAGTAAGGCTTTCTGAGAACTTCGCTGGGCTGAAAACTCGTCTGGTACAGTTCTGCGGCTGCATGGAGATACTGCGGCGCGAAGTGCGCGGCGAAGGCAAAGGGAAGGCCCAACTCAGCGGCTAACTGTGCACTGAATACGCTTGAACCCAACAAAGTGATTGGCACACGGCTGCCTTGGCCCGGAATCGCCTTGACCACCTGCCCAGGCCCTTCCGGCCCCAGATAGTCTTGCAATTCCTGAAGCAGCGCCGGGAAATCGTCTCCGTCCTGATGCAAGGCCCGCCGCAGCGCCTGCATGGTTTGAAGGTCCCCGCCAGGAGCGCGGCCCAGTCCCAGGTCGATTCGGCCGGGATAGAGCGCATCCAGTGTTCCAAACTCCTCCGCGACGATCAAGGGCGCATGGTTGGGCAGCATCACCCCTCCACTGCCCACGCGGATGGTTTGGGTGGCACCGGCGATATGCCCGATCAGTACAGGGGTTGCAGAGCAAGCCAGTCCGGCGATGGAATGATGTTCGGCCAGCCAATAGCGTCTGTAGCCCAACTGCTCCACTATGCGTGCCAAATCTACCGACCGCGCAATCGCGCTGCTTGTCGACTCACCAGCCCGAAGGCCCACCAGATCCAACACTGAAACCGCGAGTAGTCCATTCGTCATAGCCGATTGGATGAACGGTTGGCCGTCTGGATGCAAACTGGCGCGCGGCCTTCCGACGGTTATCTTCATAGCAATGCTTCGAGTGGCAATCGATTATCCAGGACTGCTCATCAGGCGCATCATTGATCTGTTGATCGAGACACAACCAAAGTAAATAGACCAGAAACCGCTGTAGATGTGGAAGTTGCCCCGCGAACAGCACCACCGCCGGCGGGCAAGAATTCTAACCGTCGCTTGGGCGAAACGCGCTGAGCGTATACTGGCGCCGAACCCGGAGAGGGGAGTGCGAAAGTCGTTCGGCTACTCTCCGGCGACCCAACATCTTAGAGAGGTGCGCCTATGGCCAACGGTCCGCTGTCTTCGATTACGAACATTGTGGTTCTGATGCTGGAGAATCGCTCCTTCGATCACATGCTCGGCTTTCTTTACGCGGCGAATGGGAATGTCTCTCCCGCCGGCCAGCCCTTCGAAGGACTCACCGGTACGGAATCCAATCCAGACGACAATGGGGGCGCGGTTCCTGTCTACCAAATTCAGGCCGGCGACGCGAATGCCTACTTCATGCCGGGCGCAGACCCCGGCGAAGGATATACCGCGACCAACTCGCAACTCTTTGGTTCCACTACCGCTCCAGCGCCGCCCGTCGCGACTAACCAGGGCTTCGTCACGGATTATCGCTACACGCTTGGCTGGGAGGCGCGGGAGAAGTGGTCGATTCTAGCCGGGACGACCGCGAACAGCATCATGGGCATCTTCACACCCCAGATGCTGCCGGTGCTTTCAGGTTTGGCGCAGGGCTTTGCGGTGTGCGATTACTGGTTCGGCTCCGCGCCGACAGAGACCTTGCCCAACCGCGCCTTTGTGAATGCGGGCACTTCGCAGGGGCACATGGACGACAAAACAAAAACGTATACCTGCCCCAGTATTTACGGCCTTCTGTCGACGAACAACATAAGCTGGGCAATTTACGGCTACGACGATCCTCCGCTGACTCGGCAGGATTTTACCGATACCACCAACGCAGACGAAAGTCACTTTGGCCTGTTCACTGATTTCCAATCGGCCGCGGCCGCTGGAACTCTTGCGTCGTATGTCTTTCTGGAGCCTAGCTGGAGTGCGACAGGAAACAGCCAACATCCCAACTACGATGTAGCTCTGGGCGAGCAGTTGATTCACGATGTGTATTATGCGCTGCGCAATGGCCCGAATTGGAATCAAACGCTGATGATCATTACCTACGATGAGCATGGAGGTTGCTACGACCATGTCCCGCCGCCGCAGGGAGCCGTGCCGCCGGATAACTCGGCCGGTGAATATGGCTTCGATTTCACGCGCTTCGGTCCGCGTGTACCAACTGTTCTGGTTTCGCCCCTGATTGCGGCGGGAACAGTCTTTCGCGTTCCGGATGGCTCCGTGCCATTTGATCATACGTCGATTCTCAAGACGCTGGAGACGCGCTGGAGCCTGCCAAGCCTGACGGCACGCGACGCCGCCGCGCCCGATGTCAGCGCGGCGTTGACGTTGACTACGCCGCGCACGGACGATCCTCTTGCAGGAGTGGTTGTGCCGGTGTCTGCAAGCCAGAATCCGGATGCCGACAGGCCGTCTCATTTGCAGGAGGTTCATGCGGAGCTTGTCTCACGGCTCCCGATTCCTGACGCCAGGGGCGGTACTCATCACACGATGCCGGAGTTGAAGACCAACGCCGACTATACCGATTACATTCGTACCCGAACGGCGGAATGGAAGGCGGCGAAGGCTGCTGTGAAACCTTCACATCCCCGATGAGCAGTTCCCGAATCATGTGAAAAGGGCGGCGCAATGTCTGCGCCGCCCTCGATTATCTCAACGTGCTGGTCTTTACGGCTGGGGGTTGGAAGCCGCCACGCGTGATGCGGCCGAGAAATTGTTCTGCCCTGCGGGAAGAACGCGAAGCAGGTATGAGAACTCCGTCGGATCTGACCAGATGATGTATCTCTCCAGCGGATGCGGACCACAACTGCTGGAACCGACGCCCAGCGTCCGCGCATCGAGCATGAGCACCGTCGCATTGCTCGGCGGCAGGTCTACCGAGTATTCGACACTGTTCAATTGCTCATCCGTGTAAGGAAGCGCGGAGGCCTGCATCGGTTTTCCGGCACTCACCGCCAACAATCCGGGAAGTCCATTTCCGCCCAGAGCTGCCCAGCGGATATCTTCGTGGTTGCCGGCTTCCATCGGCTTTGAATACGGAGTCAACTGTTCGCGCACCGAGCTTGAGTACAGGCCGATGTCCGACCCGCGATCGCGATCCGAGTAGTTTTCCATCGGTCCGCGACCCAGATACGTGAAGCGGTCGTAGCGTTTGTCCAACAGCATGCGAACGCCAATGCGGGCGAGTGGAATACGCGCCCCCTCGGCCGAAAATGCGTTCTTTACCTCAATGCTGCCGCCGGCGTTCACTGTGTAAACAGCCTTGTGCGTTGCCGACCAGCCATTCAATCCAAGCTGCTGCGTCGCGGCTTCAACGCGCACCGAAGCTGGTGTGAGTTGAACTGCCTTGATGCTCAGCACCTTGGTCTGCAGCTTGTTCACACCATATTTGACCCATTCGTCGTTGGCCCAAATGTCGTCTTTCTGGTGAGGAGCGCGCCACAGATATAGCTTGGGGCCGCCGCCCGGGACCAGCATTGGGATCTTATCGCGTGTGATCTGCGAGATTGTTCCCTGCGTCTTGTCAAACGCGACGCTGAATCGCTCGCCCTGCACGGTGATCTGTGCATCGTCTTCTTTGAAGCTCACTTCACTGCTTACCTTTGTGGTCGCGGCTTCCGCAGGCTTTTCAAAGGGTAGCTTGAACTGCGCTGTCGCGACTTCATAGCCACTCTTCGCCCAGATCTCCGGCTTGGCCAACAGGAAAGAGAACTGCAGGAAATACTCGCGTCCCGGCTTCGGCGCAATCGCCTTGAACGGCACGTGGACTTCCGCAGTGGCCCCAGGTGCCAGATCGAGTGCCGGCAGTGTCCCCTTCTCAAGCTGCACGCCATCCTCGCTCACGCTCCACTGAACCGCGAACTTATTGAGATTGGTAAAGGCGTAGCGATTGCGAATCGAAAGGGTCCCATGCTCCAGATCGACGGCGCTCAAGCTGACCCACTGGTAGGCGCGCTTCAGTTCAGGATAGTGCGGCTTCGGCGAACGGTCGGAGAAGACGACGCCCTTGTGAATGAAGTATTTGTCATTGGGGAAATCACCGAATCCGCCGCCGTAAGCGATGAAGGGATGCTTCGGATCGCGGCGATTCCATAAGCCCTGATCTTCCCACTCCCAGATTGCGCCGCCCATCAGCTTCGGATATTTGTCGAAAAGGTCGTTGTAATCGCCCACCGAGCCCATCGAATTGTTCATCGCGTGCGCATATTCGCACAGATAAAACGGCTTGGTGCGATTTGGCTCTTTGGCCGCCTTCTCCAAATCTTCCACAGTCGTATACATGTGGCTTTCGACGTCAGCGGGCAGTTTGTCGCCGCCACCGAAGGGCTCATAGTGCGTCGGGCGAGTCGGATCGATCTTCTTCACAGCGTTAATGGCCGTAACGAAGCTGCTGCCGCCGCCGCATTCATTGCCCATGGACCAGATCACCACCGAGGGGTGGTTCTTCAGATTCTCGACGTTGGCCACGTTGCGGTCCACAATGCTCTTTTCATAGCGCGGCTCGTGGTCCAGAATCCCGTAGTCGCCGTGGCACTCTACATTGGCTTCCGCCACCAGGTAGATGCCGTACTCGTCGGCCAATTCATACCAGCGTGGGTCGTCGGTATAGTGCGACGTGCGCACGTGGTTCGCATTCACCTGCTTTAGCAACTCCAGATCGCGAATCATGCGTTCTTCTGTCACGTAGTGGCCCGTATCCGGCCAATTTTCGTGTCGATCCGCGCCCTTGAGCTTTACCGGGACTCCGTTGATCATGAAGACGGCGTCTTTGATCTCGATCTTGCGGAAGCCGACGCGCGTGGAGAGCAGTTCTTCGGTCTGCTTGTTCCGGGC
>Ga0255356_1001926_pt1 | contig 12521 bp, 10 predicted proteins | sample HBST100metaG_FD_189944 | JGI IMG/M metagenome (GOLD analysis project Ga0255356, IMG submission 189944) | Peat soil microbial communities from Stordalen Mire, Sweden - H.B.S.T100 | ecosystem: Environmental > Terrestrial > Soil > Wetlands > Peat | place: Sweden: Norrbotten County, Stordalen Mire... | reverse complement strand
AAAAGCGTGTTTTCTTGAATTTCATACTTCCAGAACTCGGTATTAAACGCCAGAAACCCAGTGTTTACGCTGAAGCCAGCGTTTCAAGGTATCGTAAAAGCGCACGATACTCACAATTGGGGTGCCTCAGTATACGATGTCAGAACCTGTTTGAGGGGATAGCCTCTAAAAACAGGCCTGCGGCGATTGCCAATTAAGAGTGGGCAACAGGCAGGGAGATTAATAAACCCAAAAGCCGATTGACCATAGAAACAGCCACGTTAGTCCAAAAATGAAGGCGTGGAGGGGATAAGGCCACGGTAGGCAGTAGATTCCATCGCCAAAGAGCCAATGAAGGAGGAGATAGAGAAGGGTTTGAAACAGGAGGAATATCCCGCTGCCGACTATCCTATTAAACGTCGGAGAAAATCCATTGGCCGAATCGTAATGAACGCCGCCGTTTCGTGTAAGAATTTCAAATACGATCCAAAGCGTTAGACCGACGACAATCAACGGCCAGCCCCAGGGCCACAATGCTTGTACGAAAGACCAAAACAATACTGAAGACGACTTTGCTGTCGAGCCGAGAATTGCTTGGCAAAACTGGGGCAGAAAAAGAGAAATAGTAGAACTCATCCCGCTAAGATACAGCAATCGTAATCGGCCGGTCAACTCTTATCTTAAAGCTCGTCCGCCAATTCAACAGCATCGTCCTCGTCTAGCCCCTCATCAATGAGCTCTTGGACCTTCTCAGCCTGATCCTCGTCTATATCGTGATCTTCCATGAGCTGGGCTATCTCCTCATCTTTTGGGGCATTCTCCTTTTCTATTTCGTCATCCATGGGCTTATTTTTCGCTGGTTTCAACAAATCGCTCGGTCTGTTCAAGCACGAGTTCCGTTGCGATTTTTTCCGCATCAGGCGGATAGCCATATTCGCGAAGCAGTTTCTTCACTTCCACGCGAAGCCGAGCTCTCGCCGAATCACGAATAGACCAATCGATTGTAATCGTGTTTCTAACTCTTTTTACGAGTACACGCGCCAGATCACGCAATTTCTCATCGCCAAGAACCTCCCGTGCACTCCCGTTGATTACTAAAGCATCATAAAACGCTACCTCGTCATCAGTCATATCAAGCGCTGCATTTTCTACCAAATCAACTTTCATCTCTTTTGCGATAGCAATAAGCTCCTCAATCACCTGAGCTGCTTCGATACTTTTATTTTTGTACTTCTTAAGTGCCACAAAAAGCATATCCGAAAATGCTCGCTGTTTTACAACGTTCGATGAAAATCGCTTTTTGACTTCGTCATTGAGAATTTGCTTTAAAGCTTCAAGCGCAAGATTCTTTCGCTTCATCCCTCTAATCTCAGCCATAAACTCTTCGCTCAAGAGATCAAGCTGTGGTTTTTCAAGTCCTGCGGCGGCAAAAATGTCCACGATACCAGCTGGCGCAATCGCCTTATCAACAATCTGTCGGATTGCTTTTTCATAATCTTTATCAGACATGCTCTTTCCCGTTACCTTCGCGAGGCGCGCTTTAATTGCTTGGAAGAATGCTACCTCTTCGCGAACAGTGATAGCCTCATTGCTTGACGCTGCGAGGGCAAACGCTTTTCCGAGCTCCGTTACATATTGCGCCAATCGTTCCTCCCCATCTTCTTTTGAAAGAATATGCTCTTGTGCATCAAGTATCATTTGCATTTGCTCTCTTGCTCCAAGCGTAAAATAGTTAGAATAATCGAACCCATGGAAAAGAGCCCTCACGATTTCAAGTTTTTCTTTTAAGGCTAAAATAGCCGCACTAATATCAAATGTTGGCTTACCTTCTCCGCCGCTTTGGGTATAAGTCTGGAGCGCATCACGGAGAGCTCCCGCCACCCCGAGATAATCAACGATGAGGCCCCCTGGCTTGTCTCCGTGCACACGATTCACGCGAGCAATCGCTTGCATCAAATTATGTCCTTTCATCGGCTTATCAAGGTACATGGTATGCAGACTTGGTGCATCAAATCCCGTAAGCCACATGTCACGGACGATAACGAGCTTCACTGGAGTTTCAGCTTTGCGAACAATTTTGGCCAATACTTTCCTTCTGTCTTTCGTACGGATGTGTTGCTGCCATTCCACGGGGTCGCTCGCCGATCCCGTCATAATCACCTTCAGAAATCCCTGGTTATCGTCGTCGCTATGCCACTGGGGACGCAGAGCGATAATTGCATCATAGAGCTCGACACAAATGCGTCGGCTCATGCAAACAATTATTCCCTTACCGTCCAATGCCTCAAGGCGATTTTCAAAATGCTCCACTATGTCTTTGGCTATGTGAGCAACGCGCTTTTCGTTTCCGACGATAGCTTCTAATTGTGTCCATTTGGCGGCCAGTTCATCTCTACGATTCAATTCCTCGCCTTCCGTAAGCATTTCGAAGTCTTCATCAATCTTAGACTTCATGTCCTTATTAATATCAAGATCAACGAGACGAGATTCATAATAAATAGGAACTGTTGCATGATCCTTCACCGACTGTTCAATATCGTAAATATCGATGTAATCCCCGAATACTGCGAGCGTAGAGCGATCATCCAAATCAATAGGCGTACCAGTAAAGCCAATATAGCTCGCGCTCGGGAGGGCGTCATGCAAATGCTTCGCATAGCCATAGACCGTATGCGCTTCGCCGTCTTTCATTTCAATGTGGGCAGTAAATCCATACTGTGAGCGATGCGCTTCATCGGCGATGACGATGATGTTCTCTCGATTAGAAAGAAGCGGCATCATGTCTTCATCTTCTCCGGGCGTAAATTTCTGTATGGTTGCGAATATCACCCCACCTGATTCCCGAGTGAGAAATTCTCGAAGTTCGCGGCGAGTGTTCGCTTGTATGGGAGTTTGACGCAAAATATCGATACAATTTCCAAACGTTTCAAAAAGTTGGTCATCAAGGTCATTGCGGTCGGTGATAACCACAATAGTCGGATTTTTTAATTGCTCGTTTCCTACCAGTTTCCCTGTATAAAAAACCATCGAGAGCGACTTCCCTGATCCTTGGGTATGCCATACGACTCCCGCCTTTCCATCGTGCTCTTCTGTTATGGCAGATAGCGTGGAATTTAAAGCCTTATTCACCGCCCAGTATTGATGGTACGCGGCAAGCACCTTTAAGTACGATTGCTCGCCATCTTTATGAAAAACAACAAAGTTCCGTACCACATCCAATATGCGCTCGGGAGCGCAAAGCCCACGAAGCATAACCTCAAGCATCGGCACTCCCTTGAGCTCTTTTTCGCCATCAATGGTTTTCCATGCCGTGAAACGATCTCTGCCGCTCGTTAGTGTTCCAACCTCAGCGTCAATGCCGTCGGTAATAATAAGCAGTTCATTAAATCGAAACAGCTGGGGTATTTGTAATTTATAGGTTTGCAATTGGTTGTATGCGCCCCCAAGTGTCGCATGTTCATCGACGGCATTCTTGAGTTCTAACACCACAAGCGGTAATCCATTTACGAAAAGAATAATATCTGGACGACGATTATTTTCACCATGTATGACCGTAAATTGATTCACCGCCACGAAATCATTATTACGAACATTTTCAATATCAATTAATCGGGCCTTTTCCGTGCGAAGTTCGCCATCATCTCTTCGATATTCAACATCCACACCGTTCACGAGTAAAAGGTGAAATTGACGGTTATTAAAAATCTGATCTGGCGAATTTTCGCGGATCACCTTACGCACCGCTTCTTCCCGAGCTGACTCTGGTAATTGGGGGTTCAATCGGCCCACAGCCCCACGTAAACGTGCCGCGAGTACCACATCTTGATACCGTTCACGCTCCTTTGTCCCCTCAGGCCCAATATCAGGGCCAAAAAGCACCTCATAGCCAATTTCTTTTAATATCTCCAGCGCTGATTGTTCGATGTGGTCTTCGGTCATATTATTCAGTTTCAGTATTACTTTTAAACTCAGCTACCGCAAGTTTATAAGCGATTGGATCACAATTGAACAACACGAAGCTAGCTTTAAAAATAAGTTCATCAAGAATCACATTAGCGTGTCCTTCGTCATAAAAAGTATTAAATTCCTCGTTTTCATCATAAGAAAGCGAATATTCTCTAGCAGAAAACTTTTGTTCAAAAACCTCAATCAAACTTGAAAAACATGTATCAGCTATTCGAATAATTCTTTCATTAAGGGCCTCATCAACCTCTTCACGAATCCTAGTTTGGGTAGAAAGACCTCTCCCGTGGCCAGCCGTCCCGTGACTATTTCTAACCTCCATAAGAAAAGTGAGTTGTGATCTTAAAATCTTTTCTTCTTGAGCTGATAATTCAAGCATACCTAAGACTTCATTAATGAGCTTGGGCATATCAAATAAATCTGCCTCAATTTCGGAAAATGTATCAGAGTAGCTGAGAATGCTTTTTAAAATAGTTTCGGCAGTTGTTTTGCATTTATCACATACCTGCTCGGGTTGAGTGGAATTAATCAGATCCAAACGCCTAATCTCCTCAGAAAGAAGAGTCCATCTTGAATACCTTTCACAGGTAATTTTTGTAAAATTTAACGTACTCATACGGAAATCTTCCCCGACATTAAACGAGGCAGAAGTGAATCACGAACAGCGGTTAACTTCTCGTTCTGCTTGAAATTCGCCTCAATGTTTAAAGTGAGTTGATTAAACAGTCCAGAGATGTTTTCTAATTTGGCATCTTCAGGCAGAGCTACCGAAAAATTCTCTATCATCCCTTTTGTAATAAAATTTATGACAGAACCTCTATGTCCGTTGGTAATTTCATTTAAAAAGCGCGACATTAGAAAATATAAAAAGCCAAGTAACTTTTCATTTTGTGGTATCAACACATAGGTTCTTTGATAAGCTTCAAATTTCCCGCGATAATACTTCAGATTAAAATCACCATTTCCAGCAAGAAGTAGCGCTGCCCCATCAAAAGAATAATTTGGCGCTCTTAAAGCATTTTGTGAACAGGTAAAAAATGGGTATTCTCCGTCCAGTGTAGAAAAATTGGCATCTTTCTTCCCTGTTTTTACCGGGAAAAATTCTCTCAACTTTCTCTCTCGCCAATTCTTTGCATCAGGATTATCAATAAAATAATGCTTAAAAAATATTTGCCCTATTTCCTCTAGTGTCTTATTTATATTCCGATTCAGTTCGATTTTTCTGTCCAAATCACCAAGAATCTTCACAATCTTGTTTTGACTATCCAAAACGACAAACGGCACATTGATATTTGAAATCTGCGAGAGACTGATATTCGACTGAACCGTCTGTACTGTGCCCTCTAGAATTTGAGACTTTCCGAGTGGTGACATTAAGAAGTATTTAATATAAGAAGGATTCCATTTTTTGTCTTTGATCCTGATAAGGCATATCGCTTGATTTATATTTGCAGGCACAAGCCCTGAGTCTTCTACTCTTGTAACTCGCCCGATTGCCCCTGCCATTGTTAGCAAAATATCTCCAAATTCAACCTGTGATCTTCGTAATAATTTCTCGTGCGTTTCTCGGTCTATATGCACAATCTTTTCCTTTATAAAAGACCCATCAATATCAATCGTCTCAACTTTAAAAAAATTTATGCCCTTATCCACAAACGCCTTCCCGTAAGTTGTGGGTGTCGTCCCTTTGGTAATTTTTTCAGCTATATCTCCTAATTTTATAGATTCAGTTCTTGAACTCATGCTCAATTTTTTTTAAGTTAGCCCTAATTTCTCCTTCGAGCTTTGTCCCTTCGATAAATTGCTCGTTAAGTTCTTTTGAAAGACGCTCCATTTTCTTCTCGAATCCTTCGCCGTCATCTTGAATTTCTGCCGCCCCAACAAAACGCCCGGGCGTAAGAATAAAATCGTTCTTCTCTATTTCTTCGAGCGTCGCCTCTCTTACAAACCCAGCAACATCTTCATAGCTTCCATCCTGTTTTTTAAACTGCCGATATTTCCCTGCGATACGACCAATTTCATCATCGGTTAGTTGTTTATTGCGACGACTTATCATTTCTCCCATTTCGCGAGCATCAACAAAAAGTGTTTTGTCACTACGGTTCGCACGATCACGCGAAATGAACCATAAAGACGCGGGAATTGCTGTATTAAAGAAGAGCTGTCCAGGAAGCGAGATGATGCAGTCAACAAGCCCAGCTTTCACTATGGCTTTACGAATATCACCCTCACCACTCGATTGGCTTGACATCGCGCCATTGGCCAACACAAATCCCGCCGTTCCTTTCGGTGAAAGATGATGGATGAAGTGTTGCATCCATGCAAAATTGGCATTCCCTTTTGGTGGTACACCAAACTTCCAACGCACATCATCTTGGAGCAATTCGCCACCCCAGTCCGATACATTGAAAGGTGGGTTGGCTATGACAAAATCTGCTTTGAGGTCTTTGTGTTTATCGTTATGGAGAGTGTCGCCAAATGCTATGCTCGCATCAATACCTCGAATCGCCATGTTCATCTTGGCGAGCTTCCACGTTGTTTGGTTGGACTCTTGCCCATAAACAGCAATATCTCCGAGTTTGCCTTGATGCGCTTCAACGAATTTCTCGCTTTGCACAAACATGCCGCCCGATCCGCAACACGGATCATAAATGCGGCCCTTGTATGGCTCAAGCATCTCAACAAGCAGTTTTACGATGCTCTGTGGCGTATAGAACTCTCCGCCTCGTTGCCCTTCGGCATCGGCAAACCTACCGATAAAATACTCATACACTTGGCCAAGCAAATCTTTGCCGCTGTGCTTGCCTTCATACATCGAGAGCGTGCCAAAAATATCGATAAGTTCTCCGAGCCGACGCTTGTCGAGAGATTCCTTGGCATAATCTTTTGGAAGTACGCCTTTAAGGATTGGATTTTCGCGCTCGATTGCTTCCATCGCATCGTCAACCACAACTCCAATATCGGATTGTTTTGCCTTATCTTGCAACGTCTTCCAACGTGCCTCTTTCGGTACCCAAAAAACATTCTCTGCCAAATACCAGTCCTTATCCTCCGGATCGTACTTTTCCGTTACGGCCTTCTCGTATCGCTCGTCAAATGAGTCGGAAATATACTTAAGGAAAATAAGCCCGAGTACAATAAACTTGTACTCGCTGGGGCTCATATTATTGCGCAACTTGTCAGCCGACTGCCAGAGTTTTTGCTCTAAATCTTTAGTATCCTGTGTCATTTTTTATCTCTTTTTTAGGGAGCCTTCTAAATATCACTAGGCTAGCTCGTTAGGTTAAATTTAACACCTTTTTCACCTCTTAAGCCATAGATGAGCCTTGCGCCTAAATACTTCTTATTGAGAAATGAAAGGATTGGGAGTAAATTGATGGGAACAGATAAACATGGACAATACGGCGATAGCTAAAAATTTAGAGCGATATTATGACCTATCCATAAACGCGAAAGCCCCATGGGAGTTTTTTAATGGCCTCGCAAATTATGCTGGATTCATTCTTGAAACCCCGCAGTTAAAAAGCATTGTCGATGTAGAAATGGGAAAGCGAACGAAGATGTATCATGAGGTTGGCGAGCTTGAGAAACAGGCCGTAATCGATCTGTCGGCGGCAAAGCAAAAACTTCTTGACGTCATCAAACGACACAATCTCGACGTGCATTTGTTTAAGCAATATGCGTCGCTCATCCCGATGGCCCATGAAAACGAAACGATTTTGGATCACCTAAAACTTTTCGAAGAGGGAAAGATTTCCATAAGCGGAACATATTCGAATAATTTGGAGCATTATATTTTTGACATCGCAGCGAACCTTCTGCGACTCGGATATATCGACGAGATAAAGGAATACGTTGTTTCAGGCGAAGACTATTCCAAATACTTCAAAGAAGAAAACAATGAGAGCGGCCTTCAACTCACGGGCAATCTTTATGGAAACTTCACCTTCTCTAAAGCATTAAAACTGAGAGAACATCAGGAAGAGGCTGTAAAGCGATCCAGAAAATTGGAACCATGGGGAGCCTTCGAGGGACTTATTAAACTAAAAAAAATGCGCGATGCCGCCGCGAAGAATGAAAATCATAGCCAGATCATTAAATCCTGCCTGGAGGATAAAGACTATATTTTTAATACAAGGGATACCGTTGATGTTGCGTTCGCGGTGGAAGATTTCCGTTTGCTCATGGAAAATCGCAATGTCCCCGAGCGGGATTTGCATTTCCTGCGGAGACGCGATTTTGATCCGTTGGCGGCCACGGCAAATCTTTATCTACTTCAAAAACTCCCCGACGACGTGAAACCCGAAGAAAGAATCGAACGTAGAGCAAGGACGATAGCCCTACAAAAGAAAAGGCAAGAGGCATGGCAGGCCAGTGTTGATAGTTTCATGGATCGGGTAGAGGCATTTATGAAAGATTATGAAATGACCGAAAAGCGTGCAGAGCAAAAAGATGATGAAGAGCAAAAGAAATGGTGGGGAGAGGATGATAAACCCATATTCGATAAGGCAAACGGCACGATAGCTTTGGGAGGTAGAAAGTGCGAATTAGAAATCGGCACAAATCATTATTTTTTATGCGATGAGGTTTTCAGAGTTTTTATTGGTAATTGGGTCGAAGAGGGCACTGTTGTAAAACGATTTACACAGGAAGGCAACAAGGATAGTGCAACCAGTTGTTACGATGCGATGGGATCAGTGAATAAGAAGTTGAAGGCGGCTCTTGGTATAAATAAACTACTTCAGTATAAGGCGGCGAGGGTTCGCATTAGGAAGGAGCTTTTTGAGGGAAAAAGTTAGAGTCAGATGAGTCAAGGTTGAGTCACGCCGAGAAGCGCATCATTAAGGTGCGCTTTTTAGTCGAGGAGCGCTACATCATCAATAAACTCCATTACCAGTGGCGCATGAAGCTCTCGGAGGAAAATGTCGAAGCGTTTCGGGTGCTTTTTAGAAAGCATTTTGGACGCGAGATCAGCAAGGAAGAAGCCCGTGAAAAAGGGGCCAAGTTCCTACGCCTCATGCAGTTGATCTATAAGCCGATGAAACAGGTGGAGTTTGACGCGGTGCAGAAACAACGAAAGGAACTGAATCCATGAGGCGTAAATATGACCTGCGGAAGATCAAGACGGGATGGACTTATGACATAAAAGAAATTTGCAGCCTTTATAAACTCCACCCGCAGACTGTCCACGGCTGGATTTCAAAAGGCCTTGAACCTATAGAAGGAAGCCAGAATCCATATTTGATTTCCGGGCATGTTTTGCGATGTTTCTTAGAAAATAGATTAGAAAAGAGAAGATGCCGCCTGAACGCCGACCAATTTTACTGCGTACGATGTAAAACCGCGCGCCTGAGCAGACCGGAATGCGTGGAGGTTATCAAGACCAACACCAAACTGGGGCATGATAAGTTCTCTGGGCGGAAGATGGGTATATGCGAGGAATGCGGATGTCATATGAATAGGCTTTTCTCATTTTATAAGGACGGGTAATAGAGGTTTATATAACGATTAACTCCCCGTCGGTATCTATCACTTAAGCAACACATATCTATGAAGAAATATAACCTAAAAAACGAACAAATAAAGCGGCGTTATTTTGGATGGCTAAAGGATGCTGAGGGGTTTTCTCCGAGTACCATCGGCCAGATTGTGCGTTCAATTAGCCTCTGGGAAGACCATGTGAAGGCGCAGGATTTTCGGGATTTCGACGTTAGTGCAGTAAAAGCGTTTAAGAAGATGCTGCAGGAGAAGACTAACGCCGTGACCAAGCAGCCACTGTCAGTCACGACGTTGCACCATCACCTCGTCCATCTGTCAGAGTTTTATAAATGGCTATCCATGCAACCAGGATACAAGTCAAAGATCGGGGTGACCGATGCGGCATATTTCCAAATGGACAGAAAACAAACAAGAATAGCATTACACCAACCCAAAAGGCGAACGCCCACAATCGACATTATTAAGAAAGTTGTCGCCTCAATTGGTGCGGAAAATGAAATCGATAGGAGAGACCAAGCCCTGATGGCATTCGCCTTCCTAACGGGCATGAGGATAGATGCCATCATTAGCACTCCTTTGGGGTGTATTGATACTGATAGCATGAAGGTTTCACAAAACCCGACTGATGGCGTGCGAACAAAATACGCGAAAACGATACCTACTACAATTTTTAATTTCGATGAAAGCTTGGTGACCGTTATTAAGGAATGGATAGGCTTTTTGCGAAAAGATAAACTTTTCACCGACCAAGACCCTTTATTTCCTGCCACAACAACCGAACAGGAGGGTTTTGGTAGTTATTGTTTCACGGCAGATAAACTCGGTTCTAATTTCTGGAAAAATACCAACAGCGCAAGAATGATCTTCAAGAAGCGGCTCCAAGCCGCAGACTTGGGATACTTCAACCCGCATAGTTTTCGGCGTGCAGCGATAAATATAGCCCTATCGCTCTGTAAGACCCCCGCCGAGTTCAAGGCAGTTAGCCAAAATCTGGGACATGAAAATATAGCGACTACGATGTTCGACTATGCTGTTTTGCCGGAAGATGAAGTGGAGAGACACGTCAGGAATCTGACGAAGAAAAAGCTAAACAACAAAGAAGAGATAGCAAAAATGATAGCGGAAAATCTAGATGATTACGACATTAGCCCCAAGCAATAGGTATCCCCTCAAGGCGTTGATATTATGGCTCGGTTGCGCCATAATGATTAGGCACACAGTTACAGGTATTCGCGAGATTTTGCGTATAAAAAGGGGTAACTACGCCTTACAAGAGCTCGCGAGAGTAATTGTGTGCAAGGGCGCGGTTATCCCTTTTTGTATATCCGCACAAAGGCCGAGAAATAAATAATCCATAAATAAACAATGGAAAAATCAGCGGAGAAAATTAAATACTTCATGTACGCGAGGAAGTCATCAGAGAGCGAGGATCGTCAGATGGCGTCCATCGAATCCCAGATCGATGAGCTCAAAAAAATCGCCAAGGAAAACGAGCTTGAGATCGTCGAAGTGTTTTCCGAGTCGAAATCGGCAAAAGCGCCGGGGCGCACGGAGTTCAGAAAAATGATCGAGCGCATCCATGAAGGCGAAGTGCAAGGCATCATCTGCTGGAAGCTAAATCGGTTAGCAAGGAATCCCGTCGATGGCGGAGAGATCAGCTGGCTACTCCAACAGAGCGTTATCAAGCATATCCAAACGTATGGGCGCAGTTATTACTCAACCGACAACGTGTTGATGATGAGCGTCGAGTTTGGTATGGCAAATCAGTTCGTGAAGGATTTGAGCGTGGATACGAAACGGGGAATGCGGGCCAAAGCAGAGCGGGGATGGTGCCCCGGCCCAGCTCCTGTCGGATACATTCACAACCCAATTAAGAAGCAGGGCGAAAAAGAAATCCTCTCCGACGAAAAACGCTTCGACATCGTCTCGAAGTGCTGGGCGATGATGCTTACAGGAGCGCATACGGTGTCGCAGGTATGGGAAGTCGCCGTGAACCAGTGGGGGCTGACCGGGAGGATGGGAAAGAAGATCAACCTTAGCAACATGTACTCTCTGTTCGCCAACCCGTTTTACTACGGGGAGTTCGAGTATCCCTTGGCAAGCGGTGTGTGGCACCAAGGAAAGCACGAGCCGATGATCACAAGAAAAGAATATCAGCGCGTGCAGACGATTATGGGATGGGGTAACAAATCGCGGCGTAAGACACATGACATCTCCATGCGCGGGCCGATCCTGTGCGGCGAGTGCGGCGCAATGATTACGGCCGAGGAGAAGGTCAAAATCCAAAAGAACGGAAATCGGCATGAGTACATCTACTACCACTGCACTGGGCGAAAAAACAAGAATTGTTTGCAGAAGCGCATCCGCATCGAAGAGAAGGAGTTAGAGCGACAGGTTAAGGAGATTTTCTCAAAGGTTGAAATCCCGCAGGAGTTTTACGAGTGGGCCATGGACGTATTGCGCGAATCGAATGAGGCGGAGTCGGCAACTCGTGCGAAGATCACCGATAGTCAACGGGCAGAATACGATCGTAGCGTGAAGATGATTGACGCCATCATCGATATGCGGGCGCGTGGCGAGATCACTGAAGAAGAGTTTACTCGACGTAAGACATCACTCCTAACGGAAAAGCACCGCTTACAAGGGCTTATAAACGATGCCGACAAGGGCGTGGATGACTGGCTTGCGACGGCCGACAAGTATTTCAGCTTCGCGGCAAATGCTAAAAAGAAGTTTGAAAACGGCACGTCCGACGAGATCCGAGAGTTGCTCACCCTATTAGGTTCGGACCTCCTATTAAAGCAAGGAAAACTCAGTGTTTCCTTGGCTGAACCGCTCATTGTGATCGAAAAATTAGCGCCGGGAGCGCGACTCATAAATGAGAGGTTTGGACCTGCAAAAAATGCAGATGATATAAAGGAATTAAGAACGTTGTACGCTCAAAATTCAACAAGGGGTGCCTATCGGGACTCGAACCCGGACCGGGAGTGCCACAAACTCCAGTGCTGCCGTTACACCATAGGCACCATCAAAACAAAGAACTCGTCCAAAGATGAGATATCTGGGAAATCTATGCTCTC
>Ga0255356_1001922_pt1 | contig 12543 bp, 6 predicted proteins | sample HBST100metaG_FD_189944 | JGI IMG/M metagenome (GOLD analysis project Ga0255356, IMG submission 189944) | Peat soil microbial communities from Stordalen Mire, Sweden - H.B.S.T100 | ecosystem: Environmental > Terrestrial > Soil > Wetlands > Peat | place: Sweden: Norrbotten County, Stordalen Mire... | reverse complement strand
TTGAAGGCGCGGACGGCTTTGCGCAGGTCTTCCCCGAACACAAGTTTCACATTATTGAAGTACTGCAGAAACACGGCCATATCGTCGGCATGACCGGCGACGGAGTCAATGATGCGCCGGCATTGAAGAAGGCCGACTGCGGCATCGCTGTGTCCGGAGCGACAGATGCAGCCAGAGCGGCAGCGTCCATTGTATTGCTTGCCTCTGGCTTGTCGGTAATCATCGACGCGATCAAAGAGAGCCGGCGCATCTTCCAGCGCATGAACAGCTATGCCATGTACCGCATCGCAGAGACGCTGCGGGTGCTGTTCTTCATGACGCTGGCCATTCTGGTCTTCAACTTCTATCCCGTCACCGCGGTGATGATCGTCATGATCGCGTTACTCAACGACGGAGCCATACTGTCGATCGCTTATGACAACGTTCACTACAGGAATAAGCCCGAAGCCTGGAATATGCGGCTCGTGCTGTCCATCTCCACCGTGCTGGGAGTGATTGGCGTTGTTGCTGCATTTCTCTTGTTCTATCTGGGCGAGCGCGTCTTCCACATGGACCGCTTGACCGTCCAGACACTCATGTACCTCAAGCTTTCCGTGGCCGGGCATCTGACCATCTTCCTCACGCGAACCCGCGGTCCATTCTGGTCCATCCGACCGGCGAAGATTCTTTGGATAGCCGTGCTGGGTACCCAAACCATCGCAACGCTGATTGCGGTTTACGGGCTCTTCATGGCGCCTCTGGGGTGGAAGTGGGCAGGGTTCGTCTGGGGCTACGCAATTGTCTGGGCACTGATCAACGATCGCATCAAGCTGCTCGCTTATAAGATATTCGATCCCGTCAAGGGCGAGCCAAAGGCCGAAACCAAGGGCGAGCCGAAGCCAGATGCTAAGGCTGAACCGAAGCCCGGTGCCAAAGCGGAGCCAAAGCCTGATGCTAAAGCTGAACCGAAGACCGATGCCAAGGCCGATGCACCTACGCCGGAAGCCAAAGCTGAGCCGAAGCCGGAAGCTAAAGCCGAGCCAAAGCCCGATGCCAAGACACCATCCGATCTGACGCCAGAGATTTCTAAGCGAGCCTACGAACTCTACGAGAAGCGATCCGGCAACGACGGTACTGCAGTTCAGGACTGGAAGAAGGCGGAGCAGGAGATTCGGAGTGATGAGGCCAAAGCCGAACCGAAGCCCGATGCTAAGGCTGAGCTTAAGCCTGAGGCCAAAGCTGATGCACCTAAGCCCGACGCCAAAGCTGATGAGCCAAAGACTGAAACCAAGGCTGAGCCAAAGGCAGAAGCCAAAGCTGACGAACCGAAGCCGGAAGACAAGGTCGAGCCAAAGGCAGAGTCCAAAGCTGACCAGCCGAAGCCGGAAACCAAAGCCGATGAGCCAAAGCCCGAAACCAAAACTGACGAGCCCAAGCCGGAAGCCAAGGCTGACGCACCTAAGCCCGAAGCCAAAGCTGATGAATCCAAGCCTGAAGTGAAACCCGATGCACCGAAGCCGGAAGCCAAAGCCGATGCACCTACGCCCGAAGCCAAAGCAGATGAGCCAAAGCCTGATACCAAGGCTGAAACGCCTGCGCCCGAAGCCAAGGCTGATGAGCAGAAACCCGAAGCTAAAGACAAGCCACAGCCTGATGTGTCGCCACAGCTTGTCAAACGAGTTCACGAAGTCTACGAGCAGCTTGGGCGCGAGGACGTTCAAATTGTCCAAAACTTTGAGAAAGCAGAACCGGAGATTAAGAACAATGAATCCAAAAAATAGGCAGACGGGAACAACGAGGCAGGCATGACCGATAAATCGAACACAAAAATCAGCTCAAAGGATTTCTGCGTGCCGTCAGGCAAGAAGGTCGACCTCGGCAAGTGGCCAACGATTGTCGAGCCCTATGCGAAGTCGAAGAAGCAGTATAAGGAACTCCTGCAAGAACACATGGAGAAGCTGAGCTCCCTGCAGCGCCTTCACTACGCGTCTCACCGCTATGCGTTGCTGCTGATCTTTCAGGGCATGGACGGCGCCGGCAAGGATGGCGCCATCCGGCACGTCATGTCCGGCGTCAATCCGGAGGGCTGCGAGGTTTTCAGTTTCAAGCAGCCGAGTGCAGAGGAGCTCGATCATGATTTCCTTTGGCGTACGACGTGCCGCCTTCCCGAGCGCGGACGCATCGGCATCTTCAACCGGTCTTATTACGAGGAGGTGCTGGTCGTCCGCGTGCATCCGGAGATTCTTCGCGGTGAAGGGCTTCCTGTGGAGCTGAGCGACGAGAAGAACATCTGGGACCAAAGGTATGGTTCTATCGTGGACCTGGAGAAGCATCTTCATCGCAACGGCACGAGAATCGTCAAGATATTTCTCCACCTGTCTTACGAGGAGCAGCAAAAGCGGTTTCTTGCACGCATCGATGAGCCGGACAAGAACTGGAAGTTCAGCACCTCTGACATTCACGAGCGGAAGTACTGGAAACACTACATGAAGGCCTATGAGGATTGTTTTCAAGCGACAAGTACGCATCATGCGCCATGGTTCGTTGTTCCCGCTGACGACAAGGAAAACGCACGGTTGATCGTCTCGCAAATCGTGCTGGATGCAATGGGAGAACTCAAGATGGCGTATCCCAAACCCACAGCAAAGAGGCGTCTCGAACTGCTCGCAATCAAAAAGCTGCTGGCGAAATAGCACCAAGGGACCATCAACGGCAGATGCGAACCAACCAATGTCTGAAAACTCGCGCCGTGCTGTTACCAGTTGCGGAAAAATAGAGAGGAATCTTCAAGATGACCACCAAGGAACCCCCCATCAACGCCGATCAGAATGGCATTCCGGAATCATTCAGCAAGAACTTCGATCAATATGGCAATTCATCCGGGTTCATCTTCGACGTGAGTCTGTCGACCGCGGTTGCGGCCGACGGAAAAAACGAAGAAAGAGCCCCAAAGCCCAAGGGACCTCTCTCGCCTGAGATGCTCGACAAGATGAATCGCTACTGGCGGGCAGCAAACTATCTGTGCATCGGACAAATCTATCTGTTTGAGAATCCTTTGCTGCGCGAGCCGCTCAAGGCAGAACAGATCAAGCCGCGCTTGCTCGGTCATTGGGGAACCTCGCCTGGACAGAACTTCATCTACATTCACTTGAACCGGCTGATCAAAGAGCATGACGCGGACATTATTTACATTTCCGGCCCGGGGCACGGAGGCCCCTCGTTGAATGCCTGCTCTTATCTTGAGGGATCGTACACCGAGGTACACCCGGAGATTACGCACGACGAAGACGGCCTGCGGCTCATGTTCCGCAAGTTCTCGACGCCGGGCGGCGTGCCCAGCCACTGCGGCCCACACGTCCCGAACTCCATGCACGAAGGTGGCGAGCTTGGCTACTCATTGGTTCATGCATTCGGCGCGGCCTTCGACAATCCGGACCTGATTGTCGCTTGCGTCATCGGCGATGGTGAGTCCGAGACCTGCCCACTGGAAGGAAGCTGGAAGTCGGTAAACTTCGTCAACCCGGTGCGAGACGGCGCGGTCCTGCCGATCCTTCACCTCAATGGATACAAGATCTCGGGGCCGACGGCCCAGGGACGCACGAGCGATGCCGACTTGAAGGCCCTTTATGTGGGACGGGGTTACAAACCATATTTTGTCGAGGGGGACGACCCGGAGGTCGTGCATCAGCTCCTTGCGCAAACGCTTGAGGATTGTTATGCCGAGATTCGTGGAATTCAACAGGAGGCGCGCAAAAATGGATTCAAAAAGCAGCCCGTCTGGCCCATGATTATCTTCCGCACGCCCAAGGGATGGACTTGTCCGAAGGAAGTGGATGGCATCCCCATCGAAGGCACCTTCCGCGCGCATCAAGTCCCGCTCGCATCGGTCAAAGACAATCCCGAGCATCTCAAGATCCTTGAAGCCTGGATGAAAAGCTACAAGCCAGAGGAACTCTTCGACAAGAACGGCAAGTTCATTGACGAGTTAGCGGCTCTCGCTCCTGTGGGCAACCGGCGCATGGGAGGCAATCCCCATGTGAATGGGGGACGCGAGTTGATCACCCTGGCGCTGCCCGATTTCACGGATTACGCGCTCGAAATACCCGGGCCAGGTCAGGTTCTAGCCGAGGCGCCGCGCAAGCTTGGAGATTTCTTCCGCGACATCTTCAAAATGAATCCGACAAACTTCCGCATGTTTTGCCCCGATGAATCGAATTCCAATCGCCTGAATTCGATCTTCGAAGCCACAAAGCGTTGCTCGATGGCGGAGATTGTTTCGATAGACGATGAACTCGGTCCCGACGGTCGCGTCATGGAAGTACTGAGCGAGCATCTCTGCCAAGGATGGCTCGAAGGCTACCTGCTTACAGGGCGCCATGGCATGTGGTCCTCCTATGAAGCCTTCGCGCAGGTCGTCGATTCGATGACCACCCAACATGCCAAATGGCTGGAGCAATGTGAAGCTTTTCCCTGGCGCAGGCCGCTCGCGTCCCTCAATGTTCTGCTCACGAGTCACGCATGGCGCAACGACCACAATGGTTTCAGCCACCAGGCAACCGGGTACGTAGTCAATGCATTGGAGCGCAGAAGCGAAGTGATCCGCGTGTATTATCCGCCGGACTCCAACTGCCTGCTCAGTGTCTTCGACCATTGCCTGCGCAGCCGCAATTACGTGAACGTCGTCACCTGCGGCAAGCAGCCGCAGCTTCAATGGCTGAACATGGACGAGGCTCTCGAACACTGCTCGCACGGCGCGTCCACATGGAAGTTTGCAACCAACGATGAAGGCGGCGAGCCTGATGTTGTATTGGCTTGTGCCGGCGACGTGCCAACAATCGAGACCTGCGCGGCCTCGTGGCTGTTACAGAAGCACGTGCCAGGCATCAAGGTGCGCGTCGTCAACGTTGTGGATTTAATGACTCTGATGTTTCCTGACAAGCATTCGCACGGGATGGACGAAATGTCATTCAACGCGCTCTTCACTGAGAAGGCGCCGGTGATTTTCGCCTTCCACAACAATCGCTGGCTCATTCATACCCTGGTTCACGGGCGCGCCAATGAAGGCCGCTTCCATGTGCATGGCTATATGGATCATGGAACTACCACCACGCCCTTCGATATGGTGGTGTTGAATGAAATGAGCCGCTTCCATCTGGCGCTGGATGCGCTGAAGCACATCCCCCGTCTTCGTTTGCAAGCTGAGAAAGCCGTCAACTTCTTCAACCAGGAATTGCAACGCCACCACGACTATATCCGTGAACATCTGGAGGACATGCCGGAGATCAGGAACTGGCAGTGGACGAAAGACTTCAGCGATGCCGCCGCGCCGGCTCCACTTGCCAAGGGGCATCCAGAGAAGGCTATGTTCACCGACAGTTAAGCGGCATCCAGTTGAAATCGAAGCAGAGGCCGTTATCGCACAAGGTTTGCGATAACCGGCCTCCGTTTCCTGAACTACAGCAAGCGGAGGGATATTGAACGATCCGAAGGCGCCATCTGATTGGTTAAAGGTTGATGGTATCGATGCGCTGGTTGAGTTGGCGCTCAATCTTCACTGGTCCTGGAACCATGCCGCGGACGAGTTGTGGGAAGCGCTCGACAAGGAACTGTGGGCAACCACGCAGAACCCGTGGGTCATCTTAAGAACGGTTTCTCAAGAAAAAATCAAGACTGCATTGGGCGATATCGAGTTTCGTCAGCGTCTCGACGCTCTGCTTCAGAAGAATAGGGAATCCTATCGGGAAGACGCATGGTTCCAACAGAAACATCCCGGCGCCGCACTGTCCACGATTGCTTACTTCAGCATGGAGTTCATGCTGAGCGAAGCGCTGCCCATCTATTCGGGAGGACTTGGCAATGTAGCCGGCGACCAGATGAAGGCTGCCAGCGACCTGGGTGTTCCAGTCGTGGGAGTTGGCCTGCTCTATGGTCAGGGATATTTCCGCCAGGACTTCGATTCGGAAGGACGGCAGCAGGCACTTTATCCGGTTAACGATCCGGGCCAGTTGCCGATCCGGCCGCTGCGACGGCCAAATGGCGAGTGGTTGAGGTTGCAAATTCAACTTCCTGGCTCAAATATCTGGCTTCGCTGTTGGGAGGTGTCAGTGGGAAGAGCGAAGCTGTATCTTCTCGACACCAACGACTTTGCCAATACAGCCGCTCATCGCGGCATTACCAGCGAGCTTTACGGTGGCGACGCAGAGATGCGCCTGAAACAGGAGATCGTCCTCGGCATCGGCGGATGGCGTTTGTTGCGAGCTTTGGGTCTCATGCCTGAGGTCTGTCACCTCAACGAAGGGCACGCAGCATTCGCTGTGCTCGAACGAGCCCGCTGCTACATGGAGGATCACAAGAAGCCATTCGATCTTGCCATGAATATCACGCGAGCCGGGAATGTATTCACCACGCATACCGCCGTGAGTGCAGGCTTTGACCGCTTCGATCCCAAACTCATTCGCACTTATCTGAGCCACTATGCAGTCGATGAACTCGACATCTCTGTGGATGAACTGCTCGCCATGGGAAGGCAGAATCCGGAAGACACTTCGGAGCCCTTCAATATGGCTTATCTTGCGGTCCGCGGTAGCGGGCAGATCAATGGCGTCAGCAAGCTCCATGGGAAAGTAAGCAAACAGATTTTTCAGCCATTGTTTCCCCACTGGCCGCAGGAGGATGTCCCGATAGGGTCCGTAACCAACGGCATCCATGTGTCAACCTGGGATTCGGCAGAGGCCGATGCGCTTTGGACCTCAGCTTGCGGAACGAAACGCTGGCGTGGGGATCGTCCGGCGGAAGATGACATCCGCCGACTCACCGATGCTCAGATATGGCAAATTCGCATAGCGGAACGCAAGACGCTGATTGCTCGCATGCGCAAACGGTACGCATGTCAACTTGCGTCTGAAGGCGGGAATCCTTCGGATACCGGCGGCATTTTTGATGAGAATGTGCTGATCCTCGGATTTGCGCGCCGCTTTGCCACCTATAAACGTCCCAATCTTTTATTGCACGATACCGAGCGGCTGGTACGGCTCCTCTCCAATCCGCGATTCCCTGTTCAGTTAGTCCTCGCCGGAAAGGCTCATCCTCAGGATATTCCTGGACAAGAGCTCATCAAGCAGTGGAAGAATTTCATCAAGCGCCCCGAAGTACAGGGACGAGTGGTCTTCCTCAACGACTACGACATGATGCTGGCCCAGGAGTTAGTCCAGGGAATCGATCTTTGGATCAACACGCCTCGGCGCCCGTGGGAGGCCTGCGGAACCAGCGGTATGAAGGTCCTCGTCAATGGCGGGCTGAATCTCTCTGAGTTGGACGGCTGGTGGGCTGAGGCGTATTCCCCTGAAGTGGGTTGGGCCATCGGTGACGGCAAAGAGCATGGAAACGATCCGGCATGGGATGCCACAGAGGCGGAAGCTTTGTACGGCTTGCTGGAGAATGAGGTAATCGAAGAGTTCTATGAGCGAGATGAAAAGGGAATGCCATCCAAGTGGCTGGAACGCATCCGTGAGAGTATGGCGCGACTCACACCGGAGTTTTCTGCTACCCGTGCCATCCGCGAATATACCGAGAATCACTATCTGCCGGCCGCTTCTGGTTACCACGCGCGTGCAGCCGAGGATAGCGCGCTTGGCGCGGATTTGCTCCACTGGCAACAAGAGATCGATCGGCATTGGAGCACAGTGCGATTTGGCGCGGTGGAAATCGAGACGCACGACGGCCAGCATTTCTTTCAGGTCAAGGTTTTTCCGGGCAACCTCAATCCAGATCAACTGACAGTCGAACTCTATGCAGACTCAGTTCAGGGCGGCCGGCCTGTTCTTGAGGTGATGATTGCACCCAAACCCAGCGCCGATGCGCCGGGCGTGCTGACCTATTCGGCCCACGTATCCGCAACTCGTCCCGCAAGCGACTACACTGCGCGTATCATCCCCCACCATCCGAACGCTTCGGTACCGCTAGAAGCGCGGCAGATTCTTTGGCAACGTTGATCGACAGGCAGATCGGGATATTTGCGTCATCTGCCCTGCTAACCGTAGCTTCTTATTCATGCAACGGCATGCGTCTCGCTCTTAGACTCGATGCAAGCCAGCAGATCGGCCCAGGACTTGGCGAAGGATGCGACCCCTTCTCCGAGCAACTGTGCGTATACGGCATCTGTATCAATACCAGCTTTGGAGAATTTGGCCAGCACATCATTGGCATGCGCGGTAACGGTATGGTCTAGCCCGGCATGAGCGCTGCCAAGATGGGTTCGTGGTGCCCCACCCTTTCCGCATTAAACGCGAAAAGGGTAAGGCGCCGGTCCGGTTGAGTGCAAGTAGAGAGCCCTATCCTATTTTGACGTCCCGCAAGAGTTTGGCCCGCCGTTCTTCGTATTCCTCGCTAGTAATCTCCCCGGCGGCATATCTTCTTTGCAGGAGTTGCAGAGGAGATTGCATTTGCCGATAGGTAATTCGTCTCACCGGAATCATAAAGGAAAAGAAGATGATCCAGAGGAGGACCCAAAACAACCACCAAAACCAATGCATTCCCCAAAAGTAGTAGTACATGTTTAGTCTCCTACCGGTGCTGGTTATCGTTTCCCGGCGCCGATGATTTACGAAATGTCTTCATGCGGCAACGCGAGCTTTGTGTGGACTACTCCTGGCGCCCAACCAATCCTGCTTGGGCCGCGCCCAGTACCAATAGCCTGGAACCCATGTCCAGCCCCACCAGCGCTCGTTCCAGTGGCCGGGCATCCATGTGGCCTCCTGCCATGGGTTATCAAGCCAATAGCCGTCAGCCCATTGCCAGCCGTCGCCGTCCCTGTAGTAATCGCCGGACACCCAGCTAGTGTTTGCGTGAGGCGCCTTGGAAACCTTCTCCAACTTTGCTGCAGGCTTCGGTTTGGCGGTCTGGTGAACGGCCACTGCCGTGGTTGCCTTCTCCGGGTTGCCAGTGGTTTTTCGAGGCCACCGCCGCTCAGTTAACGACTCCAGCAAGAACTTGGAGAGCCTCTCCGAAATCGGGCAAAACGATAGTAGGGTTGGCAGAAATAGTGCGTCTGTTCAAATTTGACCGGACTTCTCGGTGCATAGTTTCGGATAGTGCTGTTAATGGCCGCGCACCAATAGGTAGCAGCAGCTAGAGTTAAGCATTCCTGTGCGAGCGGAGGAATAAGAAATGAATCCATCAGATGTTGAAAAGATCACACCTCATCCAAATGATCCCTGCGGAACTGCATGGCGGCTTATGCCACCTGCAATCAATTTTTTGCTAAAGTGGTGTATCTTTGCCCTGATTGCAATTGTCATCGTTCTGTCGCTCGTTCTCGGCTTGGTACAAAAGTGGCTTTGGATGCGGCAACTCGACTATGTGGGCATATTCTGGACCCTTCTATCCGTAAAGTGGGGAATCTTTGGCGTAAGTCTATTCATTTCACTTCTCTATCTATGGATCAATCTTCGCTTTGCGGCGAAAAACATCGACGTGTCGGAGGGAAGCAGCTTCGTCAGCAAGGCGTTTCGGCACCCCACAGACGCCACCAGAACAATCAACATCGATGTCAGCTCCAAGATGCTTGTATTTGCTATCAATACAGGCATTGTGGTCCTTTCGCTGCTGTTTGCGCTTAGTGTTTCTGGTCAATGGGACACGTACCTCCTCTTTCGCTACGGTGGATCGTTTGGAGTTGCGGACCCTCTCTTTGGTATCGACCTTGGCTTCTATGTATTCCGCCTCCCATTCTATGAATTGCTGCAAGGATGCATTACTGTTCTAACGGTGTCGGCCCTCGCGATCCTTAGCTTTTGCGCGCTGTTCGGAATACGGCAGTCCAAGTCCACCGGAAAGATCATGCTGCGCAATGGCACCGCCCAGCACTTTATCGTGCTGCTCTTCATACTCGTGGCCAACTTCGGATGGGGCTTCATTCTGGATCACTATGAGTTGGTCTATTCGACCCTCGGCGTTGTTCACGGGGCCGGCTATGCTGCAGCGCACGTCACAAGAGTCGCCCTCTGGGTGATGACCGGCGCCTCGGCACTGGCGTGCGTGCTTTTGGCATTCGGTTTCGTCCGTCCGCGAACGAGGCAGGTGGTCGCCGGCGTCGTGACTTATGTAGCACTGTATATGGTTGGAGTGTTAGCGCTACCTTACCTCTTTCAGACATTCGTGGTGAAACCCAATGAGCTCAACCTTGAGATGCCGTATCTGAACCATTACATCGCCTTCACGCGCATGGCTTATAAGTTGGACAATATCCAGGAAACGGCTTATCCGGCTCTTTCTGATCTAACACCGGAAGTGATTGCAAGAAATCAGGATACGATCCAGAACATACGTCTATGGGATTCACGACCGTTGCTTCAGACTTACCAGCAGACCCAGGCGATTCGTCTCTACTACGAGTTTTATAACGTGGATGTCGATCGATACCATCTGGCGGATGGCTACCATCAAGTGATGCTTGCATCCAGGGAACTCGCGTCGCAACTTCCAGCAGGGGCGCAGACATGGGTGAACGAGAATCTGGAATTCACACATGGCGAAGGGCTAGTGATGAACTTCGTGTCGACGGCAACCGGGGGAGGGCTGCCGCAATATCTTCTTGAAAATATTCCTTCCGAGTCGCAGTACGGCATGAATATCAGTCAGCCAGATATTTACTTTGGCGAAGTGGCGCCTGGGTACAAGATCGTCTCAACCGGGATCAAAGAGTTCGACTATCCAAAAGGCAATGAGAACGTTTATGCGAGCTACCAGGGAAAAGGCGGAATACCGCTCGACAGTATTTGGAAGAGGATACTGTTTGCATGGACGCAGAAGGATGTCAATATCTTGCTCACCTCTTATCTTCGGCCGCAAAGCAGAATTCAGATATGGAGGAGTGTGCAAGAGCGTGTCTCGCAAGTCGCTCCCTTCCTGCTGCTGGACAAGGATCCGTATGCGGTATTGAGCGAAGGAAAGCAGTATTGGATCCAGGATGCGTATACGGTCTCGGATCGCTTCCCTTACTCAAACCCGCAGACAAGTGGTTCGGCTCAGGGGATGAACTACATCCGCAACTCCGTAAAGGCCATTGTGGATATGTATGACGGAACGGTATCACTTTATGTGATGGATCCCAAGGATCCTGTTCTTGCAATGTACGAGCGGGCATTCCCTGGGGTGTTCAAAGATCTGAATGAACTCCCAGCGGATCTGAAGGCTCATCTGCGCTACCCCGAAGATCTGTTTGGAATCCAATCAACTCAGTATGAAACTTTTCATATGACCGATCCGCAGGTCTTCTACAACCGCGAGGATCTTTGGGTTCCTCCGCAGGAAAAGTACGAGGGGGCGGTTAACCCAATGGACCCATACTACATGCTGATGAAGCTTCCGGGAAGCGGACAGCTTGAGTACCTCATCATGACTCCTTTCACGCCGCAGAAAAGGGATAACATGATTGCCTGGCTGGCTGCGCGTTGTGACTTCCCTGATTATGGGAAGATGCTGTTTTACGAGCTTCCGAAAGACAAACTGATTTTTGGACCGAATCAGATCAGCGCCATGATCGACCAGAGCACAACTATCTCTCAGCAACTTACGCTATGGGATCAGAAAGGGTCAGGGGTAATTCGCGGAAAGCTCATTGTGATTCCGATTGAGAACTCTTTTCTCTATGTCGTTCCCCTCTACTTGAAGGCGGAGGGCACGAATTTCCCTCAACTTAAACGCGTGATCGTGGCAACTGGAGATAAGGTCGTAATGGAGCCAACACTCGACGAAGCGCTAAGCTCCTTGTTCGGAACAGCGCCACCACAGTCAGGAAGTTTGCCAACACATCAGGGCGGAGTTCAGGCGCCCATGTCGAAAGCGGCCCGTGATCAAGCCATGGCTCAACTTGCAGAAGCTCAAAAAGCAATCAACTCGCTCAAACAACTGCTGGCTAACCCGGCTCAATAAAATGAGCCGGAGCAGCTCTTGCGTTTGCCAGACAAAGGCGTCCAAATCGAGGGCAGAAGCGAAGCTAAAAGGTAATCCACGTCCGGTCATTCTCAGTTAGGTTTTTTGCAGCATATGGGCCGCCATATGGCCCACGAAGGTTTACGCGCGGTAGATTCAGGTTTTTGAGAGTCAAAGCACAAAGCGGAGCAGGCACAAATGAAATCGCAAACGCTTAGAGACACCGCTCAGGCCCTTGTCGCAGGCGACAAAGGCCTGCTTGCAATGGATGAAAGCACTGGGACATGCAACAAGCGATTTTCCAGCTTGGAGATTCCCCAGACCGAAGAGACTCGGCGAGCCTATCGCGAATTGATTGTGACCACTCAAGGGCTCGGTGAGAGCATCAACGGGGCGATCCTCTACGACGAGACGATCCGTCAGGAAACAAAAGGCGGCATCCCTTTTGTCCAAATCCTCATCGAGGCGGGAATCATTCCGGGAATCAAAGTGGATACTGGCGCCAAGGAGTTGGCAGGACATCCCGGTGAAAAAGTGACCGAAGGCTTGGATGGATTGCGCGACCGCCTTGCTGAATACGTTCGCATGGGCGCCCGGTTTGCCAAATGGCGCGCAGTCATTGCTATTGACGAC
>Ga0255356_1001919_pt1 | contig 12550 bp, 7 predicted proteins | sample HBST100metaG_FD_189944 | JGI IMG/M metagenome (GOLD analysis project Ga0255356, IMG submission 189944) | Peat soil microbial communities from Stordalen Mire, Sweden - H.B.S.T100 | ecosystem: Environmental > Terrestrial > Soil > Wetlands > Peat | place: Sweden: Norrbotten County, Stordalen Mire... | reverse complement strand
ACGATATAGCGCTTCACTAACCTTTTCAACTACGAGTTGCAGCTTTTTTTAATATAAGTTTGATTTCGAGCCAGTTCCTAGGAAAAAGGTGGTTGAGGCGGGTGTTGCCTCAGTGCGGAAAGACCGTCGCCGGGGCTGTTTTGGGATACTGGAAACCATAAGGCTGCTAGCATAGTGGTGTGAAAACCGAACCAACCCCTCCTCAGAGACCTGCCCCAATAGCCCAGTCTGTTCCCATGCTGGACCTCAAGCGTCAGTACCGCCCACTTCATCAGGAACTTCTCGAAGCAGTCGGACGTGTGTTGGAGACACAGCAATTCATTCTTGGCGAACAAGTTGCGGCCTTCGAGCGAGCTGCTGCCGGACAGCTGGGTGTGGCCCACGCCGTTGGCTGTTCTTCGGGCACTGATGCCCTCTGGCTGGCTCTGGCTGCTGCGGGCATCGGACCGGGCGCTGCGGTCATCACAACTCCCTTCAGCTTCTTCGCCTCGACAAGCGCCATTCTCCGCGCCGGTGCCACGCCGGTGCTGGCCGACATTGACCCCGGCACCTTCAACCTGTCTCCAGCTGCTGCGGAGGCCATCGTGAATGGTCCGCGCGGCGAGGGCGTCCGGGCCATTCTTCCGGTACATCTCTATGGCCAGACAGCCGATTGGACAGCTTTTGCCCGTCTGGGAAAAGAGCGCGGGCTGAAGCTCATCGAAGATGCCGCCCAAGCCTGGGGTGCCGAGTGGCTGGGGGTAAAGGCTGGCGGGCTCGGCGATGCGGCTGCATTCAGCTTTTATCCCACCAAGAACCTGAGCGCTGCAGGCGACGCCGGTATGGTCACGACGAATTCCGATGAGGTGGCCGAGCGGGCGCGGATGCTACGCCAGCACGGCATGAGGCGCCGTTACTTCCACGACGAGGTGGGTTGGAACACGCGCATGGACGGCTTGCAAGGCGCAATCCTCCAAATCAAGCTCAAGTACATCGATGGTTGGAATCAGCTTCGGCGCACGGTGGCGAAGAGATACCATGCGCTGTTTCATGCAGCGGGTTTGGCAGAGTCTGGACCATATCCAGCGCACGGCATCGTACTGCCGCACGAGGTTCCTGGCAGTCGGCACGTCTGGCACCAGTATGTGATTCGCACGGGCCGCCGCGACGCGCTCCGCGCCTTCCTCGCCGAACGCAAGATTGGTTCAGAGATCTATTATCCTGTTCCGCTGCATCTGCAGGAGGCGCTCAAGGGCCTAGGATACGCCGAGGGCAGCTTCCCGCAGGCAGAACGCGCCGCTCGCGAGGTGCTGGCCCTGCCTATCTTTCCCGAACTCCGAGAAGACGAGCAGCAGACGGTGGTTAGCGCGATTGCCGACTTTCTCGCCTGAAATACCAAAGAGCGACCGCTACTTAGATTGCGAATCCGGGCGACGAGAAGGCTTTGTCGCCCAAAGCTCGCTTTGGACCAGGACTACCGCAGCCAAGTCGCTCTTGGAGTCTTTGATCAAACCGGGTGTCGCTGGATTCGTTTTTGTGCGCTGTGAAGCCATCAGTTGTGCCACGGTCTTCCCGCAGCCAGGAACGAGAAGCTCTGGTGCAAGTTCGTTGAGCGGGGCTAGGACGAAGGCCCGCTCGGCCAGCCGGGGGTGCGGAATCTGCAGCTCCGGCTCACTGATCTCCAGATCTGCAAAGAGCAGAATGTCCAAGTCCAGCGTCCTGGGCCCGTTCACGAAGCTCGTCGCACGGTCTCGCCCAAACTCCAGCTCGATGGCCAGCAATCCCTTCAGTAACTCCCTTGGGGACAGTTTCGTCTCTAGCGCTACTACCGCGTTCATGAACCGGGGCTGCGCAGCAAAGCCCACCGGCTCCGTCGAGTAGAGCGAAGACCGGCCCGTCACCCGCCCCAGCGATTCCAACCGCAGAGCCGCCGCCGCGAGAGTAGCCTCCACCGTCCCCGCCCAACTGGCCATATTGCCGCCTATTCCGATGTAGGCCGTTTGCATGACTTTTAGAGTATCAACAGTCCCATTCAAGAGGAGTAGCCTTCAGCGATCAATATTTTCTGTCCTCTAAATCTGCCTTCTGAAACCACACGAGAGATTTCAGAAATCCAGATGCGCCCGGACTGAACCAACCCAGGCCGGGCCACGATCACGGTTGTAGCCGGGGTTGTCGATGTGCTGCACGTCGACGGCGTAGAACAGTCCCCTCCATGCGTGCCAGCTGTAGTAGCTTTCGACGATGCTCTCGCGACCATAGTTGAGGCCGCCGTCACCCAACAGAAAGCCCATGCCGCCCAGCCGTAAATAGTTTTGGTGATCGGCCTTGATGGCATTCGAGACCACTGCCAGACCGACCTTGTCCGCCGGACGATGCCAGCGGCTTCCGGCATAATCGGCGCCAGCCTCGACGGTCTGGTCCACCTCGGTATAGGCGAAGGACTCGTGCTGCCCCTCGCTCCAGCCAAAGCGGCCAAAGACGCGCAGATTCTCCGTCAACTCCTGTTCGGTGTTGTAGCCGAAGCCGTATTTGAGCGCGCTGAAGTGCTCATGAAGCACGATGTTGGGGGTCTTGTCGGTGCCGGCCAGAAAAGCGTTGACCGCCTCGCGATAAGTGCCCATGTGAGCGCGATTCGCGTAGAAGAGAAGCCGCGTCACACCTTTGCGATTAGGAACAAAGCTGTGGCGCAGCTCGAACTCGCCGTTCTGACCGTGAGCGCGGCTGAAGGCCCAGTCCATATCAATGCCGTTGGCCACAGTGGGCATAGCAAAGAGGCCGTAGCGCAGGCTCCATGCGCGGTCATCATACTCGGCCATGCCGCCCACCGTGTATCCGCGCGTGTCCGCTGCGTAGTCCCATGCGCCGTTGTTATCCACGGTCCAGTTCATGAACTGCAGATGGCTGTCAGAGCCGGGGTTATTGACGTCGAAGAAATCCGGGAGGGTCATCTTGCCGACACGGAACTCGATGCGACGAACGGGCACACGGGCAGCCAGGGCGAAGAAGCCTGGCTCTTGGCTAGCGGTCTCTTGCGTGAGGCCGACGATCTGGTGAATTCCGTAGCGGGCCAGATATGGGGTGGATCCGAGGTTGGGGTTGCGCACGACATCGAGGTTGGTAAAGCCAGCCAGGCCGAGCGCCTGGCTAAGGCCACGGCCGCCAGAGCTCTCCACGTCCAGGATTAGGTCTGTGTTGTATCTAAATGAATGCGTGGGTCTTAGGGCGGTGTAAAGCGTTCCCAGCAGAGAGGTCTTGTATTCGGCAGAGCTGTGAAAACTGTTCGTTCCTTCATAAAGCGAATGGAAGGGCAGGCGACCCTGGAAGATGATGTTGGCTTGGCCGGAAAGCCACCAGCGGTCGCCTCCGTGGTGCGGGACCATGGTGAGGGATGGCGTTTCCTCGGGCGCGCTGGTGCGCGGGTTTTCGGGCAAGCGTCCGCAGACTCCACGCTGCGCAAATTGCTGTTCTGGAATGATTTGTGGTTGAGGAGCGGAAGGCAACGCTGCCAGGGATCGGGCAGTTGGGGCGGACAAGATGAGTCCAAGCGCGGCCACCAAGCAGAGCAGCATACGGCGGGATCTCGGGCTTCTGCGGCAGGTAGGGAGCATGGGCGAGCTTTCCGATCGTGGCGCGTGGCCGGAGGAATCGGGGATAGAATGAAGACGCAACAATACCCCCATTTGATAGGTACCATACCGGGGATGGGTATTGTCAAGAGGAGGCATTCCATGTCCCAGCATGAACGGGAAAAGCTTAAGTTGTTGCAAAGATTGAGAAAACTTCGTGGACAACTGGACGCGGTGGAACGATCGCTGACGGCCGATGAGGATTGTGGAGGCCAACTGATGCTGCTGGCCGCTGTCCGCGGAGGCGTGAACGGGCTGATGGGCGAGGTGCTGGAAACACACATTCGCTTCCACCTGGCCGACGGTGCCAAGGAGCAAATCGCCCCCGAATTGGCCGAAGACCTGATCGACCTGGTCCGCGCCTATTTGAAGTGAAGTCATTTGAAAATGAGTTACTTGACAGCGTAAAGATCGTGTAGATTCGAAGCGCTTCGGCGAAGGACTTGTGCTTATCGTAGCGTGCGGATAGAGATGGAATTGTTAAGCTTCGGTTGAAAAGGCAGGGAAAGGAAAACGGTAGAGACTGCGGCCGCACCTCTTGGAGGGGCGGCCGCTTCATTTGAGCGCGGATTATTGAACGTTGAGGGTTACGTTGCCGGTTGCCGTAGTCGAGCCTGAAGTGCCGGTTACGGTGATGACATAGCTTCCAGCCGTGGTACCAACAATGCCGCCGCCACTGCTGCCTCCAGTACTGCCCCCACCGCCGCAGGCGAAGACGCCACCAGCGAGAGCCACGAGGAGCGCCAACATGCCCAGCATTGAGCGCCAGCTGCGACGCCGTGCCGGGATGCCGAAGAGCAGGAGGCAGGCGAGCGTGGCGCCACCAGCCGCATACCAGGGGACTCCGGGGCGATTGGGATGAGCCAGCGCAGCGCTGGTGGCTGCCGTAGTAGCAATGGTGAGGGTGGCCGTCCCAGCGGTCGTGCCGGTAATGCTCACAGGCGTGGTCGAAGCGAAGCTGAAGGTAGGCAGGTACACGGCTCCGGTGGGGCTGGAAGTGATGGCTGCGGTCAGCGCTACGCTGCCGGTGAAGCCACCGCTGGGAGTTACCGTGATCGTCGAGGTATTGCTGGTGGATGCACCGCGCGCTACCGACACCGCCGTACCGCTGATGGTGAGGCCGGGTACAGGGGCGGTAGTCGTGACAGAAATTGAAACCGAAAGCGAAGTTGACCCGCCATAATTGCCGTCGCCGCTGTAGACAGCGGTAACACTATCCGTTCCGGCCGGGAGGGCTGTGGTAGAAAAGCTAGCCTTGCCCCCGGCAGCCACGGTGGAAGTGGCGGCAGTACCTACCAGAGACGCGGCGCCCAGTGACGTGGAACCATTCATGAAGGTTACAGTGCCGGTGGGTGCTACGCCAAAGCTATTGGCCGAGAGGGTGACGCTGAAGGTTACGGAGGCTCCTACAACGATGCTTCCAGATGAAGGTGAGGGCGTCCTTAAGACTGTGACTGCCGGAACGACGGTGAAGGAATACGGCGAGCTAGTGCTGGCCAGGAAGCTGGGGTCTCCTGGAAATGCTGCGGTGAGACTGTTATTCCCGCCAGGGAGCATGGTGGTCTGTAGTTCGGCTATGCCGTCGCTGGCGAGTGCCGCCGTACCAAGTGTCGTGCTGCCGTTCTTGAATGTGATGGTACCGGTGGCGGCGCCATTCGGATTTGCGGACGAGGCGCTGTTGCCGTAGGGCTGCGCATCGATCAGGTAGATAAATCCGTAATAGGGGGTGGCAGCAGCCTTACCTGTTGTCGGGTCGTAATAGCCAGAGATCTTGAGATTGGTTGTGCTACTTTCGGCTGCGACGGTGACGGGGATTGCATTCGAGTCGCTCTGTGCAAAGGTGCTGCTACCGCCGTAATGAGCCGAGACGTTATACGAGCCGCCGGGTAGGAATGCGGTTGTGCTGGAAACTGCTCCGCCGGAGAGCGTGAAGAAAGTGATGCCCTCGCTGTTGGGCTGGATCGCGGGAGAGAGGTTGTCTACCAGCGCGATATCGCCCGAGGGTGTTCCGCTGGTGCCGGTTACGGACGCATTGACGGCAACGCTCGCCCCGTGGGTGATGTTGAGCGCGCCGGTTCCGCCGTTTAGTTGGAGTGAGGAACTGGTGGCGAGCAGGCCCGCGCTGGCCCAGTTACTGGTCAGTGCGGTTGCGTTCACGCTGCCTAGGCCGCTGGCTTGGTCATATCCTGTGGTTGCGTTGTATCCGGTCAGGAAGTAGTAACCGGCGGTATTCAAGCTGCAGCCACTGGATGAGTTTGCCTGGCAGTTGACGGAATTGTTGCCGTTTATTACGTCATGGAAGATGGTGGAGTAACTCGTCCGGGCCAGGTTATAGAGCACATCATCCGCTTGACCGAGGCGAGTGCCGGTCTTCTGTTTCACCAGGGCCAACATGCCGGCGAAGGCCGGCGCGGATGCCGAAGTGCCACCGACGCCGGTGAGGTTGAAGCTATTACCGGTGGTCGGAGCCACGCAGTCTGGAATCGAAACGCCGCTCGAGTTGGTATCGAAATCAGTGCACAGACCCCAGGCTGCAAAATAGAACCCGTTGCCCGCGAGGAAAGAGACGTCGGGCTGGTTACGGTAACCTCCCGATGCAAAGCCCGACTGCCAGGCAGGCACGGGATAGACCGTGCTGATGCCACCGCCCCCTGCAATGATATTGTTGGTGCTTGTGCTTCCGGGGGCGACAGAGATCGGCTTGTTCGCTGCGACGGTGGAATTGGGATAAGTGGAGTCATTCCAAGGCCTCTCCGGAATGTAGCCGAGCGCGCTGCGGTGGTTAGGGAGCGTGTTACTGATGTCAACGTAGGTGGTAAAGCTGGTGGAACTGCTGTCAAGAATGTCGAAGTCTGTGCCACCCACGGATATGTTGTAGGGCGTGGAAGCGAGCCCATTCACAGCGAGACCCTGCGTGGCCACCGTCTCTGTGTTCTCGTTGTCACATCCGGCCGAACCGCTGTCGCCCGAAGAAACGGTGACCGAAATGCCTTGGGCCGCGGCCTGTTCCCACAGATTGAGAATGTATTGATTGCCGGAGGCACCCTGCGCCGATTCGCAGCCCCCAAAGCTGACATTCAGAATGTCAGCCTGGTTGTCATCGAGGGCACGCTGGATAGCAAGGAACAAGCCGGAATTGTAGTAGGTGTCAGCAGCCGTGTATAGGATGACGCTGGCGCCGGGGGCGATGCCTGTTGCTACTTGAGTGTCAAGATAAGCCTCGACCGCATCGCTATTTTCGCCGGGGTCAGTGCCATCGACGACGACCGTGGTGGGGTTTGCGGCGAGGCCGAAGGTAGTGCGATAGTTTGCGTTCTGGGTTAGGTCGATGTTGGAGTCGCCAGCAACTCCGATGGTAACGCCGGTACCGTCATATGTAGAGCCGGAGCGATTGGCGTTGAGAAGAGTCGGCGTGTTGTAGATGGTGGCCGCATCGGCCGGGCCAAGAAAGATGTAGTACAAGCCGCTGGAGTTGTTGAAGGTATAAGTGGGAGTTATGGTGTGAGTTTTCGTATCGTAGGTGGCGCTTGGTCCGCGGATGTACTGTGCCCTGGGCTTGAAGCTATTTAGAGAGGCAAGACCGGCGACGACGGGAGCCAGGGATGTGGGGATTTGCGGATCTGTGGCGTTAGCCCAGTTTTGCACTCCGTTGACCACGTAGCTGTGGAGCGAGGTGTGAAAGGCACTCTGCACTTGACCAACTGAACCTGAGAACTCAATGGCCATGCGCGCCTTGGAGACTTTGTTGACGGTGAATCCCTGGTCTGTAAGCCAGTTCTGGATCGATTGGAGATCGGCGTCGCCGACGCCAAAGCGCTTGCCGAACTCCTCAGGGCTGAGAAACGCATGGTAGTTGGGCGAGTTTACATCCTGAAGGGACTGGAGCCAGGTCTGGAGGTCGGCTTCTTGCTGCGTGCTGCGCGCGAGGACCAGGAGCAGGCGGTTGGCCGGCATGGAAACAGGTGCCGGGCCGTGGTCGAAGCTCGGTTGCGCAAGCGGGTGTGTGTTGCCGTGCAGTGTGACCAGCGACGACTCGTCTATGGCTTTGGCGATGCGTGGTTGCGCGTAAGAATGCGGCAAAGATTGAGCACCGGCAGGGAGCGTGATTGACAGCGAATATGATAGAAGGAAAGTCGAAGAGAGAACGAAAAGAGAACGCGAGACGAAGCTGCGCATGTTGTCATCCTGTCGGGGATTAAGGTGCTGGTTAGAATATATGCTTTAAAACGGAAAGCATGCCGCACAGAAATCCGTAGAGAGTGTAGCAGATAGTGGGGTTATGCGCTGGCTGGGGTGCGCATGGAGTCGAGTGCAACGGTGAGGTCTTTGGCGAGGGCTTCCTGGGCTTCTTCGGTGAGTTTGGCATCGTGGCTGGTGAGGTAGAAGACGTCGATGGCGGTTTCCCCTTCCGTGTCAATGAGCGCCACTTTGATATTGCACTGGTGGACCGTGAGGGTGAGGGCAATCTGACGAAGGAGACCGGGGAGGTCTTGGGCCACGACTTGCAGGATGGTGGAGTGGGTGGAAGAGACTGAGTCAAACTGAATTCGGGTGGACACTTCCACTTTGAGGTTTTCGGGATGGTTCAAGTGGCTGCGCGCTTCGAGCAATTGCTCGACGGGGAGCTTGAGCGAGACAACGCCATGGAGGTAATCGAGGAAGCGATCTTTTTCACTGGGATTGAGTTCGAGGGTGCGGAAGCTGTCAGTGAAGTGGAAACTGTCAACGATGACCCCAGCCTCGTTGGAGAAGGCACCTGCCTTAACAATGTTCATGCCCCAGGCAGCAAGTGCACCAGCCACGTCAGCAAAAAGGCGGGATCGGTCGCGGGTAATGACGGTGAGGTCGTAGAGCTGGCGATGAGGGCGAAGATCGAGTTGGACAGAGTCTTCGTCGAGCTTGGCAGCCATCTGGAAGTGGCTGCGGATCTGTTCGGGGAGGCGAGTTTGAAGGTAGCGCTGTGGCAGGCCTTCGAGGAAGTGCCTGAGCGCGTCATGCTGAGGAGCGGGGACCATGGAGCGAAGGCGGTTGAGGAGAGTGGGATCGATGGCTGCATGGTAGCGGACCTCGTCGACGGAGCGGTCCATGAAGTTGGCGGTGGCCATGTAGAGTTGCCAGAGATTCTCGGCCTTCCACGGGGTCAGGGCCTCGGGGTTGACGGCCTTGATGTCAGCGAAGGTCAATAAAGTGAGCATCTTAAGGACCATGGGGTTGCCGATTTTCTCGGCAAAGCCGCGGACATTTTCCAGGTCGAAGATGTCGCGTCTCAGAGCATTGGACATTTCGAGATGAAGGCGGATGAGATCGAGCACGGCCTCACGCTCTTCGGTGTCGAATTCCAGCCGGGCGAGAAAGGCATCGGCCATTTCAACGCTCGGTCCAACATGCTCGCCGGTGCGGCGGGCCTTACCTGTGTCGTGCAGCAGTAGAGTCAGCAGAAAGAGGTCGAGGCGATCGATTTCGGGCAGCAGTTGAGCCAGGCGCTGTTCGTAGGTGTTGGCGGGCTGCCGAAGGCCGTGAACGTTGTCGATGGTGAGGAAGGTGTGCTCGTCGACGGTATAGCGATGATAGGAGTCGCGAATCACCAGAGCATCAATGCCGTGGAACTCCGGAATAAGCATCTCAAGGACGCCGAGGGCATGCATGGTGCGAAGGGCATGGGCGGCATGGGGTCCGAGGAGGACTTCGCGGAGGGAGTTCCAGAGATACGGACCCTCGGGAATGTGGATGGCGAGGGCGGGTAGAGCGTCGGTGATGCGGTCTTCCGCTGCCTGCGAGAGAGCATAGCCGTGAGTGGCCATGAGCGCGAAGATGCGCAGGATGGCGCTGGTGTCATTGAACTGGGCGCCGGGGACGATGTCGATGCGGCCTTGGTCGAGGAGAAAGTCGGTGCCGGCGATGGGAGAGCGGCGTCGCCGGAATTGGCGGTAGAAGCTGACCGGCGCGGGGAGGTGCTCCATAAGGAGTGCAGCGCGGCGATAGACGACGCGGGCATGGCGATAGTAGGTGCGCATCCAGTAGGCCGGGTCCGCTGTGCCGCGGGTCTCGAGGCCGATGGAGTTGGCTGCGGCTTCGTCTTGCGATTGCCAGTCGAGGGTATTGTCGTCGCGGCCATGGCGGAAGTGAAGGAAACATCGCGCAGCGGCGAGGAAGTCGAACGCCGCCTCGGCGTCGCCGCGGGCACTCTGGAAGACGCCGCCGCGATGGCGTGGCCACTCCTTGGTCTCCTTTAGATGGAAGAGGAGGGCGAACCAGACGGCAAGACTGAAGTCGCGCAGGCCGCCGGGACAGTCTTTCAGATTGGGTTCGAGGTGGAAGATGGTGTTGCCGAACTTGGCGTGGCGGGCGCGGGCGATCTCTCCCAGTTTTTGGGTGATGGTGTTCCACTCGCTGAGGACCAGGCCGGGCAAAACGGTCTGGTGGAGCTGCTGATAGAGGGGAAACTGGCCGGCGAGGAAGCGGCGGTCGAGCGTAGCCAAGGTGAATTCGAGGTTGTCGGGGTCGAAGCGCCCGGCTTCTTTGAGGGTACGCGAGCAGGGACTGGCGCGCAGTCCGATGTCCCACATGCCTTGGATGATGGCACGCACAGCATCTTTGGACTGCGCCTCGGTCTTGTCGTCAGCAAAGGCGAAGAGGACGTCGATATCGGAGTACGGGAAGAGGTCCTTGCGTCCATAGCCTCCCATGGCGAGCAGGGATACGTTCTGCTCGGGCTGGCCAGCGAAGACGCGTCGCCACATTTCAATGAGGATGCGGTCCACCACTGCAGAGCGGCGTCGAATAGCGGCAGTGCCGTCACCCGTCCGTTCGCAGGTTTGACGGACGAGCGTCATTTCCCGCGTATACTGCTCCCGAAGATCGTCAACCACCAAGGCGACTGTATTCATAAGTGGGTGTGTGTGCCTTGCCGAAGCAAGAAAGGATTGTTAACAGCATAAGCGAAGTTGGCGCGAATGGGGAAGTTTTGACTCTCTGATTCTGAAAAACGGGCCGGAGACTTTGTTGTCTGGGGCCCCAGGCTGGAGCCTTCTGTCTTCGATGTCTTGAAGACGAGGACTGGGAAGCCGGACGATTAGTCTGCGCTCTTCAGATAGTTGTTTCGGGAATGACGAACAGGGATAAAATGGCCTCCAGGAGAGTTGGCAGAATGAACACCTCTTCCAGCCCGGAAGCCATAGCGCCTATCCCGATGCACGAACTGAGGTGGTCACCCGCGGAGAAAGCTGCCGCCCGCAAAGCCTTCGATTTGGCACTTGGACGGGAGTTGCAGGAAGTCACCCGCGAAGCTCAGCAAAGGGCCGCGAGAATCGAAGAGCCCTCCGAGCTGTGGGAGTTGGAACGGTTCCTGACGAAACATCGACAGGAAATCGACCGCAAATATGACTACCGTTACTCCGTCCTGCCGCTCGTCTTCACGATTCTTCTCCGCGAAGGCCGACTCAGCGAGGAGGATCTCAAAGGCCTCGGAAACGATAAGCTCAGCCACATTCGCCTCGGCGCTGCACTCTGAATGACTCCCTGGTTTTACAAGCGAGACATAGGACGCTCATAAGGTAACGATGACCATGGCCTGATTCTTGGGCCAGGAACTTCGACCTGCATCGAGGCAGCGATGAATATTTCCAGTGAAATGGCGATATAGAGAGTCATAGGGCCAGGAACTCGGCAAGATGAGGAGGAGATCATCGGCGTACGAATGCGATTGGGCGACCTGCTGGTTCAGGCGAATCTGGTCAGTTATGAAGCTATTCTCAATGCACTGGAGCGTCAGTCCAGTTGTGGTGGCCGTCTGGGCGATAATCTGGTGGCGATTGGAGCTATCGAACAGCGTGCGCTGAATGCGTTTCTGAAGCGTATTCCTGTCGAGCCTGCGAGCATCGAGGCAACCGGAATCGACGAAACCGATCTTCTGAGTCTGTTGATGAAACTGATCTATACGGGCCACCTGGAGAATTCCCGCCAGTTCATTGAGGCCACCAAGCTCCCCTACCACATTGTGGCCGAACTGGTTCAAATGGCTGTGGACCGGCAACTACTGCGCACCTTGGGAATGCGCGCCTCTGATCGCCCTATAGATATGAGTTACACGTTCACCGAAGAGGGCAAACGATGGACGATCGATGCCATCGAGCAATTGCACTATGCAGGCCCGGCACCGGTCACAGTAGAGGAGTTCACCTATCAGGTGAGCCTGCAGAAGGTGACCAACGAGTTGGTTACCTTTGAAAGCATTCGCAAGGCCCTCGGCGAGTTTACCTTTGACGACAGCATCATCGAACAGGCAGGCCCAGCGCTGAACTCGGGCCGGGCGATGCTTCTTTATGGCCCTCCCGGCAATGGCAAGACCTCCTTCGCGCATTCACTTGGCAACGTCTTTCGCGACGTGATCTACGTTCCTTACGCGATCACCGTCGAGGGCGAAATCATCCGCTTTTACGATCCCAGTGTTCATGTCGATGTGCGATCTTCTGAATTGAGCGAGGAAGAGGAGCAATCGTTTGTCCGGGCGGAGGCATTTGACGCGCGCTGGGTTCCCTGCCGGAGGCCATTTGTCTCGACTGGTGGCGAATTGACGCTGGAGATGCTGGAGCTGCGATACGACAAGACAGGGCACTTCTATGAGGCGCCCCTGCATGTGAAGGCGCTGGGAGGCTGTTTCGTCATTGATGACTTCGGCAGGCAATTGGTGAGCCCAACTAATCTGCTTAATCGCTGGATCGTGCCTTTGGAGAACCGCGTCGACTACCTGAAGCTGCATTCAGGGAAGAGCGTGAGTATTCCCTTCGAGGAACTGGTGATCTTTTCAACAAATCTGGAGCCGGAAGATCTGATGGATCCCGCCTTCCTGCGCCGCCTTCCCTACAAAATCGAGGTTGGATCGCCGGCTCTTGATATTTACCGGCGCATCTTCGAGAAGGAATGTGCGCGGCAGGGAATGACAG
>Ga0255356_1001918_pt1 | contig 12556 bp, 10 predicted proteins | sample HBST100metaG_FD_189944 | JGI IMG/M metagenome (GOLD analysis project Ga0255356, IMG submission 189944) | Peat soil microbial communities from Stordalen Mire, Sweden - H.B.S.T100 | ecosystem: Environmental > Terrestrial > Soil > Wetlands > Peat | place: Sweden: Norrbotten County, Stordalen Mire... | reverse complement strand
GGGCGTGGCATGTCCACAGGGCGCTCGGCCGAAAGATCCGCCACATAGGTGCCGCTGCCGTGCCGGCTCTCCAGGCAGCCTTGCGCGCAAAGGGTCTCATACACCTCGATGACCGTATTCCGCGCCACCCCCAGCTCCCGCGCCAGCAGCCGGCTGCTGGGCAGCTTGCGCCCGGCGGGCAACTGCCCCTCCAGCACCGCCGCCAGCAGCGCCGTGTGCAATTGCCGGTACAAAGCCAAGCCGCCCTGGCGGTCCAGCCGTTCCAATAGCCAGTCAGAGAGCGCGATGGTGGTCATGAATCCGGTATAGTGGCTCCCTTAAATATAACAAACTGGTTCTTTTATTGGGGCCACATTGGCGTAGTGTAACTTGTCAGTTTTACCGCGCGCGCCGCGCCGGGAGCCCTCTAAGAGAAGGAATGTAACCATGCCGAACGCTGATTTCGCCCCGGGCGCCGCCCAGACCAACGCCGCCTGGGAAGGCCGCCGCCTGGCCGCCACCCCGCGCGGCGTCGGCGTATTGGAGAGCTTCTACGCCGCCCACGCCAAGAACGCCGAGCTGTGGGACATTGAGGGCAACCGCTACATCGATTTCGCCGGCGGCATCGCCGTGCTGAACGTCGGCCATTGCCACCCGCGCGTGGTTGCCGCCGTGCAGGCCCAGGCCGACAAGTTCACCCATACCTGCTATCAGGTGGTGCCGTATTCCGGTTACGTCGAGCTGGCCGAGCAGATCGCCGCCCGCTCCCCCGGTAACTTCGCCAAGAAGACGCTGTTCGTCACCACCGGCGTTGAGGCCGTGGAAAACGCGGTGAAAATCGCCCGCGCCGCCACCGGCCGTTCCGGCGTCATCGCGTTCGACGCCGCCTTCCATGGCCGCACCTTCTTCGGCATGGCGCTCACCGGCAAGGTGGCCCCCTACAAGCTGAATTTCGGCCCGATGCCGGGCGATGTCTACCACGCCCCGTTCCCCAACGAGCTGCATGGCATCACCGTTGAGGACGCGCTGGCCGGCATTCAGCGCCTGTTCAAGTGCGACATCGACCCCAAGCGCGTCGCCGCCTTCATCTTCGAGCCCGTGCAGGGCGAGGGCGGGTTCTACCAGGCGCCCATCGAGTTCGTGCGCGGCTTGCGCAAGCTGGCCGATGAGCACGGCATCCTGCTGATCGCCGACGAGATCCAGGCTGGCGCTGGCCGTACCGGCAAGTTCTTCGCCTCCGAGCATTACGAGGGCGTCGAGTTCGACCTCACGACCTTCGCCAAGTCCGTCGGCGCTGGCCTGCCCATCTCCGGCGTCACCGGCCGCGCCGCCATCATGGATGCCCCAGCCCCCGGCGGCCTCGGCGGCACCTATGCCGGCAACCCGCTCGCCGTCGCGGCGGCGCTGGAAGTGCTGAAGATCATCGACGAAGAGAAGCTGTTGGAGCGCTCCAACGTGCTCGGCCAGCGCTTGAAGGACCGCCTGAACGCCCTGAAGGCCAAGGTGCCCGCCATTCTGGACGCGCGCGGCCCCGGCAGCATGGTCGCGGTGGAGTTCGAAAATGACGGCAAGCCCGCGCCGGAGCTGGCGAAGGCGGTGCAGAATGACGCGCTGGCGAACGGGCTGATCCTGCTCACCTGCGGCGCGTACGGCAACATCATCCGCTTCCTCTACCCGCTGACCATCGAGGATGCCGTGTTCGCCGAGGCGCTCGACATTCTTGAAGCCGGCATTCTCAAGCACGCCGCCTGAGAGACCAAACCCCGGGGTGGCACCGCCCACCCCGGGCGCCCGCGGGGCAAAAATACCAGGGTGGCAATACCGCCATCCTGGCGCCCTCAGGGCGTTAAAGCCGATCCGGCGCAGACCGGACGTGAAGAATACCCGAGGAGAAACCCGCCATGGCCGATACCGTTCGCGCCGCGCCGCCTGCTTTGAACAATCTCTCTTACGTGCACCCCACCACCTCCAGCCCCTGGGGCACCTACCTCGCCCAGGTGGACCGCGTTATCCCTTACATCGGCCCGCTGGCCCGCTGGGCGGAGACGCTGCGCCGCCCGAAGCGCGCGCTGATCGTGGATGTGCCGATCGAGCTGGATAACGGCGAGATCGCGCATTTCGAGGGCTACCGCGTGCAGCACAACCTCTCGCGCGGGCCTGGCAAGGGCGGCGTGCGCTACCACCCGGCGGTGACGCTGGAAGAGGTCATGGCCCTCTCCGCCTGGATGACGGTGAAGAACGCGGCGGTGAACCTGCCCTATGGCGGCGCCAAGGGCGGCATCCGGGTTGACCCCGCAAGGCTTTCCCTGAAGGAGCTGGAGCGCGTGACCCGCCGCTACACCAGCGAGATCGGCGTCATCATCGGCCCGCAGCAGGATATCCCGGCGCCGGACGTGAACACCGATGCCCAGGTGATGGCCTGGATGATGGATACTTATTCAATGAACACCGGCACCACCGCCACCGGCGTGGTCACCGGCAAGCCGATCCATCTCGGCGGCTCGCTTGGGCGGGTGAAAGCCACCGGGCGCGGCGTGTTCATCACCGGGGCGGAGGCCATGCGCCGGCTGAACATCCCCATGGCCGGGGCGCGCATCGCCGTGCAGGGCTACGGCAATGTCGGCTCCAACGCCGCCCTTCTGTTCGCGGCGGCAGGCGCCAAAATCGTCGCGGTGCAGGACCATACCGGCACGGTTTACAACACCAGCGGGCTGGATGCGCCGCGTCTGGCCGCGCATGTGGTCCAGACCGGCGGTGTCGGCGGCTTCCCCGGCGGCGAGAGCATTCCGTCGGAGAGTTTCTGGGATGTCGAAACCGAATTGCTGATCCCCGCGGCGCTGGAGGGGCAGATCACCGCGCCCCGCGCCGAGCGCCTGCGCGCCCGGCTGGTGCTGGAGGCCGCCAATGGCCCCACCGTGCCGGAGGCGGACGATATTCTCGCCGCGCGCGGCATTACCGTGCTGCCGGACGTGATCTGCAACGCCGGCGGCGTCATTGTCAGCTATTTCGAGTGGGTGCAGGATTTTTCTTCGTATTTCTGGACCGAGGAGGAGATCAACCAGCGCCTGGACAAGATCATTGTCGACGCCCTGGCGCATATCTGGCACATTGCCGCGCAGCACGGCATCTCCCTGCGTACCGGGGCCTTCACCGTCGCCTGCGGGCGGATTCTCATGGCAAGGCAGGAGCGTGGACTCTACCCGTGACGTGCCCGGTGAAAAGTTTTTTCAAATTCAGGGGGCGAGTCCGTAAATAATTTTACATAATTACAGTAATGTTGCGCCGGTTCGGTCAATTTTTTACTCCCATTAAAGTGCAAGACACTATATTGGGTGCAGCGCAACATGCCCTTAACTGTAACGGAAGATTAAAATGTCCTACCAAGACGATATCAGCAGCGTCAGCGGGCTGATCGAAGGCAAGAACGGCACCTGGGATGGTATCAGCCCGGAATACGTGGCGCGCATGCGCCTGCAGAACCGCTTCCAGACGGGTCTCGATATCGCCCGTTACACCGCATCCATCATGCGTAAGGACATGGCGGCGTATGACGCTGACCACTCACAGTACACCCAGTCCCTGGGCTGCTGGCACGGCTTCATCGCCCAGCAGAAGATGATCTCCATCAAGAAGCATTTCGGCACCACCAAGCGCCGCTACATCTACCTCTCCGGCTGGATGGTCGCCGCCCTGCGCTCCGAATTCGGCCCGCTGCCGGACCAGTCCATGCACGAGAAGACCTCCGTGCCGGCCCTGATCAAGGAAATCTACACCTTCCTGCGCCAGGCCGACGCCCGCGAGCTGGGCATGCTGTTCCGTGATCTGGACGCCGCCCGCGAAGCCGGGGACGCCGTCAAGGAAAAAGCCACCCAGGCCAAGATCGACAATTACGAAACCCATGTCGTGCCCATCATCGCCGACATCGACGCCGGTTTCGGCAACCCGGAAGCCACCTACCTGCTCGCCAAGCAGATGATCGAAGCCGGCGCCTGCGCGCTGCAGATCGAGAACCAGGTGTCCGACGAAAAGCAGTGCGGCCATCAGGACGGCAAGGTGACCGTGCCGCATGAGGATTTCTCCCAGAAGATCCGCGCGCTGCGCTACGCCTTCCTTGAGCTGGGCGTGGAAGAGGGCATCATCGTTGCCCGTACCGACTCGCTGGGCGCTGGCCTGACCAAGCAGATCGCCGTCTCCAAGGAGCCGGGCGATCTGGGCGACCAGTACAATTCCTTCCTGGATTGCGAGGAAGTGACCGCCGATGCCGCTCATAACGGCGACGTGATCATCAACCGCAACGGCAAGCTGCTGCGTCCGAAGCGTCTGCCCTCCAACCTGTTCCAGTTCCGCCACGGCACCGGTGAAGACCGTTGCGTGCTGGATTGCATCACCGCCCTGCAGAACGGCGCTGATCTGCTCTGGATCGAGACCGAGAAGCCCCATGTGGAGCAGATCGCTGGCATGATGGACCGCATCCGCGCCGTGGTGCCGACCGCCAAGCTGACCTACAACAATTCCCCGTCCTTCAACTGGACGCTGAATTTCCGTCAGCAGGTGTATGATGCCATGAAGGCCGAAGGTAAGGACGTGTCCGCCTATGACCGCGCCAAGCTGATGAGCGTGGACTACGACACCACCGAGCTGGGCCTTGCGGCTGACCAGAAGATCCGCACCTTCCAGCACGACGCTGCGATGCGCGCGGGCATCTTCCATCACCTCATCACTCTGCCGACCTACCACACCGCGGCACTCTCCACCGACAACCTGGCGAAGGAATACTTCGGCAGCGAGGGCATGCTGGGCTACGTCGCCGGCGTGCAGCGCAAGGAAATCCGCGAGGGTATCGCCTGCGTGAAGCACCAGAACATGTCGGGTTCCGACATGGGTGACGATCATAAGGAGTACTTCGCCGGTGAAGCCGCCCTCAAGGCCGGCGGCGTCCACAACACGATGAACCAGTTCGCGGCGTAAGCCCCGAGCCTCATTGGCTAAAGAAAAGCCCCGGAGCGCCAAGCTCCGGGGCTTTTTATGTGCGCGGCTGGATGGTTCAGCCCTCGAAGCCGGTAAGCACATTCACGGCATTGATACCGATTTCCGCCACGGCATAGCCGCCCTCCATCACGAACAAAGTGGGCAGCCCCAACCCGGCGATATATGCGCCGATCTCGGTGAAATGCTCGTGCTCAAGCTGGAAATGTGAAATCGGGTCGTTCTTGTACGTATCCACGCCCAGGGAGATAACCAGCGCATCCGGCGCGTAATCAGCAATACGCTTAATCCCGGCCTCCAGCGCCGACTCGTATTCCGGCCATTGCGTGCCCCAGCGCAGCGGATAGTTCACATTATAGCCAGCCCCGGCCCCGGCGCCGGTCTCATCCTCATAGCCCAGCAGATACGGGAATTCCTCATCCGGGTGGCCGTGCAGGGAGACGAACAGCACATCGTCCCGGTTGTAAAAAATATGCTGCGTGCCGTTGCCGTGATGGTAGTCCACATCCAGCACCGCAACGCGCTTGGCGCCGTCATCCAGCAGTTTCTGCACCGCGATAGCGGCGTTGTTGAGGAAGCAATAGCCGCCGAAATGGTTGGCCCCGGCATGGTGGCCCGGCGGGCGGCAGAGCGAGAACACCGCGCGCTCCCCGCTATTCAGCCATTTGGCCCCGGTCAGCGCCACATCCACCGAGGATTTGATCGCCTGCCAGCTGGTGGCGGTGATGGGCGTGCCACAATCGAAGCTGTAAAACGCCAGCCGCCCATCCAGCGAGGTCGGCGCGCGGTCCGTGCGCATGCCGGGGCCGCGCCAGGTATAGGGGTAGACGGCACCGGTGCGCCCCAGCGCCTGCCACTCCGCATTCGCGGTGCGCAGCAGCTCCACCATGCCCGGCGCATGCACGCGGGTGATGGCCTCCAGGGGGAAAACCTCCGGCGCCAGCACCTCGCCCAGCCCTATTTCCCGCGCGCGGGCCAAAACCAGCGCGGCGCGTTCCGGTTTCTCAAAGGCTGGTGTAAATTCCCCGAACAGCAATTCGCCGGGGCTGGCGTGCAACTCATGGTCAGCGCTGTAAATGATCTTCATGTCAGGCAGGATAGGCGTGCATTTCAAGCGCTGGCAAGATCACTGTCAGGGCGCTAAACTTCACGTACATTGCGGATCGGGGAGTTTCGCATCATGAGTTCTATAGCTTGGTTATATATCGTCACCATCGTGCCTTGTGTGTTCTTCGGCATGCCCACAAGCTGGTGGAGCACTCTCGGCGCTTGGTTCCAGGGTCTCTATCTGAATGGTACCCAGCGCGCGGCGGAGCGGGAGCTGAAGCGTCTGTCCGTGCCCTTCAAGGCCGAGAAAAGCTTCCTGCCGCGCGGCGTTGGCTTGGCGTTTGATATAACGCACAAACAGTTCTTCGTCGCCGCCGCGGAGGGCGGGCATATGCATGGCGCGGTGCTGCCGCTCAGCGCCTTGCGCGGCGTTGAAAGCGGTGAGGCCCGCGATAACGGCTTCTACGATTACTACGTGGAGCTGAAGGTGGACGATGCCAAGCACCCGCTCTGGCGCCTGCTCTGCGGCGAGGACCCCGCCCTCGCGCAGGAAATCCGCCAGAGCCTGGAAACGCTAGCTCCCGCGTAGGAAGTTAACAATGGCGGAGAAATCCTCCGCCCCGTGCCCGAGCTTTTCGAAAATGGAATATAGTTGCGCCGCTTGCGCCCCCATGGGCGTGGCGGCGCCGCTGCTTAAAGCGGCTTCCTGCGCCAGTTTCAAATCCTTCAGCATCAGCGCCGCGGCAAAGCCCGGCTTGTAGTCGCGGTTGGCGGGGGAGGTGGGAACCGGCCCCGGCACCGGGCAGTTGGTGTTCAGCGCCCAGCACTGGCCGGAGGAGGTGGAGGCGACATCGAACAGCGCTTGGTGCGAAAGCCCCAGCCGCTCACCGAGCACGAAGGCCTCCGCCACGCCGATCATGGAAATGCCGAGGATCATGTTGTTGCAGATCTTCGCCGCCTGTCCGGCCCCCGCCTCGCCGCAATGCACGATGCGCTTGCCCATGGCCTGCAACACCGGCTGACCCTTGGCGAAGGCGTCCGCCGCACCGCCCACCATGAAGGTGAGTGTGCCCGCCGCCGCCCCAACCGTGCCGCCGGAAACCGGGGCGTCCAGCGTCAGCACGCCACGCCCCTCGAACAGCTTGTGCGCCTTGCGGGCACTGTCCACGTCGATGGTCGAACTGTCGATCAGCAGCGTGCCGGGTTTCACCGCCGCCGCCAGCTCGCTCCACACGCCCACCACATGGCGGCCCGCGGGCAGCATCGTCACCACCACATCCGCGCCAGTGGCGGCCTCAACGGCGCTGGCGGCAAAGCCCAGCCCCGCCGCCTTCGCGGTGGCCTCGGCGCCGGGGGCAAGGTCGAACCCCGTCACCTCATGCCCGGCCTTGGCCAGATTGCCCGCCATGGGCAGCCCCATATTGCCGAGGCCGATAAACGCTATTTTCTGCGCCATTTTCTTGTTCCTCCCTTGGGTGCCGCCGCTAGAACAGAGACCTCGCGGCGGGTTTGAAATATTCATCCACGGCGGGGACATTCACCGCCTCGATGGTCGCCGGGTTCCAGCGCGGCTTGCGGTCCTTGTCGATGACAGCGGCACGCACGCCCTCGTAGAACTCGTCAGAGGCCAGCACCGCATGCACGGCGGCGAATTCCTGCTCCAGGCATTCCTTCAGCGATGACATGTGCCGTGCCGCGCGCAGCAGGCGCAGCGTCACCTTTAGGCTGGTGGGCGATTTGCTTTTCAAAATCCCCAGCGTCTGCAAGGCGAATTCAGAGCCATCGGCCGTGAGCGCCGCGAAAATCTCTTCCACCGTATCATGCGCGAAGGTGGCGTCGATCTCGGCCTGATGCGCGGCCAAAGGCGCCTGCACGGGCTGGGCAAACCGCTTCACCACCGCCGCATGGTCAACCGCCTCGGCCAAAGCCTCGGCCAGGGCCGGCAGCTTCTCGCTCGGGACAAAATAATCCGCGAACCCGGCCAGAATTGCATCCGCCCCGCCAATGCCCTCGCCGGTCAGGCCGATATAGGTGCCAATCTCGCCCGGCTGGCGCGTCAGCAGCCAGGTGCCGCCCACATCGGGGAAGAAGCCGATGCCAGTCTCCGGCATGGCCATGCGCGTGCGCTCGGTCACGATGCGCAAGGCGCCATGCGCCGAAACCCCGACGCCGCCGCCCATGGTGATGCCGTCCATGAAGGCGATATACGGCTTGGGGTAGGAGGCGATGCGCGCATTCATACGGTATTCGTCGAGGAAGAAACTCTCCCCCGCGCCGCTGCCGTCCCGCCCATGCTCATAGAGCACCCTTATATCCCCGCCCGCGCACAGACCGCGCTCACCCTCGCCCGAGATCAGCACCGCGCGCACGGCTTCATCCGCCGTGTAGCGCTCGAGCGCCGCGGCGATGCCTCGCACCATCTCATGCGTGAGGCTGTTGAGCGCCTTCGGCCGGTTCAGCCTGATGCGCCCAAGCCCGCCCGTCACCTCGAACAGAATATCCGTCATGCCTTCCCCCGTCATTGCCCCTGCAAGATCCCGCGCGCCACGATGACGCGCATGATCTCATTCGTGCCCTCCAGAATCTGGTGCACACGCAGGTCGCGCACAATCTTCTCAATGCCGTAATCGGCCAAATAGCCGTAGCCGCCATGCAGTTGCAGCGCCTGGTTCGCCACCTCGAAGCACGCATCGGTTACATAACGCTTGGCCATGGCGCAGAGGCGCGTGGCGTCCGGTGTCTTGGCGTCCAAGGCAGCGGCGGCGCGCCAGAGGAAGGTGCGCGCCACCTCCAGCTCGGTCGCCATATCCGCCAGGCGGAATTGCAGCGCCTGGAATTCGTTCAAGGCAGATCCGAAGGCTTTGCGGCCGGCCATGTACGCCACGGCCTTGCTGAACGCCGCCTGCGCCCCACCCAGGCTGCACGCGGCAATGTTCAGCCGCCCGCCATCCAGCCCCGCCATGGCGATGTTGAAGCCCTTGCCCTCTTGCCCCAGCATATTGGCGGCAGGCACGCGCACGCTGTCCAAAATCACCGTGCGCGTCGGCTGCGCGTTCCAGCCCATCTTCTTCTCATTGGCGCCGAAGCTGAGGCCGGGCGTGCCTTTCTCGACGATGAACGCCGAGATGCCCCGCGCCCCGGCCTCTTCCGTGCGGGCCATCACCACGTAAACATCGCTCGTCCCGGCGCCGGAGATGAACTGCTTCTCGCCGCTCAGCACGTACTCATCGCCCTCGCGCACCGCTTTCGTGCGCAGCGCCCCGGCATCCGAGCCCGCACCCGGCTCGGTGAGGCAGTAGCTCGCCAGATGCTCCATCGCCGTCAGGCGGGGGATGTATTTATGCCGCTGTTCGTCATGCCCGTAGCGGTCGATCATCCACACGCACATGTTATGGATGGAGATATACGCAGCCACCGAGGGGCAGCCCGAGGCCAGCGCCTCGAAGATCATTACCGCCTCGGCCCGCCCCAGCCCGGTGCCGCCCACATCCTCGCGTGTGTAAATGGCCCCCAGCCCCAGAGACGCCGCCTTGCGCAGCGTCTCCACGGGGAAGTGTTTCGTCTGGTCCCATTCCACCGCGAACGGGGCCAGCTCTTCGGCGGCGAACGCAACCGCCATCTCGCTTATGGCTTCCTGTTCCTCGCTCGGGTGAAAATCCATGGCGCGGTTACGCCATGGTGGGGATGACGAAGCTCGCGCCATCCTTGTTGGTCGAGGGCCAGCGCGAGGTCACGGTCTTGGTCTTGGTGTAGAAGCGGATGGAATCCGGTCCGTGCTGGTTGAGATCGCCAAAGCCCGAGCGCTTCCAGCCGCCGAACGTGTGGTAGGCGATGGGCACCGGAATGGGCACATTGATGCCGACCATGCCCACCTGCACGCGGTTGGCAAAGTCACGCGCCGCATCGCCGGACTGCGTGAAGATGGCGACGCCATTGCCGTATTCATGGTCGGTGGCCAGGGCCAGGGCCTGCTCATAGCCGGTGGCGCGCACCACGGAGAGCACGGGGCCGAAGATCTCTTCCTTATAGATGCGCATGTCCGGGGTCACGTTGTCGAACAGCGTGCCGCCGATGAAGAACCCGTCCTCATAGCCCTGCAGCTTGAAACCACGGCCATCCACGGCCAGCTTCGCACCTTCCTGCACGCCGATGCCGATATAATCGGTCACGCGGTCCAGCGCCTGGCGCGTCACCAGCGGGCCGTAATCGGCCGAGGCGTCGGTGGAGGGGCCGATCTTCAGGTTTTCCACGCGCGGGATCAGCTTTTCCATCAGCCGGTCAGCGGTGTCCTTGCCCACCGGCACGGCAACCGAGAGGGCCATGCAGCGCTCGCCCGCCGAGCCATACCCGGCGCCGATCAGCGCATCCACCGTCTGGTCGAGGTCCGCATCCGGCATGATGATGGCGTGGTTCTTGGCCCCGCCGAAGCATTGCGCGCGCTTGCCGCTCTCGGCGGCGCGGGCATAGATATATTGCGCGATCGGCGTGGAGCCGACGAAGCCAACGGCCTTGATGTCCGGGTCATCCAGAATCGCGTCCACGGATTCCTTGTCCCCGTTCACCACGTTCAGCACGCCCGGCGGCAGCCCGGCCTCGATGAACAATTCCGCGATGCGCATGGGCACTGAGGGATCGCGCTCGGAGGGCTTCAGGATCATGGCGTTGCCGCAGGCCAAAGCCGGGGCGGCCTTCCAGAGCGGGATCATGGCCGGGAAGTTGAACGGGGTGATGCCCGCCACCACGCCCAGCGGCTGGCGCATGGAATACACGTCGATGCCCGTGCCGGCATTGTCGGAATACTCGCCCTTCAGCAGATGCGGAATGCCGAGGGCGAATTCCACCACCTCCAGCCCGCGCTGGATGTCACCCTTGGCGTCCGGCACGGTCTTGCCGTGCTCGCTGGCCAGCAACGCCGCCAGGGAGTCGTATTCCTTATGCACCAGCTCCAGGAATTTCATCAGCACGCGGGCGCGCTTTTGCGGGTTCTGCGCCGCCCAGCCCACCTGCGCGGCCTTGGCGTTCTCCACCGCGGCCCGCAGCTCCGCCTTGGTTGCCAGCGCCACCTTGGCCTGCACGGCGCCGGTCGAGGGGTTGTAAACGTCGGCAAAGCGTCCGCTAGTGCCGGCGGCATGCTTGCCGCCGATGAAATGTCCGATTTCGCGCATATTGAGTTTCCTCCTGGGTAGCGCCGTTCTGGTTGCACGAACTTACGCACAGTCATAGGCTAAAATTTCCAAGTTTGTTGTGCAAAAATTCACATGTCTGAAAATTTCGATTGGGATCTGCTGCAATCCTTCCTGGCGGTGGCGCGCACGGGCAAGCTCACTTTGGCCGCGCGGCGGCTAGGGGTGGACCATTCCACGCTCTCGCGCCGGCTCACGGCCCTGGAGGCCGCGCTGGGGGCGAAACTCTTCGAGCGCCAGCTTTCCGGTTACACCCTCACCCATCAGGGCGAGCGTCTGGTGGGCCGGGCGGAGACGATGGAGAGCACCATCCTCGCCATCCAGTCGGATGTCGGGCAGAGCCGGGCCCGCGTCTCCGGCACGGTGCGCATCGGTGTGCCGGACGGCTTTGGCACCTCCTTCCTGGCGCCGGTCATCGGGCGGCTGGCGGCGGCGCAGCCGGGCTTGCAGCTGGACCTCGCGGCCACGCCGCGCGGGTTTTCCATCTCCAAGCGTGAAGCCGACATCGCCATCATGCTCTCCCGTCCGGCGCATGGGCGCCTGCACGCGCGCAAGCTCACCGACTATGCGCTGGGCCTCTACGCCACACCCGCTTTGGCCGCCGGGGTGCGGGGGGTGGAGGATATCGAGCGCCTGCCGTTCATTTCCTATATCGACGACATGCTCTTCGCCCCGGAGTTGGATTACGTGCCGATGATCGGCAAGGGCATCGAACCCCGGCTGCGCTGCTCCAACCTCATCGCCCAGCACATGGCCGCGGCGGCCGGGGCGGGGTTGTGCATTCTGCCCTGCTTCCTGGCCGGAACCGACCCCCGCCTCGTCCGTCTGCTGCCGGGCGAGATCAACCTCATTCGCAGCTTCTGGATGCTGGTGCCCTCGGACATGCGCGACCTCGCGCGCATCCGCGTCACCTGTGAGTTTATTGCCGAGGAGGTGCGTCTGGCGGCTTTGCGGTTTCTGCCGCCAGCAGCGTGACCAGCCGGTATTCCGGATGCGCCGCCGGGATGAATGTGCTCTGCTCGTAATGCAGCATGCCGCGCGAGGGATGAATAAAGCCGCGCCCCCCGCCTTCCCGCGCCAGAACGCCATGCGCGGTCCAGAGCCTTGCAAAATCTGGGCTCTCCTGGCGTAGCGCCGCGATGAAAGCTGCTTGCGCCGTGTCATCCGGGGTATGCGCGGCATCGAGCCGGAATTCCGCCACCAGACGGGCGGCGCGGGTTTCCCAGTCCAGGATAAACCGGCTTGCGGCCTCGTGCAGAAACACAAAGCGCAGCAGGTTGGGCTCGCCACTTTCATACCAGGGCGTAAACAGCGCCAGGGCCGGGGCGTTCCAGCCGCGCGCGGTATAGAGATTATCCAGC
>Ga0255356_1001917_pt1 | contig 12571 bp, 14 predicted proteins | sample HBST100metaG_FD_189944 | JGI IMG/M metagenome (GOLD analysis project Ga0255356, IMG submission 189944) | Peat soil microbial communities from Stordalen Mire, Sweden - H.B.S.T100 | ecosystem: Environmental > Terrestrial > Soil > Wetlands > Peat | place: Sweden: Norrbotten County, Stordalen Mire... | reverse complement strand
GGGCTGTACATGATCGGCACGCTCTCCAAGCATAAGGCCGAGGCCGAGGGCTATAACGACGCGCTGATGTACACCTGGGACGGCCTCGTGGCTGAAGCCACCGGGGCGAATCTCTTCTTCGTCAAGGACGGCAAGCTGCACACCCCCATCCCGGATTGCTTCCTGGACGGCATCACCCGCAAGACCGTGATCTCCCTGGCCAAGGCCAGGGGCATCGAGGTCATCGAGCGCCACATCAAGCCCGAGGAGATGGCCAGCTTCGGCGAGGCGTTCCTCACCGGCACGGCGGCGGAAATCACCCCGGTGCGCCAGATCGGCCCGGACCTGCACTATGCCCCCAGCAGTGTCACAGAGACGCTGCTGGCCGATTACGAGGCTCTGGTGCTGATGGCGCCGGAGGAAGTGGCCAAGCGCGCCGCCTGACCCACTGGTAACATTGCGGAGCCTTGAATCGCGTCCCGCGCGGTTCAAGGTCTAGCCTCATGGCGCAGTCTGGCCGGAAACTTATCCCCCTGGAGGGGTTGCGCGGCATCGCGGCGGCGGTGGTGGTGCTGTATCATCTGGTGCTCGGCTTCACGCCCAAGGGCGTCGGCGTGGTGCCGCACGGGCATGGCAGGCTGGACACGCTGCTGCAATTCATCCTCGGCTTGCTGAATGGCGGCGCGGCGGTGGCGGTGTTCTTCGTGCTGTCGGGCTTCATTCTCAGCCTGCCCTTCGCGCGGGACAGGCGGCTCTCCCGCGTGCTGGTGGCCCTGCTCAAGCGCTGGCCGCGTCTGGCGGGGCTCACCTGCATCGCCAGCCTCATCGCCTTCGCGCTCATCCGCTGGTCCGGGCATGACTACAAGGCGGCGGCGGACATCATCGGCGCCGGCTGGATGGCCTCGCACGGCAACGCCCCCATAGAGCCTGAGCACCTCACCTGGTGGGGCGCGCTGCGCGAGGGGCTGGTGAATGTGTTCACGCGCGGCGAGGTGGATTTCGACTCCCCGCTCTGGACCATGCGCATCGAGTTGTTCGGCTCCTTCGCCATCTTCCTCGCCGCCCCGGTGCTGTTCGCCATTCGCGGCTGGGGGCTGCGTCTGCTGCTGGTGGGGCTGGGGTTCTACCTCTCCGGCACCCAATACCCCGAGACCTATTTCGCGGATTTCCTGGTTGGCACCGTGCTGGCCATGCTCTTCGCCGAGGACCGGCTGCCGGACATCTCCAACCTTTGGGCGTTGCTGCTGGGCGGGCTGGCGGTCTATCTGTTCAGCTTCACCTACGAGCAAAATCTGCGCATCCACGCGCTGCTGAAAACCTTGCTGCCGCCGGGCGATAGCGGGCATTTCGTGTGGGATGCCGGGGCCGCTCTCACCATCGTGCTGCTGCTCGGCAATCCCTGGCTGCGGGCCGCGTTTTCTAAAAGCTGGGCGGTGTGGCTGGGGCTGCTCTCTTTCCCCATCTACCTGCTGCACGGGCCGGTCATGCTCTCCGTCGGTGCCATGTCGTTCCTCTCGGGGCTGGCCTGGCTCACCCCGCATGGCAGCGCGCTCATGGCCGCGGGCATTAGCCTGGCGGTCACCTTGGCTTGCGCCCTGCCGCTGGTATGGGTGGACAAAGCCTGGACCGGGCTTTTGTCCCGCATGACGCGTCTGTTCACGCTCCGCCCCGTGCCGCTGCGGGTGGTGGAGCGCTAACCTCCCCCGGAAAGCGCCTTGCCCGCCCGCACCTCATGCATGGCGCACGGTGTCATGGCCGGGGCAGCTCCACCCCCGGCTTGGGCGCCGCCATGCGGCAGAGCCGGTAGGTGGCGACAACCTCCGCCCCGCGCTTGCGGGTAATGCGCCCAAGCGCCTCCGGGCAATCCGTGTCGCCATGGCGTGTCACCATAATGCCCGTCTCCCCGGCCTGCCCGGAAAGCGGCCAGTCAAAATAGCCCCAGCGCTTGCCGAAGCCCAGCACCGGCACATCCTCCGGCGCGTAGAAGGCCAGGGCGGCGGCGGTGGCGTAATCATCGGCGGTGAGGAAGGCGGGGCGCGAGGCCGCGGCGTCCCGCGCCAGCGCCTGCCAGCCGGAGAGTTGCAGGGCGGAGGTATCCATGCGCGCCGGAATAGGGAAGGGGGCGGAAGCGGCCTGGATATAGGCCAGGGCGGTGATGCCGAAACCAAGCCCCAAGGCCGGTTTCAGCCAGCGCCCCGGCGGCGGCAACGCCGCGCTCAGGCAGGCGCAGGGGTAGAGGATCGCCACCCAGTTCCCCTGTACGCGGTCAGAGAGCACATGTTCCAGAAACATCGCCGCCGGCACCAGTGTGAGCCAGAGCAGCAGCCGCGCGCCGGGGGCGGTCTCGTGCCGCAGGCGCCACAGGCCAACCCCCGCCAGCACCAGCACGCCCGGCGTGAATAGCGCCATCTGCCCGGCCACCAGCTCAATGAGGAACTGTACCGCCCGCGCCGCGTCGAACTGCGTCACCCGCCCGCCCTGCTTGACGTAGCTCACCCAGCCATGTGCCGCGTTCCAGCCGATATCCGGCGCGAACAGCGCCAAGGCGAGCGCCATCGCCGCCCAGGGCCAGGGCGTGCGCAGTTGCGGGCGCATGGCGGGGGTGAACACCAGCCACAGAAAAGTGGCGGCGATGAACAAGGCGGCGGTGTATTTGGAGAGCAGCATGCCCCCCGCCGCCAGCCCCACGGCAAGCCACCAGCGCCGATTGCCCGAGGCCACCAGCCGCGCCAGCGCCGCCAGCCCGCAGCTCCAGAAGAACAAAAGCGGTGTGTCAGGCGTCATGATGATCGCCCCGGCCCCAACCATCAGCGTCGCGTTCAGCAACAGGGCCGCCACCAGCCCGGCATGGCGGTTGGGGATCAGCCGGTCACCGGCATCCCAGAGCAGAAGCGACCCCAAAGCCGCGGAAATTGGCCCCAGCAGCCGCACGCCCAGCGCGGTATTGCCGCACAGGGCCGTGCCGGCCTTGATCCACAGCGCCACCATCGGCGGATGGTCGAAATACCCCGCCTGCAAATGCGTGGACCACAGGAAGTAATAGGCTTCGTCCGGTGCCAGCTGCAGCGTGGCGGCCAAGGAGAGGCGCAGCGCGGTGAGCGCCAGCAGCGCCGCCAGGGCCAGCCTCATTAGCGCACGCGCCAGACCAGCGTGGCGGAGACGGCGTAGTTCCACACCACGCCCACCGCCGCGCCAGCGGCGCCGGAGAACAGGCTGCGCCCGTTTTCCGCATACAGCGCCTTGGCGATGCCGATATTGGCGATGGCGCCCAGCCCGCAGACAAGCAGGAATAGCGCCAGCCCGCGCCAGGCGCGCAGGCCCTTCAGCCGCTGCGCCCGGTAGGTGAGCTGGTTATTGAGCTGGAAATTCGCGACCATGGCGACGATGGTGCCCAGCGTCTGCGCCGTGGCGAACCCGAAGCCCAGCATCGTCGCGGCCTGAAGTACAACTAGGTTGACCAGCACGCCCACGCCGCCCACCAGCGCGAAGGAGAGAAAGCGCAGCGGCACCGTGCCGTGCAGCGCCTTGTCGATCAGCATGCCGGCGAATTGCGCCAGCACCAGCACGTCCAGCTTGCTCTCGCCCGCCGCGCGGGGGCGGAATTTATACGGAATTTCAGTGACGTTCAGCCGCTTCGGCGAGGCCAGGATGAGGTCGAGCAGGATCTTGAACCCTTGGCCGGTCAGCCGCGCGGCCAGCGTCTCGAACATCTCCCGCCGGAGCAGGAAGAACCCGCTCATTGGGTCGGTGATGGTGGTGCCGGTGACAAGCTGCGCCACTTTGATGCCGGTTTCGGAGAGTTTCACCCGCAGCGGCGAGGAAAGCCCGGAGGAATCCCCGCCTTCCACATGCCGGCTGCCCACAGCCATGTCCGCGCCCTTGGCCACGGCGTCCAGCATCAGCGGCAGACGGGTTTCGTCATGCTGCATGTCGCCGTCGATCACCGCTACATAATCGGCGGAGGAGGACAACGCCCCCTCAATAACGGCGGAGGACAGCCCCCGCCGCCCGATGCGGCGGATGCAGCGCACCCGGCTATCGGCACGGGCGATCTCGCGCGCGGCGGCGCTGGTGCCGTCCGGGCTGTCGTCATCAACGAACACGACCTCCCACGCGATGCCGGTGAGCGCCTTGTCCAAGGCTGCGACCATGGGCGCGACATTCGCGCGCTCATTATAACACGGTACGACGACCGTGAGGGCGGGGGGCACGTTACAGGTTCAGAGGGTTTCGAGCACCGCTTCGGCGCGGCTTACCTCGAAGCCGCCCGGTTCCTCAACCGCCAGCTCGGTAACCACGCCGTCTTCTATCACCAGGGCAAAACGCTGGCTGCGCACGCCCATGCCGCGTGCGATCAGGTCCAGCTCCAGCCCCAGCGCCTTGGTGAAGGCGGCGGAGCCGTCCGCCAGCATCACCACTGATTCTCCAACCTTCTGGTCCTTGGCCCAAGCGCCCATCACGAAGGCATCGTTCACGGCCAGACAGACAATCTTGTCCACGCCCTTGGCCTTGAACTCCGGTGCCAGCTTAACGAAGCCCGGCAGATGCTTGGCGCTGCATGTGGGGGTAAAGGCGCCGGGCACGGCGAACAGCACCACTTTGCCATGGCCGAGAAGCTCTGCGGTGTCCGCTTCACGCGGGCCTTCCGCTGTCGCAACCATGAGTTTCATGGCTGGAATTTTATCGCCTGTCTTGATCATGTTGTCCTGCTGTATTCCCTGACGGATAAATCTTCGTATACGAACTGCCCCGGCCCGTGAAGATGGTGCAACGCGGGGCTGGCCCTGGGGCCAGGGCGCGAATATATTGGCGCCATGGTGGAAGCAGGAATTTCCGGGCACGCCCGGCCGGATTGGCTGACAGGGCAAATATTAATCGCGATGCCCTCAATGCGCGATCCGCGCTTTGCCCAGAGCGTGATCTTCCTCTGCGCCCACAGCAATGAGGGCGCGATGGGCGTGCTCCTCAACCGCCCCCTGAAAACCCCGAAATTCCCGGACCTGCTGCGCAAGCTCGGCATTGAGCCCACCCCGCCGCGCCGCGAGATCTCGCTGGGCCAGGGCGGGCCGGTGGATGATAACCGCGGCTTTGTCCTGCACTCAGCGGATTGGGTGACGGAAGGCAGTCTGGATGTGGATGGGAGCCATGTGCTCACCGCAAGCCTGGAAGTCCTGCATGCTATAGCCGAAGGTGGCGGCCCGGCGCAGGCGCGGCTGGTGCTGGGCTATGCCGGGTGGGATGCCGGACAGCTGGACGAGGAAATCCGCCAAAACTCCTGGTTGAGTGTCCCGGCGGATGACGCCATTGTCTACGACACCGTCTACCAGACCAAATGGCAGCGGGCTCTGGCCAAGCTGGGCATAGACCCCGGCAGGCTCTCGGGCGCCGCGGGGCGCGCATGAGCCGGGTCGTCATCGCCACGCATAATCCGGGCAAGTTGAAGGAGTTTTTGTTCCTGCTGGCGCCGCTCGGCTATGCCGTTACGTCTTCAGGCGAGCTTGGCTTGCCCGAGCCTGAGGAGACGGCGCACACCTTCCCCGGCAATGCGCGGATCAAGGCTTTAGCGGCGGCGCGGGCCTCCGGCCTGCCGGCCTTGGCTGATGATTCAGGCCTGTCCGTCGCCGCCCTTGGCGGCGCGCCGGGGGTGTTCTCGGCCCGTTTTGCCGCCGGAGATTACCCGGCGGCCTTCGCCCGCATCATCGGGGCGGCGCAGGCCGCCGATGAATGGCGCGCCTGGTTCACCTGCGCCCTCTGTTTGGCGCAGCCGGACGGCACCACCGCCACCTATATCGGCCAGGCGCATGGGCGCATTGCCCCGGCACCGCAGGGGCTGGGCGGGTTCGGCTACGACCCGGTCTTCATCCCCAACGGTTACGAGCAGAGCTATGCCGAGCTGGGGCACGCGGTGAAGGACCAGATCAGCCACCGCGCCCAGGCTTTCGCCCAGCTCGCGGCGGCGCTTAAAGCTTAGAAATTATCCTTGGCGGTGCGCAGCTTGGCGAACGTCTCGGCATCCGGCGCGCGCAGAAACGGGTTGGTCGCCCGCTCCATGCCCAGTGTCACCGGCAGGGTCGGCTGTCCGGCGGCTCGCAGGGCCTTCACCTCCGCCGCGCGGGCTTGCAGGGCGGTGTTATCCGGGTCCATGGCCAGCGCGAATTTGGCGTTGGATTCGGTGTATTCATGCCCGCAGCACACCAGCGTCTCATCCGGCAGGTCGTCGAATTTATGCAGTGAGGCGTACATCTGCGCGGCGCTGCCCTCGAACAGCCGGCCGCAGCCCAGGCTGAACAGCGTGTCGCCCGGCAGCAGAATGCCGCCATCGGCGATGTAGTAGGCGATGTGCCCGAGCGTGTGCCCCGGCACCTCTATCACCCGCAGTTTCGCCCCGCCGAAATCCACCAGCACGCCCTCGTAGACAGGTCTGTCCAGTTTCGGCAGGCGGTACGCATCCGCCTGGTTGCCCACCACCACTGGCTGGTAGCGCGCCACCAGCTCCGGCACGCCGTCGATATGGTCGCCGTGGTGATGCGTGAGGAAAATGAAATCCAGCCCCAGCCCGGCGGTTTCCAGCGCCGCGATGGCCGGCGCCGCCTCGGCCGGGTCCACAATGCCCACCTTGCCTGAGGCGGAATCCGTCAGTAGCCATGAGTAATTGTCGCTCAGCATCGGAATCGCCCGCGCGGTCACCGCCATCTCTGTCACTCCTCTGGGTTCAGGCGCTATATAAGGGCAATGGCGATGGATGCGCGAGATGCGGCCGGATTTTACACGACGCCTCTGGGGCGGCTGACCGCCAGCCTGCTGCGGGCGCAGCTCGGCGCGTTATGGCCGAATTGCGCCGGGCTGGCCGTGCTGGGGTTGGGTTTCACCGGGCCATATCTGCCGCTCTGGCAAAAGCAGGCGGCGCGGTGCATCGCGGTTTCCCCTGGGCATATGGGCAATGCCGCTTGGCCCGCCGGGCGCCCCAGCCTGGCCTGCACCGCCGAGGAAGACGCGCTGCCCTTCCCGGATTTGCTGTTCGACCGTATTTTGCTGGTGCACGGGCTGGAGCAGGCCGACAACGCCCGCCGCACCTTGCGTGAGGCGTGGCGGCTGCTGAAGGATGACGGCCGGCTGATTGTGGTGGTGCCGAACCGCAGGGGCTTATGGGCCTATGCCGAATCCACCCCCTTCGGCCACGGGCAGCCATACTCAGAGGGGCAGCTCGGGCGGCTGCTGAGCGGGTTGTTCTTTCATGTCGAAACCCAGCGCCCGGCGCTGTTCGCCCCCCCGCTTGGCTGGCCCCCGGCGCTGCGGCTGTTCAATATGTGCGAGCGCGCGGGCAAGGCGCTTGCCCCGCAACTCGCCGGGCTCACCATCGCCGAGGCCACCAAGAACCTGCACGGCCTTATTCCCGCCCGTGGCCGCACCGCCGGGCGGCGCGTGCTGGTGGATGCCGGGCGGTAAGATCAGGAGGCTCCACCCCCCGATAAGCGCGGGTTACAGCCCTATGGCGTGGCGCCGGGGTTGGCGGCGGCATAGGCTTGCTGTTCCGGGGTCATCTCGAAGCCGACGAGGATTTGCGTCTGGCCGGAGGCCGGGACGTTGGGCAGCTCAATCTTCACCGCTTTGCTGACGGCCTGGGTCAGGCTGGCATTGCCGTCAAAATGCAGCTTGATGGTGTAATCCTGCTTCTGGATGATGTTGTCGCCTTGGGTGATGGCGACGAACCAGGGCAGGGTGAGCGTGGCGCCATTATTGGCGGGGCCGTTGCTGGCGGCGAAGCCCGCATTCAGGGTTACGAGCAGGGCCTTGTTATGCCCGGTGAAATCGCAGGTGCCGGAGATGCCGGTGATCTGCGCTGTGGTGATCTGTGCCGCCACATCCGTGCGGCCGGGCAGGAAGGTGGTGACCGTCTGCGCTTGTTGCAGCACGGCCTCTTGCGGGCAGGCCATGTTCGGGCCGGCGGTGTCGAATTCCGCCGCTGTGCTCAGCGGGGCGGGGTGGTGGCGGGCCACATCTTCCGGGGCCTCGTTTTTCTTGTCGTTGTCTCCGGCGCAGCTTGTCAGCGCGGTCAGGCAGAGCAGGGCGGCCATGGCGGCGGCGGGGCGGAAAACTTTCATGCCCCCTCCCTTGCCAGAATTTTTTACGGCGGTCATCTACGCGCATGGCAGTTTATACAGAAGTCACGGACGAGGCGCTGGCAGCCTTCCTGGCGCTCTACGATATCGGCGCGGTGGTCGCGTATCGCGGCATCGCCGAGGGCGTGGAGAACAGCAATTACGCCCTGAAGACAACGCAAGGCGACTTTATCCTCACGTTGTATGAGAAGCGGGTGAACACGGCGGATCTGCCGTGGTTCCTGGGGCTCATGGAGCATCTGGCGGCGCAGGGGCTCTCCTGCCCGCTGCCGGTGCGCGCCAGGGATGGCCGCAACCTCAACCCGCTGGCGGGCAAGGTCGCCGCTATCACCACCTTTCTGCCCGGCGTGTGGCCGCGGCGCGTGCTCACCGAGCATTGCGAACCGCTGGGCGAGGCGCTGGCGAAGCTGCATCTGGCGGGCGAGGGGTTTGCGCTGGCGCGCAGGAACGGGCTGGGGCCGGATGCCTGGGCGCCGCTGCTGGAAAAATGCGAGGATGCGGATGCCGTGCAGCCCGGCCTTGGGGGCGAACTGGCGGGGTGGTTGAAGGACATTGTCGCCGACTGGCCGCAGGGGCTGCCGGTGGGGCATATCCATGCCGATCTGTTCCCTGACAACGTGTTCTTTCTGGATGGCAAAATCTCCGGGCTGATCGATTTCTACTTCGCCTGCACCGATATTTATGCCTACGACATCGCGGTCTGCCTGAACGCCTGGTGCTTTGAGCGGGATTTCTCCTTCAACATCACCAAGTCCCGCGCGCTGCTGCGCGGCTACATGGCGCACCGCGCACTCTCTGATGCCGAGGCGGACGCCCTGCCGGTGCTGGCCCAGGGCGCCGCCATGCGCTTTCTGCTTACGCGGCTTTATGACTGGCTGAACACGCCCCCGGGCGCGCTCGTCACGCCTAAGGACCCCATGGATTACTACCGCCGCCTGCGCTTTCACCTCGCGGCCAAGGATGCCTCCGCCTATGGCCTCTGAGAGCGTGGAGAACGTCGTCGAGATCTGGACCGATGGCGGCTGCAAGCCCAATCCTGGCCCGGGCGGCTGGGGGGCGATCATGAAATACAAGGGCACGGTGAAGGAGTTCTCGGGCGCCGAGGCCGAGACCACCAACAACCGCATGGAACTCACCGCCGCCGCCGAGGCGCTGAGTGCCCTCACGCGCCCGTGCAGCGTGGTGCTGCATACGGACAGCGAATATCTGAAGAACGGCATCACCCGCTGGCATCAGGGCTGGGTGCGCAAGAACTGGCGCAGCTCCACCGGCGACCCGGTGAAGAACATGGACCTCTGGCAGCGCATTCTGGAGGCCGCCAAGCCGCACAAGATCGAGTGGCTATGGGTGCGCGGGCATTCCGGCGATGTGATGAACGAGCGCGCCGATGTGCTGGCGACCGAGGCGCGGGAAAAGCTGATGAAGCGGTAGTGTCTATTTGCAAACCCTGCTCTGACGGCCGTTCAGCCCGGAAAACACGCTGACGGACGCGCCGGAGCTGGTTTTCAAACAGACTCTTTAATCCGCCGGATGGTCCGCCACACCCAGAGCGTGACGCCGGCATTGGCGGTGGCGGTGATGAGCAGCACCGCCGGCGCGCCCATGCCGCGTGCGTAGCCGAAGGCGGCGAGGCCGGCGGCGGCGGCGGTGGCCAGGGCGTTGAGGATATTGTTGGCCCCGACCATGCGGGCGCGGTGCGTGGGCGGGCTGCGCTCTTGCAGCAGCACGTAGAACGGCACCGAGAACACGCCGCCGCACAGGGCCAGCGCGAATAAATCCGCCAGTAGATGCCAGCCGGGGAGATGCGCCAGCAAAGCCGGGATGTTTGTGGCACTGCCCATATGCAGGGCGGTGAGGGCGAAATCCGCCGTGAACAGCGAGATGCCCGCCCCGGCGATGACCGTGTAGTGCAGCAGCTTGGCGTCGTGCACGAAGCGCGCCACGGCGAGCGAGCCGATGCCCACCCCCATGGCGAATACGCCGAGCATGAGGGTGACGACGTGGCCGTCGGCATGCAGCAGGTTGCGCGCCAATGTGGGGAAGGCGGCGAGCACTGTGGCCCCCAGCGCCCAGAACCAGCTTATGGCGAGGCAGGCGAAGTAGACAGGTCTGTCTACATAGGCCAGGCGCAGCAGGATTGCCGCCTCCCGCCACAGATTCCAGCCCGGCTGCACCCCCGGCGCCGCGATGGGCGTGCGGGGGATGAACCAGGCGGCGGCGATGCCCGCCAGGGAGACGGTGATGCCCGCGAGGGACGCCATGGCCCCGCCATGCGGCAGCAGCACCAGAACCCCGCCCGCCAGCGTGCCGAGGATGATGCCGGTGAAGGTCCCGGCCTCGATCAGCCCATTGCCCGCCACCAGCGCCTCGCCGGAGAGGAAATCCGGCAGAATCCCGTATTTCAGCGGTGAGAAGAACGCCGCCTGTAGCCCCAGCCCAAACAGCACGGCCATGAGCAGGGGAAAATTTTCTAGCAGGAAACCAGCGGCGGCGAGGAGCATCAGCCCCAGCTCCCAGAGCTTGATCCAGAGGATCAGGCGGGATTTCTCATGCGTGTCGGCGATCTGGCCCGCCGGGGCGGAGACCAGCGCGTAGGGCAGCAGGAAGAACCCGCCGGAGAGCGCCACCAGCACCGAGCCAGCATGCGGGGAGAGGCGGTAAAGCGCCAGCACCACCAGCGCGTTCTTGAACATGTTGTCGTTAAGCGCGCCGAAGGCCTGGGTGAGGAAGAGCGGGACGAAGCTGCGCCCCGCCAGCGGGCTAGCCACGGCGCGGCTCCAGCAGCGTCAGCGTGCCCCAAGCGCTGAGCACGCCGGTGATGAGCCCGGCCAGGACATCGGCCACGAAATGGTAGTCCGCCCCCACCAGCCCGAGCATGACCAGGAAGATGACGGCGCCGCAAGCGGGGCGCCAGCGCGGACGCAGGACCCACAGCACCGCAAGCGGGGCGGAGATGTAGGATGTATGGCCGGAGGGGAAGGCGCCGAAGAACACGCTCTCGACGAAGGGGTGGAAGCTGTAATTGCCGTATTTCAGCCAAGTGGCTGGCCAAGGGCGGCCAAAAATCCATTTCAGCTCGTCCTTGGCGGCGGTACTGGTCAGGGTGGCGAGGCTCATGGCCAGCCAGGGGCCATCCAGGCGGGGGGCGCCGCGCAGACGCCGCCACACGCACCAGAGCAGGTACAGCCCCGCCAGCGGCAGCGCGAATAAAGAAGGTGCGGCGCAGGCTTGAAAGAGCGGGCGCAGGGCCTGATGCGCGTCGAAATACAGCGCCACGGGCTGGTCGATGAAGGCGATGCTCACCACCACCCCGAGCGCCAGTGCGCCCAGAAAGATCTGGAACATACGCTGCGGGGGCATGCCGCGGCTCAGGGCAGCAGGACGGTGCTGCCGGTGGTGCGGCGGTTTTCCAGGGCCTCGTGCGCGGCGGCGGCGTCCTTCAGGGCGAAAGTCTGGTTTACCTGGATTTTTATCGCACCCGAGAGCACGGCGCTGAACAAATCCTGCGCTGCCGCCAGCAGATCGCCATGTGTGGCGGTATAGGTGGAGAAGCTGGGGCGGGTGAGGTAGAGGCTGCCCTTGGCGGCGAGGACGGAGATATCTACCGGCGGCACCGGGCCAGAGGCGTTGCCAAAGCTGACCATGAGGCCGAGCGGGGCGAGGCAGTCCAGGGTGGTGTTGAACGTGTCCCGGCCCACGCTGTCATATGCCACCGGCACCATGGCGCCGGCGGTGATGCGGCGGACATCGGCGGCGAGGTTGGCGTGGCCGATGATGGTGTGGGTGGCGCCGTTGGCCTTGGCCAGCGCGGCTTTTTCCTCGGTGGAGACAACGCCGATGACGTTGGCGCCGATATGGGCGGCCCATTGGCAGAGAATCAGCCCCACCCCGCCGGCGGCAGCGTGAACCAGAATGGTCTGACCCTTTTGCACCCGGTAGGTGCGGTGCAGCAGGAAATGCGCGGTGATGCCCTGGAGCATCATGGCGGCGGCGGTTTTGAAGTCGATGGCGTCGGGCAGTTTCACCAGCCGGTCGGCGGCGATGACGCGCTCCGTGGCGTAGGCGCCGAGCGGGCCGCCGGCATAGGCCACGCGGTCGCCGGGGCTGAGGTCGCGCACGGAATCGCCGATGGCGATGATGGTTCCAGCACCTTCCATGCCGATGGTGGCGGGGAGCTGGGTTTTATACAGCCCGGTGCGGAAATAAATGTCGATATAGTTTAGCCCCACCGCCTCGTGATGCAGCAACACTTCGTTCGGGCCGGGCTGGGGGGTGGGGAGCTGTTCCCATTTCAGAACCTCCGGGCCGCCGGTGGCGTGGATGCGGATGGCCTTGGTCATCGTTGCTTCGCCATGATGCGCGCCTCCAGGTCGAGAAGGGCGCGTTTGGTTTCCAGACCGTCACCCCCGGAATAGCCGCCTAGCCCGGTGCTGCCCAGCACGCGGTGGCAGGGGATGAGGATGGGGATGGGG
>Ga0255356_1001915_pt1 | contig 12578 bp, 12 predicted proteins | sample HBST100metaG_FD_189944 | JGI IMG/M metagenome (GOLD analysis project Ga0255356, IMG submission 189944) | Peat soil microbial communities from Stordalen Mire, Sweden - H.B.S.T100 | ecosystem: Environmental > Terrestrial > Soil > Wetlands > Peat | place: Sweden: Norrbotten County, Stordalen Mire... | reverse complement strand
ACCTTAAGAATGGTAAGAACGGTGAGTTCGCTCCTGCCCGCATGGCGCCAGAATGAACGAATCGTCATCTCCGCGATGCCGCGGAGTCATGTTGGACCTATATGCTCGGCATCAGGTATCCACACGCCTTTCTTGATGCCTACAGGAAGGAAGCAGCAAAGGGCGTGGTCGCTGAGAGCGGGGCAAGGCGCCGGGAAAGAGAAGATGAACAAATCGTCATGGAAGAAGTTGCTCCCAAGGCAGCCGCTAACCCGTCCTATCTATACCATCTGGCTTGATGGGCAAGGCGCTGAGAGCAGGCGTGGGATTCTCGAGAGATCCTGGTATTTCCGATAACCGAAGGATAACGGAGATTGGAGTGACAGTGGCAGAGTACACGCAAAGACTGGGCACAAAGCCGTTTGCGGATGCCTTCAGGGCGGGCCTGCCGTTGCCCGCAACGCTGGACCCTCATCTCGAAGAGGCCCTTCGCCACGTGCTGGATCATCACGGAAGCCTGATTCGGCCGATGATGGTCTATGAGGTTGCCCTGGCGTTTGGGGTTGACGGCGATCGAGCCAAGGATCTTGCTGTTGCGCTGGAGTATTTTCATACCGCGTCGCTGGCGTTTGACGATCTCCCGTGCATGGACGACGCATCGGAGCGGCGCGGAGTTCCCTGTGTTCATGTGGCCTACGGAGAAGCCGGAGCGATTCTGGCGGCATTGGCCCTGATCAATCGCGCCTATGCGCTGATTTGGAAGGCAGCCGCGGGATCTTCTTCGAGCTGCCAGGCAAGGGCTCTGTGCTATATCGAAGAGCGGCTTGGCGTTGAAGGCCTGCTGAACGGGCAGAGCCTCGACTTGCACTATTCCGCACTTCCTCACAACCGGGAAACAACCGAACGCATTGCGAAGGGCAAGACGGTTTCGCTGATCCGGCTGACGCTGGTGCTGGGGGCGATGCTCGGCGATGCCTCGGCAAGGGAGATTCAGCTGCTGGAGCGCATTTCAATGTTCTGGGGCTTGAGTTATCAGATGGTGGACGATCTGAAGGATGTACTGGATAACTCAGCCGCAGCCGGCAAGACTGTTGCCCGGGACACATTGCTGGACCATCCGAATATTGCGGCGGCGGCTGGGATCCCGGGCGCGGTGGAGCGACTGACGCGTTGCATTCGCCTGGGAGACAGGGCGCTGGGCCTCCTTGTTCAATTTAGGCCGGCTATTACGTTTCTGGGTAGACTTAGGAGCGGTTTGGAATCGGAACTGAACCGTGTTATTGAAAGAAGCTGCGAAACGGCTCCAGGAGTTCGCTCGTGATTTTTCTCAAGCTGATTGTCACGAACCTGCGCAGGCACCGTATCCGGTCGATCATCAGTATTGCGGGCATCGCTTTCAGCGTTGCCGCCATGCTTACCGTGGTGACCATACTGCAAGGCGCAATCGGCATGTTCTCCGGAATTCTCTCGAGCGATAGCGAGATCATTGTGTTTGAGCGGAATGTCTCGGACCTGTTCTTCAGCAATGTTCCAGCAGCGGCTGTGGCGGAAATTGCGACCTGGAAAATTGTGGCCCATGCAGATCCGGTGCTGTTTGGCATTGTTTCCAGCGCTGACCATCCAATTGTTACCTGTTTTGGATTAACTGCGGACGATGCACGCATACGCAAGGCGACCTGGCTGGTGGGAGACCGGCGACAGTTCGCACAGCACACGGACGACGTGGTTCTCGGTGAGCGTGCGGCCGATTTCCTCTCTGCCACTTACGGCGGTCATGTGCAGATTGGCCACGCCACCTTCCACGTCGTCGGCATCCTGAAGACCGCGAATGGCTTCGAGGATGGAGGGGTGTTCATGCCGCTAGCCTCGGCACAGAGCTTCTTCCACAAAGAAGGCAGTTCCTCGGTGATCACCATCAAGCTGCGCGACAAGAACGATGCCGCGGCCTTCAAGAGCGCGGTTAAACAGAAATATGCAAACCTGATCGCCCTTGAAGACGAAGAGTTCAACCGGTCCTATTCGCAGTTCAAAATACTGAAGGCCACGGCCTGGGCCGTAGGCGGAATCGGCCTGGCGATGGGCGGACTAGGTGTGGCGAACACCATGATCATGTCGGTCTTCACACGAGTTCGCGAGATCGCCATTCTGCGCGTCAACGGATTCTCGAACACACAAATCGGCACGATCATCTTCGGCGAGGCTGCGGTGGTTTCTCTTCTGGGTGCATGCCTGGGCCTGCTGACCGGCACCGGACTTCTGTTCGGACTCAAACTGGTTCCGGCCCTGCACGGATACATTGACGTGAGCATCCAACCGGCGATCATGCTGGTGGTGATTCTTCTGGCGCTGCTCACCGGAATTGCCGGCGCGCTTTACCCGGCCATTTACGCCATGCGCGTCCGAGCGGTGGAGGCGCTACGATTCGAATGAACGCAAAGGCCGCGCATGCAACCACCAACGCAAGGATTGTTCTTCGCGCCGAGAATGTGTGGAAGAGCTATGACGATGGGGCCATCGAGGTATTGAAGGGTGTCAGCTTTGAAGCCGCCGCGGGGCAGACCGTAGCTCTCTGCGGCGCTTCCGGTTGCGGCAAGAGCACGCTGCTTCATCTGTTTGGCGGGTTGGATGAGCCAGATCGCGGACATGTGTCGGTCAATGGAGTTGAAATCAATAACCACCGCAACCTGCTGCAGCTTTTGCGGCATGAGATTGGCTTCGTGTTTCAGCTTCACAACCTCATCCCGGATCTCACGCTGGAAGAGAATTGCCTGATCCCCACGGTTGCGGCGGGACTTGATCGACGGACAGCACAAGATCGCTTGCGACAACTTGCGGAACGTACAGGCTTGAGTCATCGCCTCCACCAGCGCATACAAAAGCTCTCTGGCGGAGAGCGCCAACGCACCGCGCTTTGCCGCGCATTGATGAACCGGCCGAAGATTCTGCTTGCGGACGAGCCGACCGGATCGTTGGACGAGGAGACCAGCGCTGCGGTATTCGCGTTGCTGCTGGACATTACAACCACCGAAGGAGTGACGCTGGTGATGGCCACGCATGACCGGGGACTGGCGGCGCGCTGCGATCGCCTCCTGGAGATGCACGATGGGAGGATCGATGAGCCTGCCGCAAACTGAGCCGCTCACGCATTCGCGTCCATCCTCCTCGGGCATCGCCTGCGCTGCGTGGCAGAGCCTGTTCTGGCTGGTGATCGCCAATGCAATCGGCGTTCTCATTGCGCTTCTTCTTCTGTTTCCATCGCTGAACCGGCTGCTGGGCGAATGGACCTACGGACGGTGGATCATGGTCCATATCAATCTGGAACTCTTCGGGTGGTCGAGCCTGCCCATGGCGGGGTTCCTTTTCAAGGTGTATGGCGCTGACCGCGAACCTCTGGCAAAATGGTGCAGCGCGGTGCTCTGGGTGTGGTCAGCAGCGCTCGGCGTGGGCTCGCTCTCCTGGCTCTCGGGGCACTCTAGCGGCAAACTGTTCCTGGACTGGACGGGATACGCGCGAGTTCTGTTCCCGCTGGCGATGCTCGCACTGTGGGCTGTGCTTGCCTTCTCCTTCATCCGTGGTTGGAACCGCGCACCGAATCGCACGCTTGGCGCTCGATGCGCCAGGATTCTTGGGCTTGCGCTCCTGCTGGCTGTTCCTTTCACGATCTATGTCGCATCCAGCCCAAGTATCTATCCCCCGGTGAATCCCAGCACGGGCGGCCCCACCGGCGCGAGCCAGTTTGAATCTTCGCTGGTGGTTGTCGCTATTCTGCTGGCGCTTCCTTTTGGGCTGACGAAAAGCAAAAGCGCGCGCATGGGTTGGATTCGCGCTTCCTGGGTGGTTTTGGCTCTTGAGTGCATGCTCTGCGTCGCGCTGGGCCGCGCCGACATCAGCCACCACCGGCCGGCGCAGTTTTTGTCGCTTGGCAGCCTGCTTGTCTGGGTTCCGCTCACGCCCGCTTATTACGCGGCTTTCGAATGGCGCGCTGAAACGCGCCGATGGCGCAACGCTTTTCTTTGCTGGTGGTCTGCCCTCATTGTGACGGGTTGGGTACTCTTTCTACCCGGTATCCTCGACCACTTCAAATTCACTGACGGTTTGGTCGGCCACTCCCTCTTGGCCATGGCCGGATTCGTATCGAGCCTCCTGATCTTCATGATGGTGCAACTGCTGGGCGAGGACGCATGGATATTCAACCGTACGCGGTCCTTTTACGGTTGGAATCTGGCGGTGGTTGGGTATGTTGTACTGATGTCTGTCGCCGGCTGGCGAGAGGGGTTTGATCCCACATTCACCATCGTGCCTGGCGCGGCGCGCAACGTTCTTTACTTCCTTCGCCTGATGGTTGGCGTTGTCATGCTGGCTTCATCCCTGGATTGGCTGATCGACGCTTCGAGATTGCGTCGTGCGCCCGATGCAGTTTCTCCAAGCCTGACGCAGGAGGTAGCAGCATGAATCGTCGTGTACTGATCGGCTACCAGTTGCTGATCGGTCTTTCCGACACGCTTGCTGGTGGGCTGCTCATTGTGGTTCCGGAGTTCACCCTGCGGCTGATGCGCCTGCATGTGCCAGCCGATGCGCTGATCTTTCTGTCGTTCATTGGCGCCTTTGTCCAATCTGTGGGGTTGGCCTGTCTTTACGGGGCCCTCCTGACTTGGCGCCATTCCTCCGCATTGAAAACTGAGGTCGTTTGGCTCCTCACGGCAATCACGCGTGCAGCGGTAGCTATCTTCGTTCTGCAAAGCGTGATAGGCGGCTTGCTCGAGGCTGGTTGGCTCAGCGTTGCCGCCACCGATGGCGCCTGTGTTCTGTTCCAGGCTGTCGGTCTTCACAAAGGCTGGCTGGCCCATGCTGCGAAGTGAGACAAGTAAGTCCGGATGGCAAGGCGCCTGCCTTGTCGCGGTTGTCTATGTCTATTTTCTGATTTTTGCCCAGTTCGCTTTTCTGAATCGACTGGAAGCTTTGGGAGTCGCGGGCACGCACTTGAAAGTCGTGATGGGCGCGATGGCTCTTGGGGGGATCCTCTTTAGCCAGCTTGTGCCGAGGGTGCGCATCTGGCCCGCGCCGAGTCTGAGGCTGCGCATTGGATTCTGTCTCTCTGGCGTTGCGGCGTTGCTTTCCCTGTTTCCCTTCGGACTCATTGCCGCTATGGCAGTCGCATGTCTGATTGGTGCGGGCCTGGGCCTGCTCACGGTCACTCTGGTTACACATCTGCGTCCGTGGACAGGGAATCGGAATCCGCTTCTCGCCGTGGGCCTGGGCACTGGACTCGGGTATCTGGTCTGCAATCTTCCGCTGCTGTTCACCGCTTCCGCGAATGTGCAGGCAGTCACGGCCGCTTCGTTGTGCCTTGCAGGCGTCTTCATCACCTTTCTACCCGCGCCAGCACCGCAAAATGAAGCTGAGATTCATCAGAAGGCTACGCTCTCGTTTCTCCGAGCCTTGGCGTGCTTTACCGCGCTGGTCTGGCTAGATTCTGCAGCCTTCTTCATCATCCAGAACACTCCAGCGCTGAAAGCAGGCACCTGGCTAGGCTCCGCTCACTTGGCAGCCAACGGGCTGCTGCACCTTGGGGCGGCATTGGCCAGCGTTTGGCTTTTGCGCAGGCGCGGTCTCTTCTTCGTTCTCTCTGTCGCGTTCCTTATGCTGGGTTCCGCGTGCCTGCTCCTGCTCCATCCAGGCCTCGCCCTTCTGGCCTCGATTTGCTATCCGGTCGGCGTCTCGCTCTATTCGGTCGCATTCGTCGCATTCCCAAGTTTTCTGTCTTCGGCTTCGACAGTGGGCGAACGCAGCCGGCACGCAGGATGGCTCTACGCCATCGCAGGATGGTTCGGCTCTGCCATGGGAATCGGAATGGGCCAAAACCTGGGACATGTTCCGCCCCTGTTTGTGATGGCGGCGGGCACGGTCGTCCTGCTTGCGTGGCCGCTCGAATTCTTACTGCAACGCAAACGCGAGATGACGTTGACGGCGGTGGTACTTCTAGCGGCTCTTTTTCTGAACCGGATTCTCGATCCGGGCCGCGCCGCTACGTCACTCTCGCAGATGGAGCGTGGCCGGGAGGTGTATATCTCCGAAGGCTGCATCAACTGCCATTCGCAGTATGTGCGTCCTGGCTCCGCAGATGTCCTGATGTGGGGTCCGGCCGTGAGCATGAAGGCGTTGCGCGTCGAACGTCCGCCGCTGATCGGCAATCGCCGCCAGGGCCCCGACCTCTCGCACGTGGGGCTTCGTCGCTCGGCGCCGTGGCTCAAAGCACATTTCTACGATCCTCAGGAGGTCAGCGGAACCTCCATCATGCCGTCGTATGGATTTCTTTTCCGCGACCAGCGGGGCGACGAACTCGTAGCCTATCTGTCAAGCCTCAAAGGCGCCGGAGCAGAACAGCAACTGGCTCAAGAAAAATCCTGGCGTCTGCCTGCTGCCGCTGTTGCAATGGCCAACGCGCGCGATGGGCAACGCGTCTTTGAACGCCACTGCGCAACTTGTCACGAGGCGGGAGGGCGAACCCGCTGGGCGATGAGTTTCAGGCGAATGCCGCCCGACCTTACGGTTGGTCCTTTGTCTCATGTGTCTCCTTCCGATGACGCTGCGCTGCGAATCGACAGCCTGGCGCAGATTGCCAAATTCGGCATTCCCGGCACCGATATGCCCGGACACGAGTACCTGCCCGACAAGGAAGTAGCTTCCCTCAGCCTTTGGCTGTCGCAGATGATTGCACGGCCGAACCACAACCCATGAGCAAAACTTCAATCAAGGAGAATCTCCATGAAGATCGCCGCTAAGTCCATCTTCCTTGCATTCCTACTGATGCTCGCCCCCTTGGCGTACGCGCAGCATCAGACATTCAGCGTGAATCCCGATGCGAGCCAGGTAAGCTTCGCGCTGGGCGGCAGCGGACACCACGTGCAAGGCACTTTCCATGTGCAGAGCGGGTCGATCGACTTTGACCGCAGCGCTGCGAAGATTTCCGGTTCCGTGGTCGTCGCGGCGGGTAGCGGCAACAGCGGCGAACCTTCGCGCGACAAGAAGATGAACTCCGATGTGCTGGACGTGGCGCACTTTGCCGATGTGTCGTTCGTGCCGCAGAGTTATCAGGGAACCATCGCCGCCCCTGGCGACTCTACGATTCAGGTCAGCGGCACATTCACCCTGCATGGTGCGCCACATGACTTGACAGTTCCCATGCAAATTCATATCGAAGGCGGAAACTGCATAGCAAAAACGCACTTCGCGGTCCCCTACGTGAAGTGGGGCTTGAAGGATCCGAGCATCTTCATCCTCAAGGTGGCCAAGGAGGTTGATATCGACCTCACGCTGGCGGGGCGCCTGTCGCCGTCGAACTGACAGATGTGCCCGAACCTCTCGCGCCAAACGCTTTGCCATGCACCGCGTTGGCGCGGAATCCCGATTCATCCAAGAAGTACACTCACCGCGAGCCGCTTTTCGTTGAACCGACATTCGAGAGAAAGATCTCGGCTTCATTTCTCAATTAACCAAGCCGCAGCTTACCTCGTCTTGTTCGTCTCCCTTCGTTTGAAGTTATAGATCAATCCTGCGCCGAGGCTGAGGTTCTTCTGGACGTTGTTGGTGGCGTTGGGCATTTGTGTGCGCAACCATTCTGCTTCGAACGCGCGCAGCGCGAGGCGATGTTTGAGCGAGTAGTTGACGCCGCCGCCCACATACAACGCCAGACTGTTGGCGGTGTCGGTGGCGCCTGTTGAGTTGGGAAAGAGACGATTCATGCCGTTGGCCTCGCCGACCAGTGCCTGGCCGAAGATGGAATAGCGGCGATGGGTCGGCGACCATGTGTAGCGTGGGCCGAAGGTGGTTGTGACCAAATCCAGGCCGACGCCGCCGGACGATCCGCCCGTGTTCCCTGCGTGCAAACCGGAGAAATCAGCACGACGCCCAGGCCGCGGCAGAACTGGCCGTGGAACTGCAGGCTGCCGCCCTGCATCCTGAAGTCGTCGCCGCCGACTGCGTTTGCCATCGTCGGGTCGTAGACAGCGGCCACGTCGATCTGGACCGTGGCCGCTTTTGTCTGATTCCCAGCCTGTTGTCCCCAGGCAGCGACTCCGGCCATCATGCACGCTCCGGCAAGGAGCACCATTGCGCGATTGGAATTACGCATCTCGAGTCTCCTTGTTATTCCACCGTGAGCGAAAGGTTGGTGGAGTGCGACAGCGAACCCGAAGTGGCGGTCACCGTCACGGTGTAAGTTTGTTGCGCTTGCCCGAAGAAGCCAATCGAAGATCCGCAACCATTTAGAGTTGCCATTGAGACCAGACCGGCGATGATCAATATCAGCACCGAGATCGTCCGCCTCAGCCGCGTGCCCATACGCCGCATTCCGCCAGCGAATGGCAAGAGCCGAATTCCCCAAAGAACAGGAGGTACCTGCCGATTTGAATGTTGTTTCTTGTCGAGGCTCGCCGTCACCTGGGGCAACTGGATGGTCAAGGTCACGTTGGTGAGTGAGGATCCGGCGGGCAAAAGATTGGGCGTGATGGTCCCCGTGGCTCCGGGAGGCAGTCCGCTCAGGCTCAAAGTGACAGGCGCCGGGAAGGTTGCACCGTTGGACGGGCCAAGCGCCAGAGTGTACGTAGCTGTACCTCCGGGAACGACTGTCTGTGAAGTTCCGCTGCTGCCTGCAGATCCGGAGACACTCAGGCTGAAGTCCTGCACCACTTCAGCGACAGCGGAACTGGTGACCGAGACAAAGTCCGAACTTCCGCTATAGACGGCCGTAATGCTGTGCGTGGCTGCAGTCAAAGACGAAGTGGTAAAGATCGCCGCACCGCTCGATACCGCGACCGAACCCAACGGCGTCGTTCCATGACGGAGCCGGCGCCTGCGGAACTGACTTCAACTACTCGGTTGTTGCCTGTATCCGCTGCATACAGGTTCCCCGAACCATCGATCGCGATGCCGACCGGAGAAGCCAGCGCCGGGCTCAGCCCGATGATTGCAAGCACAGAGGCGGTACCCTGCGCGTTCACTTCCACGATGCGACTGTTGCCTGCGTCGAGTACGAAGACATCGCCCGCGGCATCCAGGACCATGCCTGTGGGGGGGCTGAGCGTGATGCGGTCCCCGGTGTTCAGCGTCTGCACCAAACCCTGGAACATCCAATTGCTCGGCGGCGGCCCTGCGTGTGCCTGTTGTGGAATGGAGAAGAGGAGTGAGAGGAGAAGAACGGCGCTCAACGGACGAAACCGTGCGTCACAGACCATGGAAGGGCCTCCATTGTAAGGAAAGCAACTTCGTGCGCGGACGCATGGACGTGCGCGCGCATACAAAGCGGTTTGCAATTTGTCAGATATCGTCTCGAATCGGAGCAATCGAGTTTGGCGCCCGACGGACGGGCCCGTTTGTTCACTGCATAGAGCAGGTGTTCTATAGGTGGACGATTGCATCCGAACCAGGGGTTAGGCTTCTATATTCAGCAATCTAGATAGCAGAAACAGCAGCAGTCCCAAAAACTAATATGCATGGCCCAACTTCAGAAGCCCCCAAGACTTCGCGTACAGGAAGAAGCGCCAACGTTTTCGGCGATTCCGCTAGAAATTCCAACTGAGAGTAGGCCGGGCAGCGATGGCGTGTCAAGAACGGAATGAAAGAGGTTCTTCTCCACAATATGTGGCGGACCGGTGCAGGCACTTTGACGGCGGAGCGGCTTGGGGACAAAGAGGGCAATATGTGTGGGCTCGGGATGATTTGTTTCGAACGCATGGAGAGGGGACGCGCAGAATCGCGAATACATACGCAAGGAGGAGTCTGAAGATATGCGACTGGACCAATTGTATCTATGAAGATAGCCACCGAAAGGTGGTCCCAAACAACGCCGTGGACGCATGAGCGACTGCGCTCAAGCCGGTTTGAGCGGCTCACACAGTAAAGCTTCGGCTTTGCCTGCGGATACTTACATTTTGTCCTCCGCACTATACAAAGGGCGAAATGTGCCGATAAGCGATTCCCCGGGCGACGATCGCCCTAATATGCGGTGACCCCCTCCAGATACTGCCGCTCTTGACCGGTACGACCAACTCCGAGTCTATGGTTCGCCAGAAGGAAATTCTGGCGGCGTTCGTTCCCCTCTGCCCGCAGTTCTCTACACACTATCTCGCTTGACGTTGCGCTTCACCCTGGAGTTTTAACCTAATGAAGTCACTTGCTTCCGCCCTTCTCAGTGCTTTCCTCCGGCTTTCCGCGTTTCCCAAATTGCGCACGAGCTTCGTAGCGGCAGGGTTCGGTTGTCTACTTGCGTTCCTGGCGTGCACGCTCGCGCAAGCGCAGGTCGCAACTTATGCCGGTATCGAACGGACAGTGTATAGCGCAGACGGATTGAACCCTACCGGCGTGGCTGTGGATGCGAATGGCGTGATCTACATTACGGACTATAACAACCGCCGGGTGCTCAAGGAGACGCCTTCCGGGATGGGCTATCTTCAGTCGACCGTAGGGCCCCCGAGCGGTGGCATCCAATTCGCGCCGAATGCGGTCGCGGTGGACCAGTTCTTGAACGTCTATATCGCGGATGGGACGAATGGCCGTGTGTTGAAAGAGACCTGGTCAGGGAGCGCATACACGGAGACAGTGGTACGGTCCGGACTGTATGGTCTCGGGGCGTTGGCGGTGGATGCGGCGCAGAACATTTTTGTTCTGTTTGGCGGGAATCAGAGCGTCGAGGAAGAACAGTGGTCAGGGAGCGGCTATAGTCCACTCGGGTTGACGAGTGTCACGGGCATTATATGGGCGATTGGGATTGCGGTGGATCCGAACACTGACAATCTCTTCATCTCCGATAACGCAGATGGGACGTTGCGGATGGCGACCAACGGAGGGGGGCCGGACAACTACAGCATGGGCGACTATTGGCTGGCAGGTGGGGACCCTGGAGGAGTCGCGATCGCTCCGAACGGCAGTCTCTATGTGGCTGGAGCGACCGCCGATGAGCCGCTCTACCTGGAGGTGTGGAACGGCTCCGGTTTCAATGAGACGGAGGTGCCGACAAGCGAACAGAGCGGCTCATGGGGAGTCGCGGTTGACGGGAACGGACACACTTACCTTGCGGATAGCGGCAACAATCGGGTGATCGAGGAGATTCCGGGAGGGTTAGCGGACTTTGCCTCGGTGCCGGTGGGAAGCCCGAGCACGCCGATTTCGATGCTGTTTGCATTTTCCGGAACCCCGACAGGATTCAGTCCGCTGGTAGTAACTCAGGGTGCGCCCGGGCAGGATTTTGCGGATGCGCTGACGGGAACCTGCACAACAAACGGGACGGGCTTCACATACGACGCCACAGGAACGCAAGAGAACGGCAACACCAACTACCGGGATACCCGCAACCTGTTCTGCTCGGTGAACGTGAAATTGACTCCGGCATTTCCTGGCGGGCGATTTGGCGCGGTATCTCTGCAACAGGGCGGCAGCACGGTCGCGACCGGCTACGCCCGCGGCAGCGGCGCTGGACCGCAGGTGGCTTTTACCAACCCAGGTCAGTCGAGGGTGGACAGTGCAGAGAATTCTGCCGGGGGAATTGCGGCCGACAGCGCGGGAAACTTGTATGTGAGCGATGACAACATGGGTACGGTGATCCTGGTGGCGCCCGGTGGCGGAGTAACCACTGTGACGCCCATCGACAGTGTGCTGAATTCTCCCTCCGGCGTGGCGGTCGATGGCGCAGGCAATGTCTATATCGCCGACACCGGCAACAGCAGGGTCCTGAAAGAGACGCTGATTGCAGGAACACTCCCGAACGGAACCTATACCGAGTCGCAGATACCCACGGTGCAGTCTCTCAATCAGCCTTCGGGAGTCGCGGTGGATGGCAGCGGTAATCTCTACATCGCCGATATCGGCACCAATCTGGTGCTGAAGGAGACGCTGGCCGCCGGCACTTATACGGAGACCCAGGTAACCAACACTTCTTTGATCAGCCCACAAGGGGTAGCCGTGGATGACAACGGCATCGTGTACATCGCCGATTCGGGCAATGGGCGAATTCTCAAGGAGACGCCTTCGGGAGGAGATTATGCCGAAACCATGGCAGTTACCGGGCTGACGTATCCGAGCGGGGTCGCGGTGGATGGCGCTGGAAACCTGTTCATCTCGGATGCGGGTAGTTCGAAGATCTTCATGGGATCGTTCTCCGGGGGTTCGTATGCTCAGACGATACTTCGCAGCAGTACGCAGGGTCCCCAGGGCGTGGTGGTGGATGGGGCCGGCGACGTGTTCTACGTCAATGGGACAATTCGCCGGCTGGCGATGTCCATGCCGCCAGCTCTGAGCCCATTCGCGACCACGCAAGTGGGATTTTCGAGTCTCTCACAGACCGTCGGATTCATGAATATCGGTACCAGGCTACTAAATGTCGCGGTGTCCAATCCCTCGCATGCCGAGGACTACCCTTCGACGGTGTCCGGCGCGACGGCCTGCCCGAGTGTGAATGCGGACGGGGCGGTGCTGGCGGCGGGTGCCGCCTGCGTCTACTCACTGAGCTTCATTCCGGTTGTGGCGGGGAACCCGATCTCAAGCAGCCTTGTTGTGACCGACAACAGTCTGAATGCGCACAATGCCACGCAAACCGTTGCGTTGAC
>Ga0255356_1001909_pt1 | contig 12606 bp, 8 predicted proteins | sample HBST100metaG_FD_189944 | JGI IMG/M metagenome (GOLD analysis project Ga0255356, IMG submission 189944) | Peat soil microbial communities from Stordalen Mire, Sweden - H.B.S.T100 | ecosystem: Environmental > Terrestrial > Soil > Wetlands > Peat | place: Sweden: Norrbotten County, Stordalen Mire... | reverse complement strand
CCATGCGCCAGATCCAACCCGCATATATTATCGCGTGGTCGTGCTGGAGGCGCGCTCACCAAGCCGCCGCCAGACGCGCGCATCTCAAGATAAAAATGCAACTGTAATGCTAATCTATGGCGACCAAATCGGCGTGGTACTGGCATCTTCCGCGCCCCTGCATAATGGCGGGCAGATTATCAGCAATAGCATTGGCATAGATAGTGAAGCCGCCGACTCCGTCATCGTCAACACCGGCACCATCTCCGGCACGCGCTACGGTATTACCGGCAGCATCGGCACCATCGTGAATGATGGCACGATCTCAGGCGGGCTTTATGCGGTCGATGTCTCCGGCACAACCACCATCGTGGCTGACCCGGGCGCCGTGTTCCTGGGCACGGTGGACGACCGCACCGGCGACGGCGTGCTGCTGCTCGCGGGCAGCGCCGTTGGCAGCCTGGACATAACAGGCTGCTTCACCGGCTTCAGCCAGATCTCCATCGCTCAGGGGGCAGACTGGACGCTGGAGGGCGGCGTGGCCCAGCTTGCCGCGGGCGAAACCATCAGCGGCTTCACCCAGGGCGATACGCTGGTACTGGACAATTTCTCCGCCAGCTCCAGCACCTACATTTCCGGCACCGGGCTGGTGCTGAGCAACGCCACGGCGAGTGAGACACTGCATCTCTCCGGTCTCGCCGCGAGCGAAGCTTCACTGCTCGCGGGCAGCAACGCCACCACCATCATTGCACCAATATCAACAATCTCCACCTATGTTGACTTCAGCTATACGAATCTCACGCTGGGCAGCGACGGCTACGCCACCAGCCTCACCATTACCAACACCGGCACAATCGGCAATAACAAGCTGTATGGGGGTGGCGTTTCCGGCAATGGCACCCTCACCAATGATGGCGTTGTTACAGGCGAGGTGGGGCTGAGCAACGGTACAGTCATCAATACCGGCTTCATCGGTCAGAGCGTTTACCTGGGTAGTGGCTTGGTGGTGAATTCAGGCACAATTCAGACCCAGCCTGACCTCGTTAACGCCATCTCCGCCCAAACCAGCCTGACCGTGATCCTTGAGCCGGGCTCATATCTCCGGGGGGCCGTGGTCGACGCGGCCGGAAACGGCACGCTGGTGCTGGCGGGGGATAGCCCCACCCCTATTGTTTTTAATGAAGCTCCCTTGCACAATCAGCTTTGGGGATTCACCCAGATCAGCTTTGCCACGGGCCAGCACGATCTCTCCATTCTCTCCGCCGAGAGCATCGGCAACGGGCTAACGCTGGACGGCTTTGGCAGCGGCGACACGCTGCAACTCTCGGAAGCCACCGCCCTCACGGCCAGCTACGTTACCGGTACGGGAGTTGTGCTCACCAACGCGGACAGCATCAGCACCACACTGGCCATCAGCGGCGGCGCAGCGGCGGATGGTTTCGTATTCACAACGAAAAATTCAGGACTGGAAATAGATATCACCGCCGCCTGCTTCTGCCGGGGCACGCGCATTGCCACGCCGCGCGGCAATGTGCCCGTGGAGCGCCTGGCCATTGGCGATATGGTGAAAACCGATCTCGGCCCGCGCCCGGTAAAATGGATTGGCACCCGCGCCTATGAGGGCGCGTTTATCGCGGGTAATCATCTTGCTTTACCCATACGCATCCGCCGCCATGCGCTGGGCTTTAACATCCCCGCCTGTGATGTTTGGCTCTCCCCCGACCATTGCGTGTACGAGGGCGGCGTGTTCATCCCCGCCTGGCGGCTGGTCAATGGCGTGTCCATCACCCAGGTGCAGGCCGTGGAGCGGGTTGAATATTTCCATATCGAGCTGGAACAGCACGCGGTCATTTTCGCCGGGAACATGCCGGTGGAAAGCTTCCTCGACGCCGATTGCCGCCAGCGCTTCCACAACGCCCATACCGCGCCACCCGCGCCGCCAAACCAAAACCCCTGCCGCCCGCGCGTGGCGGATGGGTTTCTGCTCGCCCGCATCCAGGCCCGCATCAATGCCCGTGCCGGGCTCTTGCCCGCCACGGCCAGCGGGGCGCTACGCGGCTGTATCGATGAATTTGCCCCCCGCCTGCGCGGCTGGGCCCAGGACATCTCCGCCCCGGAAGTGCCGGTGGAGTTGGACGTGCTCTCCGGCGGCGTGGTTGTGGCCAAAATCCTGGCCAATTGCTACCGGTCAGATCTTCGCCGCGCCGGGCTCGGCTCCGGCTGCCATGCCTTCGACCTGCCAGCCCCAGCCCCCTTCCCGCTCACGCTGCGCCGCGGATCAGACGGCGCTTGCATCTCGCCCGGCGCGGCCCTCGCCGCATAAAAAAACGGCGCCCGAAGGCGCCGTTTTCATGGAACTGCGGGAGATTAGCCCTCAGCCGCCTCTTTCTTGCCCTTGGCGGCGAGCTGCTCCGAGATGTCCTCACCGGTCTCCTGGTCAACCTGGCGCATGGAGAGCTTCACCTTGCCGCGATCGTCGAAACCGATGACCTTCACCTTAACGGAATCGCCCTGCTTGACCACATCGGTGGTCTTGGCAACGCGGCCCTGGGCCAGTTCGGAGATATGGACAAGGCCGTCCTTGGCGCCGAGGAAGTTCACGAAGGCGCCAAAATCGGCGGTCTTCACAACCTTGCCGGTGTAGATCACGCCCATTTCCGGCTCGGCGACGATGCCGCGGATCTTGTCGATGGCGGCCTGGATCTTCTTGTCGTCGGAAGCGGAAACCTTCACGGCGCCGCTATCGTCGATGTCGATCTTGGCGCCGGTCTGCTCGACGATCTCACGGATCACCTTGCCGCCCGTCCCGATCACGTCGCGGATCTTGTCCTTCGGCACCTGGATGGTGACGATCTTCGGCGCGTTGGCGGAAACGCCCTCGCGGTTGCCGGTCAGCGCCTTGGCCATCTCGCCCAGAATGTGCATGCGGCCATGCTTGGCCTGCTCCAGGGCGATCTTCATGATCTCCGGGGTGATGGAGGTGATCTTGATGTCCATCTGCAGCGCGGTAATGCCGCCCTCAGTGCCGGCCACCTTGAAGTCCATGTCGCCGAGGTGATCCTCGTCGCCCAGGATATCGGACAGCACGGCGAAGCCGCGATCTTCCTTGATCAGGCCCATGGCGATGCCCGCCACCGGGGATTTCAGGGGCACACCGGCATCCATGAGCGAGAGCGAGGTGCCGCAAACGGTCGCCATCGAGGACGAGCCGTTGGACTCGGTGATCTCGGAGACGACACGCAGCGTGTACGGGAACTGCTCCTTGGTCGGCAGCAGCGGGTGCACGGCGCGCCAAGCCAGCTTGCCATGGCCGATCTCGCGGCGGCCGGGGGAGCCCATGCGGCCGGTCTCACCAACAGAGTACGGGGGGAAGTTGTAGTTGAGCATGAAATGCTCCTTGAACTCGCCCTCGATCGCGTCGATCACCTGCTCGTCCTGCGCGGTGCCGAGGGTGGCAACCACCAGCGCCTGGGTCTCGCCACGGGTGAACAGCGCGGAACCATGGGTGCGCGGCAGCACGCCGACTTCCGCCAGGATGGGGCGGACGGTCTTGGTATCGCGGCCATCGATGCGCAGGCCGGTGTCCAGGATGTTGTTGCGGACGATGTCGGCTTCCAGCTCCTTGAACAAGCCCTTGGCGGCTTCGGCGTCCAGACCCTCGGCGGTCAGAGCGGCCTGGGCGGCCTTCTTGGCGGCGGAGATCTTCTCCTGGCGGACCTGCTTCACCGTCTCGGTGTAGGCTGCGCGCAGGGCGTCACGGGCCAGCGCGTCAACACGGGCGGTGAGGGTCTTGGTCTCCTCGGAAACTTCCGGCAGGGTCCAGGGCTCCTTGGCGGAATGCTCGGCCAGTTCGATGATCGCCTGGATCACCGGCTGGAACCCGGCATGGCCAAAGGTCACGGCGCCGAGCATGATCTCTTCCGAAAGCTCGGAAGCCTCGGACTCAACCATCAGCACGCCTTCGGTGGTGCCGGCGACCATGAGGTCCAGCTTGCTCTCTTCGCGCTCGCTGGTGGTCGGGTTCAGCACGTACTCGCCGTTGATATAGCCAACGCGCGCGCCGCCCACCGGGCCGAAGAACGGAATGCCGGAAATGGTCAGCGCGGCGGACGCGGCGACCAGCGCCAGCACGTCCGGGTCGTTCTCAAGGTCATGGCTCAGCACCGTGACGACAACCTGGACTTCGTTGCGGAACCCTTGCGGGAAGAGCGGGCGGATCGGGCGGTCGATGAGGCGGGAGACAAGCGTCTCCTTCTCGGTCGGGCGGCCCTCACGCTTGAAGAAGCCACCCGGAATACGGCCGGCGGCGTAAAACTTCTCCTGGTAGTTCACCGTGAGGGGGAAGAAATCCTGCCCCGGCTTGGCGCTCTTGGCGCCGACCACGGTGGCGAGCACCACGGTGTCGCCATAAGAGGCAACCACGGCGCCGTCAGCCTGACGGGCGACCTTACCGGTCTCCAGGATCAGGGTCTTGCCGGCCCAATCCAGCTCTTTGCGGAAATATTTGTCGAACATATGCGTGTAACTCCAGCGTGGCAAAGCGGGAGCGTGAAAAAGCATAGCCGGTAAGCGCTTGAGCCGGTGGTCTTGGCGGCGCCTCGGGCGGCATGGGTCTGGCTGGGGCATTGCAACCCACAACCACGGACCATGTGGCCGGAAACGCCGCGGTGCAAAAAACCGGCGGCGGCGCGGATTACCCGGTTGGCTTTTTTGCCCCGTTCTGCCGCTCATATTTAAATCAGCAAAGCGGAACACCCGCTCTGCACACGCCAACGCGGCGCGATGCGGGTGTGTAGCCGAGTTCCGCCCTAAAAGCTAGGCTGGCTTGCGCGCCAGCGGGGCCACGAACTGCGGCTCGGTATCCCAGGGGAAGAGAATCCACGTATCCTGGCTGACTTCCGTCACGAATGTATCCACCACCGGCTTGCCCGCCGCCTTGGCGTAGACCGTGGCCAAATGCGCCTTGGGCAGCAGCCCGCGCACGATTTTCGCGGTGGTGCCGGTGTCAACCAAATCGTCGATAATCAGCCAGCCCTCGCCATCCCCCGCCGCCACGGGCGGCTTGGTCACCAGCGGCTCGCCACGGGCTTCATCGTCATAAGTAACGATGCAGACCGTCTCGACCAGCCGGCATTCCAGCTCGCGCGCGATGATGGCCGCGGGGATCAGCCCGCCGCGCGTGATGGCGACAATGCCGGCCCACGGCCCCAGCGTGTGCAGGCGCCAGGCCAGCGCCTTGGCGTCCCGGTGCAGTTGGTCCCAGGTAACGGTAAAATAACGTTCAGACATGGAGTGGGAATAGTGAAACCGCCCCCGCCGGGCAAGGGCGGCGTCAGGCCGTGAAATGCGCCTTGATCAACGCCGTGATATGCGCGGCGGCGCGGCGGTAAACCAAGCGGTCGAAATGCAGCATTTCCTGATAAGCCGCATCCGTCTCGGCGAAGGCCAATGCATCGACGAAATACGCCTCCGGCGCGGCATCGCGCAGCCATTGGTTGAATTGCGCCGCCTTCGGCCTCGGCGCGAGGGGCGCGCCAGGGGTGTACCGCCAGCATTCCGGCGTCAGCATGAAGATGACCATGACTCCAGCCGCCTTGGCCTCCGCCAGCATTTTGCCCAGCGCCTCCCGCAGCAATTCCTCGAAAACCGTCCCAATCCCCCAGAAATCCCGCTGCAGAGCTTCCCAGGCGGCGAAGTTGATGTCCTGCCGCATCAGGCCCCGCATGCGGTCCCGCTCCAGAAAGGTCACGTCCTGCGTCGCCAGCACCTCGCCCTCCCCCAGAAACGGCACAGCGAGATTAAGGGTCTTATGCTTGTAGAGATAGATGAAATCATCCGTCCAGAAGCTTAGCAGCCAGACGGTTCTCTCCCCGGGCGCAACCGGCCGGGCCAAGGCGGAGGTCCAATCCGCAGGCACATAGCCGATGGCCTCAAGCGCCGCTTGCACCGGCGGCGCGGGAGGCGTGAAGGCCAGGCCGACAAACATCGAATGGTCGATGCGGTACTGCCGCGCCTGCCGGAATGTGTTGAATTCCGTATGAATCTCGCCCGCGACCGGGGCCAGATAATGCGACATGCCGGCCAGATCGCAGCCACCGCGCAGAACCAGCCGGTCCACCAGCTTAGCGGCCGGCTGTCCCGCGCCCTGCCCCGGCGCATCGGCGAGGGTGATCCAATCTATCTCCCCCGGCTTGAACGGATTGCCGGCGACATCACCGCTGACATGAAGCGCCGGGCGGCCGAGATGGCGATAGATGAATGGCTCGACCCCCATATCGAGCAGCCGGCAGGAGAAGCAGAAATAATGCAAATGGGCGGCGCCGCGCCCGCCCAAACCACCAAAAAACCCGGCATAACCGTAATCGCCGTAATTGTCGCTCACCCGCACCAGCCCGGCAAAGACATTGAAGCGGCCAAGCCATACCAGCAACGCCCGCCGGGCGGCATCCGGCTCTTCCGGAAGGCGGCGCTTGGTGAAGTTGAGCTGGTTGGTGCGGTTGATCAGCTCAATCGCGCGGTCCAGATTGGCCTCCACATCGTAATCTATGGTCACGCGGATACCGCTCGCGCGCAGAAAGGCAAGGTTGTCATCCCCCGCCGTCTTGGCCGCGTTCCGCCGCTGTTCCAGCACCTTGTACTGCCCCAGCCGCGTCAGCCCGGAATCATCCTTACCCGTGAGGCGCGGATCAGCGAGCAGGGCGGGAATGAAGAGGTGGTTCTCCGTCTGCAAACCAGGCACGTAATGCGCGGCCTCGGCCAGATTGGCCGGGCGGTCGTCGATGAACAGAACCGTTTCCGGACGCAGTTGCGCGGCCTCGACAATTGCCGCGATGCGGCCGCCCTTCGGCTCCCAGCCGATACTGGGAAAGATGAAATATTCCCAAATGCCGCGCGCGCGCAGCACATCTCGCGCCGCGGCGAAATCGTTTTTTGAGCAAATGGAACTCATGATGCCGCGCCGCGCCAGCGCGATCACCATGTCATGCACCTCGTCCCTGTAAGCAATTCCGCCCTCGGACAATGTGCCACGCCAGAACACATCGTCGAGATCCCAGATGACGAGGCGGATGGGTTCCATCAGACCGTGAACTGCTCCGTGATAATCCGCTCGCTCAGCGCGCGGTCCGGGTCGAACAGCACGGTCGCGCTGATGCTGCGGTCCTCGCTCACCGCCACAGAGACCACGTCCCGCACCTCGGTAAAATCCGCCACCGCGGCCACGGGGCGCTTATCGGCCTCCAGCACCTCAAACAGCACATCCACCGTGGAGGGCAGCAGCGCGCCGCGCCAGCGCCGGGGGCGGAAGGCGGAGATCGGCGTGAGTGGCAGCAGATTGGCGCTGAGCGGGATGATCGGCCCGTGCGCGGAGAGGTTATAGGCGGTGGAGCCGGCGGGGGTGGCAATCAGCACGCCATCGCAGATCAGCTCGTTCAGCCGCTCGGTATGGTCAACGGAGATGCGGATTTTCGCCGCCTGGCGGCCCTCGCGCAGCAGCGAGACCTCGTTCAGCGCCATTGCCTCCTCCACTACCCCGGAGGCGGTGACGGCATGCATGCGCAGCGGGTGCAGCACGCTGGACATGGCACGAGTGACGCGGCCCGGCAAATCACCCTCATGGTACTCGTTCATCATGAAGCCGACGGAGCCGCAATTCATGCCATAGACCGGCATGGAGGTACCCAGCACGCGGTGCAGGCATTCCAGCATCAGCCCGTCCCCGCCCAGCGCCACGATGACGTCGGCCTGGGTTGGCGGCGCATCACCGTAAATCGCGACCAGACGATCCCGCGCGGCCTCGGCGCTCGGCGTGCGCGCGGCGATGAACGCTAATTTCATAATTTTGCCCTGGCGCGCGGCCGCCCCGCCATTCCCGCGCGCATCAAGCGAGGCGCCGGTGGTCGAGCAACGGCATATTCGTCCGCACCCTGGCGGTGAGGCTCTTATCGATGCTGGCAGCGGCCCAGCCCAGCCCGTCCGAGGCTTTGGCGACCACATGCCCCCACGGGTCGACGATGAGCGAATGGCCGTAAGTATAGCGCGTCTCGCCGTTGGCTTCCTTATGCGCGCCGGTGCAGGCGGGGGCCGCTATCCAGGTTTGGGTCTCAATGGCACGGGCGCGCAGCAGCACCTCCCAATGGTCCTTGCCGGTTTGCAGCGTGAAGGCGGCGGGCAGGACGATGAGGTCTACATGCTGGCGGCGCAGCGCCAGGAACAGCTCGGGGAACCGCAGATCGTAGCAAATGGCCAGCCCGATACGCGTGCCGGCGATGTCGCAGGTGACCACCTGATCCCCCGCGCCGTAAATGGCGCTCTCCCGGTAGCCCTGCCCGTCCGGGGTGGTAATGTCGAAAAGGTGGATTTTGCGGTAGCGCGCCAGCTCGGCCCCGGCGGGGGAGAATACCAGCGAGGTGTTGAACAGCTTGTCGCCCGCCAGCTCGCCTATGGAGCCGCCATGGATGTGCACATTATGCGCCATGGCCATGCCGCGCAGAAACTCATAGGCCTCGCCCCCCTGCCCGCCCGGTTCCGGCAGCGCCTCGGCGGCGGCGAATTTCTGCGCCCGGTCCCCGCCCAGGCAGGTCCATATCTCGGGCAGGGCGATGAGGTCGACCTTCTGCTCCGCCGCCAACGCCTCGATCAGCGCGCGCGCTTGCGCGATGTTCTCCGCCTTATCGGCTCCGGGCGACATCTGGATCACGGCGACGCGCATTCTGGCTCCTTGGCTAGCGAATATATCATAATATTAATCTCCTCCCCTGACCACAGCCAGCAGCGACAGGCCGAAAGGCAGATTCACCCAGGGTAAGACCCAGGCCTCGGCGCCGAACAGCATGCCAAAAAGTGCATTCACAGGGGCCGGCGGCATGGCGACGCCACTCGCTTGCTTACGATTGGCCACCCTATCCAGCCAACGCATGGCTATCGCCACGGGCAGCAGAGCGGCGTTGGCGAAACTCAGCTTTTCCACGCGTAGCCCGGCCTCGCGCAGCCGGGCGCGGAATTCAGCGTACTCATAGCGGCGCTTGTGGTGCAATTCCACATCATGCGGACCAAACAAGGCCTTATAGGCCGGCACCGTGATGAGCGCCGCCCCACCCGGCGCCAGATGCGCGCGCAACTGGCGCAGTGTAGCGGCATCGTCCTCCACATGCTCCAGCACGTCAAACATACAGATCAGGTCGAATTTCCGCCCTTCCAGCGGCAATTCATGCGGCAACATGCCCGCGCGCACATCCGCGCTCTTTAGCCTGGTGCGGGAGATATCCCGCGCGGTCTCGTTCATCTCCACCGCCGTGACGTGGCCGAATTGCGCGAGCATGGGAAAATTGCCGCCCGTGCCGGAGCCAAACTCCAGAATAGATGCCCCCGGCTTAAGGCCTAGCCGGGCAATAATCGCGGCAAGCACCCGCCTGCGCCCGGCGAACCACCAGTGCCGTTCCTCAACTGCCGCCATCTCCAGATAAGCGTTGTGTTCCATTGAGCGCTCCATAGGTTTTACGGATGAGGTAGGCCGGGCGCTGCTTTGTCTCCATGTAGATGCGCCCGATATATTCCCCGAGCAACCCGATACTGATGAGCTGGGCGCTACCAAAGAACAGCACGGCGACAAAGAGCGAAGCATAACCCGGCACCTCGTTACCGAACACGACCGTGCGGATGATCATATAAACCGCATAGAAAATCGTGAAGACCGCGCTCAAAACCCCCACATAGGTCCAGATTTTCAGCGGTATGGTGGAGAAGCTGGTGAAGCCCTCAAGCGCGAAATTCCACAGTGCGAAGCCGGAGAACTTGCTCTCCCCCGCCGTACGGACGGCGCGGGCGTAATCCAGCGTGACCGTGTGGAAGCCGACCCAGGCGAACAGCCCCTTCATGAAGCGCTGGCGTTCGGGCAACTGCTTCAGCGCATCCACTACGATACGGTCCATGAGCCGGAAATCACCGACATTCTCGGGGATGCGGGTTTTCGAGAGCTTGTTGTGCAGCTGGTAGAACCAGGCGGCGGTCTTGCGCTTCAGCACACTGTCCGTCGTACGGTCCGTGCGGCGGGCCAGCACCACCTCGGCCCCTTTGCGCCAGGCGGCGACCATGTCAGCGATCAGCGCCGGGGGGTCTTGCAGATCGGCGTCGATGGGGATCACGGCCGCCCCGCGCGCGGCGTCTATGCCCGCGGTCAGGGCAGCCTCCTTGCCAAAATTACGCGAAAACTCCAGCACGCGGAAGCGCGCATCCGCCTGCGCCAGGGCGACGAGCTTGAGCAGCGTGCCGTCGGTACTGCCGTCATCAACGCAGACAATCTCCCACTCCGTGTCCGGCACAGCCTCCAGCACCGGCAGAATAGCATCAGCGAAGCGCTGGATTGCTGGCGCCTCATTATAAAAGGGCACAACGAGGGAGAGCAGCTCAGCCATGATAAAAACCATCTTTGTTCAATATTTTATCCCTATTCACAGTAGCATATAAACCAAGCCGCCAATATCCGCCCCATACTCCGGCTCAGTTCGCCCGGTAAATGGTCCATTTGCCCGGGTTATCCTCAACTTGATGGTAGTAGCCGCTCGCCGCCAGAACCTTTGAGGTCCACAGCGCATCCGACGGAACAACAAGGATCGTTTTACATAAAAACCGATCCCTCAACGTCTGGAAATCAGCCGCTTGCGGCGCACCATTAAAAATCTTCAACATAAAATCGTAGATTGACCCAAGCTCTGCTTTGTCGGCCTGTGGGGCAAACGCCGCCAAATACGCGAAAGGCGGCGTACATGTGTCGCGGTTCGAAAGCATCGCCCATGAAATATTCCCCGGCCAAGGCGTTAGACTTTGCAAATACAAAGGATTACTGGCAACCGCCTCATCGCTGGGCGTTGTTAAATCGACCGCACGCCACATCTGCTTGTCTTTAAGAAATTGGGTATTATCGGCATTTCCACCGCCATAGAGCCATTGTTCGCTGGTCGTACCAACCATGAAGCCCAACCCGGACAATATGCCCGGAACGAGAAACACACTGATTGCCACTGCCATACCGGCAAATCGGCGTTCAGAAATATGAGCTTGCAACTCAGCCATCACCGCGGAAGCCAAAATCGTCATCATCAAGATCGAAATCAGCACAACCCGCCATGCCAGATCGTTATTGGCGATGATACTGTGCAGCATTTCGGCAACCAAAAGCGGCGTAAGGAACGATATCATCATCGCCTTATCCAGAAGCGACATCTCCCGAAAACGACACAAACGTTGAAAAGCCCAAGCGCTCGTCACGACATAGGCAAAGCCGAAATATAGCGTTAGCAAAATCAGCCAATAAGATACGAAGTTTTCAACATCAGACCGAAAATGCATACTGCGTGTTAAAACCGGGAAAAACCATAAGGCAATAATGCTCCCGCCATGCAGCCGCTGAAACTCCTGGACCGCGACAACCATGACGACAGCCAGCCCAACGCCACCGGTGATAGCCAGCTTTAACAAGGCAGCCTGCAGATTACCCCGGCGCAGGGTCACACATGAAATAAGCATCAGAACCGGAACAAGCCCGGTTACACCAACCCAAATGGAGCTATCGTAAGAAAATCCCGCCAAAATTCCGACAACAAAACACAAAAACACATCCAGCCTCTCGCTGCCTAGAAGCCGCACCAGACCAAAGATCGCGAGACATGCGGCCGTTGCTGAAAAAAGATGCTGAGGAACCCAAGAGCTTTGGATGATCCACGTCTCAAGCCCATGCTCATTGACGATAAAGTTTCCAAAAAACGGTCCAAAAACAAAATTCACGACGGGCAAAATTGAGGACACCAAGGAAATTGCAAGCACCCACCAGCCAGCATTTCTTTTGCCGCTATACGACACGGCGGCCCATGCCATGAAAGCCAGGGACGCAAACGCGGTGACGAACGTGAAGCCGATATCGGTTTCCCATCCGCTGGCCCCCGCAAGCATTGCAGCCTGCGCCGCCAAAAAATACCAGCCGTAGTAATAGTTCAAAAGATGAGACGTACCCACCATCTGAAAAAACGGATTCCGCGCGGGCATCCCGGTACGAACAATCTCGTCGATAAGAGCGACTTTCTCATGGTCAAAAATCGGAGCGCCAAAGCCGACCCCTCCTCCGAAAAAATGCGGAGCCGCGGCGAGTGCCGGGAACAAGCTTAGAAGGGCTGCGAAAACAACCCACATATAGCCAAGTCGGCTTGTCTCGCTATTTTTAAATAGCGCTTCAAGTTTATACTCTGGCTTTTGGCCCATATATCGCCAATTAACCGCATTGAATGCGAGAACAATAATCAGCGCAAATATTACAATATTAAAATAAGAAAATTTTATTGCAAAAAAAATCGGTAGAGTAATGGCCCCCCAAAGGGACAGGCCAAGAGCCGGTGCAAGTAGAAGGCGGTGTCTTGTCAGTGAATCAAAATAAATACTAACTGGATAGCCTATCAAGGTGCCAATCAAAAACAAGAGAAAGCCGCTTCTTAAAACACCACCGATATGAAAAACCTGATCCACGACCGCACCGCTCCCCAGCCTCAAGGCAATTTAAAATTTGTCTACCAAATAAAAAAAATTGTCCACTGAGGACTATTGTTTATTGTAAACATTTTTTATTATTCAGGTGCTTAT
>Ga0255356_1001908_pt1 | contig 12606 bp, 11 predicted proteins | sample HBST100metaG_FD_189944 | JGI IMG/M metagenome (GOLD analysis project Ga0255356, IMG submission 189944) | Peat soil microbial communities from Stordalen Mire, Sweden - H.B.S.T100 | ecosystem: Environmental > Terrestrial > Soil > Wetlands > Peat | place: Sweden: Norrbotten County, Stordalen Mire... | reverse complement strand
GTATCGGTCTGCTCCCGTAGGGAGCCATCGAAAATAGCCCAGGGCAAGCGGAGCGCAGCCCTGGGTAAGAGGCAAACAGAGGGCATCCGCCCCGGAGGGGCGGATCGAACGCTCGCGCCACGGATTGCTGAATCCAATGACGGTGCTGGGTTTTCACACCGCCCCTCCGGGGCGGGAATCCCTTGGTCGAACGCTTCCCCAGGGTTTCACCCTGGGCTATTTTCGTCTCTTCCCTCCGGGAAGAACTGCGCTGAATGCCTCGTTATTCCCCCACTTAGAACTGCTGACACATCGGAGAAACAGTTCGCTACATGCCGTGAACTGTTGTATTATGGCTTTCATGATTCAGTCGCAAAACGCCGCCCGGCATCTCGTGTCTAGCTGTTGTCGCTAGTGCGCGTCTCTTCCTGCGACTGAGATCCACTCTGTTTCGATAATTCCCGGGAATTGCTGTATGTGCCTGCCGCACCCGCGGCTGCACAAGCTATTCTTCGGACTTCCTGTTTCAGCAGGATGGTTCCGCCGCATGACGTTTCCTTCTTCCCCAACCAAAAATTCAATGGAGAAAACCTTATGCGCGTTTTTGTACCTTCCTTCACTTCGCAAAAACATTTTCCGAATTCACGAGCAATCGCAAAGTTCGTGCAAGGCCTATTTTCCTTGGGGAAAAAGCCACTCAGCCGCATCAAATCCCTCTACGCCTATTCGGATAATTCCATAGCCGTCAAACACCCGTGGACAAAGCTCTCCCTGCTGCTCGTTCTTCCTTTTATCGTTCCCACGGCTCATGCACAGAGCCTGGGCTATGAGGGGCCCACGGGCGTTTTCGTCACGCCGCTGGCCTACACCTCCGCCTCTCCGGCCAAGGGCCTGGGCAAACCCTCCGTCGCCTATCACTTCCCGGCAGGAGGACCGGTGATTGGCGACTACAGCACTGTCTCCGTCACCGAAGGCTTTGCCAAGCGCTTTGAGGCTGGCTACACCAGCGAGATTCACGCCGGCGCATATACAAACTGCCCGTTCAGGGGTACGACGGCCTGAAACCCTCCGACTTCAGCATTGTCCACGGCAAGACGACCATTGTCCCGGAGAACGCAGGAAAGACCAAGTGGGTTCCGGCCATCGCCGTGGGCGGAATCTACCGCCTGAACGACCACTATGTGTACGACGGAGCCCCCGCGGCGGCAACCGGCACCACCTCGTAAGGCACCAGCAACGACGACATCTATGTGGCGGCCACCAAGACCGTCACCCAGATCTTCAAGAAGGTTCCCGTACTGCTCACGGCCGGGCTGCGCGGCACCAATGCCTCGCTGTGGGGCCTGGGCGGCAACGCCCCCGATTTCACAGCGCGCGGTTTTGGCTCCGTGGCCTTTGTCTTCACAGGCCCTGGCAAAAGCACCATCATCCTGGCCTCAGAGGTCGCGCAGCAGCCGCAGCACATCAAGGCTGGCTCAGCTTCAGTTTTGGATGTTCCCACCTCCGAGGTCTATGCCGTGCGCATTGTGCCTTTTCCCAAGCAGAAACTCAACATTGATGCCGGCGTTCTGCACGCGGCAGGCAATATCGGCGGCGTAAACCTGGATGCCCGTGCCCGCGTAGCCTTCGGCATCTCCTACGGCTTTTAGAGCGAGAACAGCGAGAGTCCCCGCATCTGCCGGGGACTCTCATGCCCTTGAGCAGCCTTCTTCGTCGGCGAAACAACGATGAAACAGCGCAAGCGCCCCATCTACTCCTTGTTTCCTGCCCCTGATTTCTGCATTTTCGAGCGCCCCATTTCCCTTTCGCGTCCATAGGATGTAGCATTTTGTCGAATGGGCCGGGAACTTCCGGCCTGCTCCACGAGGCACTGGAAACCATGGACCGCAAGCTTTCGTTCTCTGCTGCTCGCCGCTATACGCAAAACTCCGCCAAGCCCAACGGCTTCACGCTGATGGAATTGCTGATCGTCATCGCCATCATCCTGATCCTCATGCTCATGGCCATCCCCACGATCGGCGTCATGAAGAAGCACGCCAATGAGACCTCGGCGATCAACTCACTGCGCGCCGTTACGCAGGCCGAGATTCAGTACGAATCCACCTATCCCGCGAACGGCTACGCCTGCTCGCTGGCGTCCCTGGGCGGCGACCCCGGCTCCGGCGCACCCACGCCGACCTCATCGCAGTTGCTTCAGGGCGATCTGGCCTCGGGCTACAAATCCGGCTATATCTTCAACGTCACCAACTGCACCAAGATCACCGTCAACGGCACCGACCGCATCACCGGATACACTGTCACGGCTGTTCCGCAGGCCGTGGGCAAAACCGGCGACCGCGGCTTCTGCTCTGACCAGAACGGCGGCTCTCCCAAATACGACGCCGTTGGAGGCACGAACTGCACTCAATTGCTGCAATGATCATGAATAAACAACTTCGGCGCGCCGGCCTTCTGCTTCTGGCCGGCGCTTCCGCGATCTACTCCTTTGGACAGGGTTCCACACTCAGCGCGCACGAGCTGGCCCAGCGCGTCGACCGCCATTACAACCAACTGCACTCGCTCCGGGCCGGCTTTTCCGAGAGCTACGCGGGCCTGGGAAGCCATCGCACCGAGAGCGGAACCGTGCTGATCATGAAGCCCGGCCGCATGAGGTGGGATTACAGCTCACCGGCAGGCAAACTTTTCCTGCTTGACGGCAAATACGCATGGTTCTACACACGCGGCGGTCGCCAGGCACAGCGCATTCCCGCCAAACAGCTTGACGACCTGCGCTCGCCGCTACGCTTCCTGCTCGGACATACCCAGGTCGAAAAGGAACTGAATAGTCTGACCCTGACACCCGCGCCCAATGGCTGCTTCACGCTTACCGGCAAGCCCAAAGGCCAGGAAAAAAGCGTGCTGCGCCTCACGATCACAGCCACAGCCTCAGGCGCCATCACCGCCATGACGATTGAAGAAGCCGACGGCGCGGTGACCCGCTTCACCTTCACCGGCGAGCAGCCCAACGCCGCAGCCGCAGCCGGCGCCTTTGTCTTCACGCCTCCGCCGGGCGTATCGGTTGTCGACGCAATGCCTCCGGTGTAGACCTTCTCCGCGCCGGCCTTCCCCGCGCGTTCAACTTTGTCGATGAAAGCCGTTAAACTAATGTGGTGCGTCCAAAAAACCGGCGCACCACATTAGTTGTTTCTGCATGTTTCTGCACAATTGTTTGAACCGCCCAAGATAAGGAAAGAAAAATGGCAAATGCAGTACAAATCGTGGTTTGCGCTGGCATTGTTCCCGATCCGCTGCAAACCCTGGAGCCGGTAACCGGACCCGCTGGTCCAGGCATCAAGAATGAGATGGTTCTGCCCTCGGTTCTGGACCCCTGGGCCGCCAGCGCGCTTTATGAAGCGGCCAATCTGGCAGCGAAGACCCCCGGCAGCAAGGTGTGGCTTGTCTCGCTGGGCCCCAAGGCCAAGCTGCAACAGGTAATGATGACTGTGGCGCAGAAGGTCGGCTTCGAGCTGGTGCCCGTTGACGGCCCCATCGGCGGCTTCTCTGACGCCCACTCCACCGCCGCAGTGCTGGCTGAAACCATCAACGCCATCCCTGGCCTCGACAAAGCGAAGCTGTTGCTGTTCGGCGGCTGGGAGTCGGCCACGCGCGGAGCAGGAGTCACGCTCCAGCTCATCGGCGAGCGGTTGGGCATCACAGACCAGTTCCAGGGCGTAGACCAAATCGACCTCTGCGATGACGGTTCCTTTGAAGTTCTGGAACGCGTCGAGGGCGGCAAGCACCAAGTCTCGGTCTGCATGGGGACTCCGGCTGTTATGGGCTGGGCCACTGGCAATCTGGCCGAGCCGCGCAACAATCCGCAAGTCGGCATGGCGAATATGCGGACGATTATGCCCGCTCTGCAAAGGGCCAAGAAGGCAACGCTGGAAGCCAACAGCCTGCGCTACGTTTCGGTCAACCTTCCCAAACAGCAGCGCGACACGCGCGTGGAAAAAGACCTGACGCCTGACCAGATTGCGGCCGAGTTGGTCGAATGGATTGGAGCCGAATAATGGAAAACATTCTTGTACTAACGCACGCAGACGAAACCGGCTCCGCTCTCACACGCGCTTCCTTGGAAACTGTAACCGCTGGCCTGGAACTAGCGGCACGGCTCTCCGCGCCGCTCACCATCGGCATCGTAGCCGCTGACGCAGCCGCCGCAGCCAATGCGCTTGCCTCCACAGGCGCGCGCCTGCTGGCCGTCTCCGGAAAAGCCTTCGCCCAACCGCGCTATGCCAGCGATGCGGCAGCCTGCGAGGCCCTCTGCCGCGCCGCAAAAGCCACCATCGTGCTTGCACCCGGCACGTCGCGCTTCACGCGCGTCGCAGCCGGCGTGGCGTACCGCCTCGGCGGCTTTGTTGATACGCACATCACGGCACTCGGCGGCACGGACACAGTGGAAGCCACGCGCTGGTTCTATCGCCAGCGTGTAGAAGCGGTTGTCAGCCGCGATGCGCGCCCCTGGTTTCTGCTGCTCGACGCGGGCACACATGCGGCTTATGCCGCCGCGTCCGGCACGGCATCCGCCGAACAGGTCACAGTGGAACTACCAACGCTGCGCACCACGGTCAGCGGCTTCCGCGCTCCGGCACAGGACGCGCAAACCATCCGTCCCGACGCCAAGCTCCTGTTTGTCGCCGGTGCTGGATGGACCAAGAAGCAGCCCGACGGCCAGGTTCACACCGAGGACGCGGGCAAGCTGATTCTCGGCTTCCTGCACGCCTCCGGCGCATCGCTCGGCAGCAGCAAGTCGCTGGTGGATCAGGGCGGCGACGGCCAGCCGGTGCTTCCTTTCCTGACGCACATGAACCAGATCGGCCAGACCGGCGCTACGCCGCGCCATCCGAAGGGCCTTGCCACCTGCTGCCACGGCGAGGAGCCGCACGTAGTAGGCTGGCGCTTCATCGGCGAGCGGCGCGCCATTTCGCTGGACCCGAACTGCGGCTGGACCCGCGGCAAGGCCGATGTCGTCTACATCGCCGACGCCTTCCCGGTCATCGCCAAGGTCAACGAATTGCTGGAAGCGAAAAAGGTGTAGTTTGCTCGGGCATTGTCCTTTCCCATCCTTGGCGCAACGATCCGTCAAGGATGGGGCCTCTTATGAAAAAGCCGAAACTGAACGATGGAAAAACAATGAAGACACGCTTTTGCACGTTGGGGCTGTTTCTTCTGTTTTTGACCTCAACGGCGGGATGCATCGCTGCCGCGCAGAGCGCCGCTCCGCCTGAAGCCGCGCCGCTTGTGTTGCCGATGGAGAACTCCGGCGGCCACCTGTATGTTGAGCTGGAAGACCGTACGCTGGGCAAGCTGCGGTTGATGGTCGATACGGGAGCGGAGAAGACACTGCTGTCGGCGCGGGCGGGCGAGAAGGCGAAGGTGGACCGGCATCTTACCGACCGCTTCTTCTCGTTCAACGGTTTCGGGCATGGGAAAAAAGCCAAGCTGGCGGGACATACGAATCTGGAACTGCGCTCGGGGGAGCGGTCGCTGGCCAAGGTGGATGCGCTGGTGCTCGACTCCGGCAATCTGGATGGGGAGAAACAGCCAGCGCTGGACGGGATTCTGGGGTGGGACTTTTTTCAGCATCTCTGCGTACGGCTGGACAGCAAAGGAAAGCGGATGACGCTCGACGCCGCGGACCACTGCGCAACAAGTGAAGAGGGGTTCTACACGCCGCCCGTGGAGTGGCTGCATGAGGGGCTGTTGCTGCCGGTTACGGTGACGCTGGCCAATCAACATACGATGAAGCTGAAGCTGCATGTGGATACGGGCAGCGACAACATCGTGCTGAGCCCACGGCTCAGAGATGAACTGGGGCTTGAGAAAAAACCGCAGGCGGAATCGCAGTATCAGGGCAAGGGCGTGAACGGCTCCTATGCCTGGGACGTGGCATACGCCACGGAAATCGAGGCCGACGGTGGACATCCAGAGATCAAAGGCAAGATTCCATTGGTGGTCCCGCGTTCGGGATACTCACACCCGATGAGGCTGTTCAGTGGAAAAAATGAGGCGCTGATGTTCCATGACGGAGTTGTGGGCAACAGCATGTTGAGCCGGTTCGAGCTGATCTTCGATCCGGTACAGAAGAAGCTATATGAACGGGCAGACAGCTATGTGCCTAAAGGCAAGGAACAGACGGCGAAGCGGTAAGTGTGCAGTTTTGCCGGTTGAAGAAGTTCCATTGAGTTCGTGCTATCCCAGGTCTCAAAATCGAGACCTGGGGCACCCAGCGGTAGTGCAAAATCAAGCTGTCAGAGACCTAGGCGGTGTAGGTAGAGGAGGCAACGCGGCCTCCGTGACCTGTCCAGTTGGTGTGGGAGAACACACCGCGAGGCTTGTCGACACGCTCGTAGGTGTGAGCGCCGAAGTAATCGCGCTGCGCCTGGAGAAGATTGGCGGGCAGCCGTTCGCTGCGCAAACCGTCAAAGAAGGCCAAGGCTGTGGAGAACGCCGGAGTGGGAATGCCCAGTTCGATGGCGTGAACCAAGGCCTTGCGCCAGGACGCCTGGTACAGGTTGATGGCTCCGGAGAAAAAGCCGTCGAGCAGCAGATTCTCCAGCTCGGGGTTCTTGTCGTAGGCCACCTTGATTTTGCCGAGGAACTGGCTGCGGATGATGCAGCCGCCACGCCACATCAGCGCGATGCCGCCAAAGTTCAGGTTCCAGCCATTCTCCTTGGCCGCGGCGCGGAGCAGCATGTAGCCCTGGGCGTAGGAGATGATCTTGGAGCAATAGAGCGCGCGGCGCACATCCTCGATAAATTCGGCACGGTCGCCGGTCGCGGCCTTGGTCGCCGGACCCGTGAGGGTCTTGGAAGCGTTGACGCGCTCTTCCTTCAGAGCCGACAGGCAGCGCGCGAAGACCGCTTCGCCAATCAGGGTGACAGGCTGGCCGAGGTCGAGGGCGCTGATGGCGGTCCACTTGCCTGTGCCCTTCTGGCCGGCGGCGTCGAGAATCTTGTCGACGAGCGGCTTGCCGTCCACGTCCTTGAAGGCAAAGATGTCGCGGGAAATCTCGATCAGGTAGCTGTCGAGCTCGCCCTTGTTCCACTCGGCGAAAACGTCGTGGAGTTCGTCGGCGGTAAGGCCAAGCCCGCGCTTGAGCAGGTCGTAGGCTTCGCCGATCAACTGCATGTCGCCATACTCGATGCCGTTGTGGACCATCTTGACATAGTGGCCGGCACCATTCTCGCCCACCCAGTCGCAGCAGGGGGTTCCGTCTTCAACCTTGGCGGAGATGGACTGGAAGATGTTCTTCACATGGGGCCAGGCAGCGGGATTGCCACCAGGCATCATCGAGGGACCGCGGCGCGCGCCCTCTTCGCCACCCGAAACGCCGGTGCCGATGAAGAGGATGCCCTTGGCAGCCAGATCCTTGGTGCGGCGGTTGGTGTCAGTAAACAGCGAGTTGCCGCCGTCGATGATGATGTCGCCCGCTTCGAGGTGGGGCACGATCTGGTCGATCATCTTGTCGACGGTTTCACCGGCCTTGACCATCAGCATGACGCGGCGCGGCCGCTTGAGCAGGGTGGTCAGCTCCGCGATGGAGTGCGATCCGACGACCTGGGTTCCCTTGGCCTCATTGGCCAGAAAGTCGTCTACCTTGGAGGTGGTGCGGTTGAAGACGGCGACTTTAAAGCCGTGATCGTTCATGTTGAGGACGAGGTTCTGTCCCATGACGGCTAGGCCGATCAGGCCGATATCACACGTTGCGTCTGCCATTGTGTTCTCCGAAAGACCAATTATTTCACCGTGAATGGTGAATCCTGCATCATCCTAACACCTGTGGTCTGACCTCTGCACGGGTGAATTGGGGCAGGGGAAATATTACGGTTAAAGTACTATTTCACGCTGATGTCGCCGTCGCCGTCGACGACCAGGAAATCGCCCTCGATATGCATGGAGTGAATGTTGAGCCTATCAAGGGACACATTGAAACCGGTGGATACGGTTGATCCCACAAGAGCCTTGCGCAGCAGTTCCGCGGCGTTAACCTGCATGCTGGAAGGAACCTTGCGACTGAGGAAGGGAGAGAGAACGAAGTTCAACTCCTTCTGATCCATGATCTTGTCCAACCGGGCATCGCGAAAACCGATCACGTCGCCCTGGCCGACGGGAGCTACGGAAACCTCTGGGGCAGTGGAGAGGTTGATGCCAAGGCAGGTTTTGCCGAAGGATTTACCCAGCTTGCCGTGGGTCTTGATCTGGACCACGACGCGGTCTCCGGCAAAGCTCAACTGTGCGTCATCGGCATAGATAAAGCAGGGTGTCTGCGCGTTGCCTTTCAGGTAATAGCGTCCGTTGGGGCCGCTGAAGAGTTGCTGTTTGAGAGTGCGCTGAAGGACATCGCGGCTCACTTTCAACTGTACCGCGTCACACTGCGCCGCCCCGAGGGCCATAAGCAGGAGACTGGCAGCTATCATTCGCCAGTAAGATGTAGTCATTACAATATCGTGCCACCGATGACCGGTTTGAAGCCAGTTTTTGCCGATTACGAGAGAGCGGCAGGTCCACCATTCCGGCAGGTTACGTCAAGCTAACATACACATATACAACTGGATAAGTCGCTATCCGGCGCGCAGTGCGTTCCAGCCAATATCTTCACGCACTTATGACTTACAGTATTTTTGCGGTGTTCGCCTATTGATTTCTGAAGGAAAAAGCCCTAAGATGAGAGAGTAATCATTCCTCTGAACAGGCAGTTATCCCCCTACCGGCCCGCCTCAGAGGGTATGTACAAATCACCTTTCTTACTAAGGATACAAACATCGATGGCAAAGCGTCGTGGAAATCCGAATTGGGGCAAGCCGGAGCCCATTGGCCCGGTTGTGCCTACAGTGACCTCCTTCGAGCAGATCGTGAAGGAGTTCAAGCTGCCTCCGGACCAGTACATTCGGTCTACCCGTCTGCGGGAGTGGGCTCGGCGCAACAAGAATTCCAAGTATATCCCTGAGGCGCTCCTCGAGGCCTGGGGCTTTGAGATTGAATCGACGTTGTAAGCTTTCTTTTTCTGCCAGTTGACCAAAAGCGCCGCCCTTGGGGCGGCGCTTTTGTCGTCTCTGGAGCAGGATTTGTGGCGTTTACGCATGCCATCGGCGAGAATAGGGGTTAGACATGCCTCATACACCACACAGCATTGAGCCCCCCTTTATAGATGTTCCAGGCGCACTGGCAGAGATTCGAGCCGGCCGCATGGTGATTGTTGTCGATGACGAAGACCGGGAAAACGAGGGCGACCTGACGATGGCCGCCGAGTTCGTGACGCCGGAAGCCATCAACTTTATGGCGAAATATGGCAGGGGGCTGATCTGCCTCTCCCTTACCGAGGAGCGGGCGGATTATCTGCGGCTGTTCCCGATGACCCGGCAGAACACCTCGCGCTTTGGGACGGCGTTTACCGAGTCCATTGAAGCGCGCGAGGGCGTGACCACAGGCATTTCGGCCTATGATCGGGCGCAGACCGTTCTGACGGCCATTGCCCCGCACTCGACGGCGGCCGATCTGGCCCGTCCGGGACACATCTTTCCGCTGCGCGCCCGCAAGGGAGGCGTGCTGGTGCGCGCCGGACAAACCGAGGCATCCGTGGACCTGGCCCGCCTGGCGGGGTTGAATCCCTCCGGCGTGATCTGCGAGATCATGAAAGATGACGGCACCATGGCCCGCATCCCGGACCTGATCCCGTTCTGCAAGGAACACGGGCTGACAATTCTTACCGTGGCGGAGCGGATCCGCTACCGGCTGCGCCACGAACGCTACATTGTGCGGGCGGGCGAGAGCCGCATCCAGACACGCTACGGCGAGTTCCGCATGATTGCCTACGAGAGCGAAGTGAACGGCGGCGACAGCCACATTGCCTTGGTGCGCGGCAACCTTTGCGAGGACTGTCCGGCATTCCGGAGCGGATCCGCGCCTTGCAACTATGCCGGTTCTCAGGAAGATTCGGACGCGGCACAGGCTATAGGCGAGACGCGGCCATGCGAACACGCCGTTCTGGTGCGCGTCCACACACGCTGCACGGCGGGCGATCTGTTTGCCGCCGACTGCCACTGCCGCGAGACGCTGGACGAGTCCATGCGCATGATTGCCGAGGCAGGCTGCGGCGTACTGGTCTATCTGCACAACACCTCGCGGGGATTCGAGATTGACCGCACGCCGGACGGCGCCTTTGAGACGGACGGAGCGGCAGCGGTTTCAGATGCAGCGAAACCCGATGCAGGGCGGCTGGTCCTGCACCAGGAACTGCGCACGCGCGAAGCCTCGCAGGATCGCACACGGCGAATTCTGCGCGCCATCGGGCTGGGCGGACAGATTTTGTCCGACCTGGGCATTCACCGCATCCGCCTGCTGTCAAACACGTCCATGCACGTTCCGGCTCTGGAAGGGTTCGGGCTGGAAATCGTCGAGCAGGTGCCGATTCGGGTGGAGGAGTGCGGCGAAAAGCAGGGAACAGGGATCAGGAAACAGGGCTCAGAAAATCCCCGCGGTTGAGGTTTGTGCTGTCCCAAGTTCCAAAAGCGGAACCTGGGCAGCCAACTCATACCGGGGAATCTTATTGACATGGGCACTTGATCGGTTATCAATAATCATAAAGAACACTTATGACGCCAATTAAGATGTCGTAAGCGCCCTGAGCCGTGCCAGGAGATCGGCGGCAATGACCAACGCTTCCCATACAAACGAGCCGCAGCATCTATACGAAATGTCCTGGGCTTATACGCCTAGCAGCATATTTGCGTTCGACTCAGGCACCGGGATACTGATTGATGCCAACCCGGCAGCAGAAGCGCTGAGTAAATATTCCCGCGAAGAACTTATCGGATTGTCTATAACCATGCTGCACCCGGAAGACGAGCGAGAGCGCGTGTTGGCTGAATACCTGAAGCCTGGGAATCAACCAACACCGCATCCCGACCTCCACCTTCAGTGCAAAGATGGCCGATGCATTCCGATCAGGTCTTCGACGTCGAAATCAGTGCTGTTGGACGGCCGCACCATTTCGATTTGCGTGTATCTCGACATTACCGATCGAGTGGCATATGAGCATCAACTTTCCACCCAGAATTGGGCATTGAGCGCCTATGCGCTGGCGGCCTTGGCACTGGGGCAGGTTCGTCCTTCCGAAGAACTTCTATTGCAGGCGATTTGCGACGCCATCACGTACAAATCCATTTATGTACTTGCCTGGATTGGCGTTATGGAAGAAGGTCCGGAAGAGTCGATTCGCGTTGCCGCGAAGGGGGGCACGGGGCAAGGATTTCTGGACGGAATAAGATTCAGCTATTCGAAAAATGCGCCAGAGGTACAGGGACCGACGGGAACCTGCATCCGTACCGGAAAACTGCAAGTCATGGAAGACTCCGAGACGGTAGCGGCTTTTCGGCCCTGGCGCGAACAGGCAAGGAAGTATGGAATATGCTCGATTGCGTCCATACCGCTTCGGATTGAGGACGGCTGGCGTGGCTCAATCAACGTGGGCGCAGCACAGCCCAACTCGTTTGAGCCAATGGCGATCGAGGTATTGCAACACCTTGCCGAGCAGATTCAATCCGGCGTTCATGCGGTCGAGCAGAGGCGTCTTCTGCTTGCGGAGCGGGCACATGCGGCCAAAATAGAACGACAACTGACAGAGACCCTGTCAGCCATGGTGGCGCCCATCGTGCTGGCGATGGAAATGCGCGACCCCTATACAGCGGGTCACCAGGGACGCGTGGCTGAAATTGCCGTCGCCATCGGCAAGGAGATGGGCTGGACAGAGGCCAGGTTGCAAGGGTTGCGGGTGGCGGCGCAGGTCCACGACATCGGCAAGATTTCAATTCCCGCCGAGATTCTGACCAAGCCGGGCGGACTCAATGCTGCAGAGCGGGCCATGATCAACCAGCATTCCGAGACTGGCTACACCATTCTGAAAGACATTCCATTCGTCTGGCCCATTGCAGAGATCGTGCGTCAGCATCACGAGAAGCTGGATGGATCGGGCTACCCGCTGGGCCTGAAAACGGATGCAATACTCCCCGAGGCAAAGGTGCTAGCTGTGGCGGACATTGTGGAAGCAATGGCCTCGTATCGGCCTTACCGGCCTGGAATTCCTCTGGATGTGGTGTTGGAAGAAATTGAAAAAGAGTCCGGAACTCTGCTGGATGCAGAGACCGTCCGGATCTGCGTGGATCTGTTCCGCAGAAAACATTTCATGGTGCCGGGCTGGATTCGGAGTTGAAATCAGCCGTAACGCTCTGAACAGCACAGCAGCGCGTCGTGAGATGATCGGGTGAGTCGGCAAATGGAGAAGGCACCGATCATATGGTCTGCACGAAATCTCCTTTTCTTTTTCAATTGACCGCAATTTGATGCTGGCCGTCTGGAATGTGGCCAATACTGACCATTCGGCTTCAATGGAAAACTGTATTATATGCAAGACAGTCTAAGGGATATGTCAGGCGGGATGCTCCGCCAGCGGCAATCGTGCGGAAAACCATTTCCGCATAGGGTCAAAGCCGGTTACAAGACGCTCTCTGAGGCCACCAGTACTCGCACGAGGAAAGGTTGGATTCATTGCGCGTTCATCTCGTCAATCCGAGCGACAATTCATTTGG
>Ga0255356_1001905_pt1 | contig 12612 bp, 10 predicted proteins | sample HBST100metaG_FD_189944 | JGI IMG/M metagenome (GOLD analysis project Ga0255356, IMG submission 189944) | Peat soil microbial communities from Stordalen Mire, Sweden - H.B.S.T100 | ecosystem: Environmental > Terrestrial > Soil > Wetlands > Peat | place: Sweden: Norrbotten County, Stordalen Mire... | reverse complement strand
CCCAAATGCTCGTAGAAGCGGCGTCCAGCAGCATCAGTCAAGTCAATAATGACGACCCGATCGCCGGTTTGACGGAATTGTCAAATCCACAGTCGGTGAGCACACAGGTCCAGGTCCTTCAATCGCCGACGTTGCTGAACGAGGTTTGCCGTGAAACCGGAGTCAGCCCTGGCGACATATCCGTGGCGCCTGTGAGAGACACCAATGTCATTGCCACCACGGTCGACTCGAACAGCGCGTCAAGGGCGGCCTTGGCGGCGAACACGCTACTGGCGGATTACATCAATGAAGATGTCAACCGCGGCGTCAGCGAGATCCAGGGTGCCGAGCAATTTGTCCAATCGCGTTCCGACGACGTCCAGCAACAGCTCACCCAGTCCGAGGCAGCGCTCGAGGCTTTCAAGGCCCAGCATCACGTGGCTGATTTGGACCAAGAGCAGGCCAATAAGATAGGCGAGGTCCAAACCCTTCAGGCTGCCCTCAACCAACAGCAGGCGAACATCTCGGCCCTTACATCGCAAATTGCCACTGACCGCCAGTTGCTCGCGCAAATGCCGGGTGCCACAGTCTCCAAATCAGAGGTCACCAATCCCACCATTGCCGACCTGAGCGCCAGGATCGGCGACCTTCAGACGCAGCGCGCGTCCCTTTTGCAGCCTGGCGGATACGGCCCCGACGCCCCTGCGGTCAAGGTGCTCGACGGCCAAATACAGTCGCTGAAGTCTCGATTGGCAAAAACACCCGCGTTCCTGCCCACCGTTACATCATCGCCAAACCAAGAGATTGAATCCGTCAAAAGCAAGATGATAGAGCTGGAGTCGGAACAAGCCGCCGTCATGGCGGAAGAGAACAGCACGTCCCAGCAACTTTCCGCCGAACAGAAAAGCCTCGGCAACTTTGCAAGTTGGGAAACAGCGCTGCAACGGCTGGATCGACAGCACGATCTCTATCTTGCCCAGTTCACGATGTTCCAAGACAAGCTGGCCGACCTTGCGGTTCGCGAAAAGTCCCACCATGCGACCGCAACCATCATTGACAGCGCAAGGGTGCCAACTGCACCTATTCGCCCCCGTCGCCTGATCGACATTCTGCTTGGCTGCTGCCTGGGCCTGTTTGTCGGCGTCTGTCTCGCACTTCTGCAAGAACAGCTTGACGATCGCATCAACAGCGTCGATGACGCCGAGCGTCTCCTTGCCCTGCCGTCGCTGGGCCAGGTGCCTGCGGTCAAAGCCGGGGATCCGATGCTGCTCACGGAAACAACGGGCTTTAACCCGGTCGCCGAAGCTTACCGGATACTGAGAACCAATATCAACTTCGCCGCAATCGACAACCAGTTGAAGTCGATGGCCGTCGTTTCGGCCGGCCCCGGCGAAGGCAAGACGTCGACTGCCCTGAACCTCGCCATCGTTATGGCCGCCGACGGGCGGAAGGTGATTTTGGTTGATACCGACCTTCGCCGACCTACTCTCCATAAGCGGCTCGAAGTGCCCGCACTGCCGGGCGTCACCGACGTCCTCCTTGGGGATGCCGTGATCGACGACGTCCTTGTAAAACTTGAGCAATATCCAAATCTCAGCGTGATGACATGCGGACTGACGCCGCCCAACCCGAGCGAGTTGCTGGGTTCGCGCAAGTTTCAGACGCTCATTGAAGACCTGTGCAACCGCGCGGACCTCGTCATTTTCGACACTCCGCCGGTGCTGCTGGCCGCAGACGCTTCCGTTCTTGCGTCCCAAGTCGACGGGGTCCTCATGGTGATCGAAACCGGAGGCACGAAGAATTCCGGGGCAAAGAGGATGACGCAGATCTTGCGAAACGCACGCGCCAACATACTTGGAGTTTGCTACAACAAGATCATTTCAGCGGCTGGTCAGCACAGCTACTACTACTATTACAACTACAACTACAGCAACGATTCCAACGAATTGCTCGAGCAAGACGACTCCAAGACCACTCCGGCCGCAATGCTCAGCAGCACGTCGCCATCCAAACGACGTTCGAAGTCTAACGTTAACACGGGGGACGACCAAGATCTATGAAGCCAACACTGTCAATCTCATTAAGAGTCTGCGCTGCTTGCTCAGTCGCGGCCATGCTGACCATCGGCCTGCCGCACATTGCGTCGGCCGGCCCAACCGTGGTCGATCCGGCGTTCGTGGCTGCGAATGCCGACGATCCCACTGCATACAAGCTCTGTTGCGACGACCAGTTCACCATAGCGGTGTTCAATCACCCGGAGTTCACCAGTTCGGCGACGCTGCTGTCTGACGGCACGTTCGACTATTACAACACGCGCATACGCGCTGCAGGGCTGACGTTGGCGCAGTTGACGACCAAGCTCACCAAGCTGCTCGTGGCGAGCGGGCAGCTCACTTCGCCGACAGTGACGGTGACGGTGACACAGGTGGCGGCCACGGTCAGTGTCGTTGGGGACGTCAAGCTGCCTGGGCGCTTTCCCTGCAAGACCAACATGCACGTCCTGGACGCCCTTGCGGACGGGGAGGGCCTCGCCCAAACCGCTCAGTTCAGCAAGATCACCCTCATGAAGGCGGGCGCTGCCAAGGGCACGTCGATAGACGCCATCAAGCTTTTCGGCGGCGATTCTGATCAAAATCTTCCGGTCGGGCCGCAAGACATAGTCATGGTGGAAGCCCGCGACCCTAACGACATTGACGTCAACCTCAGCGGGGAAGTGGCACATCCCGGACAGTACACGGTGTCGGACGAGGGAGCCCCCGTCTTCAGCGTGCTGTCCGATGCGGGCGGGCCCACGGCGGCAGCCGCCTTGTCACGGGTGCAGATCATTCACGACAAGCAAGTGCGACAAGTTGACCTAAGGTCGCAGATCAACGCGCCTACCGCGGATATCACCGATGCCCGCGTATATCCTGGCGATTTGGTTGTGGTGCCCACGAATGATCGCAAGGTGCTGGTGCTCGGTGAAGTCAAAGCCCCATCCGTGTATATGATCCCGGACGGTGACACTTTGACTTTGTCAGAGGCGATCACAATTGCCGGCGGATTCACTCCGGATGCGGTCAGGCCAAAGGTCGAGCTTATCCGAAGCACGGACGGCGGCGACCCAACGATTACGACCATTGACATGACCACTTATCTTACCAAGGGCAACGCGGACATCGTGCTCAAGCCGAAGGACCTGGTGTTCGTGCCATCCAAGCGACAGGGAATGAGCTCGTCGCAGTCGTTCGGCGCAATATCGGCGCTGGGCGGGCTGGTCACAGTGCTAAGGTTCCTAAGCCTCTGACGTTGTTCAGCAGGATAGTGGCGCGAAGGTCCACATGCCCGAATTGGCATGTGGGCCTTCGCCCTCAAAATGAGTGACCGATCGGGCGCGCATGGCAAACAACTACAAGCTGGCCTATCTGGTAACCCACCCAATTCAATACCAGGTTCCGCTGCTTCGCTATATCTCGACAAATTCCAACATTGATCTTACCGCTCTTTTCATGAGCGATTTTTCCATCCGCGAACACGTCGATCCCGGCTTCAACGCAAAGGTCAAATGGGACATTTCACTAACGGAAGGTTACAAGCATGTTTTTCTGCCTTCCATTGGCCCGAGCACGTCGATTTCGGCATATTTGCCGTTCTCGGTAGACATTGCGAAGCAGTTGAAACGGGGAAAATTTGATGCCCTGTGGGTGCATGGATACTATCATCCGGTGCATTTGCGCGCAATCGCAGTTGCAAAGTCGCTTGGGATCAAGGTTTTCACGAGATGCGACGCGCAGATCAAGTCCGCCGTGCGGCGGACGTCGACGCGCCGTGTGAAAGAGGCCGCGCTACGGTATCTTTTTAGCGTCATTGACGGTTTTCTCGCGATTGGCTCGATGAACCACGATTACTATACGTATTACGGTGTGCCGGACGAGCGGATCTTCACGCTGCCATATGCGGTTGACAATGACTTTTTCCAGAGTCGCGTGAAAGAAGCATCGCTGCATCGGGACTCTCTTCGAGGCGAACTGGGCCTCGAAGCCAATCGCCCTGTTATTTTGTATGCGTCCAAATTTCAGTCTCGAAAGCGCGTTGTCAATCTCATAGAAGCTTACTCTCAGCTTCCGCGCACAGACAGGTTCCCCTATTTGCTCTTGGTCGGCGACGGTGAGGATCGCGCTTTGGCCGAGCAGCGGATTCACGAGCTGAACCTAAAGGACGCCAAGCTTCTCGGCTTCAAAAACCAGACGGAACTGCCTGCATACTTCGACTTGTGCGACGTTTTCGTACTTGCGTCCGATCATGAGCCGTGGGGCCTTATAATCAACGAAGTGATGAATGCGGGCCGAGCAGTGATCGTCAGTGACGAAGTCGGTGCCGCGCCCGATCTCGTTCGCGACGGCGTCAACGGGTACGTCATTCCCGTTGGCGACGTTGCGGCGCTGACGAACAGGCTTGCGGACGTCCTGAAAACACCGAACACAATACGGTCAATGGGTGACGAGAGTCTCAAGATCATCAATCAATGGGGATTTCGGGAGGATCTCATTGGTTTGGAGGAAGCGCTGGGGGCCGTCGTGGGAGGGACCCGGCAGCAATGACTCAAAATCGCACAAGTGCGCCCGGCGGCAAGCTCAGTTGTGCCATACTTCTGTCGAACTGAACAATATGTACCAACCAAACAAATCTGAAATTCTACCGGCGTCGTCAAAATACGCCACATCGATCAAGTGGATCAAGAGATTGACGTGGTGGTATTTTGTGCTGCTTGTTTTCGAAGGTTCGCTTCGAAAGTGGTTCTTTCCGGAGTTTTCTGCTGAATTGCTGTTTGTGCGGGATCCCATTGTAATTGGAATATACTTTCTTGCCGCGAGGGCTGGTCTCTGGCCGCGCAATATGATATGTGTGTGCCTGTACATATTGGCGGGGCTCTGCTTCGTCGCCGGAATTGCCGCGCTCCCAGATCACTTCGGCGTTGTCGCCTACGGCTTTCGATCAGATTTCCTGCACCTTCCGCTCATATATATCCTCCCAAAGGTGCTCGACGAAAAGGACTTGCGCCGTCTTTGCCGTGCAACCCTGATAATATCGATTCCCATGGCCCTGCTCATGGTCGCCCAGTACTCGTCGCCTAGCGGATCGTGGATCAACGCGGGGGCTGGTATCGAGGGGGGAGGACAAATCGGGTCTGCGTTCGGACACATCAGGCCTGCGGGAACATTCTCATTTATCGTGGGCCCAACATGTTACTTCCCGCTTGTCGCGGCCATACTCTGCGAAAGCCTGGTGACGGGCAAGAGAAACTACCCACGTTGGCTGATCGTTGGATCGATCCTCGGGCTAGTGGCAGCATGCGTCGTCTCAGGCAGTCGCAGCCTGGTGTTCATGGTGCTTATAGTGGTGTTTTCCGTGCTCGTGGCCAGCGTCTTTATACATCCTCGCTATGCGTTTCGCAGCATGCGCATCGTTCTCGCCCTCATCGGTTGCGGCGTGGTGTTGGCGCAAACAAACGTGATGCAGGATGCGTTCTTGACGTTGACGTCGCGCGTGCAGGGGGCGGACGCCAGCGAAGGGGGCGTGAGCGGCGTTTTTACCAAGAGGATCTTGCTCAATTACAGCGAGCCTTACTACTTGCTGGATAAAGTTCCGCTTTTTGGCATCGGGCTTGGAAGAAAGACCATTCCAGGCGCGATGATGATGGGCGAGGATCCGTTTGCCGGAGGTGGGGAAGAGGAGCACACGAGAATTGTATTCGAAAGTGGCCCTATTCTCGGTTCGCTGTTCCTTCTGCTAAGGGCATGCATGTGCGCCGCAGTCTTTGGAACGGGCGTTGTTGCAATGCGCAAAGGCAACCTGCTGGCGTTCACATTGGCTGTGCTCTCTGCAATTAACTTCATGCAGGCGGAGCTGGGACAAACCACCGAGCTTGGATTTTGTGTTTCGTTGGCCGCCCTGGCATATGCAACGGCCACCGTGCAAGAACGTGGACTGTCTCCTAAACAGTCCACGCCATCCAAATCCTTTTTGCCTCTTAACACGATAGAGCTTCAAAAGGCATCCCAACAGTAACGTTCGGTCCATTTGCGAACTGCGCTTGAGGGCACCGTTTTTGTTTGTAAGGACAACAACATCTGATGAAGGTCGCCGTATTTCAAATTGGGTCTCTTGGCGACACGCTGGTTTCTATTCCCGCATATCGGGCCGTCCGACGTCATTTCGGTAGCGCTGCAAAGATAACGGTGGTACACAACCTGCCGAGTGACAATCGAGTCGCCGTCCATGACGTCCTCGCGCACACCGGGCTCGTCGACAGTTTCATAGGCTATCGGCATGTTACCGGCAAAGCATCGTGGCGCACAGTGCTGGCACTGTGGCCGAAGCTTGCCCGTGGCCAGTTTGACTGCGCCGTGTACCTAGGGCCCGCGCAGAAGAGCGCGTCTGAAATCAAGCGGGACAGGTTGTTTTTCAGGGCGTGCGGCGTCAGACGCCTCTATGGGTTCACGCCGTGCGATCCCAAAGTGTTCGCCGCACGGGCGGCTGACGGCCGGCCAGTGCCAGTTCCTCATGAGGCCGTGCAACGTTGTATGCGGTTGCTTGCGCATGGATGGGAGCTATCTGCCGACGACGACTTCGCCGTGCCCATGCTTCGCATCGACAGCGCTGCCAGCGACAAGGCCGGACGCTGGATACGAGAGCATCGAACGCGGCCGGACATGCCAATCGTCGCGATCTGCCCCGGTGCCAATTTTTCGTCCAAGATCTGGCCTGTTGATCGCTTTGCCGAAGTCGGCAAGCGGATCATCGGACAGATCCACATGGAGCCGCTTGTGATCGGAGGGCCGTTAGAAGCCGCACTGGGAGACCAGCTTGTCGAAACATGGGGGTGCGGCGCAAATGCGGCCGGGAAGTTTACGGTGATGGAATCGGCCGCTTTGATGAGTCACGCCCGCTTCTTGCTGGGGCTGGACACGGGAACCACACATTTGGCCGCGTCTCTCGGCATCCCGTGCGTCGCCCTGTTCAGCGAGCACAATCACCCTGGCCAATGGGAGCCTCTTGGCGGCGGACACATCGTGATTCGAGAAAAAGTGCCGTGTGTGGCGTGTCGCATGCGCATCTGCCCAATTCCAGAACATCCCTGCATGTCCAACATCTCAGTTGATCGGGTATGGAATTCGGTCGTCGAGATGGCGAAGCGACGCGGCGCCGGATCGGTTGCCACAGAATCAACATTGGTGGGCATGTGAAGATTCTGCGTCTCATCTCGTCGACAAACCCCAAAATCGGCGGTCCCATAGAAGGGATAACCCAGACCGAGCACGCACTCTCGAAGCTTGGCCATTCTTCGGAAGTTGTCTGCATGGACCGAGTTGGCGATCCGTGGATTTCGGCAGCTCCCATGAAGATCCACGCTCTGGGGTTTGATGCCATGCCATCGTATCGGTACTGCCGAGCGCTTGTGCCCTGGCTTCGACGAAACGCGGCGCAATATGACGGGGTGATCGTTCACGGTTTGTGGCAATACCATAGCTTGGCCACCCGACTGGCCCTGAAACCCCTAGCAATTCCCTATATCGTCTACCCCCATGGAATGCTCGACCCTTGGTTCAAGGTCACATATCCGTTGAAGCATCTGAAAAAGAGCATCTACTGGCAATGGGCAGAATATGCGGTGCTCCGCGACGCGGCTGCCGTGTGCTTCACTTCCGAGGAAGAACGGACACTCGCACGCGAATCTTTTTTGAGGTATAAAGCGAACGAGGTAGTGGTAAACTACGGGACGTCCATTCCAAGTGGCGATCCCGCAGCGCAGCGCGAGCTGTTCCTCACACAATTCCCAGAGCTGAGGGGAAAACGGCTTTTGTTGTTCTTGAGCCGCATCCATGTCAAAAAGGGATGCGATATTCTCGTCAAGGCGTTCGCCGCCGAAGCGTCGCGCTGCAAGGACGTGCATCTGGTTTTGGCGGGGCCCGATCAGACGGGATGGCAGAAGACCGTGGCCGAGCTTGCGGCGAGCCTGGGCATGGCAGATCGAACAACGTGGACGGGAATGCTTGAAGGAGACCTCAAATGGGGCGCCTTTCATTCCGCCGAAGCATTTGTTCTCCCGTCGCATCAAGAAAATTTCGGGATAGCAGTGGCCGAGGCTCTGGCATGTGGGATTCCGGTTCTCATTTCCAACAAGGTCAACATCTGGCGCGAAATCGAGCATGACAGCGCGGGATTCGTGGGAGAGGACACCGTGGAGGGCTTCTCCGCTGTACTTCGGTCTTGGCTCGAATGCCCGCAGGCAACGCGGCAGCAAATGGGCAATAACGCCCGCAGTTGCTTTTTGCAGAGGTTCGAGATCACCAACGCGGCCAGCGCACTGCTCGACGTTCTTTCCGCTTTGAGAGAGCCTGGTCAATCAGGATGAGCATGCAAGGCATCGACGGATATACCCAACCATCGTTTTCGCGATCAGACAGATTGCGGCGCTTCATCTGGGGCATGGCGTATGCGGCCCTGTTTCGACCGTCGCTCGCCCCGTTTCACGAATGGCGCTCATTTCTCTTGCGCCTGTTCGGTGCAACCCTTGGGCCAAACTGCCATATCTATCCCAAGGCCGTGATATGGGCACCGTGGAATTTGAGATGCGAGGACGTTGTGGCTGTTGCCGACGGGGCCACCATATACAACCCCAGCGAGGTGTTCCTCGGATCGCACAGCATCGTGTCCCAAGAGGCGTACCTATGTGGGGCGTCGCACGATTACAACGATCCTGGGTTTCCCCTGATCTCCGCACCCATTCGAATCGAAGCATACGCGTGGGTCTGCGCACGGGCGACAGTTCAGATGGGCGTAAAAGTGTCCGAAGGTGCTGTGCTTGCTCTGGGAAGCGTTGCCACGAAGGACCTGGAGGCTTGGCATGTTTACGCAGGGCTTCCAGCTCGCAAGATTAAAATGAGGCAGAGCCATAAGTCATGACATCATCAACAAAAACAGATCGACAGATATCGATTAACGCAAAAGAATTCGTATGGGACACCGAGGGGTTGAGCGAGCTTCATTCGTATGTCGGCCCGAGCATCCTGAAGCTGTTGAAAGAGCACAACGTCAAAAACGTGCTGGACCTCGGTTGTGGCAACGGCGCCTTCACCGCTCGAATGGGCGAAGACGGATACAACGTGCTTGGCACGGAGTACAGCGAATCGGGGATTGAAATTGCGAAGAAAAACCATCCGGGCATTTCGTTCGTCCATTACGACGTGTCGGATCCCCTTCCCTCCCAGTTTGTGGGCAAGTACGACGCGGTGACGTCAATTGAGGTCATCGAGCATTTGCTGTTGCCGCGACGGCTTGTGGAGCACGGGCTGTTGGCGCTCAAACCTGGCGGCGTGCTGATTCTGACAACGCCTTTTCATGGCTATCTGAAAAACCTGGCCCTTGCAGTCACCAATAAGTTTGACGATCATTGGCATCCGTTGCGAGACTTCGGGCATGTCAAGTTCTTCTCGAAAGCGACACTGACCCAGCTTATGGGCGAGTGTGGGGCAAGTGACGTCAAAATTGTCAACGTCGGGCGGATACCGGCGTTTGCAAAATCGATGATCGCTTGCGGAACGAAAAGTTGACAATTGCAATCATCCTGACGTTCAATTCAGAGCGCTCCATAGGCTTGGTCGTCGAGTCGTGCCGCGAGATAGCCGGCAGAATCGTCGTGGTCGACTCCTACAGCTCCGACAACACGGTGTCCATTGCAAAGCAGTTGGGATGCGACGTGGTGCAGCACGAGTTCGGCAACTACTCCAAACAGCGCAATTGGGCGCAAAAGTATGTCGACGCAGCGCCGTCAGACTGGCTCCTCCATTTGGACAGCGACGAGGTTGTCAGCTCCGAGCTGGCGAAGAGCATTGCCGCCGTCACGTCGGGCCCGGCATCGGACGTCGACGGCTACCTGATTCGCCGGATATCCTACTTCCTGGGCAAGCCGATCAGATTTGGACAGATCAATCCAAGCTGGCATCTTCGTTTGTATCGCGCTGACAAGGGATTCTGCGAGGACAGGGAATATGACCAGCACTATGTGGTGAACGGCCCTACGCGTCGCCTGAAGGGAATTCTGCTAGATCTGCAAATGGTGACCATCGAGCAATGGATCGCATCGCACAACAAATGGTCGTCCGCCGAAGCGAAAGAGGCGATCATAGCCCGCCAAAACCTCTGCACGTCAGATCGTGCGCTCAAGGGCTCGTTGATCGGCGACCCCCGCATGCAAAAGCGGTGGATCAAGAACGTCATCTGGTACCGGAGCCCATTGTTCCTTCGGGCGTTCTTATTTTTCTTCTGGAGCTACTTTATTCGCCTTGGATTTCTTGACGGGATGCACGGCCTCGTCTACCACGTGCTACAGTCATTTTGGTTTAGGTTTACCGTTGACGCCAAGGTCTACGAGGCCGGCCTCCCAAAGCGCAAGCCGTAGGCACGGCTCTACTTTCCAAACCTCAGCCGTTTGCGAGCCAGCTCGTCTCGGAACAAATCCAGGAACGAGCACTGCCCGCCCGGAAGGCATGTTATCTGTGTCGGCGACAGCTTATCGTCAAATGCCGGCGCTTTTTCCATCAGTTTCCGGTACGTTGAGATAAAATGGGCCACCGCCAGCTTGTCGTTCAGATCGCTCGCCGTGCGGACGATCTTGACCTGTTCTTCGTTCCATATCCAGCAATTCGCATCCGCCGCAAGCACAGACCACGACGTCTGTTCCTTCCAGTACGGATGGACGGCAAAATTATCGTGGGACAAGAACCACTCCACCAGATCCCAATCGAAAGCGGACCTTCGAAAGTAGAACAGACCGGCATTCACACGGTCGCCCAGCTTTAGTTTGGGGGTCGTAAGGAGCTGAACGGATCGAAGGCAATATGCCTGCTGCGGGTCTCTCATGAAAGCCCCGCCAGAGCGCGGGTCAGGAGGCATTTCGAACAGTCCGGCCACGGGCTTGAGGAAGAGAATGTCCGAGTCCGCATAGGCGATGTTCTCTCCCGCTTCCAGTACCTGAAGGTCGAAGATCTTCAGGCCGTAGACGCTCGTGTCTCGCAGCCTCTTGCACGCCGGATACTTCGCCAGAAAATCGTTCACACATTCATCTGCATCGCCCCTCAAAACAACAGACGAGTGCGGCACCGTCTCCCTGAACTGCGCCATGTCCTCAGGGGTCACACTGCCATCGTCATGGACGATCACGTGGACGGGCTCGTGATGTGCCCGAACCAGGGAACCGAGGCATCTCGCCGCCAAGGCGATCTGGCCATGCCCCACAAGCGTATGTACGTTTAGCTCACGTTGCGCTGTCGCAGTCTCAGAATTCACGATGCAAACTTTCTAGACCCGCCAAATCTGGCCTGGCGGAAACCTTTGCGGAACGGTTTGTCGAAGAGGTAATAGAACGCGACCGCGACGACTGTTGGAACCAGATAATACGGCGCAGGGCTTGTGGCATTCAGGTACTTTCCAAACCTCATGCACAGCAACAGCATCACCGTCATGTGCGTCAGGTACAGCGGATAGCTGACATCGCCCAGCCACGTCAACACGCCGGAGATTTTACCCACTCGCACCGACCCGGTGAGCATGATCACGGCAGCCACGGCCACGCTCACGACAGGGCCGTTCAGCGGATCGTTGCTGGGGTCCAGATGGACAAGGAATATCTGCGGCAAGAAGAGCATGAGGATCGCGGCTTTGCTCTCGCGATATCTGAAATAGATGAAGCCGGACAACCACGCCCACATCAGGCCGATCGGGGTCGTTAGCCCATGGACGTTCGAAAGCGGAATTGTGGAGACCTTGTAGTGAAGGACAAAAACGACGATGGACACTGCGACGACGAGGGCCATTGCCTTAGGCTTGAGCACCACGAACAGCGGCGTGAGAAAATAATAGTAGCACTCAGGAAACAGAGACCATGATTGCGCGTACGTTATTGTGGGTGGCGTGACGAGGGTTTGCAAGCAGATGCCGTTCATCACAAAGTCGATCACGGGCGGGCGATGCCATATGCCGCCGTTGACGTTCAGCATGCCGCCGTAGATCGCCCAAGGCACGAGCGAGAACAAGAACCCCGCCACATAGGTCGGCACTATCCTCCAGAACCGTCGCTCATAGAATCTCTTGACATCGCCGTCCCGCTCAATGGATGCCGCAATTGAATAGCCGCTTATAATGAAGAAGCCCCATACCGCCCCTGCACCGTTGGTCAGCGGTGTCCAGATTGACGGTGCGTGCCCCATCACAAAGGGGAAGTGAGCGAATATGACGATCGACGCGAGGACAAATCGCATCGCCGCAAGAACCGCCCATTGATCGCGGGAAACGGGGGCGTGCGGTGTGGGCGTCGCTAATGGGGCCTCCGGTTGCAATGGCGCTGTAGGTTCAGGTGCAGTTGTTGTGGTCATAACAGGGTAAAAAGATCTTCGGTTGTGCCTATGCGCTCGCACTGGTGACGCACTTCGGCCCTAGCCAGCTTCATTATGTACACGTTCCCTCAAAACAATCAAGAGCATGCACTTTGGCAGAGATCTTGTATTCCCTGCCGAAACTGTGCCCATGTCCGCCTGCCAGCCGTCTCCCATGCGGCCATTCTCATTGAACGCAACAGGCCCGGCTCTACAAGAA
>Ga0255356_1001904_pt1 | contig 12617 bp, 5 predicted proteins | sample HBST100metaG_FD_189944 | JGI IMG/M metagenome (GOLD analysis project Ga0255356, IMG submission 189944) | Peat soil microbial communities from Stordalen Mire, Sweden - H.B.S.T100 | ecosystem: Environmental > Terrestrial > Soil > Wetlands > Peat | place: Sweden: Norrbotten County, Stordalen Mire... | reverse complement strand
GTTCTGCTTCCGCTTCGCCTACGGGCTACGCTCCAGCAGAACCGAACACTACCCTCTTAAACACAACGCTCCAGGGGGTGGGCCAGATTAAACGGCCGAAGTGGGCCAGAACAACTTGCCAAACGCAATGGTCGCAGCATCTTGATTTCCGCGATGGCGGCATCAAAGTTCTTGTATCCCGTACGGTGCATGTAGGCAGCGGTCAGCGTAGGTGACCTGCTATACCCGACTGCACAATGCAGAAGCACAATGCCCTTGAGGACACCCTTTGCAGTTGCTTTCATTACCGCTTCGAACTGCCGCATAGGAACAGGCTCGGCGTCAACGATGGGGAGATGGATGTACAGGACACCTTTCGCTTTGTGCTCGACGGATTGTTCGCAGAGCGTAATCACAGTCGAAATCCGGTTTGGATTCCCTCGCGAGAGCCGTTCGGCATCTTGGAGGCTCCCGACAAAAGGCCGTTCCATTATTTGCGTCAGTGGGCCCCCTCCTCATGCTTCGTGTTCCGAGGGCGTTTGGCGTGCTCATCAAGGGTGAGCACAGGAATTGGTAATCTTTTCTGTCGTTTGATCACGAAACAGCGTCCAGTTTGCCAGTCAATTTCCGCATAGTCGAGCAGATGGACGAGCGTTAGGGAGGCAAGCTGCTCGTATTCAGGGAATAATCTCCACGCTTCGAGCTTCGCAACCACTTCACAATTGGCGTGGACTATGACAGAGATGCCGAGGTCGCCGGAGTGGCGCACAAAATCGACTGCGTAGATGTCTTAGTTGGGAGTGTTTAGTTCGTACACTTAGTAGTATACCGGCAAGGTGCGATTTTTGGCTTGTATTTTCTGCACTAATCCGCTCGTAGCCGCAAAATATTATGAAATTCGAAGAACCTGCAGACACTGGCCTCTCATTTGAGCTACATGCCTTCTAAACAAAGGCACCGCCAGGGGAATGAAATTGAATCAAGGTGCTGGGTAATCTCCAGTTGGCCGACAATCCGAAAATCACTCTTTTCTGAGCAGAACGTTTTCGAGGACTGATCCTGCTGGCGAGACTGAAAACGGTCGATGCTGGGGTGCAGAATGCGGCACCAATGCTTCCAGGAATCGGCCGATTTCCCGTTACAAACAAAGTTCGAGGCAAGAATTGACGAGGTTTCCAAGGGTGATTTGGTCGGCTACTGGTAGTGCTCTACGAGCGTAATGCCGCTCTCGGCGCGCTTCATTTCGGAGAGCAGTAGCCGCTTGCCATCCGGTGTGATGGCGACTCCGCCGAAAAGCGTGGGCATGTGCTCCAATGTGGCTGCGTTTTCCACTTTTCCGGTTTCTGGATTCAGGCACACAATCTCGTTATTCCTGTTCTGCGACTGGAGCACATAAATGCCGTGTGGCATGACAGTCCAATAGTCCTGATGATCTCCGGGTGGTGCGTCCAGAATCTTTACCTCGGGACCACCTTCAATCGGCATTTTCCACAAACCCGCGTCCGCAAAGCGCGTGAAATAGAGCCACCGACCATCGGGGCTGATTTTGGCCACCATTCCTTGTCCATTGGTCACCCGTTGCGGCTCTCCGGAGCCATCGGCAGCAGTGCGCCAGATTTGCCACGAACCCGAGCGGTTTGAACCGAAGTAGATGTATCGCCCATCCGGCGACCAACTCGGTACGATGTCATTGAAATTGCCTTTCGTTAGCCGCCGCAGGTGCGCGCCCGTTGCATCCATCGTATAAATGTGCGCAAAAGAATCAGGTCTTGCGTCAAAAGCGAGAGACTTGGCATCAGGCGACCAGGCAGGGCTTCCCTCCGAAGCCCCCATAGTTGTGAGCTGAATGGGATTGCTGCCATTGATGTCTGACACCCAGATCTCCTGTGCACCTGACCGCCAGGACTGAAAGGCGAGTCGGTCACTAGTGGGTGCAATTGCAGGCGCCTCGTCCTGCTCGCTCGAGCTCAGAACCTCCGACTCCTCTGGCTTTCCTCGTCCGCCCAATGTGATCGCATCGATGCTCCAATCGGCGCTTCCATGCGAATACGCGAGCCGATCGCCGTGCCGTGCGATGGTAGGGCTGTATGCATTGTCGGTTCCCACTGGTTCCCGCACCGGCGCTCCTCCGCTAAGTGCAACGCGCCAGAGGGCTAGTGTTCCACCACGGTCAGATGAGAAGATCACATGGGAGCCATCGGACGACCATGTAACGCCAAGGATGAGCCGACCGTCGTTCGTCAATCGGCGCGGTGTACCGGCTGGCAAATCCATCGCATATAGGTCACGGACCGAACGCTCTGTTCCGCGTGCAAAGACAAGCACCCGACCGTCTGGAGAGACTGCGGGCATCCAATCTCCATCCCAGCCCTCCGGCGGGTGGGTGAGAGTGCGTACAGCACGAGTTGTGAGGTCCAGTTCGACAAGCTGGCTCGGCGCACCTGCTCTTGGGTACTGGGGAAAAATCAGGTGATTGCCATCAGCGGTCCAGCTCAGCCCGCCATACTCCCAGACGGAGTTGACCGGAAGTACGTAGACCTCGCGCTCCGAGCCGCCGAGCGCCGAAATAACGTTGATGCTGCTCTGCTTCTCGGAGTGGCGAACAAACGCAATCTGGCGCCCGTCGGGCGACCAGGCCGGGTTCAACTCCTGATCGGTCGATGACGTCAGTCGCACCGGAGATTCCGAGCCAAGCGAGAGCATGTAGATGTGGCTGACATCGTTGGGTTTGGTCCAGACAAAGGTGAGGGCATTGCCGTCGGGCGAGAAGTCGGGCTGCAGTTGCGAACCGGGATAGGTCGTAAGCGGCCGGCTGGTATAAGCCGCGGGAGACGCGCCTGAACGCATGTTACGATGCAGCAGCGCGCCAACCGCGACCGCAAGCAGCAGAACGCACAATCCCAGCACCGGTACCCAGCGGAAGCGGCTGGTTTCGTGGGGAACGACCTGCCCGCCGGCTTCAGACACAGTCGGCGAAGCAGGTCTGGCGGCGGGCGTCTCCGGTTCGTTGCTCTGCTTCGGTCCGTCCTTTGCTTGGGCGCTGGATGCTAGCCCTTCCACTTCCATTACGGGCGCGATGAGCCGGTATCCCACCTTCGGCACGGTCTGCACGATATGCGGTGACTTGGGGTCGTCCTCGAAAACGCGACGAATCTCCGAAATGGCGCGAATCAGGACGTCCTCGCCAACGAAAACGTCCGGCCAGACCGCCAAGCGGATGTGTTCATGCGTGAGTACCTCGCCAGAGTTGGCAGCCAGCGTCAATAATACCTGCATGACTTTCGGCTCAAGCCTGTGCATCACGCCGTTATGTTCGATGGAGTGGATATTGGGCTGCACCACCCACTCGCCGATACGAAAATCGCCTTGCAAGTTTTACCCCACACGACTCAGTATAAGGTAGCATCGCGCCGTGCCTAGGGGGATTTGGAATTTATATTGTTCATTTAAAATAACTTACTTGCCATTGGGAAATCCTCGGGGAAATTTCGCGTCTCTTCCCTTGATAATGCTTGAACCCGGCATTTAGTTTGGATGACGTCATTGAGTTGGGCGGCTGTCGTCGCTCAACCTTTCAGGAGGAAGTATGAAACTACGGGCATGGATGCTTGCGCTAGTAACGCTCTTTGGCACCACGGCCATTGCTGTCGCGCAGATCGATACGGGCTTCATCGTCGGTACGATCACCGACTCTTCGGGGGCCGTAATCGTGAATGCCACCGTCCGGGTAAAGAACCAGGCCACCGGCGTGGAGTTTATCGCTGCCAGCAACAGTCAGGGCCAGTATATGACCCAGCCGCTGATCCCCGGCATCTACGCTGTCACCGCGACGGCAAAGGGATTCGCCGCGCAGAGCTTTACGGACATCCACATCAACGTGCAGTCGCACGTCGCGATCAACTTCAACCTGCCGGTGGGCGCTGAGACCCTGCAAGTCACCGTCTCGGCCAGTTCGGCCGGACAACTGCAAACGCAGTTTGCCGACCTGGGCAACGTCGTCGACACCAGGGTCGTCAACGAACTTCCGCTCAATGGCCGCAACTATGCCCAGCTGGCCCTGCTCGAACCTGGCGTCGGCAAATATTACGCCGGACCAAACGAGGTTTCCGACGGCTTCAGCGTCAATGGCAACTCTGAGCTGCAGAACTACTTCACGCTCGACGGCATCGACAACAACTCCAACTCCGCAAACCTGATCGAAGGCGCCGCGCAGGCCGTGCAACCCTCGCCCGATTCGCTGGCGGAGGTTCGCTTCCAGACTAGGACCTACAACGCCGAGTTTGGCAATGCCGCTGGCGGCGTTATCATCGCTTCCACCAAGAGCGGCACCAACCAATTTCACGGCGATGCGTGGGACTACATCCGCAACGACGCATTCAATGCAAATTATTTCTTCAACAGCCCGTCCCGCAACAATGTTCCCGTGCAGCCTTACAAGCAGAACCAGTATGGAGGCACCATCGGAGGGCCGATCCTCAGAAATCGCATGTTCTTCTTCGGCGACTTCCAGCAGGTTCTGATCCATCAGCGCAGCGTCCAGGAGGCCACGGTTCCCACGCCTCTCATGAGAGGGCAGGATTCGTCGGAGCCGGGAGTTTACGACTTTCGGGAAGTCGAAGGCGTTTCGTTCAACCCAATTGTGCCGTCGCAGGCGGGATGCATTGTGGGCACGGTTGTCCAGACCCGCTGCCTTGATCCCGTGGGCGTCAAGTTGCTGCAGGGCTATCCCGAGCCGAACATCGCGTCGCGAGTTGCTTCGCAGGGCACGAACGGCAGCTTCTCGCCAGCCGTTCCGAACTACGTTTACGTTGCTCCGAACGATGACAATACATGGTCCGCGGACGTGAAGATCGACCAGACCATCAACGAAAACAACCGCGTCTATGGTCGCTACAGCGTCTTTCGCTCCAACGGCGTTGATCCACAATGGACGTCGAATCCAATCTATGGCGCGGAAAATTTTGCCGCAAATACCGAAAATCACGATCAGAGCTTTGTGATCTCCTATATTCGTACCCTGTCCCCGTCGATGCTCAACGAGGCGCGCGTAGGCTATACGCGCAATCTCGGAGCGAATGATCCTCCCAGCGGCCTGACACTCGGGCAATCCGCACAGGGGCAATTCGGGCTGACCGGCGTTCCCGTCACGTCTTACACCTACGGTCTTCCGAGCATTTCTGTAAGTGGGTTGCAGTCCTTTGGCGATTCGACTTACCGGCCGCAGCATTATGTTTCCCAGGTTTACCAGTTCTTCGACGACTTCACGTGGCTGAAGGGGCGCCACAGCTTGAAATTCGGCTACCAGTATCACCGCTTCACCAGCAACTTCCTCGACCTGCAGAACGTCCAGGGAGCCTTCGGATTCTCAGGCCAATACTCCACGAACGGAACCAGCTTTGCGGCAACGGACCTGCTGCTGGGAGACTCCAACTCAGCGTCGTACGAAACCCTCGACACTCCCCACGAGTATCAGCCCGGGCACAATTTCTATGGGCAGGACACGTGGCGCGTCACCGACCGCCTGGTGTTGAACTATGGCTTGCGCTACGAACTGTATTCTCCGCTGCTCGAGAGAAACAACAACGTTGCGTCGTTTAGTCCCGACAACGGTGGTGAAATCGTCACCGCAAGTCACAGCGACCACACTTGGTATGGGAAGTCGTTTGTCCATCCCGATCGCCTTAACTTTGCGCCGCGTTTCGGCTTTACCTACCAGATGATGCCCAGGGTCGTTTTCCGCGGCGGATATGGCATCTTCTACCAGCACTTGGATCGGTACGGATCGGAAGGCGTTCCCAGCCTCAACGCGCCTTATCTCGTCCAGAGCTCTATGGCCCAGAACCAGGGCAGCACGACGCCGGTCTTCCTGCTCCAAAACGGATTTCCCTCGTCGAGCCTGGAATCGCAGGCGGGAAGTTTGCCTCCGCTCTATACTCTGACCATTCGCTGGCAGGATCCGAACCGGCGAACGGGGTATGTTAGCCAGCCCAGCTTCGGCACGCAGGTGCAGGTCGCAAAGCAGACGACATTCAGCCTCGATTACGTCGGAAACTTCGCCCGCAAAATGGGCCGCATCATGAATGCGAACGAAGGTGTTCCTGAATGGGATGCGAACGGCAACTTTGAGGGCGCGTATTTCCAGTACCAGAACCTGATCAATTGGTCCGGAGTAGGCCCCCAGAATCCTCACTGGTTTACAACGGCGGCGGAGCTGGAGTACGTACGCGGGGACGGCAACACGAACTTCAATAGCCTCCAGACCTTTCTTGATCACAAATTCACGCACGGAATCCAGTTCGGTGTGAGTTATCAATGGTCCCACGCGATCCAGGACTTCAACGTCCCGATCAACGGGAACTACATCGGAGAGAACTCCTTACGCAACCATCGCGGGGAGCGCAGCGATTCCACGCTCGACGTTCGCAACCGCTTTGTCGCCCATGCCCTCTGGGACATACCCGTGGGCCGCGGCGGCCAGTACTTTACGAGTACCCCGGTCGTCCGGGATGTCATCGGAGGCTGGCAGTTAAACGCGATCATCACAGCGCAGAACGGGAATCCTTTCACCATCTACGGCGACCAGGGAGACCAGGCGCAGAACCACGACGGTTATGCAGATTGCGTAAGCAATCCGTCTGTCGGCGCAACCAAAGACCCGAATAAGTTCGTGCAAGGCGGCGGAGGCTTCTGGATCAACCCAGCGGCTTTCGGAGATCCGTCGAACGACAGCAGTCTCGGCCCGCAGTATGCGTATGGTCACTTCGGCACCTGCCATCCTTACAGCGTGCACGCACCGGGTTGGAGAAATACGGATCTCAGTGTCTTCCGCCGCTTTCCGATTCACGATGCCATTCACGCCGAATTCAGGGCAGAGGCCTTCAACGCGTGGAACAATGTTAACTTCGGAACTCCGTACGGCTACATTGGTGTCCCGCAAAATGTCGGAATTGTCTACGGCACAGTCGGCAGTCCGCGCAACTTGCAGTTCGCTCTAAAAATCTTCTACTAGCAATGTGGTTCGGGTAGCGGTCTCACGACCGCTGCCCGATTTGTCTACAAGTTTCAGGAATTCAACCGTTTTCTGATCAAGCCCCTTTGATTTACGGGAGAAAAATACCGATGTCCCTTCTCCGTCATTTTTGCCTGCTCGCGCTTCTAAGCGACTGTGCGTGTCTGGCACGCCAGGCTAGGCACCGCCAGCGCAGTTTCTCGACTTACTGCGCCGGCGTGTCGATACTGTTGCTTCTGCAACTATTGTCACTACCTGTCGCGGGCTGCGGGGGTGGTGGCGGGCAAGCAGCGCCCACCCAGCCGACGCAACCCGCGGCACCGTCTACGCCCACTGGACTCACGGCTACCGCCGGCAACGGCCAGATTGCGATCTCCTGGTTGGCCAGCAACGGAGCTGCGACATATAACCTTTATCGAGCCACGCAATCCGGCAGCGAAGGCACGACGGCCTACAAGAGCGACCTTACCTCGACGAGCTTTACCGATACAGGTTTGACCAAGGGGACCACTTATTTTTACACCGTCGCTGCGGTCAATTCCGGCGGCGTCTCCAGCCAGTCCGCCGAAGCCAGTGCCACGCCCACCTTAGGCACGGGCCTCATCACTGCCGTCACGACGGATGCCTCGCGCTACGCTCCAGGAGCCATAGCCACCATCACAGTGGCACTCTCGAACACCAGCGGTGACCCCATTTCCGGTACGCTCGCTGTGAGCATCACGCACCTCAGCGCGCTCACAGAGTCACTGACACCGCAGAGTTTCGCGCTTACCGCTAATCAGACTAGTTCTTTGACCTTCTCCTGGCCGACGCCCTCGATTGACTTCACTGGCTATCTGGTTGAAGTTACGGCAACTGGAAGCGATAACTCCGCGCTCGGCGCCCTGAATTCGGCTATCGACGTATCTTCCACGTGGACGAAGTTTCCACGCTATGGCTATCTGACCTCCAACTCTTTCGGCACGCCTTCACCGAACGCTGCGGGAATCATCAATCAGCTCACACGCTTCCACATCGACGGGCTCCAATACTATGACTGGGAGTGGAAACACCATATCCCCCTCTCGGGCACGGTCAGCAGTCCATCGGTTTCCTGGACGTGCGACGGCAGCGGCAAAACGGTCTACGCCTCCGCCGTCAAGAGCTTTATCAGCGCCGGACACACGAATAACATCGTTGCCATGCCCTATAACTCCATTTACTCGGCATTGAATGGAACAGACAGTTTTACATCTTATTGGCAGGATGGAAGCGGCGTCTCGCAGAATTGGGGGCTCTACAGCGGCAGTTCGGGCGTCAACGGTTCGATGATTTCGTTCTATCAGTGGCAGTACATGGACCCCTCGAATCCGAGCTGGCAAAAGTACCTGCTGGGCCAGCAGATGCAGGTGATTCAGGCCTTCGGCTTCGACGGCTTTCACGCCGATACCTTCGGTGACCTGGACGAGGTGGGATATACCTCGACCGGCACTACGGCCGGTGTCACCAATGACTCCTGCACCACAGACAATTCCACATGGGGCGGCAGCACAACGCTGAATAACAACGCGGGGTCGCCTAACTTTATCAACGGCACCTTCCCATCATTTCTCCAGTATGCGAAGAGCGTGCTGGGCAATTACTACCTCGTTTTCAACCCGGTCAGTTACTCCCACAGCCACTGCGAAGCCAACGCCAGCCCTGTGGACATTCTTTATACGGAGCTATGGCCAAACGGCGACGGCTTCACTACTTACCAAAGCATGAAGCAGGCGATTGACACGGCACAGACCGAGAGCCAGGCGGCTACCGGCACGGCGAAGTCCCTGGTCGTTGCCGCCTATGTCGATTACAACCCAGACTCCGGAGCGGGTAGCGGCTTCAACTTGCCTGATGTGCTGCTGCTCGACGCGACGCTGTTTGCGAGCGGCGGCTCGCACATCGAGCTTGGCGACGGCGCCAATATGCTGAACCAAGCGAACTTCACCACCAACTCCATCTCCATGAACTCCACCCTCACAACCCAGGTGGGAGCCTACTACGACTTCCTGACTGCGTACGAGAACCTGCTGCGCGACGGGCAAACCAGCACAACGCAATCGGTCGTTATCTCCGGGCAGGCGGTGACAAGCACTGCCACGCCCAACAGTATCTGGGCCATCACGAAGAGCGACAACAGCCACGAGATTCTGCATCTTATCAACTTTGCTGGCGAGACGAGCACGGAATGGCAGACCGGCGCCTGTGGCGACTGTACTTACACTTCGCCACATCCCGCGCCTACCACGCTCAGCAATCTTACTGTGAAGTATTACTACCTTAAGCCCATTCAGAACGTTTTTCTGGCCTCGCCGGATATTAACGGCGGAACCACAACGAACCTCGCGTTTACCGCCGGCTCCGACAGCGGGGGAAGTTACATTACCTTTACGCTTCCCAGCCTCCAGTATTGGAACATGGTCTACATGACCAATCAATAACCGTTCTGGCAGAATGCAATGAGGTCCGTGGTTATTCTTTCACGGCCCGTTCACCCAATGAATAACGTATCTTTCAGGAATCGTAAGAGCAGATCACAATGTCGTTACTTACAGGCGAACACACAGGAAGCCAATACCTATTTGTACTTGGGTTTATTGGAACCGCTTTGCTCTGTCTTCCGCATGCAAAAGCGCAAGCCGCCGCGAGCAAGCCCATCTATGCTTCCGAGGCCTATTCCGTCTGGTCTGACCATGTTACGGAGGGTCCTTATATTGCTCGGGCTCTCTCGCGCACTGAAATTGTTTCGAACTATCCTGTCGACGCTGTGCCTGCCACCGAGCGCCGCTGGAGCCTAGATGAAGACATCTCCAGCTACCCGCAGCTTCATTCCGGCTTTTTGCTCGGTGACGCTCTTTACGCCCTTTCTCTGGCCGAACTGCGCAAGGATCAGCGCACGGACGGCGCTTTCAATGCCGGCGCCAGGTGGGAAGGCGTCTGGACACGCGATGTAAGCTACAGCACGCTGCTCTCGCTGGCCATCGTCGCACCAGAGGGCGCAAAGGCTAGCCTGCGGCAGAAAGTGCTCCGCGGCCGTATCGTCCAGGACACCGGTACGGGAGGCTCATGGCCAGTCTCGACCGACCGCGTTTCTTGGGCTTTGGCGGCTTGGGAGATTTATACAGTTACCGGCGACCGGAAATGGCTGCGCGAGAGTTACACGGTGATCCGCAACTCCATCCTCGATGACGAGCACGTTGTCCTTGATCCGACAACCGGGCTTGCTCATGGTGAGTCCTCCTTCTTGGACTGGCGAGAGCAGACTTATCCGCGATGGATGCAGCCCGCCGACATCTATGCCTCCGAATGCCTGGGCACCAACGCAGTTTACTTCCGTACTTACCAGGTACTGGCTGCCATGTCGCGCGAGCTCGGCCTTCCAGGCCTTCACTGGCAGCGGCAGGCAGAACGCATCCGCCAGGCCATCAACACGCGGCTCTGGCAGGACGACCGCGGCTATTACGGCCAGTACCTCTACGGCCGCCTCACGCAATCGCTTTCTCCGCGCTCCGAAGCGCTGGGCGAGGCGCTCACGGTCCTTTTTGGCATTGCGCCGCCCACGCGCCAGGCGCGACTTCTCCGCTCTCAGCCGTTCATGCCTTACGGAGTTCCCACCGTTTATCCCGAGACGCCCGGCATTCCGCCCTACCACAACCGCTCGGTATGGCCTTTCGTGCAGGCATTCTGGAATCTTGCGGCCGCACGAGACGACGATGAAGCCTTGCTCCTCTATGGTTTGGCGTCTATCGAACGCGAATCGGCGATGTTCCTAACGAATAAGGAGAACTTTGTTTCGAACTCTGGCAGCCCGCAAGGCACAGCCATTAATTCCGATCGCCAACTCTGGAGCGTGGCTGGCAATCTTGCGATGGTTTACCACGTTCTCTTCGGGATGCGATTTGAGCCCAGCGGTCTGTACTTCCACCCTGTTGTTCCTTTCGTGCTGGCCGATACTCGTACGCTGAGCAACTTCTCCTATCGTCATGCGAAGTTCTCAATCGAGGTCCGTGGGTTTGGTGCGCACGTCCGCCGTTTCACCCTGGACGGCAAGCAACATGCGCCCGTTGTGCCAGTCTCCATTCGGGGCCAACACCGCATTGTCATCGAGCTGGATGACCATCAAGCCGAATCAACACCAATGCACAACATGAATAACACGATCGCCCCTGACACACCGCGAGTACAGCGTGAAACGGAGAGCCTTACGTGGAACATCATCCCGGGGGCCACTTCATATCAAATATTTGCGAATGGGGCCCGGGTGCAGACCACCCAACAAACCCAGATAACACTCCCGGAGGAATCGCGTCTCACGGAATACCAAGTCGCAGCGCTCACAGATGACAAGCAGGTCTCTTTTCTTAGCGAGCCACTGGTGGTCGGCGACGCGGCGATGCGAATCCCAAGTCCTACGATTGTTGACGCTTCATCAGATCCTGCAGGGTACATCGAACTGGACCAGCAACATCCGAATCTCATACTTAATGCCACCGTTCCCAAAGACGGAGACTACTCACTGGCTTTTCTCTACGCCAACGGTAGCGGGCCAATCAATACAGACAACAAATGTGCAATCCGCACGTTGTTCGTTGATGGCAGTGAGATTGGACCGATTGTGCTTCCCCAGCGTGGAACAGGACTTTGGGATGATTGGGGCCTGAGCAACCACATAGCTCTTTCGCTCGCCGCAGGTCGTCACCGCTTCGAGCTTCGCTTCCTGCCGTTTGACACCAACATGAATAGGGGAATCAATCAAGCGCGCGTCGCCGCCATGCAACTGCAGCGTGTAGGCCCTTGGAAGTCTCCGAATACCGCTCCGGAAGCTGAAACCAGATCCGTTAACGGCACAGTGGCACAGCAATGAATCGAAACCGGGCTTCCTCGCGGCCTGGGCCTTGATAGGTCAGCCAGGTATCCAAGGATCTCCACAGTTCTGGATATCAATTGCTGGCAAAAGTGCAACGCTCCATTTGAGTGCCCGATTCGGGCAATTCCCAGGCATATCTCCCGTACGCAGCTTCAGTTCACGCAAGGCACGCAGCGCTATTGGGAGTTCCCGGCGGATGGCAGCTAGCCAAAATCGGAAACGACTCCCGCACGATGCGCAAGGACGGCGACGTGTTGATGCCATGCATTTTCAATTTGGAGGTAAGAACGAAGCGCAGGCCTCTGCGGCTTCGTTCTAACCGCCCACTCGGTAGTTCTGGCAGGCCCGAAGGTGGTGGTGCGGGCATTTCACCCTCGTGGGCGGCCCAGTTGATTGCAGCCAGAATCTTGGGGGCCGGCACATCGAGCAGAATAAGAATCTGAATAATCGAATTATTTTCTGTACGTTATGGAATCTCCCCAGGATTACTCCCGAAATGTCTTAGTCGGCAAGTATCCTGGAATCTGTCAGATGCACTCAGGGAGACGGAATGACCTGGCGCTACGGCGTTTTCAGGACCGATCCGACTACCGTTCCCTAAAGCACGCTGGATGAGTGCTATGGGCTGATATGGAGTGACCGTGTCAACTCCGCAATTCTGTGGGTTTGTTTTTGTCGTTGTTTTTGCTTTTCGAGAACAGAGCGAGCAGCAGCCTGGGCAGGTTTAAGCGACGATTGATCAGT
>Ga0255356_1001901_pt1 | contig 12646 bp, 9 predicted proteins | sample HBST100metaG_FD_189944 | JGI IMG/M metagenome (GOLD analysis project Ga0255356, IMG submission 189944) | Peat soil microbial communities from Stordalen Mire, Sweden - H.B.S.T100 | ecosystem: Environmental > Terrestrial > Soil > Wetlands > Peat | place: Sweden: Norrbotten County, Stordalen Mire... | reverse complement strand
GCAAAGCGCAAAAAACGCCGCAGAGCGCGCCTGAAGGCAAATCAATCAACCTGGGAATGCGGCCAACCTGCCGCCTCGCCACAAAAGTTCCGTGCCCCATCCTTGCGGCTTTTTTCTGCCGCAAGGGTGGGAAACCACGAAACCCAACCGGTCCCAACAAACGCGGGAACGCCGCTCTACCGCGCCCTCCACTTCGCCGCCAGTTTCTTGTCGGCCAGCGCCTTGATATACACCCCGCCCACTACCGACCGTGCCTGAAAACCGCTCTGCTTGCCGTCCTTCGTGTCGTACCAGTCGGTCAGCGGAACCCGCGTCGGCCCCTCGTTCACCCAGCGGCCAATCGGCGTCAGCATCTTGGCGAACTCATCCGGCGAATCCGTCAGCGTAGCCGTCCAGATCTCCCAATCCAGCTTCGTGTAGTCGCGGCGGCTGTCCAGCGGCAGTCCGTACTGATTCATGTTTTTCAGGTAGAAGGCAACTTCGGTTTTCCGCACCTTGTCCGGGAACAGATTGAAGCCCAGGATGCGGTCCCACACCAGGTTGTACTTCTGGCTCCAGCTTCCCGCCTTGTCGAACGCCAGCTTGTAGTGGTCGCCATCGATGGCCAGTGTCTGCCACTTCGCCGCCATCTCCTTGGCCACGCGCGCGTACTTGGCGGCAACCTCCGGCTTGCCCACTCCGCGCGCCATCTCCGCATAAGCGGCCAGAGCGTCAATCGCCTTGATCGAGAGATTGGCATTATGCGCCAAGTGCCCCGCAAAGTCGTCCGTCGAGAGCTGATTGGCCGGGTCCAGCCCCTTGTCGCGCAGATATTCCGCCCACCGGCTGAACTGCGGCCAGTACTGCCGCGCAAACTCCCAGTTGCCCGTCTCCTGGCCCAGCGCCGCGGCCATAATCAGCAGGTTGCCGCTCTCTTCCACCGGCATCTGGTCCTCTTCGGTAGCTTCCCCGCCCCCGTAAACCTGCCCGTTGGCCAGCGGATAGGTGCCCAGGTCGTGCGGCGCAAAAGGCCACTTCCAGCGCGGCAGCGCCGCATATTCCATCACCGGCTTCATTTGCGCTTCAATCAGAGCCGGGTTGAAGAACAGGTAGAACGGCGCTGACGGATACAGCACATCTACGGTCGAGATGCAGCCGTTCGAGAAGTTCTCCTTCGGGAACAGCATCGGCGTGCCGTCGAAATCCGCAGCCAGCCCATGCGCGGCCAGCGTCTGCCTGAAAGCCAGAATCGCCACCTGCGCATAATCCTTGCCGCCGGTTTTTTCCAAGTCCGCCGTCAGTTCCCTGTCGAACTTCTGTCCGCGCTCTTCCAGACTCGGATACTCGCTCTCGGCTGTGGCCAGCATCTGCTGCGCGCTCATGCCGTTGCGCTGCCAATAGGGGCGCAACTTGCGTTGCAGGTATTCGATGGCGTAGTCCTCTGTATAAGCCAGCAGCACGTGGCGGCTCACGGGCGTGGTGGAAACCTTGCCCATCGGCAGCACTACGGCCAAGTGCGCGGCGTGTTCCCGCGGCATGCTCGGCATCTCCATCTCGTCGCTCTTGGGCAGCGTGCCTGTGGAGGCAAAGCTGCTCACCGCCTCTTCCGACTCGGCAAATTCCGCTCCCGCCGCGTCGGGCACTGCCAAGTGGAAATAGCCCCAATCAATGCGCAGATCGTCGCCCGGCCGGTTCAGCACGCGCTGATCCCGCGAGCCCACATTCAGCACCGTCAGCCCCTGCGCCCGCGAACGGCCCCACGTCACAGCCTCATCCTCGGTATTCACCGCAATGACCGGGTCCACGTCGATCAGCACTGAAAGCTCGTGCTCACCCTGCCCTGTGGCGCTCAGCGTCAGGTAAGTAACCGGCCGCGAAAGCACATCCAGATCCTTGGGAAAGGCCGGCGTAAAGAAGCTCACGGTCAGGCTAACCTGCCCCGCCTCAAACTTGTAAATCGTGTGCGTCGGAGTAACTTCCAGCGAGGTCTGCTTCATCGCTGGAACCTCGCTCGGGTGCTCGCCCATGAAGCGGTACGTCTTGCCGTCGATCCGCGCCAAGCCCGTCATCGGCTGCCGTGCGCCGGTCCAGTGCTTCGTGTCCTGGTCGGTAAGCTTGTCTGCCATCGACCACACGCTGAAGTATGGGTTATGCGCCACCAGCGGCACCGCCGGAGGCCGCTGCTGCGCCGCCAACGAAGCAGCAAGCATCACAGAAACAACCAGCAGGCAACAGAAGAAAGCATTCCTCGTAACCGTTTTCATTTCCGTCCTCAAAATATTCCTTTACACAAAACAAATTCATCATACCAAGGAGAGGCAGAATCTCCACACCTCCCCCTGAACAGTCCATTCCGTCTCAATGATGGGTCACTTCAGAACTTGGTTGCAGCCGAGACTTCCCTTTTTCCGGCATGGCATAGGGTTCCACGTCGGGCAGCACGCGAACCGCGGTCGTGAACTTGAAAGGTTCCTTCCCCTCGCCGGCAAAAGTCGCTTCCACAAAAAACGCCGTCCATCCCTTCGCGGGCTTTTCAACACGCGCCACATAAACACCTGGGCTCACCGCCGTCAGCGCACTAGCCCTGTAGGATTGGCCAATCGATTCCACGCGGAAATCGCGATGCTCTGGATTCGTCGACTGCCACAGCTTCACCGTCAGCGGCGTCTGATCGGTCGTAACCTTGATCGACCCGTCAGCTTCAAAGCTCCAATTGAGATTGGGGCGCTTGCCGCCACGCAGTACGGAGTCATAAAACGCCGTAATGCTCTCGTACACATCCGTTCCCCGCAGTGAGTGGTCGGCGTTGGCCTCGTACAGCAGGTGCTTTTCTCCCGGCAGATCGTTGAAGTAGAACTGCGACCCGTCCGGCAAAAAGAACTGGTCGCCCGAGGCGTTGATAATCAGCTTCGGCATCGTGAAGCGGTCCCGGTACGAGTAGGGATCTTCAATCTCCATGAGCTTTTCGTAGCCCTTGCCGTTCAGCTCGTCCATCAGCCGCTCGTCGTAGTAGTTCTTCACCGACGGCGCCCAGAAGCCATACGTCTCGTAGTGGTGCCGGAAAGACTGTGCCACATTCAGAATGTCAATCACCATCGGCGCAATCGCAATCACTCGCGAATCCACCGCCGCAGTCGTCCACGTGGTCCAGCCGCGCTTCGACGCGCCCGTCACAAAAAAGCGATCCACGCGGAAGCCCCCGCCTTCCTTGCTCGCGGCAAACGAAGTAACGGTATCCATGGCGCGCACCGCGGCCTTGGTCATCGGCAGCCGCAGCGGCCAGTTCGTATCCCCTGTGTCCAGATACTTCCTCCACGTGTAGGCGATGATTTCGTCTTCCGTGCGCGGGCCGTAGGGGTCGTTCGCAAAAGTCAGCGGCTCATTGGGAACGTCATACAACTCGCTGACCACCGATTGCGTGGTGGTTGCAATCAGCCCCAGCTTTTCGTCCAGTTTGGGATGCTCATCGCTGGTCCTGCCTCCGCCGATAAAGAGCAGCCCGACCGACCGGGTCACCTTCTCCGGGATATAGATCTGCATCCAGTGCTTCCACACCGTCTGATTCACCTCGGCGGGACTCCGCCACGCCTGCGAAGTCATGCGAATCAGATATGCTGTGTACCCCGTATGAATCTGCTTGTCGACCAGTTGGTATTGATAGTGGCTGTCCGGCGCCTGCACATAGGCATCCAGCACACTCTGGCGATCGGCGGCCAGCGCGGCCACCGGCAGCAGGCAGAGCAAACAGATCAGGACGCGAATCTTGCGCAGCGTTCCCATCGGCGTATTTCTCCAAATAAAGCGAAAGATGGATTCGCGCTTAGTCTACAGCAATTGTGCGCTTTAAATCTGTGAAGCATCCCCCTGCGCCAGCGGCAGAGTGAAATGAAACGCCGCGCCATGACCGATTTCGCTTTCCGCCCATACGCGGCCGCCGTGAACCTGCACAATATGCTTCACAATGGCCAGTCCCAGCCCCGTGCCGCCAGACTCACGCGAGCGCGCCTTGTCCACGCGGTAGAAGCGCTCGAAGATGCGCTCCAGATACTTGGTCGCGATGCCGGGGCCAAAGTCCTGCACGGTGAATTGGATCTCGGAAGCCAGCAAACACGCGCCCACGCGGATGCGCCGGCCGCTGCTGGCATATTTCAGCGAGTTTTCAATGAGATTACCAAAGACCTGGCTCATTCTATCGGGGTCGGCCATCACCGGAACGTCCGGCGCTCCCGCAAATTCAAGCTCAACCTCCGATTCCGCCACCATTCCCCGCAGAGAATCAATCGCATCCTTCACCAGTGTGCTGGCCGGTATCGCTTTCAGCACAGGCTGGTAATCGGGGCTCTCGATACTGGCCAGGACTAGCAGATCCTCCGTAAGGCGGCTCATGCGCTTGGCATTTTTCAGAATCACACCAAGAAATTCGCGGGTTGTGTCGGGATTGGTATCGGGCTCCTCGATCAGGGTCTCCACGTAGCCCTGAATGGAGGTGAGCGGCGTGCGCAGTTCGTGGCTCACGTTGGCGACAAATTCGCGCCGCGCCTTCTCCGCACTCTCGATGCGGGTTACGTCGTGCAGCACGGCCAGCGCGCCGCCGCTCGGCAGAGGAGCGGCGCTGATCTCAAAAACGCGGCCCACGACAAGCGATTTGGACCGGCCAAAGCCCACCTCGCCGCGTTCCAACGCGCCGTGTACAAATTCCAGCAATTCAGGTGCGTGCACAAATTGCTCCAGCGGTTGGCCATTCTGAATCTGCGCGCCGGCAATGCGCTGCATCACGGCGTTCGACCAGCGCACCAGACCCTCGGGCGTAATGGCAATCACCGCCTCCTGCATAGCGTCCAGCATGGCGGCCAGTTCCTGGCGGCTGCTTTCAAGTTCGGCAAACTCATCGTTCAGCCGCTCGGCGGCCTGGCTCAGGGCTGTCTCCACCGCGGAGAGTTCCCCTTCGCCCTCGTGCTCCAGGCGCGCGCTCAAATCGCCATCCGCAATCCGCAGCGCAAACGCTGCCACGCGCCCCATGCACCGGGCCGCCCAGGCGGCCACAGGAACGACAAGGGCCAGCGCGATCAAAGCGGCCCACAACACCGCGCGGTCCGTCGCCCCCACCGTCTGCACCGCCATGTGGTGAAAAACAAATTCCATCACCACGGCTTCAACAGCCAGCAACAGGACAAAAACGCCGAGCAGTCTGATGAAAATTTTTCGGGTCAATGCGTTGGCTCGCCTTTGGGAAGCTCGAAGCGATAGCCTGCGCCTCGCACCGTTATCAGATAACGCGGATCCTCCGCATCGACTTCCACTTTCTCGCGGATGCGCCGCACATAAACGTCCACCGACCGCGGAGTGACAAAGCGCGCATCGCCCCACACAGCATCCAGCAATTGGTCGCGGCTGAAGACCCGCCCCGGATGCCGCGCCAGATAATCCAGCAGGCGGAACTCGGTGGCTGTCGTTGTGGTCTGTGCGCCGCGCACCTTCAATTGCATGGCGCTGGCGTCGATCTCCACCTCTTCAAAGCGAATCACCGAGGGCGCTTCCGGCCGCTCGAAGCGCCGCAAGACAGCATTGACCCTCGCCACCAGTTCGCGTGTGGAAAATGGCTTGGTGATGTAGTCGTCTGCGCCCAGTTCCAAGCCCCGTACGCGGTCGTTTTCGCCCGCGCGCGCTGTCATGAAGATGATGGGAATAGAGGAAAGCCCCAGATGTTCTCGCAGTTGACGGCAAACATCGCGTCCGTCTCCTCCGGGAACCATGATGTCCAGCAGAAACAACGCGGGTGGCTTCTGCTCGGCATCCGGAATCAAATTGGCGGGAGTGTAATACAGGCGCGCTTCAAAACCTGCCGCTTCCAGGTGATGCTGCACCAGACGCGCAATATCGTCATCGTCTTCCAGCACAAACACGGTTTGATTCAAACAGTCAGCCCTCGTCCGGTGGCCGCTATACCTTCCGATGCTTCAGACCGCACGGATTCATTTACAGACTAATGCAGCCATGCAAATGAATTGCTAACGTTTGATGAATTTACTTCGGAACGGCACAAGGCCGGACCTCCGCACTGCGCACGGCGTCAGGCGCATGTTATTGAAATGCCAGCACATTTTCTCATTTTTCAATCGGTCGGCCCGCCTCATCTCCTCCCGGAGGGACGGAACGAGCCACGGTCAACCCATAGAGCATTTTTGCTTTTGCTGTAGACTTCCGTGCCCCATCCCTTCCGCTTTTTTCTGCGGAAAGGGTGGGATACCAATGAATTTTGGGTCTACACCATTTCCGAAAATGCTCTAATCGCCCCCGCATTCCACATCGCGCAGAAAAGCTATACGCTGGAAAAGCGGGCATAGCTTCGGATACTTGCCGCGCCCCGGAGAAAATGCATGACTTGGTTGATTCTGCTGGTCGGTCTGGTCGTCCCGGCGCTCGTATACCTGTTTGGAATGAGTCAGCACAAGGCGCAGGGCACGTCGCTTGGCGCGCTGCTTCTGCCCGTGGGCATTCTCGCCTTCATTGAGTATTACCGCAGTGGCAACGCCGACATCCGCGTTGCCGCTCTGTTGGCCGTGGGCTTTTTTGTGGGCGGATACTTCGGCGCGGCAGGTGCGCAGATGGTTTCAGACACATCCCTGCGCCGTGTCTTTGCGGCAGTGCTGATGGTCGTAGGCGGCTGGATGTTCTTCCGCCACTAGAGCGGAATCAACCAGCGGCGAATAACTGTATTGATCCGGTCAAAGAGAATTGATCCACCCAGAAGTTGTCATTCTGAGCAGCATGACTCGCGGTGCGAGTTACGGCGAGAAGATGACACCAGAATTCCCACTGATTCTATTTGGTTTAAGTTTTGTGTCATCAGGAGAAGATGACACCAGAATTCCCACTGATTCTATTTGGTTTAAGTTTTGTGTCATCAGGAGAAGATGACACCAGAATTCCCACTGATTCTATTTGGTTTAAGTTTTGTGTCATCAGGAGCGAAGCCTCTCGCAGCCTTATCGCGAGAGGCGCAGTCGAAGAACCTGCATTTGCTTTTGTGAATTTTCAAGGCCGGGGCAAAACCTGTTTTTCAGCAGCCGCACTCAGATCGATTGCACCGGCACCAGCGTCAGATCGTCCACCAACCCCACTTCCTTCTGCACAAACGGCTCGCCATACCGCACCCCGGCCAGCAGGCCGTAATGTCTCGCCTCGGCATAGGTGCGCTCGCGAATCTCCTCTTCCGGAACAAAGAGCCCACTGCCCGCCGCCTGGTTGGCGTACTGCGAACGGTAAGCCATCAGCGCGGCATGACGCTGTTCAATGAACGGCGTGATGTCCACGATGAAGCTGGGGCGCACATCTGCATAAAGGCTGGCATAAACGATCTTGAAGGGCCGATGCGGTGGCCCCAAGTCCGCAAACTCTTCCGCAGCCCGCACCGCAGGTGCCTTGGTCAGGCCGGAAAGGAAGCATGCGTCATAGCCAAGAGTGGCCGTAGCGGCGTGATCCGGATGCCGCGCCTGCCAGTACGGCAGAATCACAACGCGGGGGCGCAGTTGGCGCAGTACGCGAACAATTTCTATGCGGTTTGCAAAGGTGTTTTCAACCGCCCCGTCAGGCAGGTTCAACGCCTGCCTCGAACCCACTCCCAGCAGCCGCGCGGCTTCCCTTGCCTCCTGCGCTCGTTCGCAGGCGCTGCCGCGGGTTCCCGCCTCGCCCTGGGTCAGATCCAGAATGGCCGTGCGCAGGCCGCGCGCCGCCATGCGCAGCAGCGTCCCCCCACACGTCTGTTCCACATCGTCCCTGTGGGCGGCAATAGCCAGAACGTCTGCGCGAAAGTCGGCTGCCACGTCGGTCATGGCGCTAATAAACGGTGTTGTTGGTGTCGGTGACGGCATCCATATAGGCCACATCGTAAGCCGTGCCGGTCACCGTCACGTACTCGTTATTGATCGACACGCCGTCCGTGGTCGAGTAGATATAAACCTGCCCGCCCTGCGCCACGTAGATTTTGTGCAACCCCGTCACCCCGGCAATGCCCGTCAGGTCGCCGATGTACGGCTCCAGCAGGGTCACCTGCTTGGTGGAAGTGTTGTACATCGTCAGGCAGCCATAAGACAGGTTGTTGTAGTAGCGCTCGCCCTGGTTGCACTTGGTCATGCCGATCCACAGCGTATTGTCGTCTGCTTCCAGCATGTGGCTTGCACCGCCCGCAACCCCATCGCTGATCGAGACAGGGTTCGGAGAGGAAGAGGTCGAAGTCGCCAGCGCGTTGGTAGACAAATCCACCAACGTCAGATAACCGCCCCAGTAGCCGTCGGACATCTTACTCTGACCCACCACGTACATGGTCGAGCCATCCACCAACGCATTGCTGGCGCCTCCAGCAATGTCTATCGTGGTCATGTCCGTAGAATTTGCGCAGGACGTGGCCGCCGTGTTGCAAGGCAGCAATCCCGACTGCTTGCCGAGGGTAAAGATAAGCGGCGCCACCGGCAGCACCGAAACAGAAGCCTTGGTACCGCCGCACTCGGGACCGCAGTTGACGACATACGCCGTGCTGCCGTCGGATGAGAAAACAGCCTTCACCGGCCGGTCGAAGACCAGCGGCGTTCCATAGTAGTTCCCTGTCGAGTCCACATTATCCGGGCTCTGCGCCTGGAACAGGCACCATCCGGGTGCATTCTGTGGCTCGCAGTCCATCGCCGCCTTGGGCCAGGTCGCCGACCCGCCAGAATAAGCAGTGGTCTGCGCAGCCGTCAGTTGGCGTGTGTAGTAGGCGTAATTCGTGTCCTTCACAAAAGCCAGCGCTGCTGAACCGCCTGGGTTTACGCTCACGCGGTATACACCAGGAAGACTCAGCGAGTAAGACGTTGAGGTCGTCTCGTTTATCACAGTCAAAGCCTGGGACTGCTGGCTGGCCGAGAAAACGAATGATCCGCTGCGCGTTATGAAGAGACTGTCGGAAACAATACTGCTCAGTCCGCTGACCGTGCTAGTGACCTTTTCCTGGCTATAGCTGACCAGGCTCACTGAACCGCCGTTGGCGGAGTTGATCACCGCAAACTGCTCCTCGGGCATGCTCTGAATGCTGAGCGGCAACGCGCCGCCATATCCAGAAATGGAGTAAGAGGAGGGCGTGCTGTTATAGCCGCTGCGCCTGTCGTAGTAGGCATCCATGATCTCCAGCGCGCCCTTGCTCAGTGAGCTCGGGTTCTGGATCGCAACCATGACGCGGTTGGTCAACCCGCTAGGCGGGAGTGTGCGGCCGGCAAAATAGGTCGTGCTGCCACAGCCTGCCAGCGCGGTTGCAACCACGAGGGCAGCGGCGGCGCTCATCCAAAGACTTCTCTTCTTCAAAATCCCTTACCTCAATCGAATGCGCGGAGCACACCGCGGATAATGGCATCTCCAGGGAAACTATGCCCTGTATTGTTTTGAGCAGTGTGGCAAAGTTCCGAAAAACCGCAAAATCCAGCGTTTCGCTCGCCTGTTGCCGCCCAGCTTATGACTCCCGAAGTATAACAAAGCGACCCGCTCTTTATGGCATTTTCACTTCCCGTGCCACCCTTGCCGCAAGCTGCAAGGTGGAGGCTCCCCCGGCGGCAGAAGTGGAAAAGCTTTGTCGCAATGGGCTCAACTGGCTTAGCATGGCAAAAGAATGACACAGTTTGCCGATATCTTCGCCAACCGCCCCGTGCTCGCTGACGGCGCCATGGGCACCGTGCTCTATTCCCGTGGCATCTTCATCAACCGCTGCTACGACGAGTTGAACCTTTCGGACCCCGGCCTGATCATGTCTGTTCATGAGGAATACCTGCAAGCCGGAGCGGAAATCCTTGAGACCAACACCTTTGGCGCCAATCGCATCCGCCTCACGCGGCACGGCCTGGCCGGCAAAGTTGCTGAAATCAACGCCGCCGGCGTGCGCATTGCCCGTGAGGCCGTCGAGCACCTGAAGGACAAGCAGGCCGGCGAGGCCTGGGTCGCCGGTTCGATTGGCCCCCTTGGCGTGCGCCTTGAGCCCCTGGGTAAAACCGGCCTCGATGAAGCCCGCGCCGCTTTTGCCGAGCAGATTAAGGTCCTCGCCGACGGCGGCGTTGACATGCTGATTATTGAAACCATGCCCGCGCTCAACGAGGCCCATGAGGCGCTGGAAGCAGCTCACGCCGTCGCCCCCCAGTTGCCCGTGCTGGTCATGGTCACCGTCGACGACGAGGGCAACTGCCTCGACGGCGCTTCGTCTCAGCAAGCCGCGGCTCTTCTCACCGAGTGGGGCGCAGGAGCCATCGGCGTCAACTGCTCCACCGGACCCACCTCTGTGCTCACCGCCGTTGAAGCCATGCGTCCGGCCACCGCGCTGCCTCTGGCCGCCATGCCCAATGCTGGCATGCCTCGCGCCGTCGAGGGCCGCAACATCTACCTCTGCTCGCCGGAATACATGGCCAGCTTCGCTCGCAAGGCCATCGCCGCGGGTGTGCAGATTGTCGGCGGCTGCTGCGGCACCACCCCCAACCACATCCGCGCCATGCACTCCGCCATGCGCGCCATCGATGCGCAGACGCGCGTCCAGATCTCGGGCGCAGTCCCCGAACTCAGCGCTGAAACGCCGCCCGCGCCTCTGGCCCAGCGCTCCCGCCTTGGCTCGCTCATCGCCAAAGGAAAATTCGTCACCCTGGTTGAAATCGTTCCACCCAAGGGCATCGACTGCTCGAAGGAAATTGAGGGCGCGGGCCTGCTGGCGCAACTCGGCGTCCACGCCATCAACGTGCCTGACTCGCCGCGCGCCTCGGCCCGCATGAGCCCGCAGAGCCTCTGCCTCCAGATTCAGCAGCACACCGGAATTGAAACGGTTCTCCATTACACTTGCCGCGACCGCAATCTCCTTTCCATCCAATCGGATTTACTGGGAGCCTCGTCGCTCGGCCTGCACAATCTCCTCTGCGTCACCGGCGACCCGCCCAAGCTGGGCAACTACCCGGACGCCACTGCAGTGTTTGACGTGGATGCCATCGGTCTGGTCAACATCGTCCAGCGACTCAACCACGGCCTCGACATCGGCGCCAACGCCATCGGCGCCAGCACCAACTTCACCATCGGCGTCGCCGCCAACCCCGGCGTCCCCGACATCGAAAACGAACTCCGCCGCTTCGCCTACAAGGTCGAGGCCGGCGCCGAGTACGCCATCACCCAGCCGGTCTTCGATCTGCGCTTGCTGGAAATCTTCCTCGATCGCATCAAGGACCATCGCATCCCGATCATCGCCGGCATCTGGCCCCTCACCAGCCTGCGCAACGCCGAGTTCATGAAAAACGATCTGCGCGTCTCCATGCCCGAGGAAATCATGCTCCGCATGGCCCAGGCCGATACGCCCGACGCTGCCCGCAAGGAGGGCATCAAAATCGCCCAGGAGATGCTTGAAGCCGTGCGCCCCTATGTCCAGGGCGTCCAGGTCAGCGCCCCCTTCGGCCGTTACACCGCCGCCGCCCAGGTCATCGCCAACGTGCTGCCCCAAGGCACCATCACGGAGTAAATGCCATGCCGTCGTTTGAAGAATCGCTGAAGAATCTGGAAACCATCGTCGATCAACTGGAAAAGGGCGACCTGGCTCTCGAAGAGTCGCTCAAGCTCTTCGAGCAGGGCGTCGGTCTCTCCGCCGCCTGCAAGCAGGAGTTGGACGCCGCCGAAGGCAAGGTCCAGATGCTGGTCAAGCAGCGCGACGGCTCTCTCAAGCCCGAGCCCTTCCTCACAGAGAAGCCGCTCTAAGACGAGAGATCAGGGCTCAGAGATCAGAAGAAGCAGCATCAGCTATCAATTCAACCCGTGTGCCGGATGCGGGTTCCCCACAAATATCCCACAAATATCCCGTGCCCCATCCTTTCGCCTTTTTCCTGGCGAAAGGGTGGGAAACCTCAACCCTCAATATCCCACATGCAAACTCACCACGATCATGGGTGCTTGGATAGCACGCCCCTTACCCCACAGGCTTTTACTGACGACTGATCACTGACTGCTGACAACTGTTTTGCAGATAATTCAGCAATTCTAAGTGGGGGAATAACGAAGCATTCAGCGCAGTTCTTCCCGGAGGGAAGAGACGAAAATAGCCCAGGGTGAAACCCTGGGAAAACGTGCGACCGAGGATTTCCGCCCCGGAGGGGCGGTGTGAAAGCCTCCTGTCGTCACTGGATTCCGCAACCCGCGCGAGAGCGTTCGATCCGCCCCTCCGGGGCGGATGATCCTTTCTTTGCCTCTTACCCAGGGCTGCGCTGTGCTTGCCCTGGGTTATTTTCGATGGCTCCCTACGAGTTTGTGAATTTTTTGTTTTCTTGCAAAATCTGCTTCAGAAAACAAATGACTTACGCGCCAAATAAACGCGATAATTCAAAAAATTCACAAACTCTACGGGAGCGAACCGATGGGCTGCTCATGGAATGGCCGATATGAAAGTCCATTTAGAATTGCTGCAGATAATTACCCACAGTTGGCGCAGACTTGAAATGTAGAGGACGAGCGGCGGGAAACAGTCATCCGCCGTCTCAGCCATGCGAAACGACACAGCAGTCATCTCCGACGATTCTCCCCGCCGTACGCGGGTTTGGGCAGCAGAACGCGTTGGATTTACATCCGAAACTGCGCGGTATTTTTTGCAGTACGGCCCGAAAGCCCGCGTCCTGCACGGGGATTTCTCATT
>Ga0255356_1001900_pt1 | contig 12648 bp, 3 predicted proteins | sample HBST100metaG_FD_189944 | JGI IMG/M metagenome (GOLD analysis project Ga0255356, IMG submission 189944) | Peat soil microbial communities from Stordalen Mire, Sweden - H.B.S.T100 | ecosystem: Environmental > Terrestrial > Soil > Wetlands > Peat | place: Sweden: Norrbotten County, Stordalen Mire... | reverse complement strand
ACCGGCTTTCACGGCGCACAATCAGAGGTTCCCTAACACTCCATCTAATGAAGACGCAGGATTGGTTGAGTATCACATCTCTGATCACCTGCGCATTGGTCGGCATATCACGCTTCTTGGAGGCATGCGTTTTTCCAGCTTCTATTGTGGCAATAATGAATCTGCTGCTTATCCGCGCCTCAGTGCCTCTGTCGAGATTCCGCATTTGCACTGGGTTCTACGCGGTTTTTACGGTCATTTCTTCCAACCTCCGCCGGTCGAGACCGTCTCCAGCGGCCTTCTGAACTATGCAACCAGTCAGCGAGGTGAAAATACCTTTACGCCGCTTCGCCCTGAGCGCGATGAGGAACATCAGTTCGGCATTCAGATTCCGTATAAAGGTTGGCTCGTTGATGTGGCCAACGTCAAGAATCTCGTCAATAATTTTCTCGACCATTCAAACGTGGGCGAATCGAATATCTACTTTCCTATCGCGGTCAATGGTGCACTGGTTCGCGCCTGGGAACTCACTCTGCGTTCACCACAGTTGGCTCACCTCGGGCAATTCCATCTCGCTTACTCAAACCAGATCGCGGAACAGCGTGGTAACGTGATCGGAGGCTTTTCCTGTAGTGACCCTACTGACCCTGCCTGTAACCTCGGACCAGATTACAGGCCAGTAGATCACGACCAGCGTAACACGCTAAACACCGGATTCTCGACGAGTCTCCCGATGCGCACATGGTTTGCAACAAATGTCTATTACGGTTCGGGATTCAGTAACGGCCTTGCCGGATCAGGCCAAGGACCGTACCAGGGAAAATACTTGCCCGTACACACCACCTTCGACATCTCCGCGGGCCACTCACTCGGCGAGCGCTGGAAGTTCTCGGCAGATATTCTGAACGTCACCAACCATCGCATCCTGCTTGACAACTCTATCACCGTTGGTGGCTTCCATTTTAACGACCCGAGATTGATTTCTGCCGAACTTCGCTATCGCTTCCACTTTTGAGCGGTCACCTCTCCAAGGTTGCGATGTATCCATACAACAGAAAAGCACATATAGGTAGAGGACCTATGCCTATGTGGCCATCTCAATCAAAAATGTCTTTGCCACCATATGCTTGCTAGTCTTTGCTGCCCAAACTATGGCTTGGCTGTTGATGAGTTTGGAGAGGGGATGTCCGCTGGTTTCAAAGTTGGCTGGGCTGGCAATGAGCCTACAGATGCTACCTTTGAATCGTCCCTGCGATAGGTAACGGAATTGGCGGATCCAATATCGACCATCTTGAGGTTCTCGTCCGTGACCTCTCCAGAGCGAATGATATGAGGAGTTATCGCGAAGACAATCTCACTTTGTTGACGTTCTTTTGTTTCCTGGCCGAATAGATACTTTAGAATCGGAATCTTTGTTATCCAAGGGTAACCGCTCATGGAATTCGTGTCGGTGTCCTCGAGTATTCCACCAATCAAGTTAACCTCACCATCAGCTAGCCTTGCTTCATGCTCGATTCGGCGTTGGCCGATTGTCGGCTGATTAAAGCCACCAATGTTCTGCACCGAGGCAACGGAAGATATCTCAAGCGACATCTTCAGTGTCACAGTATGGTCAGAATGAACGTACGGGGTAATGTCGATGTTTACACCGACATCCAAGTATTGAAACTGGGTATTCACAGATCCACCAAGACCGCTTTGGAACGATCCCGTCGCAATTGGAACACGATCGCCGATCTTCAGGGAAGATTTTTCACTGTCGATTGCCCGAATCTCCGGTCGCTGGATTACCTTTGTGTTGCTGTCGGTCGCGAGAAGAGAGAAGGAGGCGCCAGGAATCGATACTGAGAAATCGCCGGCATTGAGCGATGTAAAGGAATTCAAGGTAAGAGAAGAACCTGAAGACGTGGACGTTCCACCGGGGGCTAGCGTCACTGTGGCGCTGGTCGGGGGATTGGTACCGACGGTGTGAAGCTTGTCACGGCCGACCTCCATCACGGTTACATCGATCACAACTTCGGCTTTTGGTTTGTCGATATCTCCAAGCAATTTTTGAGCCAGCACCATCTGGTCTGGTGTGCCCCGCAGCGTTAGGGACCGCTGTTCGGGGGTAATCTGGATGCGGCTGATGTCGAGAATGCCTTTCAGTGTGCCGGCCGCCTGTTGCAAATCGCTAGGAGTGGCGGCGTTGCGCAGATAAAACGTCTTCATTACATTCTGTTCAAACTCTTTGCGCTTAGACCCGCTGTCAGAAGAAACCATGATGGTGTTCGCCGATAAGGGACGCCAGAACGTCTTGGATTGCATGGCGAACATATCAAGTGCTTCGCGTAGACTTACATCTTTAAGCTCAAAGGTGATTTTTTGAGGTTTGTAGTCTGGATCGATCAGTACGTTGATTCCCGCAAGCTTAGCTATGGTCTTGTAAACCACATCGGTGGTAGTCGTAAGATGCAGCGTGATTGGCATATCGGACCTGAGATCCAACGATACCGGCCCTCCAGCACCTCGGGCTTCTTTATCTAGAGAAGCTGCCTGCACCTTAGGCTGGTACGCGTTCTCCTTCTCAGCAGCCTGCTTCTGTATTAAGTCTACTGTGCGTCGAACTTCCTGCAATGCCGCGAAGTTGCTGGCATCGATCTCTGCCGCATGGCGAAACTCTGCTAACGCCTCCTGCAATTTGCCGGCATCCCGCAACTGCTCGCCCGCATGAATATGCTGTCCGCCCGCATAGAACCTCAATCGCAGATAAGCTGCCATATACTTCGGGTCATTCGGCTTAGAATTGTGAGCCTGCTTGTAGGCTTCAAAGGCAGCGTCGTAATCGTTCTTCTTCTCAGCGCGATCGCCGCTCTTGTAAGCGTGCGCTGCGCTTTCAGCACGAACAGGGATTACTAGAATCCCAACCATCATCGCGAATAACAAGAGTCTAATTCGGGTCATATCGCCTCGTACTTGGTGGCGCGTAAAAGTCAATGCCCTATGGTGCATCAAACGTGGCCCGTGATCCTTGCGCTAGGTCAATGAGCGGAGCGGCTTTGCCGACGGACCAAAAGAGCAAAAACGGGGAATTTGCAGATGTAATGCATGATTATGATGATTTCGCATCGCCATAAGATCCCCTTGTATCCTCCTGTCCATGGAGAACGAGGCCAGAGTTCCCAACGCGATGTAAAAAAAAGAGACTCTTTGCGTATGAGCAACGTGCAAGGGATTACTTGCTGTCGACAATGGCCACACGATTGGGACGGCGATACAAGGCACCCCGCTATCAGAAGGAAAGGCGCCGTCGGCGGGGAGGAGGAGAACGCATGTCGAGCAGAAACGCGGGTACGATTCTGTTTGTGCTGCTTGCGCTGATCTCTGTGGCCGCACAGCCTGCAAGTGCGCAATCATTCAGAGTTCAGTGTCCTACCAGCACAATCACTCACCCTGACCCGACCAATACGGGCGTGAATAACGTGGAGCCACCGTACACCGGTCCAACGGCATTCGCAACTGGCGCGGGTGGATATTTACTACCGGTCTCTGGCAGCGTGAACGGAGCTATCAAGTGCCAACAGATCTCTGGTGGTGACGGGTACGCAACGATGGCCGACGGGACGCAGACGTTCATGTTCTCATTCGGACCTTTGTCCGGGCTCTCTGATATCGCCAAAGGGCAGCCTGGTACGGAAGTCCCGGCGGTCTTCAATACCGTTGCCCCTATGACACTGGTTCCCGGCGATCCTGCCACGAGCGATGGCCCCGCCCCTACGAATCTCGGATCGTTCACTTACAACGGTGCCGTGGGTCTGGCTCCCGACCTGGATTATGGTGGAGCAATTGATGGGCATGTTGACCCTCGTCCGATCATGGATGTTGGAGTAATGAACGGAAATATTCCGGCCCCGCTAATGGCGTTTGATGAAGATGATGAGTTTTTCCTAACCCTCAGCAACGTTGGAATGATCATGCGGCCGGACCTGTTTGAACAACATACGGTTCACTTCCATGGTTATCCGAACGCTTCATCGTTCTACGACGGCGTGCCAGATGCGTCGATCGCCATCAATATTGGCGGCAGCTTTACATATTATTATCTGGCGCCGGATGCTGGAACATACTTCTGGCACTGCCATATTACGCCTCCCGAACACTTGCAGATGGGAATGGTCGGACAAATCTATGTTCGTCCACGGCAGAATCGCGTCCCATCTACCTTGAGTCTTTATCATGCGCTCCAGTTGCAGCAGACGGATCTCCGTACGGCGTGCAATTCAGCCACCGACATTCTTTGCACCAATCCGCTACCTGCGGGGGGGGATAACGGCACACCTGGAGGATTCGTGAGTGGCTCGGCAACAAAGAAGTATGCCTATAACGATGGTGATGGATCAACCTACTACGATGTCGAATATCCTCTCCAGATCCACGGCTTCGATCCGAATTTTCATTTCGTTGGCATGACCTTCAACCCCGAAGGTTTCGTGGACATGAAGGACAAGTACTTCCTGCTGAATGGACGAAGCTATCCCGATACGGTTACACCCGGTCCTCTGCAGACCGAGACCGCAGATGGGAGGAGCCATTTCTCGCAACCTTTGCCCTCGATCATCAATATTCCAGCCGGTGGAAAAGCACTTCTCCGCATCTCTGATCTCGACGTTACGGAGTATCAGACGCTGGCCTCACTTGGAGTTCCCATGCATGTCATCGGGTACAACGCCAAGCTGCTGCGAGATCAAGCAGGCAATAACATGGATTACTACACTAACTCGATCACTCTGGCTGGTGGCGAGTCGCTGGACGTAATTCTTGATGCAAGTAACAAGACCTTATACCCGTCGGGCAGCGTGTTTTATCTTTACACGCCGCAACTTGACCACTTATCGAACGACGCCGAGAACTTTGGCGGGCTGATGACAGAAGTTCACATCAATTAGGAGAACAGCAATGATGCCGATGAAAACAAAAGACGTGTTCATGAAGACACGACTGCTCATGGCGGCGATGGTGGCAGTGGTTTCGCCCACAGTGACGGCTCACGCTGCTGCTCCAGGAATTACAGGCCCTACCTTTAACCTGACGGCGCAGACCGCATTTCTCAATCAACCTGACGGATCCGCTGTCTATTCGTGGGGGTACGGCTGCAATGGCGCGCCGAGTGGCTATGCGCCAGCGGCAATTACAGGCGCAAGTTGTCCCACGATGCAAGTTCCTGGTCCGACACTGATTGTTACGGAAGGCCAGACGGTTACGGTAAATTTGACCAACAATCTTCCAACGGCAGCCGGCAATACATCAATTCTGTTTCCGGGATTTAGCGTGACTGCAACGGGCGGGGCAGCTGGCTTGCTTACGCAAGAGGCTGCGCCTGGCGGCACAGTGACCTACACGTTCATTGCTTCTTCACCGGGAACCCGGTCATATTACAGCGGGACGCAGGGCGACTTACAGGTAGAGATGGGCCTCTACGGCGCTGTTATCGTGCTGCCGGCTAACGTCCCTAGCGTCTGTACAAGCGGTCTTCCCGCCGCCAACGTGCAGGTGGAATTGGCACATGGCGAATCCGATTTCCGACTTGCGGCATCAGCCTATGACCACCCCAAGACTTGCTATGACAGGGAATACCTCTTCCAGTTCTCCGAGATGGATCCCAACATACACAACCAGACATTGGCTCAGGTGAAAGCTCTTCAAGGCTGCACTGCAGGGGCAGCAGGTTGCAGTCTTCATGTTCCGACCGAACCATATCATCCGGCGTACTTCATGATTAATGGGCGCTCGATGCCTGATGACATGGACGCTAACTATGGGGTCGAATACCCACATCAGCCGTACAACGGGAATCCTCACCTGCATCCCGGTGAGCAGGTACTGTTGCGCATCATAGGCCAGGGACGGTGGCAACATCCGTTCCATGAGCACGCCAACCATGTGCGCATTTTGGCTCGAGACGGAAATCTGATTCTTAGTGCGACCGATCCGAAGAGTCTTGCCGGGCCCGCGTTGTTTACCACAACGACGACTCCTGGCATGGCTATGGATGGAATCTTCTATTACACGGGAAGAGGCTTGAACTGGGATATGTATGCTCATAATCCCAAATCAAGCGATCCGCTTGCGACACTCTCCTGTGTTCCAGATTTCAACGGCTACTATACCGTGAATAGCATCCCACCGGCACCGGTCTCCGCGATCAACTATTACGAGTGGTGCCAGGACCACAACAAGCCGCTTCAAGTTTCGCCATTTGGGGATGTCGAGAGTGGTGGTCCCGCTACTCTGCCCGATCCGAACATTTTTACAAACGGTGCGTGGTATAGCGGCAGTCCGTATCTAGGTCCGGATGCAACCGGCCGCGCAACTGGAACCACAAGTGATTTCCAACCCGCAAACGTGCAAGCCAATCCGGCTAACGAACGTGGCTTCGCGTTTATGTGGCACTCGCATAATGAGCGCGAAATCACCACCAACAACGTTTTTCCCGGCGGAATGATGATGATGATGTTGGTTGATTCCAGGGAATTCGTAATCGATGAACAGAATTGAGAGCGAGGAGAAGAGACATGCGATTCAACTATCTCAAAGCAACTCTGAAGACAGCGGTTTCCGCAGGAACTGTTCTCCTTTTCGGAGTGGGCATAGCCCTTGCCCAACAGCAGATCAATCTGACTGCTGGACCGACCAGCACGACTTTGCTCGATGGCACAATAGTGCCAATGTGGGGCTATACGTGCGCAGGCCCCAATAGCATACCGGGAGTGACTGGAACAGCGCTTCCCTCTGGCTCCCAGAGCTGCGTAGCCACCAACAGTGCTGCGACCGGTTGGTCTCCCGTTTTGATTACAGTACCCACGGGACAGGATCTCACGATCAACCTCACCAACAATCTCTCTTTCACGCCCGCAGGCAGCTCGACTGCAAATAACGTGCCCACGTCACTAACTATTGTGGGCCAGTTGGGCGGCGGCCTTGGTTCTGGTGGAACAACCACAACAAGTCCTGACCATCCTGCACTGCAGACCTCATGGTCTACGGTAAACACCGGTCCGACGTTTACGCCGCCGGCGCAGGGTCCACGTGTGCAGTCGTTCGGAACTGAAGTAGCGTCTGGGACAACCACGACGCTGACCTGGAAAGCTCCGCGAGCTGGCACGTACCTGATTGAGTCTGGCACGCACCCTTCCATCCAAGGGACTATGGGCCTGTATGGCATTCTCGTAGTGACAAGCGCACCAACAGCGACGGCGGGCACCGAGACTGCAGCAGGTACTGCTTATCCCGGCGTGAGCTACGATGCTGAAGTTCCGCTCATCATGAGTGAGATCGATCCTGTACAGAACAACGCTGTCAGTGCAGCGGTCAATACAGCAGGGTTCAGCGAAACCGCGGTGTGGTCTGGTCAGCCAGGAGCGTGCGGCAATCCAACTTCATCGACCTACAATACCTGTTACCCGCCTGTTGTGAATTACAAACCTCTGTATTATCTGATCAATGGAATTGCATTCAACAAGACCAGCGCGGGGGCCTCACTATTTCCCGCGGCGCCGGCAAGGCTCGCTCCCGCATCCGGAACCGGAACGGTCTTGGTACGTCTCGTGAATGCTGGTGTTCATATGCACGTGCCCGCGATTGTCGGATCTCAAACAGGAACAGCGGTTGCTCCGGCTACACCGCCTACCGGTTTCTCTCTAATTGCCGAGGACGGTAATCCGCTCCCAGGCATTCCTCGCGTCCAGAGCGAAGTGTTTATGGCCGCAGGCAAAACGTATGACGTCACAATAAATGGACCCGCTTCAGGCGCATCGGCTTTGGCTGTCTTTGACCGCGAGCTAAGCCTGTCGGGCAACGCCATCAACCGCGACGCCGGAATGCTCGCTTACCTAAGTATCAATGGATCTGGACTCCCGGCAGCTGCAGCCATTGCGCCAGCAGTAGCCAATCCAGATACATATAACTCTGTAGTTCCAGGTGTAACGCTCACGGTCTCGGACGCCTCCAAAGGAGTGATCGCCAACGACGTAAACGTTCTTGGTGTTCAAGTCTCTACGCCGCCGACCAAGGGTACGCTTGTTCTTGCCGCAAACGGCACCTTCACTTACACTCCGAATGCTGGTTGGACCGCTCCAGACTCCTTTGGGTACTGCGGCAACGGTGCGACATCAGGGCCGGCGTGTACGGTCGTCACACTCAATGCAGCGTCAATCGAAGCTGCCACTGGCATTACGGTGAACAACATCACCTACACGTCGAATGTTGCGACGTCCTTGAAGGTATTGTCTCCAGGTGTCTTGTCGGTCGACAAGGATGCCGCAGGTTATCCGCTTACGGTTGTGGCTTCCAGCGTTACACCTTCAGCAGGTCTGACGCTGAACGTCGATCAGAACGGCGGTTTCAATGCGTCTGTCCCTCAGGCTGGTGTCTACACCTTTACTTACAAGGCTCAGAACTCACAGCTCACACAGAGTGCTGCTACGGCAACCGTGACCTTGGTGTTCCCGCAACCCAGCAACCTCGCGGTGTCGGTTGTTGACGGACAGAACAACAACATTACCATCAGTGATTACCGGTGGATCATTGAAGAAGACAGAACCTTCTATGTCGACCCTAATAACACTACAAACACAGGTACTGCGATCGTTCCAACCTTCGGCGTGAACTTTCATACCAGCGATATGCCATTCGTCGCGCAGGGCTGCACAGGACAAAAATCCTGCGAAGCGGGCCAGACAGTCCTAGGCACGCCTGCGGTGTGCGACATCGCTGGTGGAGTTTGCCGAACTGACGCAACGGCCGCAAATGGACAGATTCCCGTGCTTCCCAGCCAGGTCGCGTTGGATCCGACCAAGCGCTACTATATCTCGGTTTTGCCAGGCGACGCTGCTGACCCGTTCTATCTTCCCGCGGGCACAGTCGGCCACGGTATGGGTGGTGCTCCGATTGCAGCAGGGCAGACTTCCGTTACTGTATTGTCGGAAGCTGCTCCATACCAGCCGGCAAAACTTTCAATCTTTGTGTTTGAGGATGACTTCCCGCTCAATGGTGAGCAAGATGCCGGAGGCGGCGTTGACGTGTTGGCGCCCAACGAACCAGGCCTGGGAGGCTTCAACATTCAGCTGTGGGATTCGATGGGTGGCAATGGTGATTTCACCGGTCAAATGACTTATGACATGTTTAATCAGCCGTTGTCCAACAGTCTGGATGGAACGATTGATCCGGTTACCGGCTTGAATGCTTGTCCGCTTTCAAAGCAGACGACGACCGATCCGACGCAAGCAGGTATCACTGGCATGATAGTTACCTGCCCGAAGTACGAGTCAGACGGCAAGTCCCTATCTCCTCTTGCAGGTCAGGCCGTGATTGCCAATCTTATGCAAGGCAGATGGGAAGTAATTGCAACCCCAGGAGCCGACCGGATTGGGAGAGGCGAGGAGTGGCACCAGACCAACACCTTGGACGGCCAAAAGGCACACGATGCCTTCGTAAGGATCGGCGAGCCGGAGTATTTCCAGGAGTTTGGACCAGCGTCGTATCACGTGGTGATTGGTTTCGCCAATCCCGCAATTATTAATGCACGCCTGCCTGGAGTATGTAACGGTTCTGACATCAACCTTGCTGCTACAGGACCTTGCAATAACTCTGTGAAGGGCCACGTCACCGAAGAGCGCATGAGCCGGACGCCGGATGAAAGGCTCTATGGTAGCGGCACATGGGATGGCTTCTATTTCACCCAATGCTATGTGAGCATCGGAGATCCGGATGGCGAGGACTTCGCATTCACCAAGTGCGATAACCAAGGGAACTTCAGCTTCTCGAACCTTCCTCCTGGAGACTGGAGAGTCACCGTATTTGACAAGTGGAATGACTTGCTCGTTGACGGTCTATCTACACCGGTTGCCCTCACCGGCGGAACGGCCGTTGACATGGGTGAGATTGCCATAAACCAATGGCAGTCCAACGTCTTCACCCGGACGTTCATCGACGACAACCAAGATGGTGTCTCGCAAGCCAACGAGGCGGGAATTCCCTTAATCAACACAACCGTCCGGTACCGTGACGGCAGCATGGCCAACAACCTGGTCACAGACTTCAATGGTACTGCCAACTTCAATGAGACCTTCCCATTGTTCAACTGGTATGTGGTCGAAGCAGATACCACACGCTACAAGAACACCGGTATACACACTGTGTACGATGCTGGCGGGCCTGCCGACGGAACTGCAGCCTGCGGACAAACCGGTTACCCGGCTTGCGGCAGTTCAATCATTGGTCAGAATCTGGCAAACACAGCAGAGAAGAATCCCCTGCCTGCCAACCTGTCCGTTCCAGGAGCCGTCTATTGCCCGGATGCGGATTGCGCCAGTTCTTCGATTCTGAATGGACCCAGCCCGAGCGGTCCCGGTGTTTCAACAGGTAGAATCGATCCGCCGTGGGTTGGAGTGGAGGGCTGGCAAGGGTATTCCGGCCAGAACAATTTCATTGAATTTGGCAAGGAACCCTACGCAGCAGGTGAAAACGGCGGTATCAAGGGGCATGTGGTTTATGCTTCAACTCGCCCGTTTGACGATCCGCAAATGCTTGTTCAGACGCAGTGGGAACCTCTGGTTCCGCACGTCACCATTAATCTCTACCAAGAGGGGACGGCTGCTGACGGCATTACTCCAACCCTTAAGTTGGTTGATACGACCCAGACCAGCAGTTGGGATGACTTTGCACAGGGCTTCAGGGCCGATGGCGTAACTCCAAATATGAACTGCCCTGGTCAATCAACAGCTGACCTGTTCTACTTCTCGCTCTACAACCAGCCAAACTACCTCGACGTGTACAGTTCCGAGCACGGCGGCCCACCCGCTGCCTCTCTGCCGTATAACTCGCAGTTCAAGTGCTATGACGGTATGCACAACTGGAACCAGCTGCAGCCAGCACCTTACGATGGCATGTACAAGTTCCCGAGCGTAACTGCTACCGATCCAACGACTGGCAAACCGACAGCAACCAACTGCGCTATTTGCTCACCGAATACTGCGGTAAAGCCGACCGATTTGTATTATGGCCTGCCGATGCTCCCCAGTGGCAAGTATGTGGTGGAAGTAGTTCCCCCACCGGGCTATGAATTGGTGAAGGAAGAGGACAAGAACATCCTGATTGGCGATAACTATATTGCCCCAGTAACACAGGAGTTCGGAGCTCTTGGCGACATCTTCATTCTTCCGGACCAGGCTCAGGTTGCCAGCGCTTACAACGCAAACAACGCCCAGAACCCGACGGATAGCTTGGGAGCCAGCCCGAATAACGGAATCGTGCCCGGCTTTACCCCTGAGCCCACTTGGCCGTGCGTAGGAGCGTCGCGCACTGTGCCTGATTACATCAGCCTCTACCCGCTTACCCATCAAGTTGCTCCATTTGCCGGAGCTGTCCGTAATTTGTGCGACCGCAAAGAAGTCACACTCGGCGACCAGATGGGAGCAATCGCCAAATTCTACATCTACACCTCAACCCATAAGGCATCGAAGTTCACCGGTATTATCACCGACGACTTCACCTCTGAATTCGACCCCTTCTCTCCGCAGTTCGGCGAGAAGTTCTCGCCCCCAGACCTGCCTGTCTCAATCAGGGATTGGACCGGTGCGGAAACCAATCGTGTGTATGCCGACCATTGGGGCGCGTACGATGGTTTGAGTTATTCGACATGGGAAGTGAATCCACCTAACCCAACCGGGTATTCGCCCACTATGATGGTCACTTGCATGAACGATAGAGGGCCGATAGCTGGACCTGGTGGCACAACCGTCGCAGATCCGTTGTATAACTCGTCCTATAGTCAGTTCTGCTATGAGCTGCCTTATATGCCGGGACAGACCGGGTACTTCGATACGCCGGTTGTACCAACCTCCGCATTCTCGGCTGGATACAACCATCCTGATTGCGCATATCCGGATGCTACTCCAGGTGTAAGCGAAGTCGATGGCGACGGAAAAGGACCTTGGGTGAGCTTGCCCGGTCATAGCCTAACGATCACGGGACTAGGTAGCCAATCTGTTAACAACTACGCGTACTCTGGCCCCTCGGCCACGACAGCGCCATTCAATAACAAGACCATTACGCGGCACTATGGTTTTGGCGCTCAGTGCACAACTCCAGTTGCAGGTAACGCTACTTGCAATACGCTGTCCAAGGTAACAATCGGTGGAGTTGCGGCCACTATTACAAGTTGGAATGACGCGCAAATCACGGTCACTGTTCCTACTGGAGTGCCGGAGTGCGCTAAGCAGCAACAGCCGCAATACGGAGGTGGCACCATTACAGACTGTGGTGAACTGGTCATCACTGCAGGCAATGGCCAACAATCCATCGACTCCGTGACCGTTACCATCGGCGGAAAGGCCCCGACCTACGTTTCGAGCAATGCACCGCTCACGCCCACCGGATCGGGTGCCATTCAGCAGGCAATCGACGCGGCAGAACCTGGCGATCTCATCATGATTCCGCCAGGCACCTACTACGAAATGCTGCTTATGTGGAAACCGGTCCGGCTGCAAGGCGTCGGAGCTGCTTCCACGATCATCGATGCGAATACTCAGCCAGCCGGGAAGCTGGATCCTTGGCGCCACCAGGCCGTCTGTCTCTTCGGCTTGGCTCTCAACGGATCACCCATTGTTCCGGCCTCGGGCAGCAATGCCGGTA
>Ga0255356_1001897_pt1 | contig 12657 bp, 9 predicted proteins | sample HBST100metaG_FD_189944 | JGI IMG/M metagenome (GOLD analysis project Ga0255356, IMG submission 189944) | Peat soil microbial communities from Stordalen Mire, Sweden - H.B.S.T100 | ecosystem: Environmental > Terrestrial > Soil > Wetlands > Peat | place: Sweden: Norrbotten County, Stordalen Mire... | reverse complement strand
TCGCAGTGGAGTGCGAAGGAAACGGTAGCCGATTCGGAATCTGAGCCGTATCTGTCGTCTCATCGCAGGTCGAGTCGGCGTTCGGGAGGAATGGCTCCCGCATGAACGTGGTGGGCCTGATTACACACAGGCCCTGTGCGCCGCAAGTTTCACTGCGGGTCGCTATTTCGCTTAGGCTTGGCGCCATTGGAAAGTGCGACATGGGAGGCGTTTGAGTCGTCAGTGCTATCTCCGCCCGACTGATCCCGTCGAGTAGACGAGCATGTCGTCCGTACCTCTGGTGCCTTGCGGTGTGCGGGGCATGCAGCTGCGAATCATGAAGTTCTGGGCAGCGACAAACCGGAGATGAACACTCCGCGGATACTTTTCATGAGCATGTGCGAACATAGACGAGGCTCTCCTCAAGCCTGTTTTCAGCGGTTGAGTTGTTTTGGGTTAGGACAGGGTTGGCAGGACTTGCTCTGTCAGCGACAATCGCAACAGCATGGAGTTCCCGGGGTTCTGCTCAATCAGGCACCGAAGAGTGAAGTGAAGCCTCTCCCCCGAGGCGCGTCATGAATAGGGAGACAAAACCGAGTTAGCATGTAGCAGCAAGGACGCAACCTGCGCGCTGCTTGTTCAAAATGATCGATAGAATGAGTGCGGTGATGACGCCTGCGAGAACTCTGGCGAGAACGTAAGTGGCAAACTCCAGCATGGTTGGAAACTCCAATCGGCCCAAATGAGGCCGTTTTGTTTGGGATGTTGGAACGGGATTGGCAGAAGTCAACTGGTTGAGCAACAGCAGACTTTGCGTGGCCTCAGGCATCGAACTCAGGCAAGGCGATAAATGGTAAATGGAGGTGTCGTGCTGGCATCGTGGTAGGGCGAGATGCTGTGCTGCATGAAATCAGACACCCAGTGGTTGCCATCGTACATCTCGATGTGACCGTATGGATGTTGATCCGTCTTGTCGAATACGACGACATCGCCGACTTGCGGAATATAGGAGTCCGGAGGCACGATTTGCGCGCTGTGCCTCAATAAGAATGGCCCGTAGTCTCCAGCATCGCCTGATTGAGGACGGTCTGCTGTGTTCAATCCGGCGGCCTCCAGTCCCATCCGGCAATACATGGCGCAATGATGACTGGAGCGGGTAAGCGCGTGAGCGTCCATCCATTCGGAGAGCTTGCTCTTGTTCAGGGCGCCGACGGAGTCCGACGTGGAGGCAAGGTTGCCCTCGGGCGCGGGTGCCTGCGCGGGACTTCCACTCAGCCAGGCTCCTGCATTGGCAGAAGCGGGCAGGGCGCGACCAACGCTGCCCAGGGAGATGAGACGGGCCATGCTGCTGCCGTAGTACTGCGCGCCGGTATCGCCCATGAGGGATTGGGAGAAACTGGCGCTGCCATCGAAGACGTGCAGACCGCTGGAATCGTAGACGACCTGCAGACCGCTGTCGAAGTTCGCATCGAGCCCATCGCCGGAGGCGCCGGGGTCAGAACACTGCGGGTCCTCGATGGACAATGCCTCTTCTAACATCTGCCCGAAGTTGGCCTCGCTGGCCTCGGCATTGGCGAAGCCGCTCGGCAGCGCACGCTGGCCGGCAGCGTTGGATAGACCGGTCAAATCCAGTGGTCCGGTTATCATCGCTCCCTCTGGTCACACACAGGGCGGTTTGGCGGCCTGCTGCTCTTTGTATACCACTGATTTGACCGGGATGTAATCAACGGTTATTTGAGCGGCCTGTTCCGACCGGAGCAAGTCGTCCATTTCACGCCTATCCGGTTGACAAACACCCTACATATAATGGGTGTGCGTCTAAACCGGTTAGGCATGCAAACAACAATCAAACGCGCGCACGAAGGCCACTCTGAGGATGGACGTAGCTTCCGTAGGGACAACTCCGGTTCATCCGAGCCCGGCCCTACATAGGTTTGATATGTCTTGTGATGCCGTGGCAAAACCTGCTGAGATGCGCACCTCGAGTGATGCGATCACGTAACTGCTGGCACTGCCCTCCCGGCCTTGGTGCCTCACCAACTCGCCTTTCGCCGAAGGCAAAGCCTTCGGAACAGGGTGGGTATGCGCGGCCAAATTCGGCAGCTGGTAGTAAACATCGGTTCTGCAGCTTTCCGGCCTGGATGGACCTCGGGGTTATTAACCTCGATCAGTCATCATCGGTCCTGATAGCGCCCCGACTAGCCGATTCCCAAGACAAGCCTGGTCATCAGGGTAGGGATTACCTACCAAGGCAAATCACTCCTCAAGTGGACGAAGTGAATTTGCCTTTCGGCGTTACGGCGCCGAACCGGCTAGTTGCTAGTTGACGTTACTGAACTCACACTCATGGCCTGGGCTATCAGACCGGGTTGGATCGTTTTCGAAGATGAACGCTTTGGCGCGCTCAGCCACAGTCATCGTGATGTAATTCGACTTAAGTTCGGGGACCGAGTCCTTTACCCTGATGATTCCCAAATAGTTCATCATGTACGAGCCATTGGGAAGCGACGGACAGACTTGCCTTGACAACGGTCGGTCGTTACCCATGTGCAACACGTGACCGTTGTTCGCCTTGACAACCAGGAGATCGCCCTCGACCAGCTTCTTCTTGGCATAGCCGGTCAGATCGATGAACTCGACCTGGCCTGTGAGTCCCAGGCTCTCTTCTGCATCGAGAATGTCATGCAGGATCTCATCGATGAGGATGCCGTCGTTAACCGACACGGTTATGCCGTTATCGCCGATGCGAGGTTCACGATCGTCGGTATACCGGGAATTGGCCAGCCGAATTCCGATCTTGCGCCGGGTTTCAACCGACCACGACCGATCACCGCTTATCTCCAGAACACCTGGAGCCAGTTCGACGAACGGGCTGAAGTAGAAATCCACTAGGCCGGGCCGCCAGAGTTCCTTCATGGTGATCTGTCCATTGGGCAGTGTCACTTCGACTGCGTCCCAGTGGCCATAGGCCGCATCCTTGAAGGTCTCGGGTGGTACCACACCCTTGAATTCCTTCCGAGCATTGTCGAATTGCATGCGCCACCACCTGCTCAATTGAGATGCCATGCCTACGATCTGCTCATCAGCGGGATACGCTTCGAGCAACGCCTTGGCCATCGGACGCTTGATCATATGCTCAAGCTGGCGGTTGTCTTCGATGAGCTGTGCGCGCCGGGCATCCAAGATCGCCAGTGCGCGGCACAGTTTGGTTTCCACCAGAAGGTAATTTCCGGCTTCACGACGTTCTTTCGGTATCCTGTTGGCGAAGCACACCGGGAAGATGGGAGTCTTCAATGCCTCCATACTGTTGGTAATCAGCTGCAGAACGGCGCTCTTACTGCCTTTCCGCATCTGTATCCAATCAATAACAGCATCAGAGTTCGACATCGCCATGGCGGTCACAAAGTCTGCCTTCATGGCATTGAATGCCTTGCAGACCGTGACGAACCCTTCTTCCGTTGGCTCATAGATACCAACAGACGTGAGGATGTCGAGTCCTATGAACCCGCATAGCTGTTCATAGGTCGGCGCCTTGAAGTTCGACGGCACGATGTACCGCTTTTCTTCGAGACAGGTTTTGATTGCCGCCCGGTGTTCACCGGACAATAAAGTATCGATCCAGCCACGGTTGATGAACGAGCCAAGGCTCTCCGAGCCTTGTTCGAACTCTTTGAGCTGTTCGAAGAACACGTTGGGGGTCCAGCGCGGACCGATTCCCAGCCAGCGTTTCCTGTTCAGTTGTCCACGCTTCGATGGCGTTATGGCTTTCTGAACCTTGATGCGCGGCTGCACTGGATAAACCATGGCGCGAAACTTGGCCAGGTAGTCTTCGCCCCAGAAGACAAAGACCGAGTCGTCCATATCGCCGCCATTGAAGTGGACAAGAATCTCTCCGGCATCACTGCCGAAGAAGACACGACCCTGACCAGCGTAGCTCATCAATCCAGGAAGATGAACATTCCAGAGCTCCTTGATTTCACCGGAGTGAGTGTTTGGTGATCGTCCTGCAACGATGCGACCTTCCGGAGCATCGGGTACGCAGACCTGACGCAACCCATCATGAATGCCGGCCAACGTGTCGTTGGCCAGGATGGGAATACCATCGGGAGAGTCAATCAACGGGTTCGGAAATGCATAACCGCGAAAGCCGTTCTTGATGAGCACGCGCCCACGCACGATATCCACGGCCTCCTGAACGCCGTGATTGAACATGCGGCGCATGAATACAGGCATTGTCTTGGATTGATGATCCAGGTGCACAGCCCTGATTAACGGCCACGTTGGTGTCTTGTCATCGGCAATGGCGTTAACAGCCTTTACCGTGGCGGAAAAGTCAGCGATGATCTGATCCTCATCGTCGCCGGAATATAGATCGGCGAGTTCCTCCATCCGATCTAGTCCAGCCTTGGTAACGAGGTGGTCCTCGTAAAGGCCGGAATTTGTGAGGGTCTGCAAATCCATTTTGAATGGATGCAGACCGGTGTGAGATAAGACTCCGAAATAGAAGGTGCCATTATGGATTATGGCCTCCTTCTTGGAGTCGTAAAGCACGATGTTCCACAGGAATACCAGTGGGTTGTCCGCCGTGATTCCCTTGCCTTGCCCCATGGGACCACCAAACGTGCTCATGGCACCGTCGAATCCAGGCAATGACGAAATACCCGAGCCGTCTTTGAGTGAAGTCTGTGCTTCATCGAGCAGATCCATGTTGAAGTCAAGGACGGTGATGAGCTGACCGTCGGCAAGCTCAGCCACATAACCTGTGCCGAGATTATCGTCCACGGGCGCGCTGTCGATAATGCGGCCCTTGTACATCAAGGAGTGGGCGGCGAAGAATCGCCGTACCCGCTTGGCGGCCTTTGGGTCACTGGAAACTGAGATTCCCAGATCCTCGATGGTATGGACCTTTGAGTTAGCCGAAACGAACAGCATAAAGCCATCATCCGGCACATGTGCATAGATACAGCGATATCGAGTACCGCCGCAGGTCCAGCCGCGGGTAAGCCACTCCGCAGTCTTGCGCATTTCCTTGCGCTGCGCCTTGGAACCACCAGCTTCGAAGGTGACGATCCCATAATCGCATCCTTCGGGCATGAGATCGTCGAGTATCTGGCGCGTCTCATGCAACTGAAAGTCTCGTCGCGGGTTTGCCGGCCTGCTCGTGTCCGAATAGGGCCGGCGAATCGCCGGACGCTTCGGTCCGTTCTTCACATCGTAGACGATGTGGAATGCCATTCGGCTGGGAACGTCCCATGCCGGTAGCTTTGGCGCTTGGACGGTGCTCTGAGCGTTAACATTGACGCCCAATAAAGTGCTGTCGATAGACATAACTTCTCCTTCCCCCCTCCACGGGGGTTGGCTTGCACGAGTGAGTTGTGCTTGATCTTTGTTGCAGGGCCATAAGGCATGGGCTTCCTGTTGCCAGTCAGTTCCCGCGCCACAGGCGTTTCACGCTAAGCGCAAGAGTCGATGGCTGATGCCTTGGCAGCTGTTGCCGCCTTGTAGCCGGTAGTGACTCCAGTCGCAACACGTCCACTGAATTCAACGACAACAGCCTTGGCAATTGAGACAACGTGCATGGCTGTCGGAACAGCCATCAACTCAGCTGTTCCGCCCCACTTGGCCGCGACATCAGTTGTTGTCTGCGTTGCAGATGCCAGCTTGACGAGCCCTCGGGCGAGGTTATCGCCAATGGCGTGAATGGCCTTGCTGCTGAACGTGTCGGCAATGAGTTGCTGCGTAAGCGCAGCCTTCAATTCAGGCGTCATATTGTTCAGATCGATGGTCATGTGATTCTCCTTGTGATAGCCAGTTGTAATTAGCACCGGGTGGGCTCGAAACGACTGAGCATGGTCCCGGTGCTACTGATTACCTGGCCTCTCCATCGCCGAACCATTTCCGCCTCGCGTGCGGAACACAGTTCTCCCCTCCAGTGGCGGTGAAGCCACTGCGGTGTCTGCCTATGGTTGATCTAGGTTGATCACTTGGAGAGGGAACTCATTTCCCGGTTCTTCAATCGTGAATCGGATCCCAAATCTCTGCGGGAATCGGGAAATCGATTCAGAATACAAAGAAAAAGGCCCCGCGTGAGGGGCCTTCGCTTATTGCCAGGGAGAGGCATTTCGTGCCGGCGATAAGAAAGTGCCGGCAAACGGCGCAGGGGTTTGAGGGAAGAAGATGGACAGAATGATTCAGGATGAACAGCAACTGGTAGCCATGCTGGGAGGATCCACTCCGCAGGTCCTGAAGTCGCAGATGATCCTGATCGAGTGTGAGTTTTCAGCAGTGCTGCGTAATTGAAAGAATGGGTTTATTTCTTCGTGGGTGGGGCCGCAAGGATCCGGCGCACGGAGAGGACGACCGATGTTGAGGTGTCGGGCGATCTGAAATTGCTGAGGCCGGAGCCGCGCAGTCTGCGATCATCGTCATCATGCGACGCCGCTGCTCAGTGTTTTCTCCATTTGCCCACAGTGAGCTACCTAGTGCGTGATCGTGAGGGGCACGCTTTTTGAACCCGGAGCATAGTTGGCGCCTCCGGAATAGGCCGCTGAGATGGTGTGGTAACCGATAGTAAGGCTCGCTGTCGCGTAATCCGCCTGCCCGCTGGGGTTGACAGGTACGGTTGCGAGCAGGTTGTTGCCATCAGAGAACGACACCGCTCCGGTGGCGTTCGGTGGCCCCGCACTCCAAGAGGTAACGTCCGCCTGGAAGGTGATGCTGGTTCCAGCCTCCACGGTCCTCTTGGATGGGTTCAGTGTCAGGTTCACATTCACCGGAGCCAAAGTCACCGTGAAGTCGCGGATTTGTGGGCCGGCGGCGGCATAGTTGTTCTGCTGCGCATAGTCCACGACAACCGTGTGGGGACCAACGGCTGGCCTTGTGATTGTGAACTCAGCATTGCCATTGCTGAGCGGCAATGTCACCGCGCCCCCACCATCGAGACTGTAGGAGATAGAACCCTCTGCCGGGCCGGCGTGCGAATGCACGCTCACCTTGCAATCATAATTTCTTCCATATGGGAGGCGGTCGTCCCCGCAGAAGACATCTTGGTCCACCCGGACTGGGCTGACCGTCACGGTGACCGGGGCCGATATGCCCGGCGGATTGTTCTTGTCGCCAGAGTAAACAGCCCTCAACATATGAGTTCCAACGCTCAGTTCGGAACGATCCTCCCAGTGGGTGCAGTCATCACGACGCAGTTCCCGAGTGGCAAGAAGTGTTGTCCCATCGAAGATCTCTACGTTGCCAGTGGCCCTTGCCTTGATAGCGGAAGCAACGCAAACTTCGCCTTCGAGTCTTTCGGAGTAGAACAGCCCCGCTCTTCGGACCTTTAGGGTGATCGCCGTATCGTACACAGTCAGGGTCAAGCTCGCCGAGCTGCCCAGATGATTCGTGTCACCCTGGTACTGCGCTAGGACCAATACGCTGCCCGAGGCTGAAGGCACGTAGCTGCAGGTCGCTACGCCCGCGCTTAGGGTGCTCGTGCACAGCGCCGTTGTTCCGGCTATGAACTGAACTGTCCCGCTCGGCTGCTGACCAGCGCCCGTCACCGTCACTTTGAGCAGGTCAGCCGTGCCTTGGGCGGGTGTGGTGGAGGCAGCGCCCAATACGGTCGTGCTGGCGGCCTTACCCACAAGGATGGTCTGTGAGACCGGAGTGGCGGCCATGTAATTTGTATTGCCCGCCTGCGAAGCGGTCACTGTCACGGTGCCCGCACCGATGATGGTCAGTATCGAGCCGGCGATGCTGGCTGGACCGGTCACGGCGTAGGTCACAGCATTTCCCGAAGTTCCGCCGGTTGAGTTAAGCGTATAAGGCCCTGCCGCGCCATAAGTAGCTGCCGCTGGAAGGCCAGTGAACGCAATGGTCTGGCTGGCTTGGTTCACCAGCAGGGTGACGCTAGACGAGACGGGCAGATAGTCGGTGGTATCCGAGGGGTTGAAGTTGACTGTGAGCGTCTGTGAACCCGCATTCAGCACGGTCCCAGCGGGCGGCACGTAGGTGAACGAGCCGGTCACTGAAGCGGTGGCGTCCAGTTGTACCGTGCTTAACGGCGTACCATATGTGATGGTCGCAGGCGTTGGCCAGGTAATGACCGGATAGCCCTGGACAGATACGGAGGTCGATCCCGAGGCGCTGTTGTAGATCGAGGAACTGGCCGCGTCGGGAGTGTAGGTCACCGTCAGTGTGTTCGTCCCAATGGCTAGCGACCCGGCGGGAATCCTGATCGTTGCTACGCCACTGCTGAGAGTCGTCGACTCCGAGGTGTATGTGCCACTGGTCAGTATTACAGAGCCGGTTGTTGTCGGGTTGCCGCTCCCGCCGCTCACTGCAACCGCGATGGTTAGGGCCTGGGTAGTCGTGATGCTTGTCGAAGACGGTGTCACCGTCACTGTCGGTGTTAGCTGAGTGGGCTCCGTGACTTCCGTGCTAGCTTCAGCGGCTGTTTTCGCCGCCTCGACATTGCCAACAAGATCGCGTGCAACACTGTAGAAGGAATATGTGTGGCCGTACTGCCCAGTGTAGGTAGCAGACATTGAAGCAGTATTCACAAGCCAAGGCGTAAAGGGGCCTCCATTGTCTGAGACGTAGATCGAGTAATCCTGAATTCCCGAACCCACGTCCGTCCCCGTCCACGACACGGTAAAACCAGTAGTCCACACTGTACCTGGCAGTGCAACTACGTTGCTTGTTGGTGGAGTGTTATCCAACGTATTCAACCAAGTTGAAGTGGTGATGGGCGTGTTTGCGTCAAATACAATTGTTGCTTGATCCTGTATTTGTGTACGCGTCGGAAGTCCTTGGTTCAGGTTCACCGTGAAGAAGACATTCCCACCTTCGCCAGGCGGAAGAAATCCTACCGTCGGGTCAGTGGGAGGCTGATTCGTAGCGGGATCGAGGGATAAGTAAGTCCAGGTCGCCAAGCCCGCACTGCTGTTGAAATTCGCGCTGATTGTCACTAGCAGATCGGTTGATGGACGCAAGTCGACCGTTGTCGAAAAACTCGTCGAGAACTGCGGCGGCGATACTACTTGATTGGCGAAAGCGATGGGACCGAAACTGAAGGTGCTTAGCTCGTCGTTTGTGACGTCAAGTTGATCTGTAATGACAACCTTTTGTGCCGGCGCGGTTGCCGAAGTTTCATTGGAGTAATACACCCCGTATGCGAGCGGAGTGTTGCCCGGAATATAATTCAGCAGACTAGCCCCGGGAGGGCCTACTATATCATTGGGATCTAAAGAGGTCACTCCGGTGATCGGCAGCGTTGTTACCGGTGGAACCACCGGGGGCGGTGGTGGCTGGGAATTGTTTATGCATGTTTGATATTTTGATCGCGCCAAATTATATGGGCCCAAAGACTGATTTAACAATCCGCGCGCGGCCCGCTCGTCACCATATGCTTCGAGGCCATTCCCTGCATCTTTTATTCCTGCGACAAGCAAGGCCACAGATGTTTCTAAGAAGCCAAGCTCGCTATGAAACAGTTTCTCTTGCATAGTAACATTAGGTACCAAGCCCTCCAGTCTAGCGATTCCTCCGTTTTCTAAAGTTTCGAGATTCGGGTTTAAAGACTGGAGGCAATCCTGAAAGCCGCTAGTAAGAATTCTGGAATCAACACATGAAACTGAGTTAGTCACTAAATTACTAAGCCCAAGTCCAGCCAAGGGGACCGCTATGGCAGGTACTGTTGCTTCCAAGGCAGGTGCCGCTGCTATTACCGCAAGAGCCCCTGCAGCCGTTGTTCCGATGTCAATTGGAATTGACGCGATAGCAGAGTCTGTGTTGAGAAGTGCACTCTGATCGGCTTGGTAGGAACTCAACACAACATCATAAGCATCGAGCTGTGAGGTCCATGCATCCTGGCATTTTGGATAAGAGCTGAGATACGGTATTTTGGGAATGTTCTCCAGTTTAAGGAACTGATCGATGCTCATGTTGGCAAGGTCTTCTTGTGACGCGGCCCTGGCATTGAAACCGGAGATGGCAGCTGATAATCCTGTGATGCTTGTACTCGACAAGCTCTGCGACAGAGCCGCAGACGCGGACGAGTATAGCGTCAGTTGGATAGGGGCAGTCTGGATTGACCCTGCAGGCACACCTGCGGTGGCAAAGAGCAATTCCTGATCTCCAGCCGACTCCGCGCTGGGGATTGCGAAATCCTCGGAAGACGTGCTTCCGGCGATGAAGAGACCCGATCCTTCGAACTGTTTAAATCCGACGGATGAGGGAATTTCAAGTGAGACGACCCCGGAACCAGAATCCTGGGACCCGGTGTTAGTGATTTCCAAGTAGAATGTCTGAGCTTGATTAAAGCGAATCTTAGTTAGTCCGATGATGCTAACTGATATTTGGGGCGCGCCACCTTGGTTAACGGTGAAAGCGGCAGGGAGCGTCGACGAAGTTCCATCTGGATTGTTTACCACCACATTGCGTACCCCGGGTGTCGCATTTGTGAGGTCGAACGTGGTTCCCAGTATGCCAGTGTTCAGCAACGTTGTGTTGGTTCCGACAATACCGATTCCGGAACCCAACAATGTGACCGTGGCACCGCTCTCCAAACCCTGGCCGGTGATGCGAACTGTTACGGTTCCTGCGTTGCCGCCGCTGTTAGGCGTGATTGTCGGCACGGATGTGGGTGCATTCCGTGTGAATTTCCAGATCGCCCCAACGAACTTGTCGCCAACGTAAAGATTGCCTGCGGTGTCGAAGCCGAGTCCCATAGCAGACGAGAATCCAGTTGCAAACGTGGAAAATACTCCGGGCGCTGTTATCCGGGTAACATTCCCTGATTCGTCGCCAACGTAAACGTACTGTGTGATTGGGTCGATTGCAATTCCATCAGGGAGGGTTAATCCGCTCGCCCATACTGTATGGCTGGCAGCAGAAGTGCCCCCAGGCGTCACCTGGTAGACAATTCCCGGCGCTCGGTCGGCCACGAACATCTGCCCTGCGCTATTGAATCGAAAGCTTCCTGTGCCACTGAATCCGGAAGCATACAAGGTCGGAGATGAGAAGTTGCCTTTCGGATACTCGTAGATTGATGCGGGGCAGCCAATACCAAGGTAGGCATTATCTTGAGAATCAAACGCGACAGCACCACCGCAACTTGGAATGGCGAAGCTCCCTAGAAATGCTCCGCTCGCATTGAGCCGAACTACGGGGCCATAATCCAAAAGAGGTACCCAGATCTCTCCTGCTGAATTCACGTTGAGCTCCCATACATAATGACCACGATTGGAGATTGAGTATGAGGCAAGGTTCGCAACCGTACTCACCGCTCCACTTGTCGCGTCAACCCGTGATACGAGACCCAAGTCCTCCTGGGTGACCAATAGATCGTTTGTCGCGGGACGATAAATGAAGCCGCCAGTAGGCAACTGGAGACCGCTCGCCAGCAGCGAGACGGTGTAGTTTGGATCGAGGGCGGTCACCTGAGCTTCCGCAGCCGGTGGAAGTGCAGTAAGCGTGAAAGACAGAATCGCTGCAGAACAGGCTGAAGGCAGAAAGATTGACGAGAATTTCGGAGAATAGAAAGCACGCATATCTCACTCCATAGAGGATCGACAGGACCCTTTGAGAACTTTGGCTCGGCTCACGTAGAGGTCAACGCAGGGTGGGAGATGTGATCGGCTGTGGTTGCGATTTTGTCCTGGGGAGGAGTTCGTGATAGGAATGCAGGACGGGAACTCTTGAGGCGCATTCCACGGTGGCCGCCTCTTGCTATGGCTGGTCGGAAAATCGCGCAATCCCGCAAGACGTATCATCCGTCTTCCCCCTAAAGCCAAGGCTTTATGAACAGGCGATCGGTCTGTGGCCCAAATGCCCGGGGAGTGACCCTGAAAGCGACGAGAACGAGTTCGTCAACTTGACCTGGAATGCTTCCCTATCGGATATCTGTTTGTCAAGATAATTAATAAGCAAGATCCATATTCAACACCAATTCCATCGGATCTTGCCGGCCGTGGACAGACTTCAGAAGATCTGATCGGCATCTGCAGCCGAAAGTCCTAGTGAACCAGCCGCTACACCAACACAACGACGACCTCCCGGCGGCATGTGCCTTCAGCAAGGTTCTCCCGCAGTTGACTTCGTGATGCCCTTAAGCCAACCTTTTTCACTGTCAGGCGATGGTCCAGCCGCACTGGACCGCATGCTCGCGCATGGGACGATTCGCTACCCCGGCAACGAGGACCTGTCGTAGGGGACCCCGGTCTGCATGGGGAGTGTTAGCTGGTCATGGGTGGATACGCGGGCGTTCGGGCCGGCATGACTATTTTGACGGTTTCTTGTCGCTGGCCAAAAGCACTGCGCGTTTCTCCCTTGTCCAAGCCCTTTTCACGAGCATTTCAGGAAGCCCCCTTGCGCATGGCCGTAGACTATCCTTTCCGGCCATATCGGATTCATCATAACTCTGCCGGATCAGGGAGCGGCACATTGCGCGCCAGAGTTTCGCGATAGTTCCATGGCATCCATTCCGCAGGTCGAGCGACCAGTTCCTTGGCGTGGCGCTGCAACTCGACCAGGTAGTCGAAGGAGTTCATGCCACACAACTGGCAAGTGTAGATCAGACTCATGAACAGATCGCCGACTTGCGCCCCGTTCAGGGTGCGATAGAACAAAGCGTTCTTTCGATGTAAAACCGCTCGCTTCAACGCCCTTTCTGCGATGTTATTGTCC
>Ga0255356_1001890_pt1 | contig 12691 bp, 8 predicted proteins | sample HBST100metaG_FD_189944 | JGI IMG/M metagenome (GOLD analysis project Ga0255356, IMG submission 189944) | Peat soil microbial communities from Stordalen Mire, Sweden - H.B.S.T100 | ecosystem: Environmental > Terrestrial > Soil > Wetlands > Peat | place: Sweden: Norrbotten County, Stordalen Mire... | reverse complement strand
CTTGGCGATGAACTCCTCGGCAATCGATTCATGGACATAGACACGCTCGGCGCAGTTGCAGGCCTGGCCGGTATTGATGATGCGGGAGGCTTTGATAGACCGGACCGCAAGGTCGATATCCGCGTCGGCCATGACAATAGCCGGCGCCTTGCCGCCAAGTTCAAGGGAGACTTTGGTGACATTGTCCGCAGCGGCGCGCATCACAGCAATCCCGCCCTCGACACTGCCCGTCATGCTGACCATGCCGACCTTGGGGTGAGAGGCCAACGCATGGCCAACGACCGGACCCGTGCCGGAGACAAGATTGAAGACGCCCTTGGGCAGGGATGTCTGGGCAACCAGCTTGGCAAATTCAAAAGCGATATTGGGGGTCTCTTTACTGGGCTTGATGACAATGGTGTTGCCGGTGATCAGGGCCGGACCGACCTTGCGAACGATTAGGAACATGGGAAAGTTCCAAGGCAGGATACCGGCAATGACGCCTATCGGCATCTTATATACCAAAATGTTTTCGCCGGGACGATCGCTCGGGGTGATCTCGCCTTCATAACGGCGGGCAAACTCGGCCATATAGTCCAGATAGTCGGCTGCGAAATCGACCTCGATCTGCGACAGGGACAGGATTTTGCCCTGCTCCGCTGCAAGGATGCGGGCCAGGAACTCCCGGTTGGCGCGAATCAGTGCGGTAATCTCCCGCAGATGGGCGGCACGGCGAATGGCCGGCAAAGCAGCCCAGGATTTTTGTGCCTTTTCAGCAGCCAAAACGGCCCGATTTACATCCTCGACCGTGCCGTCAGGAACCTCTGAAATGACCTGCTCGGTTGTGGGGTTCACAACTTGCAGCGTCTTTGTTGAGCTTACAAATTCACCGTCGATCAGCATTTCATAGCACGTAACACAGGCTTGCGTAGCAGGCATCGAAATATCTCCCTTCAACTGGTCGTCCACGCACTCAGCGCACCGCACACCATCATAGACCCCAACTGTGAGAATGCGAAAGAGAGCTTCGGCCGTGGGTCCACCGGGCGCTTTCGCTAATGAAACGCCGGCTGCCGAGCACGCATAAGTAAATAGATAGCGGCTTTTGGTCATTGCAACCGGGGACTGCTAGAATTCGACGCAGAAAAAAGGTCGGAGATTCTGCGCCATGCAAAGGGAAACAGGCTGCGCGCTTGCGCAGATCCTGATTTCTTGAACCGCGGTTGTCTCTTTCTTGGAGCTAAATGGAAAAGACTCTTGACGCAAAGCTTGCAGCACTGAAGAAAGATCCCACGTCGCGCGTGTTCATCCTGGCGGACGCCAAGGACGCCGACATGGCCTTTGGTATTGCTTCACCGGGAATTGCGCCGGATGGACGGGTGCGATCGCTGAGCGAATACCGGGATCAGATGCGTGAAATCGTCTCCCAGGGCTTAGTCGATATCATGCTTATGTCGGCCAGCACGTCGGAGCTGCTGACAATCAAGGAGCGAATCTTCGATTCGTCTTCTGTCACTCCGGCAGTACGTGCAAACGATGCGACCGATGTGCATGTTATTCGCGGAGGAAGATATCCTGCGGTCGCTTCACGGCCATTTGCCACAACTACGCTGGAACACATACAGGCCGGCAAGAGTCCTTGTTCCAATGATGAGCGCCGCGTGGGCGCCAATCTTGGACTCTATTCAGTTACTTTCAACAATGACCTGGAGTACGATCTCAGGACTCTTGAGAGGTATAAAGCATTTCGGCTGGAAGCCGAGGAAAAGCATTTCAGGCATTTTCTTGAGGTATTTCATCCCAATGTGCCGGCGAATCAGCATGGCCTGGCGCCGGAGGAAATTCCATACTTCGTCAACGACCATATCGCGCGGCTTTTGGCCGGAGTACCCTCATCCTCCAGGCCCCTCTTCCTGAAGATTCCGTATGCCGGTCCCAGAGCTTTGGAAGAACTATGTGGATACGATTCTTCCCTGGTGGTGGGTGTATTGGGCGGATCGGCAGGTACGACACACGATGCCTTCTCCCTGGTCTACGAGGCAAAGCGCCATGGTGCGCGGGTGGCACTGTTTGGAAGAAAGATCAAAGCGGCCGAGCACGAGCTATCGTTCGTTGAGTACTTGCGACTTGTGGCGGACGATCAAATCAAGCCTGTAGAAGCGGTGAAGGCCTATCACGCGAGGCTCCAGGAGATGGGAATACCTTCACGCCGCAGTCTCGATCAGGACCTGGAACTAACTTCAACATTTGCAAACTACTGATGGCTCGATTGACGGAAAGCATCCATGAATAAACCGTACGACGTACTCGGAGCAGGGATCGCGGCCGTAGACGATCTATGCTACGTTTCGGCTTTTCCGCAAGTGGATTGCAAGATACCGGTTCACAGCAGCATACGCCAGGGCGGCGGTCCTGCGTGCACGGCGATTGCCACGGTAGGAACGCTGGGAGGGCGCGCGGCCTACGTCGCACGCTTTGGAGACAATGAGCTTTCGAAATATATCCGGTCCGCGCTAGAAAGCCATGGAGCCGATATCTCGCATATTCTGCATGATCCAGCGGGCGGCCCGTACCACAGCTTCATTGTGGTGGACGGGTTGGGACATCGCAATGTGTTCTACGACCCGGCGCTGTACCGGGTAGTTGGCGCAAACGATCTGCCCGACTCCCTGATTCAATCGGCGGCCATGATTCTGCTGGACCACATCACCGAGCCATCCCTGGAAGCGGTAGCAGTGAAAGCTCACAAGCTGGGGGTACCGATACTAGGAGATATTGAGGGTCAGACTGAGTCCTCAAAGAGTCTGGCAGAGCTGTCAGATTATCTGGTTGTCCCCAAGGCCTTCGCAGCCTGGGCCAGCGACGCCCCGGACCCGCGGAATTCCTGTGCGTTCCTGGCACGAACACAGCGGCGGGCCACGGTGGTGACGGCGGGCGCCGAAGGCTGCTATTTGAGCACAAAGACAGCCCCGGGGGTGCGGCATTTCCCGGCTTTCGAGGTCGATGCCTTCGATACAAATGGATGTGGAGATACGTTTCATGGCGCTTTCGCCCTGGCGGTGGCGCGGGGACTCGCCGTAGAGGAGGCCATCCCGTTTGCTTCCGCTGCCGCCGCACTCAAGGCCATTGCAGGCGGAGGCAAGCATCGGGGATGGGAGGCGATTCCCACGCTGGATGAAGTAATTCAGTTTCTTCAGGCCAGATTCAGGCAGCCGGAGAGAGTGTCCTTATTAGGCAAACTTGAAGGTTTAAGGGACACAGCACAATCGACTAAATAGCGGAATGTTATCTTGGTTCCGCGTTCGTATTGGCTTCAGAAAGATCGTCCACGGATTCTGCGGGCGCGTGTCTTCGGTGATGCAGAAGTCTTCAGGACGAAGGCCAGTCACATAGTTCCCCTTGTCATCAGTCACGGCCACATTGAACTGAACCAGGACGACGTTTACGCGCAGATGCATCGGGTCGTCCTGGGCGGAAACCGCAAGTGGAAGGATCACGCAGGAAAAGCAAAGTACAGTTTGCGCTATGCGATGCATGTTGGTCAGGCAAGTGAGCTCCATAACTTCCATCTCCAATGGAGGATCTCATTGTGAGAGCATGATGACGGGCTCTCGTTGAACATGTTGCCAGCAAGAAGCGCAAGTGTTACGGATCTATTCCAATTTTGCAGGCGGCGGTGCGCTTTTTTGAATCACGGTTCGCTGTCAAACGGATGCGCTTCGACCTTGGGAGCGATCTGGTTGCGGATTGGCTGATTTTCGAAGATCCGGAATTCAGGCTGGGCGCCGGCTCACGTTGTGAGCGGCACACTGGATCTGGAAGATTTGTTCGGAGCGCGGACCAGAAACAATAAGCATCCGGTTGCGAAAAGAGGCAGCAATCCCGCAACCAGAAACGCAGGTCCGTAGGAAAAGCGATCGACCAGAATCCCGACTGCGAACGTGAAGACCGCGCCGACCAGACCTGCCGCCAGTCCGCTCAGACCTGTAACGGTTGCCACAACATCCTGGGGAAACAGGTCCGAGGGCAGAGTGAGGCCCATGGTGGACCAACTGGCGTAACCCCATAGGGCAAAGCAGATCAATCCCAACGCAAAATAAACGCTATGCACGCTGGCAGCGGGAATGCCTGCAAGAATCGGAAGACAACTTACGGCACATACCCAGGTGCGGGCGCGGAGTACAGAGACGCCGCGGCGAATGCAATAGCCTGAAATCCAACCACCTGTGAAGTTACCGAGATCGGCAGCGATAAAGGGCATCCAGGCAAAGAAGGCGATTCGCTGCAAGCTGAATCCACGCGCATCGCTCAGGTACTGGGGAAGCCAGAAAACGTAGAACCACCAGATGGGATCGGTGAGTGCGCGGCCCAGAACGATGCCCCACACATTACGGTCGCGAGCTAGTTTGAGCCAGCGCTGCACACCGCGCTCCGCAGAGATGGAAGGTGCATCCTGACCAGCGCGGATGAATGCAACCTCCTCCGCCGTTACGCGTGGATGACGATCCAGCGGATGGTAGACGCGCAACCACATCAGCAGCCAAACAAAGCCGAGGACACCTGAAAAGACGAATGCGGAGCGCCAGCCAAAGGCCAGTGCGATGAGGGGAATTGTCAAAGCAGCCACGGCTCCGCCCACACTCGATCCACTGTCGAAAATGGCCACGGCGAGGCTGCGTTCCTCACTGGGGAACCACTCGGCAACCGTTTTGCTGGCTCCGGGCCAGTTGAAACCCTCTCCAATTCCCAGGAGAAATCGAAAGGATGCGAAGCCGAAGACCGATGTGGCAAAACCAGTGAGAATGTTGATGAGAGACCAGAAGACCACGGCAAGAGCAAGCCCCAGCCGCGTTCCCACCGCGTCAAGAAAGATGCCGCCGAGAAGCCAGGTGACCGCATATGAGATCTGAAACGCACCAAGAATCTTGGCCAGGTCCGTATGCGTTAGATGGTATTGTGCCGTAATTAGAGGCGCTAAAACGGAGAACGTCTGACGGCTGATGTAATTGGTCACCGTGGAAAAGAAAAGCGTCCAAACGATCCACCATCGCACCCGTCCTTTGCTGCGAGACTTGGGTGGCTTGCCTGTTTGTTGAGTTACATTCACTGAATTCATCGCGTCTCGCTCATTCCGATACCTCGCTCACCGAAGCTACTGAACAGATGCTGCATCATTGATGGTTGCAGGAACCGCGATCGAACCTATGTCATGTGCGTTCGAAGTTTGTGCTGTTGGTCAGTCTCATGGACGACGGATCGCAAACTGGCGGCGAACAGCCGCCACCAGGAGACTTTGAGAGCACCCGGAGGGCCATCGCTTCGATTAGACAGCGTGATCCCCGACTGGATGATCGACGATCTCTTCGTTTCGCGGATCCCAGTACAACTTCCTGCCACTCCAATACGATTGTGCTGCCATGATGCAGACAAGCGAATGCGAGAATCCGTGGTCGACGGTGGCGTTTGGCTGCGTACGGGTTTGCATTGACTTCAGCCAGTTCACCAGATGGACCACGTCGTCATCGTCCGGGCCAAGAGAGTTGGGCGCCGGGGCTCCTGGCACATGGACAATCTCCTCGCCGTCGCTCTTGGGACCAATGATGGGGAGATGAGTGTAGACCGGTCCACCGTCGAACGGATCGAATTCCTGCCTGCCGCCTTCGCGCGTCACTGAAAACAGCGACGCACCCTCACCACCATAATTCTCGATGGTGCCTGTACGTCCATGGATCCTTGAAAAGCTCCGGTAGCTGTTTCCAAATATCGTCTTATAGGTGTAGAGAAAACCCTTCGGATAGACGATGGCAGTGACACATGTATCGGGATTCTCCCGCCCATCTTTCCAGGTGAAGATTCCGCCGTTGGCAACGACGCTTTCTGGATAAGTCTCCCCAGTCCAGAGATGCACCAGATCGCAGCCGTGGCTAAGCCACTGATCGAGAATTCCTGCCGAATAGTCTTTATAGAGCCTGAATTCCAGATACACATGAGGGTCGAACGGACGATCGGGTTTTCCCAACAGCCAACGCTTCCAGTCCGTGTCTTGCTCTCGAAGTTGCGATGCCCGTCCATAGAGCCATTGTTTCCACTCCATGTTGATGTCCATCAGCATCTCTTTGGAATAGCCCGTGTCCATGGGGGTGAATCTCCATCGCTCTTCATTCACATTCCATTCCTGTTCAATATGGACGATGTCGCCGATTCGACCCGAACGGATCAGATCTCTCACCGCCAGAGGATATGGTTGGCTGCGGTGCTGCGTGCCCATCTGCACAATCTGCCTGGATTGTTTGACGAGGTCGCGCGTCTCAATGGCCTCGGAAAGCACGTTGGCAAATGGCTTCTCTACATAGCAATCCTTTCCGGCCTTGACCACTTCCGCACACAGCTTGGCGTGTTGGAAGTCGCCCGTAGCGATCATCACGCCGTCTATATCCTTCAGCGCCAACATCTCCTCAGAGTACTTAAAGCTCTGGGGCTCCAGGTTGAATGCCCGCTTTACCTGGGCCGCCCGGTGCTCCCGCGCCAGGCTCCATAGATCGCAAACCGCAACCGTCTCTACGGGCATCCGCTTGGAGGCAAGTGCCACCATGTGCACATGTCCTTCGCTACGGTCGCCGCAGCCGAGTTGGCCCAGACGAATGCGATCATTTGCCCCGAGGATGCGCGCATAGGATTTGGCGCTCATTCCTGCTGCGAGCATTGCCCCTCCCGCCTGCTTCACAAATGTCCGGCGGTCGATTTCATTCTTTGCATTTTCAAGCATTGCAATCAGCTCCTGGGATGCAGCTTCTTGTTTTGGGCTCGAAGTTAAACGGGCAAGGAAGACCGTTCAATTCGATCACTGAGTTTCATTCACACGGACAAATCGCTACGCCCGCATGAGTGCGGAGGACAGCTAAAGGATGATCGTCACGGCGGACTCGCCGGAATGTATTCCAATCCACCTCATCCAAGTTAGCCGAATCAGTTCGACTTGATCCGGGGAACAGCACCTGGATGGCGATAGAACAGGAAAGAGCGACAGCGTCCGACGCGAGAACATCGCGTCGCGGTTCAGACCAAAGCACGAAAAGACATTAGCACATGAAAATATTCGAAGGCACGAACAAATTTCGAATAGCGCCGGAATCCCTTTCGCTCCCCGGCCGAACGGCCCGTAAGCCCCAGCAGACAATAGCCAGAACCCAAAATCGCTGCTCTCACTGCGTATGAGAATCCTCGGTCTCTGCCAATGGAGAGCTCGCCGAATATCTTCTCACCGGGACAACAGCACTCCATCTAATTCATTTGCCGACTCCGAGTCCAAATAGATAGTTGTATTTGGATGAGTGCGAAGGATGGTAGCGGGACATGTTGTTGAAATAGGCTCCTCAAAAGCGCGTCGTACAATTCTCGCTTTACGTTTGCCCGGTACGGATACGATCAGCGTTGGAACGCGAAACAGGGCGGGGATAGTAAGCGTAATAGCACGTTCAGGGACCTGATCAACACTATCGAACCAGCCCTCAGCCATCTGCTGCTGGCGGCATACGGCATCCAGTTGCACTATCTTCGCATCCAGAGGATCTGTGAAGTCTGCTACAGAAGGATCGTTGAAAGCCAGGTGGCCATTTTCTCCTATACCCAGGAAGCATAGTTGAGGGCTGGCGGAGCGAAGTTTGCTTGCATAATCGCTGCTCGTCTTCTCAGGATCCGTCGCGCTTCCGTCGATCTCAAAAAACTCTTTCATGCGCACCTTGCCCGACAGTCTCTCGCGCAGATAGCGGCGGAAAGAGGCCGGATGGTCCGCCGCTATATCGACGTATTCATCCATATGAAAGCCGCGCACCTGGCCCCAGGGCAGATGTGGAATGCGCGTAAGCTCGTTGAGAGTCTCAAACTGCGAGGCGCCCGTGGCAAAAATCACTCCTACTGAATCATGAGCCTGCGCTAACTCGATCAGTGCTTTGCCCGCGGCTCGCGCAGCGGCCGCACCGGCTGCTTGACTGCTAGGATGAACTTCAACCTTCATGGTTCCGACGTGGTAGTACTTCGCTTGCGCACTTGTGTCAGTCAATTTTGACTCCTTGTTGTTCGGCTCACCCATTCACACAGCCAGTCGAACGCTAGAGATCCTACGAAACGATTGTCAGCTGATCATCCGGATGCCGGCACGCTTCTACCGCTGTGAAGCGCCTCTTCAAAGGAACTGTCCCGATGGATCGTGACGCCCTGAACCACCCTATTGATGACACCGTCCGGGCTGGGGTTATCGGGATTCAACCCGATGCGCAAACTCAAGTGATAACCGAGCAACTGCGGCCCCATGATCTCGTAGGGTGTGCGTAGAGCATCGTTTGCCTGAGGAGCCACGGCGGGAATGACACTGTCGAATAAACCGGCCGACTCGGCCGCGTCTACGACGCCAACCAAGTATCCGATCTTTTTCGTGCGAAGCTCACGGATCAGATCTATCTCGTAACGGCGGCGCACCGGATCGCTGGATAACAAGCACAGCACAAGCGTGTCGGCTTTGACAAAAGACATAGGTCCATGTCGAAGCCCTAGATAGGTCTCCGAGACGACGGGGAAGCGGCCGGCTGTCATTTCCAGCATCTTAAGTCCCGCTTCTCGCGCCCAGCCAAGCAATGGTGATGAGGACAGAATCACGATTCGGTCGCGAACGCGAGCCGCCAATTGCTGGCATGCGCAATCGATGTCGGGCAGCAATTCGGCTGCGCATTTGCTGAGGTCATCGATCGACGCTGCAACCGCATCAGGCTGGGCCAGAACGAGTCCGGCAAGTACCAAATTGGAGAATGCGCTTGTCATTACAAGACTTCGGTCATTGGTGCGCGGATCAAGAACAATGAGTCCGTCAAGGCTTGAGTGAGACAATGCACCCTTTTCATCGCAAACGATCGCGAATTGCAGAATGTCCGGCCGGAGACTACGAATACGCTCGACTACTGCGGGACTCTCCGGGCTGTCGCCCGACCGCGCCAGGGAGATGACGGCGCCTACTTCAGTTAAGTAGCGTTCAGTATCTACTAGAAGATCGGTAGTAGGAATGGCACGTGCATCGGGCCACGCCGTTGCCACGCAGCTGGATGCGTAGGCCGATGTTCCCGCTCCAGTCAGCAGAATGCGCGTGTGTTGAAGCCTAACCCGCAGTTGCAGACGGTCCGATGCGGAGCGAACCCTTTCATGGGTGGTGGGCCAAAGAAGAGGCTGCCGAAGGATCTCCTGGAGGGTGTATAAAGGGGCGTTGTTGAGTCTATTCTCTGCAGACACGCACGGAAGTTGCGACATGTAAGACTCCGTTCATCGGTCGGGACAATTTCAAAAGAGCATGGGCTTCAAAAGGACATCGACGAAATGTATTCTTCCACAAATGTGCCAGATTCCGAGGCCGCATGTAAGCATATATGAGCAATACGAAACCGTCAATCCTTTCATTTTTATTCTTTTAGGTTTCTCTTATTAGCGTTTATTCTGAGGGTGAAATGCCAGGAATGCTATGACTTATGAATTTTGATGGGAATGCAATCGATCATCTCCGGCAGTGAGTGCAAACAACTCCGTAACTCAGCGCTGGGTGAACGGCTTATGAGGAGCTACGCAATCATCCGGACTGGTCGTTCGCTTCGGCGGAATATCCTTCCAATGCCGAAATCCTCTAAGCGCGGAACCGTGTCTTTGCGCGACACCCGAAAACCCAGTTTGTCGCTCTGCACGCCGGCAATTTTGCAGAGAACCTGGAGAACGTTTCAGCTAACCTCGACCTATTTCAGAACATGCATGTGGACATCGCCGCCAGGCTCAATGAACTTGGCCGGCAGCCCAGCGCGGCGCGCCGATTCTTCGATCGATATCAGGACCGGATCGTATTCGGAACCGATGCAACTCCACAAGGGGATCAATTCCCACAGCAGGCGTTTGACGATGCCTTGTACCAGATCTATTTCCGTTTTCTGGAGACAGGCGATGAGTACTTTGACTATGCACCCGCCGCAACACCTCCGCAGGGGCGGTGGCGTATCTCAGGTATCGAACTGCCCGACAGCATTCTTCACAAGGTTTACAACCAGAACGCAGCCCGGCTTCGGAACATCACAATGCAGGCGACCGCGCGTGCAGCGGGACGCTTCGAATGGGAGAGAATCTTGACCAAATTCAGCGGTACAGCAAGCAGATGGACTTTTATGAGATACAAAACTCTCGCATGCGCTCTAGTTATGAGCACGGCTGCTCTGAACGGCTATGCCCAGAAAGAGACGGTCGTCATTCGGCCGGTTGAAACACAGGATGTTCTCGTAAATCCCGGCATGGGAATTACCACATTTCAGCGCTTCAATGGCCAGGAGCTGAACCCTCCGTACACGTGGTCGGAACGCGGACCGGTAGAGAAACTGCACGATGCAAACCCCAAGCCGGATTTCCCGGACACTTCGATTGCTTATCTGCGGTGGTACTGGAGCACCCTTGAGCCGGAGCACGGGAAGTTCCGGTGGGACATCATCGACATAGCCATATCCGAGGCTCAGAAACACAGGCAGAAACTGGCAATTCGGCTCATGCCCTACTCCGACCGCGATCCGCTGCCTGACTGGTACCGCAGTTCGGGAGCACGGCGGGCGAACGCGTCTAGGGACAAGGACGGAGCAATCTGGCAGCCTGATTTCAGCGATCCACTGTATCTGAAGTACTGGGGTGAGCAGGTTGCGGCAGTGGGTGAGCGTTATGACGGCAATCCCATCCTCGCCAGCGTCGACATCTCCTCCGTCGGTTATTGGGGCGAGGGGTGGAGCGACTATATGCCGGCATTCCAGTTTCAAAAGCCGCTCATCGATCTATGGCTGCAAGCGTTTCCGCATACAACGCTGCTGATGAACTTCGACGAGCCGGAGGCACTGGCGTACGGCACCCAGCACGGAACCGGATGGCGGCTGGACTGCCTGGGCGATATGAAGACGCCCTATTCGGAGATGCTGGACCAATACCCGGAAGAAGCCGCACGTACCGGAATTCAGGATGTTTGGAAGCAGCGTCCCGTATCGCTGGAGACCTGTGGCACGCCTGCAACCTGGCTGCGCGATGGCTACGACGTAAATTACATTCTCGGTCAGGCTCTGCGCTGGCACGTCACTTCAGTCAACGTGAAGTCTTCACCGATCCCCCCGGAATGGCTCGCGCAGTTTGCAGATTTTGAGAAGCGAATGGGCTATCGTTTCATCCTGCGCCGCCTCGAGTATCCCACACATGTCTCTGCGGGCTCCATGATGTCTGTACACATGTGGTGGTTCAATGCCGGAGTTGCGCCAATTTACAAGGAATATGGGCTGGCGGTGCAACTGCGATCTCAGGAAGATCAAACTGTTATCCGGGTGCCAGCAGATGTGACCAAGTGGCTTCCTGGCGATTCCGTCGTGGATGAATCGCTTTATATCCCCGGAAATCTGACAGCAGGAAAGTATCGCGTGCGCATCGGCCTGCTCGACCCAGGAACTGGAGAGCCGGCCATACGGCTACCGATCCAGGGGCGACAGACTGACGGATGGTACGACCTGGGATCCATCGAGGTTGAGAAAGCCATGTATTAGTCAGAGGATCCGAGCGCGACCGGAGGGTACCGGATATTATCGCCAAATCGAAGTTGCCAGTACCCGCTCTTGGGGAAAGGTGGCCACGAATGCCTCTGCGCTTTTTGGCGAATTTGACTTACAGCATTGGACAGCCCCTGCATCCCGGGCCGTGTCTCCCCAGCGCATGTTCGCGCCATGCTTCATCTTTGCTTGTCTTCTGCCGGGCGCACTTCTGTTCCGGACCAGTGCTAAAGCGGCGATCTCGAACCGAAACGCACGGAGCGATTGCGCTATTCTGACGCATGTTGAATATTGCCATAGCCCGGCGTACTATGGCCTTTCATGGCCCCGCCGCGCATCATTGCATAGTAAGTGAGGATAAGGAGGTTGAGAGTGGCGAAAGGTAGTTCGAAATTGCACGTATCCGAAGGGACAATTCTCCACCAGCCTCTGATGGCCGCTTCCGCGGCCGAGCCGCCGCTAGACGGAATGATGGCCGAGGAGAGGCGGACGCAAATTCTGAAGATCCTGCGCAGTGCAGGCCGTGTGAAAGTCAACGAGCTCGCCGGCCGGTTTAGCACGTCGGCAGTCACCATCCGCAACGATCTGAATGAACTGCATCAGCGCGGCCTGGTGCTGCGTTCGCATGGGGGTGCGGTTCTCCCGGACACCATCCTACGCGAATCGCCTGTCCACGAACGTCTGAAGGCGCAATCCGACGAAAAGCGGCGCATCGGCGCCATGGCGGCCACACTCATCCACAATGGCGAGACAATCATCCTGGATTCAGGCACAACCACGCTTGAAATCGTCCGCCAGATCAAGAAAAAACAGGGACTGCAGATCATCACCAACGGGATCAACATCGCCGCCGAACTGCTGGACGCGCGAGACTCGCAGGTTTTCATCGTCGGAGGCACCGTGCGTGGAGAATCGGCGTCGATCAGCGGGCATTTCGCTGAAGAAATGTTCGATCAATTCTCCGCCGATAAACTGTTCCTCAGCGGAGCCGGATGCGATCTGGACTTCGGCGTCAGCGGGGCGAACCTGGAAGAAACGATGGTGAACAGGGCCATGATTCGGATCGCGCGCGAAATCATACTGGTCGCCGACGCCAGCAAGTTTTCCAAACGCAGCATGTCGCG
>Ga0255356_1001888_pt1 | contig 12703 bp, 8 predicted proteins | sample HBST100metaG_FD_189944 | JGI IMG/M metagenome (GOLD analysis project Ga0255356, IMG submission 189944) | Peat soil microbial communities from Stordalen Mire, Sweden - H.B.S.T100 | ecosystem: Environmental > Terrestrial > Soil > Wetlands > Peat | place: Sweden: Norrbotten County, Stordalen Mire... | reverse complement strand
TGAGTTCGCGGGCCTGTCGGGGTATCCTCCGCCGCGCAGAGAAACGCGGAAAGACCTTGCCCCCACCCTTAGCGCGCGCACTCATGGCGGTGGCGGACTCGGAACCGACTTCGATCTCGATGGCGGCTTGATCGGCGACCTTGCGTTTGGAGGCAACAACACCTCCGGCCCAATCGATGTCTCCACCGCAGCCAATGCCTGCGCTACCGCCTCTGGGCGCATCGACTTCGAGACCGAGACATTCATCGTACATTCGTTGTCCTCGGAGGGCTTCGACGCGAGCGAAGACGGCACCGGACGCGGTGTGCCACTGATCTCAGAAACCTTGAGCACGCGCTATGGAGACGCTTCGGGGCGCGATCTCTCCGATAGCTCAGCAATCCTGCCCGTAGCCTTCAATCTGCGCGGGCGCGAGGGTGGAGCGATGCCCGAGGTTTCCGAGAGCGCCAGCCTGCGTGCATCCGCCGGAGGAAGCACCAACAGTTACATTGCCTTTTCCGCAAAGGATCACGGAGCCGATGCCGATGAGATCGCGCCCACGCTCCGGGGAATGGGACATGACGCCAGTCATCCCAATGGCGGCGGGCAGATAGCCATCGCATTCAGCACCAACCAGCGTGGAGAGATACGAGAACGGGCTGTTCACGGAAGCCTGAGCAGTTCTCGTGGAGGAGGCAACCAGATCAATGGCATTCTCGAACAGCACAGGGAAGGCATTGTTTCTCCTGTTCCGTTCACGCTTCATGGCAGCGATGGCACAGCGACTATAGCTTCATCCACGGATGTTGCAGGAAGTCTTCGGACGCGTGCACCGGGCAGCATCGAGAACAGCTCGACCACCGCCGTCTTGCAGGAACAATCCGTAGCCTCACCACTGCCTGATTCTTGCGGTAAGCAGGTCGATAGCTCCGACGCCAGCAGCGGGTCTCCCAATCTGATCCATGCTCCGATGGCCGTGCGCCGCCTGACTCCACGCGAGTGCGAGCGCCTGCAAGGATTCCCCGACGATTACACATTGGTTGAGTACCGCGGCAAACTCGCTGCCGATGGTCCCCGCTACAGATCACTTGGGAATTCAATGGCTGTCCCAGTCATGCGCTGGATAGGAGAACGCATCGCCGCAGTTGATGCCATCCTCCGTGATGGTTCCGGCGTCAGGAGGCGGCCATGAGGCAGCGCAGGATCGTTACCCTATTGCGGAGCCACACCTCCCAGTTGCGCGGAGATCATGGACGCTTCTTGTCCTCAACGATCCGGCGCACAAACGAGGAAGTCAGCCTTCGAACTCCACCCCCTTCTTCTACGGCCAGTTCCGCACGTAGTCAGCGGGTAATCAGAGCCGAGCTTTGCGGATGGCGCAGGTGGCCCACTCTCTGCTTGTTGAGCAGGATACGTGGCCGGCAACAGGAAGACTCCGCCCCTGCCTTATTGCGGACGCGTACTCCTGCAAGCACCCTTCAGATGATCGTTGCCGTAGAGCACCAATTCTCCTGCATTTTCCCTGCTCATCCTCGGTCACTCGCTTCGGTGCTTATCCCGCGCCCTGCGGCACTTCGGGTTCTGCTTTTCCTGGACTCCTCCCCCAACCAGATGCGTTGGGTCCCCGCTCCAGAAAAAGCACCCTCGGCACTTGGGAGCGAGGCACACTCGCGTCGCTTCGCGCAAGAGTGTCCCGAGGCTAATCCGGGCAAATACACCAAGGAGAAATGACATGGCACTCTACACCAACAACGTGACTCTGAAGGGCTTCCTGGGTAAGGACGCCGAGACCATCGCAACCAAGCAGGGACGGAGCCTCACAGTTCTGTCGCTGGCAACCAAGTCCGGCTACAAGGACAAGCAGAAGAACGAGTGGATCAACCACACCGAGTGGCACCGCATCGTCGCATTCGGCACACCCGCCGACTACGCGAAGAACCTGAAGAAAGGTGAGTACGTGGAGGTCGAAGGCGAACTGCGCTCGACCGAGCGCGAAGTGGAGATCGTCAAGGACAAGAAGAAGACGAAGACCACGACGCGCAACTGGGAGGTGCGAGCCAGCAAGGTGACCAAGCTGGCGCCTCCCAAGACCGGCGAGAACCAGGACGCCGAACCCATCACAGAGGAGGACGCGGCTTAGGCCGCGTTCTCCCCCTTGGGGAGGTGACTTATGGAACTATTTGCCAACAACGTAATCTTGCGCGGATTCCTCGGCAGAGATGCCGAGGTTCCACCTTCAGATGGAATCACTGACGATGCTTATGCGGTGCTCACTCTATGTGTTGAATCAGGCGTATGGTGGCGGCCTTCGAACGAATGGATCTCCCGCACTGCCTGGTATCGCGTGATCTGCCCAGGGCCGTTCTTCTGCGGCTTCACACGTGGAATGAAGCAAGGGGATTATATCGAGGTCGATGGACAGCTCGCGATTCACCATTATGCCTCGCTGAATCTTACGAATCCGGTCATCGAGATCCACGCAACACAGATTCGCAGGCTGGAGATTCCGGTCGTCGGAGTCATTGAAAAGTACGACGGCTGATGCCGTCTGTGCTTTTCCTCGCGGAGAGGTTAACGCCTCTCCGCATTTGTTCCGATCTTGCTTCGCGCTTTTCCTCTGCGAGTAACCCGCAGGACCAAGCTCTTTCGAGGTGGATTCATGAACCAGATCGCAATCAACTTTCTCACTCGAAGTTTCTCATCGAGCGAAACGATTGCACTCCTGCTGCGCCAGGAAGATGCGCCCCGTCCACAGCAGCGCGTGGTCACGCTCGAACAAGTTCTCTCGCCCCGCTATATGGCTTGGCTCACCTTTGAAAACGACAGTGGCGCGAATATCTATGTCTCCGCGAATCCGCTACGTCCTGGTAGTCGGAAACGGACCAAGGAGTGCATCGCATCCGTCCGTCATCTCTATATCGATATCGACGAGGACGGTGACGCCCGGCTCGCTGCGCTGCGGGCGTCAGATGCTGTTCCTGCCCCAACCGCGATTATTTCAACATCGCCTGGCAGATACCAAGCGCTCTGGCGGGTCGCTGGTTTCGATTTCGAACATCAGGAACAGACCCTCAAGCTGATCGCTCATGCCTTCGGCGGCGATCCTGCTTGCACGGACCGTAACCGGGTGCTGCGCATTCCCGGTTTCTACAACCGGAAGTATTCTCCCGCACATCGTGTCGCGGTCGAATACCCGGTTGATGCGACCTACGGCCCAACCGATTTCCAGCTTGATGGAGTCGCCGGTTCTTCCGTGCTGCCGCTGCGCGGGGACGCACGGGAATCTCCCTCCGGCAAGCACTCGCATTCGGAAGCGGATTGGGCCTGGGTTTGCGCGCAGCTTACACACGACCGGGACGCCGCGAAGCTGACACATGAATTGGTAGTTCGCCGCTCCGATAAACCTGATCCTCTCTACTATGCCCAACGCACCGTCGATGTAGCCTCAGCCTGCCTCTGGCTTGGCAGTGGCATCCCCATCGACGACGTCATCACCATGCTCGAAGTTCGCCGCCGCTTCGAGATTCCCGCCGCACTTTGCTCCGCTCGTGCGCGGGAAATTGCTACGACGGCACAACGCATGATTGCCCGTCGAAAGACGGTCTGATTCCACAGCCCAAGGAGGAATGATATGCCACTGCTTGAAGTCGTCCAAACCCGCTACATCAGCGCCTCGATTCGATTGACTGATTCGACTGCATTGCAGCTCGATCAGTACGCCGCATTCATTCACGCTTCAGCCGACGAAGTGATCGACCAAGCGCTTGCCTATGTCTTCTCGAAAGACCGCGACTTCCAGGAGTTCCTTCGCACTCCTGAAGCACAGCGGATCACGCCCACGTTGCGTGTGCGTCGGCCACCTGCCAATGAGCCAGCCGAACCGTCTCGAAGGAAGCCGGTTTCGGTGGCGTCTTCGGCCGCCTCAGCACCAGCAATTGTGGCGGGATCAAAGGCATGATCCCACGCCAACATGGGTGGCAAAGCCACGACGGTGCTACGCACCGGAAGAATTTAGACACTCCACCCCTGCCAGGGTGGTGTGTCGCAGCGCAGGGTAGACAAGTGTCTACCGCGCTGATGTTTCACAGGTTCTCAACTGCCGGTAGACAATAGGCTACTTCGCGTCTCCGATTGTCTACCGGCCAAGGAGTCGATATGCCGGAACACTCACAGCTATCTCCCATTGATATTGAAACCCGTGCAAGCCGTTCCCTTGGGCGCGCTGGAAGAACGTATGTCGCCAGCGCAAAGGTCACGCGCCAAGAACAAATGGAATTGGAGCGGAAAGCACGCGCAGAAGGCAAAGCCCTCAGTGAATGGGCACGCGATGTTTTACTGCGCGAGGCGAGGCGCTCCGATAGCGATGCTGTCTTCACGGAGATCGTCGCCACGCGAATGCTTTTGGTCAATCTGATTAAGCCACTCATCCTCGGCAAGCCGGTCACATCTGAATGGATCACCGAGGCCATGAGTGCCGTGCGCCGCGAGAAACGCCGGGCCGCGCAGGAAGTCATGCAACAGTACACGGACGACGCCAAAGGAGGGCGATGATATGGCTACGCACTGGGGACGCAAGGAAACGATTATCTGGCCGCCGCACGTTCCGTTGATGAGCTATTCGGCGGTGGCGGTGGCGCTGCTCTTCACCTGCCTCCTGCTTTGGCAGCGAGTTCGCTTCGCGATGCCGCCACTCGAACAGGCATACATCGGGGACTACATGCGCGCCCAGGCCGGGGCCGCCTTTCATCTGAAAGGCAGCTACCGTCTGGTCTATCTGGGTGGCGGAAAAGCCAAACCCCGTCTAGCTTTTCCGTTCGACTTCATGCGAGGCAACATGACGCTTCCAAGTGGGAAGACCGCGCCCTTCGCGCTGGCGGACCTTGCGCGCTCTGAGGGGTACGAGTTTCCCTTCCTGGGGCCAACTCGGAAGTATACCGACGCCTCGATGTACCGCTGGCTGCATGACGTTGTTTTCGACCGTAAGAGCCTGCTGGTGATCTTCGCCGCACGCCTCATCGGTGGCGGCCTCATCCTCGTTGCGCTGCTTGCGCTGGCTGTCCCCCAAGACATCAAGCGTTTCCGGCAGATGAAATATGGCCGTGTTCTGCGCGGTCCGCTCATGCTCACGCCGAATCAATTCAACAGGGCTGCGAAGGGGAAAGGCGTCGGTTTCGTGACGACCGAATCGCGCCGGATGATGCGAATTCCTCAGCGCAAGGAGGCGCAGCACATCCAGATCATGGGCGATACGGGCGCCGGCAAGACACAGCTCATCATGCAAATCCTACGCCAGATCAGAGACCGGAAGGACTCGGCCATCGTCTACGATCCGGCCTGCGAGTACATCCAGCGGTTCTTTGAAAAAGAGCGCGGTGACATCGTGCTCAATCCACTTGATGACCGCTGCCCGTACTGGGGACCGGCACAGGAGATGGAATCGAATGCCGAGGCAGACGCCATCGCTGCCTCGCTCTATCAGCGCAAAACCGACGTGATCGACGAGTTCTTCCACGATACGCCAGCGCAGATCTTCGCTCACCTGCTCAAGCTCGGGCCGACGCCGCACCAGCTCGCCGCATGGATGGCAAGCGATGCGGAATTGCTGAAGCGAGTCCAGGGAACAGAGATGGCCTTCTATATTGATAAGAAGGCCGGGCCGCAGCGGGCCGGTGTCCTCTCTTCTCTGACTCTTGTGGCGAAGAGCTTCCGGCTCTTGCCGGAAAAAGACGAGAGCCGTCCGGTCTGGAACGCCCGCACCTGGGCAAAGAAACGGCAGGGATGGATCTTCATCACCTCGCGTCCAGCGGAGCGGGACACGTTGCGTCCCCGGCATTCGCTCTGGATCGATCTGCTGGTTATGCGCCTGTTGAGTGCGCCGCAGCCGGGACAACGCCCGGTGTGGTTTGTGATCGACGAGTTAGCGAGTTTGCAGAAGCTGCCGCAGCTTCACACGGCGATAACAGAGAATAGAAAGAGCAAAAATCCGCTCGTGTTGGGCTTTCAGGGCAAGGCCCAGCTTGAGGTCACTTACGGCCATCTGGCCGAGGTAATGCTCTCGCAGCCGGCCACGAAAATCTTCATGAAGACCACTGAACCAAAGGCGTCCGAGTGGATCTCAGAAACGATTGGCAAGGTCGAAATCGAGCGGCTGAAAGAGACCAAGTTCGATGGAAGCAGGTCTGGTAAGAACTTCACCGTGGAGCGGCAGATCGAGCCCCTTGTCATGGGGTCGGAAATCGCCGGACTCGATGACCGGCACGCTTACCTGAAGCTCGGAAATAACGTGGCGCGCTTCGCCTTCGATTACCTGGACCTGCCTACGCAGACCATTGATTTCATACCGCGCAAGATGGCGGACGGCGGCTTGAGTTTCGATCCCGATACGTTGGAGCCAATTCAGACGGAGAGTGAAGAGAGGCAAGAAAGCTCGAATTCCGAACCTGTGGCTACGGTCTCCGGGGATGCTCCGATTGTCCAGGAAAAGTCACCGCGTCCGATTCCGTGGCCGGTGCAGCAGGTGATGGAACAGGTCGAAATCGTTTCCCCTAATCCGTCCACGCCAGTCCAGGAAATCCCGGCCGCGCTATCCTCGCCTGACTTGCCCGATGTGCAGGAACACTCCGAGGACGAACAGATTTCTTTTGAACTGAGGCCGTCGTAATCCTATGCTGACACTTTCCAAATCGCTCAGCGCCAGCCAGGCGCAGACCTACCACAAATTGGACTTCGCCTCCGAAACGCAGAGCTATTACCGGCAAAGCGACACCGTGCTGGGCGAGTGGCAGGGGCAACTCGCCGCGCCGTTTGGTCTCTCCGGCGCAGTCACGCCGCTTGAGTTTCAGCGTCTTTCGGAAGGGCTGCACCCAGATACCGAAGCGCCGATGGTCCGCTCTCGCGCCGCCTTCGAGTACAAGAATGCCGATGGAGAGACCATCAAAACCGTCGAGCACCGCGCGGGTTGGGATGCGACCTTTTCGGCCCCGAAGTCGGTTTCGCTCACCGCGCTCGTTGGTGGCGATGACCGGGTCCGGGAAGCGCATCGCGCTGCTGTTACTGAAGCCTTGAACGAACTGGAGCGGTATACCCAGGCCCGGATCGGTGGCAACCATCCTGCCGAGACGACAGGCAAATTCATCGCCGCCAAGTTCGAGCACGACACGGCGCGGCCTGTTGATGGCTACGCCGCGCCGCAGCTTCATACGCACGCCGTCGTCTTCAATGTCACCGAGCGGGCCGACGGTTCGACACGCGCCCTGCAACCGCATTCGCTCTTCGAGAGCCAGCAATACGCGACGGCGGTCTACCAGTCGGAATTGATGTACCGGCTCCGCAATCTTGGTTACGAGATCGAGCGCGGAAAAAGCGGCGCTCCAGAGATCAAAGGTTATTCGGAGGAGTATCTCGATGCGTCGAGTCCGCGTTCCCGGCAGATACGGGAACAGCTTGAAAAAACGGGCCACGCCGGTGCCGAAGCCGCCGAGATTGCGGCGCACTCGACCCGCGGCCGCAAACAGAATCTTACCGCCGAACAGGTTCTCGACGCCCACAGGAAGATGGCCGTCGAGTTCGGCAATCAGCCCGAACAGGTCGTTGCAGCCGCTCGGAAGCGCGCCCGGCAGCAGTATGTCCGGCAAGAGAGTAGCGCCCAGGCCAAGGAAGCTGTGACCTTCGCCCGCCAGAGCGTCTTCGAGCGGGAGGCGGTTGTCGATGAGCGCAGAATCCTGCGCGACGCCATGCGCCGGGGGATGGGAGAGACACCGTACCGGGAGATTCGTCCAGAGTTCGAGGCACGGCGCGCGGGTGGAGATTTCCGGGTCGTGGACGGTCCGAAGTATGCTTCCGGGCGCAGATTCACTACGCCGGAGACGATTGCTGCCGAGCGTGCCCATGTCGAATTCATGCTCCGCGGTCGCAATGCCGTTGAGCCCATCCTGAGTGCGGAGCAGGCTCAGGAACAGGCGCGCTCGCGTGACTTTTTGAACGAGTCGCAGCAGCGCGTCATCGAGGAGACACTCAACTCTACCGATCGCGTCCATGGTCTTCAAGGCCGGGCTGGCACTGGCAAGACAACCGTACTCCAGAGCATCCGCGAGGGTGCGGAAAAGAGCGGATACATGACCGAAGGTTTTGCGCCCACCTCCCGCGCCGCGGCTCAACTCCGCGAGGCCGGCATCGACGCCAGCACGCTGCAAAGTTTCCTCGCACGCGGTGAAAACGCTCCCGGTGCGAGCCCGGAACTCCGCCACCTTTATATGCTGGACGAATCCAGTTTGGCCAGCACCCGGCAGATGCGAGCTTTCCTTGAAAAGCTGAAGCCCCAGGACCGGGTACTCGTGATCGGTGATACCAGCCAGCATCAGGCGGTCGATGCGGGGCGACCCTTCGAGCAGATGCAACAAGCCGGAATGCGCACTTCGCAGCTCGATCGGATCATGCGCCAGAAAGACCCGGAATTACGGCGCGCGGTCGAACTGCTCGCCAACAACGAAACCGAAAAAGGCGTTGTGCTGCTTTCCGAACAGGGGCGGGTGACGGAGATCGGAGGAGCCAATGAGCGCATCGCCGCGATTGCCAGAGACTATGCGGCGCGGCCTGAAAACACCATCATCGTTTCTCCCGACAATCGCAGCCGCCGCCAGATCAACGAAGCCGTACGCGCCGAGTTGCGACGGAACGGAATGTTGGCCGAAGACGGCCATGAGCTTCGCGTGCTCGATCATCGCTCCGATATGACCGGAGCCGACCGGACCTGGGCGGCGCGATACAGCGCGGGCGATGTGCTGCATTACCATACCGGAAGCAAGACGGAAGGTATCGAGCGCAACAGCTTCGCCCGTGTCCGGGAGGTCGATGCGCGCGCGAATACGCTCACCGTAGAACTCGACAATGGAGCCTCTGTCAGCTACGATCCGCGCAGGCTGCGCGGTGTCAATGTCTTCACCGAAGCCACGCGAGAGTTCTCGAATGGTGACCGTATTCAGTTCACTGATCCCAACAAAATGCTCGGCGTCGCCAACCGGGATCTGGGCACGATCACCGGAATCGACAATGGCCAGATGACCGTGCGCCTCGATGGCAAGCAGCCACGCGAGATCGCCTTCGACACCACTCGCTTTCGTCAGTTCGATCATGGCTATGCGGTCACCTCGCACAGCTCCCAGGGATTGACGGCGGGCCGCGTGCTCGCCAACATCGACACCGAATCTAGTCGAATGCTCATCAACACCAGGCTCGCTTACGTCGCTGTCTCCCGTGCCTCGGAAGACGTTCGTATTTACACGAATGACGCTGAAACGCTGGGTCAGCGGCTCGCCGCCAACATCTCAAAGACAGCCGCAGTGGACTTTCGTCCGTCCAACACGACCGAGCAGGCGCGGGAAGCCGTTCAGCTCTTCCGTGAGCATCAACCGGCCACAGCGACCGAGCGGCTTCAGCAGCAGGGCCGGATTCACGAGTACCAGAGCCCGGATCACCGCCTCGCTGCGGTTGCTCTGGATTACGCGGCGCAGCCTGATCGAACAGTTGTTGTCGCTCCCGATGCGACGGAGCGCCGGGAGCTGACGCAGTTGATTCGCTCTGAGTTGCATAGCGAGGGGAAACTTGCGCCAGAAGGCCGTTCACTTCCGATCCTGATCGAGCAGAAGTTCCCCAATCCACGCTTTGCCGGAAACTATCAGCCCGGGGACGAAATTCACTTTCGCATGGGCAGCCCTGCACTTGAAGGCATTCCGCATAACAGTGTTGCCCGTGTTCTTGAAGTCGATGCAAGCAGGAACGCGCTGACCATCGAGACTGCGGACGGTGGGCAGGTAACTTACAATCCTGCCGAGCTTCGGAGTCAGACCGGACAGAGCAAGGTCTATCGGGAAGAGTTGCGGGAGATGACCGTAGGGGAGCGCATCCGGTTCACCGCCTCCGAGAAAGACAACCACATTCACACTGGCGACCTCGCCACCGTGGAGCGGATCAAACCTGATCTTTCCGTCCAGCTCGATAATGGCAAGAGCGTCAATCTCGACGCCGAGGCGGTTCGCCATATCGACTACGGTTATGCCGTCGAAACAGCCGGAAACATCGCTGCCGACCGAGTGATTCTGACCGGCGAGGCCACGCAGCTTGCCAGTCTCGGAGACGATCTGGCGCGCCTTAACCCCGGCATCCGCGAGCTGGCCATCTACACGTCGGGTGCTGCACAGTCATTTCAAGTGGAGTTTGCGCAGCAGCCTGTGGTGACCGAAGCGTTGTCGAAACCGCTTGCCGGGGCTGCAAATCTTGGTATCGCGGAATCTTCTCTCCTGGAGACCATCGTCGAGGAAATTGGGCTGCATCTCTAAGAGGGTTTGTGCGCAGTGACTTACTTCAAACGCCGTAGCGGCAGGTTATTCTGTTGTTTAAGGAACATCTAGCAGAGTCCATTACACTTTGCGGCATATCAGAACTAATTAATCTGCCTCTTGCTTTTGCACGGTAGAGGTATCAGCCTGAAATCCACGATTTAATGCAATTGAGGGCGCCCAAAAGGGTGCCGAACAAGTGTGTCGTTTGCCGAAGATTTGATGGCGCTATGGCTACTTCAGTGCGTCCGGCGGGCGCTTCAGATACAGCCCAAAGACTTAAGAGTGGTAGTTGAATAGAGGATACTGCTTCTTCTGCTGTTGCTCAGGTGGCTGATGCTGCTGCGGGCAGGCGCGGCAGCGGTGGCAACGACATGATCACGATCATCCCCAAGCCTCAGCAGCACCACAGATCAGCGGAGTATCATTGTCGCAAAACCTTTACGGACAGGGACAAAGAGCAACCATGTTCATTGCCGAGCTGCTTATAGAGAATTTCAGGATTTTCGGAGAAGGACAAGACGCGCTCACGCTTCCTCTCAAGCCCGGTCTTACAGCTCTGGTGGGCGAAAACGATACAGGCAAGACAGCGATCATGGACGCTATCCGGTTTGCTCTCGGCACCCGAGACCAAGAATTCATGCGAGTCGAGGAGTCGGACTTTCACCAGCCGCTGAATGGCGCTTCCCGAAAAAACGAAATCAGGGTTCGCTGTAAATTTACGGACCTCAATCCGTCCGATATCGCTGCTTTCACTGAATACCTCACCTATGAAACGAAAGGCGACGTCACAATTCCGGTTTTGTACATCAACTGGCGCGCCGTCGCCGGATTCAAGGGAAGCAGGCGGTTCATAACTGTCGAAACTCGGTCGGGCTGCGCTGCCGACGGGCCGTCGCTCGACCCGGAATCCAGAGTGCTTCTTTGCGCGACCTACCTCCGCCCGCTTCGGGACGCTGAACGCTCTCTGTCCGCGGGTCGCAGCTCGCGCCTCGCACAAATCCTTCAGCACACTAAGGAGGTCAAGGAACACGGTAGTGGCTACGACCCCACAAACCCGCCCACCGACCTATCGGCACTCAGCGTGCTGGGAATCGCTGATTTCGCTAATGCCCTTCTGGGCGAGAACTCAGGCATCAGAAATGCTCGCAAGCGTCTGAATGACGACTTTCTGAAGGAACTGTCCTTCCACGGCAATATGCTTGAAGGTTACATATCGGTCAGCGGATCGAAGGGCGACGCAAGTGTTCGTCTGCGTCAGTTGCTTGAAAAACTGGAGCTTGATTTGCGAGACGGCGACGACGCCTCCTCCGCAAATCGCGGCCTCGGTTCGAACAACCTTCTGTTCATGGCCTGCGAATTGCTCCTCCTTGGCTCAGAAGCAGAGGGATTCCCGCTTCTTCTTATAGAGGAGCCAGAGGCGCACCTCCATCCGCAGCGACAGCTTCGACTCATGCAATTCCTGCAGAAGAAGGCAAAGGAAGCTCGCGCCGACAGTCAAAAAATCCAGATCATCGTAACGACACACAGTCCGAACCTGGCCTCCGCCATCCAACTTGACAACCTCGTTCTCCTAAGCAAGGGGAAGGCTTTCCCCCTGTGTTCGGGACGCACGGAACTCGCCCCATCGGATTATGGGTTTCTCGGCCGCTTCCTCGACGCCACGAAAGCAAACCTGTTCTTTGCGCGCGGCCTCATGATCGTAGAGGGTGACGCCGAGAACATTCTGCTACCGACGCTAGCCCGTATACTGCAACGTGACTTCACAGCAAACGGCGTGTCCATAGTCAATGTCGGCGGGATAGGTCTTAGGCGATTCGCGCGTATCTTCCAGCGCAAGGCTCCAGCGACCGACGGCGTCATCCCGGTCCCGGTCGCATGCGTTACGGACCTCGATGTAATGCCGGATTGCGCGCCTGAGATCACAGGCCGCGTCATCCCTGGTAAAACGTGGCCGGAGAAGAATAATCGACGCTGGCGGGCCAAAAAGGATTACACGCCGCAGGAACTCACCGCCCGGCGCGAGGTAATACGCGACAAAGCCTCAGGTCAGAACGTGAAGACGTTTGTCGCCGACGAATGGACGCTCGAATACAACTTGGCGTACGCTGGCCTTGCGCGAGAAGTTTTCGTCGCCGCGCGGCTTGCGGCTTACGACGAACGCATCGCTGCTGGCAATGTAAAGGCGTACGTCGTGGCGCGGCAGGCGCTGCGGGATTTTGACGACCTTGCGATCAAGCACCCAGAAAAAGACGAACTTGCCACCCACATTTACGAGCCGTTTATTAATGACTGGACAGTGCTGAGTTCGCCGAATGCATCATGCAGCGATCTCCTGCGAATCCAACCGGGTATCGGAGCGCCTGTATTGGTTCAGGATTTTCTTCAGT
>Ga0255356_1001886_pt1 | contig 12712 bp, 12 predicted proteins | sample HBST100metaG_FD_189944 | JGI IMG/M metagenome (GOLD analysis project Ga0255356, IMG submission 189944) | Peat soil microbial communities from Stordalen Mire, Sweden - H.B.S.T100 | ecosystem: Environmental > Terrestrial > Soil > Wetlands > Peat | place: Sweden: Norrbotten County, Stordalen Mire... | reverse complement strand
AGTAGGGCCAGATGCCTGCCGAATCAAATCCCTCTTCTTTCGTGTTCGACAAGTCAGTGGCGGGCCTCTTGGCCTGCCCGGCCTGCCTGGGCAGCCTTCGCGCGGAAACATCAAGGCTGGTCTGCACCGCCTGCGGCCGCGCCTATCCGGTGGTAGACGGAATTCCCGTGCTCATTGCCGAGCGGGCCGCGATGCCTACGGCCTGAGGGTCGTTAAGCTGTCTTCAGTAAAACTCTTGAATTCCTGAAGAGTGCTTAAAAAACAGGAATCCAGCCCAAGGATGCCTCCGGCGTGGCCCACTAGCCGCTGGGTCGAGGCTTGAGCAAATATTGATGAAAAGTAACTTCCGACTCTCGTGATCCACCCGGAACATGAGAGTCGCGGAAAACAGTCGGGAAGGCGACTTTTGAGGACTAGCCTGTGAGGATGAATCTTTTGAGCTTTCCCAGGACGAGGTCTGTGCTCTTCCAGGTGCCCGATCATATCAATTGTCAGTCTTCGTCAGTTGGTATTTCAATCGTTCCAATGGACAAAAGCGGCTGGCCCTTTTTGTCATTCACAATCTTCGCAACCTTCAGAAGCGTTTTTTCGTCGAGCGGTCCGACGTTGCAGAAGACAGTCCGCTGGTTGAACAGACCAGCGATGCCGAGACAACCCTTTGGCGCAGGAATGACGCTCTGAATAATCACATGATCGAGCGTAACTGCGAAAGTCTCGCCATGCTTGAATCCGCCAGCAGGTCCGTCACCCCAACCTGGAAGGTCCATAATCCGCATACCGGCATTTTACCCCCAATAAACTGGTGTTTGGAGCGTGGAAATGGATAACGATGTGGCGGGTGGCCCAGGTCCCCGCCCGCATACCACACACAGAGGATGGTTGGCCCAGGTCCCTCACAGCGTCGGACTACTCCCGAAAATGCCCCAGGGCCCTGGACGAACCTCGCGTCTGGGTCGTCGCCAAGCCGGAAATTTCCAAAGAATCATCCCTCATGGAGCGGAACCCGAGTAGCTCGACCCAAAAGGCAAGCCGGCCAAGTAGTTTTGCCCTCAAGAAATGGACTCCTCGCAGACTCTTTTTGAAGGCCACGTTGACTCTGGTCCCTCTCTGGAAAACAAAGCTTTCGTCGCGAGCTCTATTCTGCCGGGCTGGAACCTGCCTCAGAACTCCTCAAAACTGGCATCGCCGGCTCCAGTCGACGGAGCCACAAGCCGGGTCGGGGTTTTCTTGATGCGAGCAGAGTTGTCCATCTTGGCCGGTGCGCTGCTACGAACGGGTTTGCCTGGATTGCGCGGCGCTGAATCGACGTTCGGGGAGCGCGCTTCGGCTCGGCGGCTGTCGCCGCGTCCGTTTCCCTGAGTCCTGCCACCTTTGTCGAGAGTGAAAGTTCTCACCAGGTCGAGCTGGTTTGCAGCCTGCTCGGAAAGCGCTTGCGCCGTGGCGGAAAGCTCTTCGGTCTGCGCGGAGTTCGCTTGCGTCACGTGATCCATCTGCGTCATGGCGGTATTCACCTGCTCGATGCCCGCACTCTGCTCAGTTGCGGCAGCGGCCATTTCGCCCACGATGTCGGTTACTCTCTTCACCGATCCGACAATGCCCTGCAGCGTTTCGCCCGATCGGTTGACGAGCGCAGAGCCGGCATCGACCTTGCGCAGCGAATCCTGGATGAGGACCTTGATCTCCTTGGCTGCAACGGCGCTGCGTTGTGCAAGGCTGCGAACTTCCGAAGCCACCACCGCAAACCCACGGCCTTCGTCGCCGGCGCGCGCCGCTTCAACGGCGGCATTCACCGCCAAAAGGTTGGTCTGGAAAGCAATTTCATCGATGGTCGAGATGATGTCAGCGATCTTCGCGGAAGCGCCATTAATCTCCGACATGGCGGTGATCGCCTGAGCGACGACTTCCTGTCCCTGCACAGCCGAATCCTTCGAACTCACCGCAAGCTGGCTGGCCTGTCGCGCGTTGTCGGCGCTTTGACGGACCGTCGCCGTAATTTCTTCCAGGCTGGCCGAGGTCTCTTCCAGGCTGGCCGCTTGCTCCTGCGCTCCGGAGGCAATGGCCTCAGAAGCGGCGGCGAGTTGTTGCGCCGACGAACTTGCGTTGGTGGCGCTGTCTGCCACGTCGCGCAGGGTGCTGTTCAGCTTCTCCACCATCGAAGTCAGAGACTGCATCAGCTTATCCTTCGCCGAGCGCTCTCTCACCGCGACGGTCAAATCGCCCTCGGCAATTTGTTCAAGCAGCCCGGAAACCTCGTGAATGTAATCCACCAGGGCGCGGAAGGAATCGGCCAGCGAGCCAACCTCATCGCCCGAGCGGTAGTCCACGCTCTGGTCCACGTCGCCCAGAGAGATATGCTTTGCCGTTTCCGCCAACTCCGCCAGTGGCCTTGAGATGCTGCGTGCAATGAAGAAACCAAGTCCAAGACCGCACAGAATGCCTCCCACCACCAGGATGAGCATCAACATGCGGCTGCTTTGGTAGGTCTCCCCGGTTATCTGAGCAGCCTTTTCGGCAGTGCTTTCCTTATCGGCTACCATCTCAGCGAGCACGCTCTCCGCTGCATCCCCTCTTTGGCGGCCGAGACCAACGGAGAGATCCAGAGACGCTCGCTTCTCTTCCAGGTGATCCTTCTCCGCCAGGGATATTACCTGGCCCGCGACCTCCTGGTATCCCCTCCAGCTCTGATCGAACTTCGCAAGCAGATCCTTGCCCTTGTCGGTGCGCACCAGTGGTCGAGCCTTTTCCAGGTTGCCATTCACGAGTGCAATGTCAGCCTCGATACGGCCCTTGTAATGGTCTCGGTCTTCAGTGGTGCTGGCCAGCAACAGATTCTTTTCAGCCCGGTCCATATGGATCAGTTCGATATCGGCCTGCTTGAGATATGAAATTCCGAGGGTTTCATTGGCATAAGACGAAGCCGCCAACCTGGCAATCTTGCCCATGTTGCTGATGCCCATGAAGCCGACGACGGCGGTGATGACGCCGACAAGAATGAATGCCCCGATCAGCTTTTTGCCGATCTTTATGTCATTGAACCAGCCCATGGTATGCGCTCCGTTCGTGTTCTATTCGCCCCATCATTGCCGTTTCTGCTCTTGCGGCAAATCTCGTACGGAGCTACTGTTTTTTGCAGCTGTAGGCACGGTACCCGGTCAGTCGAATCGCTACATGAGGTGCGCCGGGTTCCAAGCTTGCACCAAAAAAGCTGAATAGCCCTCTGCGTCAATCCATCCTTGCCGCCGCACGTATCTCCTTCGGACCTGACCATTGGGGATACATGCGCACGGAAGAGCTACAAGGTCTTCATTTCTGTCCGGACCAGTATTTCGGACTCACTATCGGCATCTCCGAATGATCTGTCGATATTCCTTCGTCGCGAGCAGCCTATTTGCAGATCGTTGCCCCCACCCCGCGCACAATCAAGATAAGCGGTTCAAGATGTCAGGGACTTGACCGGTTTGTACCCCCTCGAAGGGGGGCTTCCATAATTTTTTTGGAGGGGCGCTTTTGCTTCGCTTCTTGTTTTGTAAAGTGCTTATAAAAAACCTCTTATCAAAATAGATGCGAAAGATCTCCACAGAGAAAACGCTCGGGAAGCACCGTTTTTGGTGTAAAAAAGGTAAAAAACGGGGAAAAACGGTCCGAAAATGGATCAAAAATCGCACTTTTTGATGCTCTTTTGGTCTGTTTTTGGGGCCAGCCGCTTTCTCGCGAGCTCTCTCTACCGCCGCCGGTAGAAGGGCGCCACGATCAGCAGGGCAAAGCCGATGGCCAGCGCCAGCGCCAGCGCCAGCAAGCTATAGAGCAGCTTGAGGCTGGGGCCCTGGGCGGGCAGCTTCTCTTGGGCGGGTTGCGGCGGCAGAATCTCCGGCTTACTCATACTTCAAGGACTCCACCGGGTCCAACTGGGCGGCGCGCGTGGCGGGAACGGTGCCGAAGACGATGCCCACCACGGTGGCCGAGGTGAGGGCAATAATCACCGACCAGGGCGAGATGGGAATGGCGTAGTCGGTGAAGAAGCGAACGGAGAGCGGCAGGGCCAGCCCCACGATGGTGCCGACAATCCCGCCGGCCAGCGAGATGATGAGCGCTTCGGCCAAAAACTGGAGCTTGATCTCGCGGGAGGTGGCTCCCAGCGCCTTGCGAATGCCGATTTCGCGGACCCTGGCGCGGACATTGGCCAGCATGATGTTCATGATGCCCACGCCGCCCACCGCCAGGGTGACGGCGGCCACCAGCATCAGCACGGCGATCAGGGCGTTCGATATCTTGCCGGCGGTGTCCAGCAGTTCCTTGAGGGTTTGCACCTTGTACACCGAGTCGGGCCGGTGGCGCGCCTGGACGATGCGGACGATCTCCTTGGCGGCATTGGGAACTTCGGTCATGTTGCGCATGGAAAAGTAAATCTGCTTCACGTTTTCGGTGCCGGTAAAGTAGCGGGCGACGGAGAAGGGAATCAGGATGGTCTGGTCGGCAATCTCCGACTGGCCGAAATCGTCCACGCTCATTTTGAAGACGCCGATGATGGTGAAGGGAATGCCGCTGATCTCGAAACTCTCGCCAATTGCCGCGTCGGAGCTGCCGAAGCGGTCGTGGGCGAACTTCTCGGTCACCACGGCGCACTTGAGATGAGCCGTGTCGTCAGTCTCGTCGAGAAACCTGCCCACGGGAACCAGCAGGTTGTGGATCTGGAGATACTGCGGGCTGACTCCCAGCACCAGCGTGTCCTTGGTCACCCCGGAGCCGAAGCTGATGCGGTCGTGCATCTCCAGGACCGGCGAAGAGTAGATGACGCCGGGCAATTGCGCAATCACGGCCTTTTCGTCCTCGCGGGTGAGGTAGTCGTTGTAGAGCACGTTTTCCGAGCCGATGGCGCCGCCCCCGGCGTATTCCAGCTCGACCGAGTTGGTGCCGAATTTCTGGATCAACTGCAAAACGTACTGCTTGCCGGTCAACCCGACGGTGGCTACAAAAATGACCGAAGCAGTGCCGATGACCATGCCCAGCGCGGTGAGCGCAAAGCGCAGCTTGCTGGAGCGAAAGCTGTCGATCGCCAGCTTCAAAATTTCGCTCGCCAGCATGGTGCGGCGGGCGCTCAAGAGCGTCTGCTGGAATGCGTGGCGGCGTGCCTGTTCGGTCTGATCCATGGGTTCCTTATCTACAAGATGCGGGAGAGCGCCCGGCGGCTTCTTGAATCGGCGGGCGCCGCCTGCCCCGACCACCCCTCCCGATAGCTTACGCGAATCCCAGCACCAACTTATAGTGGTGAGCCGATGACTTCACGTCGTGGGACAGGAAATAGGCCCACTCCGGTCTGGCAAAAGGCAGGGGAATTGGCAGTAATGGCCGCCTTCACGGCGGTTTGCGCTATACTGGTTGAAGCCCAAAGAGGGCAGGGAAGTCCCTGTCTAACGGGTTCTGCGGCGGGGCCACTCAGCCCGGTCGAAAAACGAGAAGAAAATGCCCAAGTTGAAGACCCATACGGGCGCGAAAAAGCGCTTCAGCAAGACTGGAACCGGCAAAATCAAGCGGCACCAGACCAAGACGCGGCATATCCTCACGTCGAAGTCGCCAAAGACCAAGCGGAAACTGGGAAAGACTCTCATGGTTTCCGACGGCGACTACTTGAAGGTAGCGCGCATGATTCCCTACGCCTGATTGCTGTGCCGCCTCAGAACCGGGGCGGCGCTTCAGGGATCGGGCAAACGCGTTGCCCGGACCCCCGGCCTTCCGGCCAGATTGATTCCCGGGAGCCGAGAAATCAAGGCTTGCATGAGCGAGTGAAGAGGTTTACCGCCCGGCCCGCAAGGGTTCGGGCCTCCTGCCTCCAGCCGCGATGACCACGAACGCAAAACGGAGAATACCCAATGCCCCGCGTAAAACGCAGTACCAAGCGGAATGACCGCCGCAAGAAGATTCTTGATCGAGCCAGCGGTTACTTCCTTACGAAATCCAAGCTCTACCAGGCAGCCCAGGAAGCCGTTGAACGCGGCCTGAAGTTCGCCTACACCGGCCGCAAACAGAAGAAGCGCCAGTTCCGCTCGCTGTGGATCGTGCGCATCTCGGCGGCCTGCAAGCTGAACCAGTTCAGCTATTCACAGCTGATCAACGGCCTGAAGAAGGCTGGCGTCGAGCTGGACCGCAAGATCCTGTCCGACATCGCCATCAAGGACGCAGCCGGCTTTACCGCGCTGGTCGAGAAGGCCAAGGCCACGCTCGCCGCGGAGAACAAGGCAGCGTAAGAGCGAGTCAGCAAGTCAGAAAAAGGCCCCGAAGCGATGCTTCGGGGCCTTTTTCTGCGCCTGAGATCGATGGCGTTTGGCCCACCCATTTCAGGGGGCAGGAAAGGTGGACCGTCCGCCATTTTATGTAACCCGCAGCGTGAGGTATCCGTCCATCCAACAGGGGGGATTGTGCAAACAGAGGGAACTGTGCAAACTCGTTTTCGCTGTCCTTGCTGCGGTTCCAAGACGCTGGAGGCGCCTAGTGCCTTGGCGTTGTGTCCGGTCTGCTGGTGGGAAGACGATGGGCAGGAGGACGAGGACGCCGCTGAAGTGCGGCTGACGGTGAATGGCGCTTTGAGCCTGGAAGAGGCTCGCGCCTACTACCAGGAGTGCGGGGCCTCGCATCCGCGGTTTTTGCCCTACGTGCGCAAACCCGAGGCCTCCGAGAGGTAACGTGCCTTCCGCGGTGCCTTTCGATGCCGAAAGGGGGCTGGCGGGTTTGACCCTGCCAGCAAACCCACTTACCATGAGATGAGGTATTCCCCCGGCCGCGCGGCGCTGGTTACGAGCCCAAGCGGCAGCCCAGACAAGAGTTCGGACCGGCGGTGTGCCAACCCGTCGTGCAGTTCGATTGGCGCGCTATGCGCCTGGAAGGTAAAACGTTGAGTTCTACAGAAGATACAGTCGAGACCAAACCCACCCCTGAAACGGCCGAGGCCACGCACGAGCAGGATTCTGCCCACGAGGGGCACGATCACGAGCACGAAGGCCACGATCACGAGCACCAGCACGGCCCGGTGCTGAACCCCGAGTGCACGCGCGAGCTGATTCTGGACGTGGACGCGGCGGAGGTCTCGAAGGCCTATCGGAAGACCATCGCCGGATACAGAAAATATGCCAAGATTCCCGGCTTCCGGGCGGGCAAGGTGCCGGAGACGGTGATCAAGCGCCGCTATGAGGGCGAAATCCGCAAGGAAGTGATCGACAGCCTGCTTCCGGGGCGGTTCAACAAGGCGGTGACCGAACTGGGCGTGAAGCCGGTCGGGGAACCACAAGTGACCGAGCTGACCATTGAAGACGGGGAGCCGCTGCACGTGAAGGCGGTTTTCGAGTACATTCCCGAGTTTTCCATTGAGGGCTACCAGAGCGTAACGGTGGAGAAGCCCACGGTCGAGATCACGGAAGAAGAGTACCAGCAGGAACTGGATCAACTGCGCGAGTCGCGGGCCACTGTAGAGCCGGTTGAAGAAGACCGCGCGCTGGTGGACGGCGATTGGGCTCAGATCTCCTACCAGGGGCAGGTCGAGGGAGAAGCTGCGCCGGTGGCGGGTGAGGACTCGCTGGTGGAGATTGGCGGCAAGGATACGGTGGAGGCTTTTACCAACTCCCTGCGGGGCGCCAAGGCCGGCCAGGAGCTGAAGGCCGAGGTGATTTACCCGGCCGACTATGCCGAGCCGAAGCTGGCCGGCAAGACCGTTTCCTACGATGTGACGGTGAAGGCCATCAAGAAGCGCACGGTGCCGGTGCTGGACGACGATTTTGCCAAGGAACTGGGCAACTACGAGAACCTGGCAGCACTTGAAGCGCGCATCCGCGAGCACCTGGCGGAGCGCAAGCGGCGCAGCGTGGAAGGCGAAACCAAGGACCGTCTGATGGCGGCGCTGATCGAGCGCTTTGCATTCCCGATTCCCGAGTCGCTGGTGCAGGAGCAGATTGAGGCTCGTCTGGAGCGCGGCCTGCGGGCGCTGGCGGCCCAGGGAATGGAAACCGAGCAGATGCGCAAGCTGGACTTTGGCCGTTTGCGCGCGGCGCAGCGCGACGGAGCCATTGCTGAGGTGAAGGCTTCTCTGCTGCTGGACCGAATTGCTCTGGACGAGAAGATCGAAATTGCCGATGAAGAGATGGACCATGAATTGCAAATGGCCGCTCTGCAGTCCAGGGAACCGATCGACACGTTACGTTCGCGTTTGACGGAGGACGGCGGACTGGCTAGAATCCGTGAACAATTAAGGCGCGAGAAGGTGGCGGCTGTGCTGTACGAACGGTTGCCGGCCTAAGTCGGAGCGGAATCCGCCGCGCGGAGCTGGAGTTTGAACCCTTCAGAACCGCGCGGCCATCCAATCAACAGGGGGAGCAAGAGCCCCCAAACCAAAGAGCGAGAAGAGCCTAATGGCATTGGTTCCCATGGTGGTTGAGCAGACGAGCCGGGGCGAGCGCGCCTACGACATTTACTCCCGTCTGCTTCGCGACAACATCATCTTTCTGGGTACGCCCATCGACGACCAGGTCGCGAACCTGATTGTGGCGCAGATGCTGTTTCTGCAAGGCGAGGACCCGGAAAAGGACATTTCGCTCTATATCAACTCGCCGGGCGGCTCGATCAGCGCCGGGCTGGCAATTTACGACACCATGCAGTTCATCAAGAACAACGTGGTGACTTACTGCATCGGCCAGGCGGCCAGCATGGGCGCGTTTCTGCTGTTGGCGGGAGCCAAGGGCAAGCGCTTTACGCTGCCCAACTCGCGCATTCTCATCCACCAACCTTCGATGGGCGGATTGAGCGGGCAGGCGACGGACATCGACATTCACGCGCGCGAGATTCTGCGCATCCGCGAGATCACTAACAATCTGATCGCCAAGCACACGGGCCAGTCTCTGGACCGGATCGAGCACGACGTGGAGCGGGACTTTATCATGAACGCGCAACAAGCCAAGGAATACGGTATTATCGACGAAATCATCGACCGGCCGCGCACGTAACAGGCCGGCCCGCTGTTGGCGGAACTCGAAGAAATTCGTCCAAAGGGAGTAGAAAAATGAAAACGCGCACGGGACCCGAAGAGGCGCTGCGCTGTTCGTTCTGCCACAAGTCGCAGGACGCGGTAGCCAAGCTGATCTCGTCGCCCAGCGACTATCCTCGCGCTTATATTTGCGACGAGTGCGTAGCCGTTTGCAATTCGATTCTGGAGGACGACCGCGGCGACCAGACGCAGGTGGCCAACCCCGCCGGCCATCTGCCCAAGCCGCAGGAAGTAAAAGCCTTCCTTGACGACTTTGTGATTGGCCAGGACCAGACCAAGAAGAAACTAGCGGTGGCGGTTTACAACCACTACAAGCGCATCCAGATGAACCGTGCGCGCAATAACGAAGTGGAGCTGGCAAAGTCCAACATCCTGCTCATTGGCCCGACCGGCTCCGGCAAAACCTTGCTGGCGCAGACTCTGGCCAAGATGCTCGATGTGCCCTTCGCCATTGTGGACGCAACTACGCTGACCGAAGCCGGGTACGTGGGCGAGGACGTTGAGAACATCATCCTCAAGCTGCTGCAAGCCGCAGACGGCGACGTGACGCGCGCGCAGCAGGGGATCATCTACATCGACGAAATCGACAAGATCGGCCGCAAGGACGAGAACCCCTCGATTACCCGCGACGTTTCCGGCGAAGGCGTGCAACAAGCGCTCTTGAAGATTCTGGAAGGCACCGTAGCCAATGTTCCTCCGCAGGGCGGGCGCAAGCATCCGCACCAGGAGTTTACAGCCATCGACACCACCAACATCCTGTTCATCTGCGGCGGGGCCTTTGTGGGCCTGGAGCGCGTAGTGGGCCGGCGCGTGGGCAAGAAGGCGTTGGGTTTCAAGACCGTGGATGCAGAAGCCGATGCGGCGGCGACGCGTTCGCACCGCGACACCGAGCTGCTTCGCAAGACGGAGCCGCAGGATCTGATCAAGTACGGGCTGATTCCCGAGTTTGTGGGCCGCCTGCCGGTGATGGGGATTCTGGACGAACTGGACGAAGCGGCGCTGATCGAGATTCTGACCAAGCCGAAGAACGCCATTCTGAAGCAGTACCAGAGGCTCTTCGAGTTTGAGAATGTTCACCTGCACTTTACGCCGGAGGCTTCGGCCGCCGTGGCTCGCGAGGCCTTGGCGCGCAAGGTGGGCGCACGCGGATTGCGCATGATTCTCGAAGAATTGATGCTGGACCTGATGTACAACCTGCCCAACAACAAGCGCGCACGCGACATCGAAATCACGAGCGATATGGTGGAGCGGCGAGATCTTTCGCTGTGTTTGCTGGAAAAAGCCGGATAATCGACCTGGATTCAAGATTGGTACCAAGAAGCCCTCTTGCCGGAGTTCCGGCGAGAGGGCTTCTTTTATGTATGTGTTTCTGACTCATACCTGTTGAAGATGAAGTTGGGAAAAGACGCACATCCAAGAGAAGAACGACTCTAGTCGGAAAACGAGATACTTCTCTGTTTTCCCCCAGGGCCAAATGTTTGGTCGGACAAGTCAAACCACGATCCCGACTCAATACAAACGCCTCTGGTCATCATCATGCAACAGGGAAAGGTCGCTCCGGGTTTTTCGCTCTCTTGTAAGGGGTATACGCGGCCCCTACATTGGATTTGTCTACCAACAATCAATCGGAAGGGCTGGGCCTCCAGTGAATGTGTCTTGCAGTCCGCATCTTGCGCTGAACATTCATCGTGTGCCTGAGGGACTGGAAGTGAACGTCCCGCCGGCCGCCGCAGATCAGATCTATTACCGGAGCGATGGGGACTCTGCCGAGATTGCAGACGACCTCCGGCACTTTGCAGGTGCTGCTTCCGTACTGGACGAGCGCGCCATCTATTCGTTCCTGCAGTATGGCGCTGTGATTCCGCCCTTGAGTATGTGGAAGGGCGTGTACAGAGCGGTTCCGGGCCGAACAACTGTCTTTGAGAAGTTTCCTAGGCTAATGGTCAGGGAGCGCCAGGACGACCATCGCGCGACCGGTCAAGTTGAGAAGCCTGGAATCGGATCTTCTCTCGATGCGCAGGTTTCATCGGTCTTGCAGGTCATCGACAAGTCGCTTCTCGCAACTCGTGAAAAGCATCGCTTGATCATTCTCTTCAGCGGCGGAGTGGACTCTGGACTTTTGGCCGCAAGAGCGGCAGCTCTGGGGTTGAAAGACACAGTTCTGGTTAACTATTCTTTTGGCCCGGATGACTCCGAATCCAAACTCGCAGAAGAAATGGCCCTTCACCTGGGATTGAATTTCCAGCGAATGGAAGATGTTGTTTCAGGCAGCGATGTCGAAGACGTGCTGAGTCACGCTGCGAGTTACTATCGTTCACCGTTCGGCGACCACTCCGCCATTCCCACCTGCGCACTGGTTCGGAATCTGATCCAGCGTTTCGGCGCCGAGTACATTGCACTGGATGGAACCGGGGCGGATGGCGCCTTCGGTCTGTTTGCGAAGGCGCGCCAGTGGCAGCGGCTTTGCTCGCTTCCCCTGGCCGTGCGACAACTTGGTTCGCTTGCGTACCGGATTTCCGGAGCGTGGCAAAGACAGTCTACTGTCGAATATCGCTTGAGGTTGTTGCGCAGAGCGGCACAGCACCGCCATCCCTTGGCGGCGGTCGCAGAAAACTGCCTGGAGGGAATTGCGTACTCCGCAAGCAAGGAGATTCGCGAGGAGGTGGATGGCCTGGCGATCTCCTGGCTGGATTCCCTTTGCCCGCTGGAGCCCGATCTTCAGCTTCCGGCAATCGATCTGGCGTTGGTGTGTGCCTGTATCTTTGCGCAGAAATCCAGATCGCTGTTCGCGGCTTCGGAACTCGATGTGGTCTATCCGTATCTGAGTGAGGAGATGTTTCAGCTCGCGCTTGCTTCGGGAAACTGGGAAGGGGCGGCGGGAGAGCCCAAGTGGCTGTTGAAGGCGGCCCTGGCCCGGCAGGTACCGCAAGAGATGGTTTACCGCCGGAAGTGCGGCTTTGTTGCTCCGGTGGCCCAGAAGTTTAGCCAGCCGGCGTTTCTTGCCGCTTTCGAGAAGCTGGTGACTGGCGCGTCGCCGATCAGCCCCTTTCTTCACGAAGACTTCTTCCGCACGCTGCAGCCAAAGATCAGAGCCGGAGAGGCCCTTCCATCGCAGACAGCCTACTTTATCTGGGCCGCCGTATTTGTCAGCGAATGGCTGCAGCAGGTCTCTGGGACAGGAACAGGCGTCGCGGCCCGTGCATGATCCTGAAAGAACCGAACGGTTTTTTGCCGCGAAGACAGGAAACCCTAGCCCGCAACCGGCCCGTTCACTCAGGACACCGTGCTCACAAGACAGATCCAGTAAGACGAAACTACAGCTTGGAGTGGCTGCCGTCGCAGAGGGGAGGATTCTTGCTGTGCTTGCAGCCGCAGAAATGGACTGTCTTGGATTCGGTGGCGTCGAACCTCACGGGCGTAAAATCGCTGCCTTTGTGGCTGCCATCGCAGAAAGGCTGCTGGGCGCTCTTGCCGCAGGCACACCAGTAATAACTTTTCCCTGCTTCCACTTGCACCGGGTACGGACTCTTCTGGGCGATCGTTGGTTCTGACATAGGGGTTTCTCCTTGTGCGCCGGTAAAACCGGCGAGGTGTAGTGAATGAAAGTTTCATACAGTGAAGGTTTAGCGAACCACACTGGCTCCGAGTCATGCGGAGTCGCTCGTGAGGGCGGCTTTGAAGCGTTGA
>Ga0255356_1001883_pt1 | contig 12724 bp, 8 predicted proteins | sample HBST100metaG_FD_189944 | JGI IMG/M metagenome (GOLD analysis project Ga0255356, IMG submission 189944) | Peat soil microbial communities from Stordalen Mire, Sweden - H.B.S.T100 | ecosystem: Environmental > Terrestrial > Soil > Wetlands > Peat | place: Sweden: Norrbotten County, Stordalen Mire... | reverse complement strand
TCTTCGCCTCATGCCGGATTCGGTCGGCAGGGCAAGAACGTTAAAATCGCTCCAGCAGTTGTGCCCGCGAGACGATGAAGATCTGACCGTCTATATTGGCAACGGATTGGGTGCCTTCATGGCCGAGCTCACTCCGCTTACCAGGCAAAGTATTAGCAGCTACTTTGAGTTGTCCACGTCTTCGGAAGCCGAAGTTCGACGAATCGTGGGGGACTTGGTCGAGATTCGTGTGAAAGCCGGATCACGGCATATTGTCGTTCGACATGCCCTTCGAGAAATTCAATGCCTCTATCCTTCCGACATGGAAGAACAGGTCTCCCAATTGGTTGCAGGTTCCGTGGTCGAGGTCGTGGGAAGCGTTCAACTGAATTCCGATGGGTCGGTGAAACAGATTGACGATGTTTATGATGTATCGACCGTAAACCTGTCGCCGTTTGGCATTGGCTCGTTCGTGTGGCAGGAGCGGCGCTTTAGATTAGTTGCCCCAGCCACTTGCTTCCCTGCTTATCGAAACGAACTGTGGGTCTACGAATGTCCCAAATACGGCATTGTCGCCTTTTCTTCAGATCGGAGACAAGCGCTGCTCCAACTTCATGAGGAGTTCGCATTCCTTTACGATGGGCTGGTTCACGAACGGAACGACGACCTCACCGACGACGCGATCGACCTGAGAAACATGATCGAAGATGATGTTGTCACCGTGGAGGACGTCGCATAATGGCCGCATACGACACCGAACAATTCAGGAGAGCCCTGAAATTGAGGGGTTTCAAGGAAGATCCAACGCATCATTTCATGTATTGGTACTGGCTCGACGGCAAAAAAACATCCGTCCGAACACGCACAGGCATTGGCGAAAAGCACTTCGACGAGGGAATGCTCGCAATGCGGCAAAGGCAAATCGGCAATCTCTCTAAGGAGCAAATGATCGATTTTCTAGAGTGCTCTCTCACCGCCGCCCAATTGCGACAACATCTCTTGGACAGGCAAATTGTAAGGCTGCCCGATCTCGATTCCGCTGCCAAAGAGCCACGAACACGACGTCCGTGACGTTTACGATGCGGGGATGCTCGATAAGCAGACCATGCGCCGTTTTGACGCATCCTGCCTGACACCCATTAAAGAGTTCACCGCCGAAGAAATCCCCGAGCTCCGCGAACGCGAGCAAGTAAGTAAGGCAGACGGTGTTCGCACACTATCTTAACGTGTCAAAAGACTCGGTCAGTCAATGGGAGCGCGGCAACAAACATCCAGCAGGAGCGTGAAAGTCAAGCTCACGCCGCAGGCCAGAGTCGGCCCCCACTCCCGAGCGTGGCCGTTCTGATCCGTGCGCAAACAAGTTCATCGTCTGTTGACAATTCAATTTGCACACTGTACAACACAAACACATGTTCCTTCCAGGTCGCCACGGTTTCATAACGGCGTCCCCGGCGCTATGAAACTCGCCCTTGTTCCCCCTCCGAAAGGACGAAAACTCGTCCTACAAATTATTCTTTGCATCACTTTTTCCACTCGGATCGGCACCTCCCGTCCGCCGCTGTGAAGCCGGCGCAATACAGAATATCTGCAAGAACGAGATTGGCAGGCGCCCGTTTCGTAACCAGGCGATCTTAGGTATATCCCCAACATGTCACTGAAATCGACCGCTGTTTGGAACGCGCAGAGGAAATGCTACGAGTTTCAACAGGGGTGCAACGTGCCAGCACGGCTGTTCTTTAACGAGACGTTGTTTGACGAGCTTGAGGAGGGAGTCTTCAAGCAGGTGCAGGCGGCTTGCAATTTTCCCGGAGTCGACAGTGTGGTGATCACGCCCGATGCGCATGTGGGATATGTGGTGCCCGTCGGCTCGGTGATCGCGACGACCGGCACGCTTTGCCAGGCACCGGTGGGATTTGACATCGGCTGCGGCATCATGTGCTTCCGCAGCCCGGTCGACGTCTCCCGCGGAATGGACAACGCCCTTCGCTTGAAGTTCTCGCAGGCCGTCATGGAAGGGATAGGCCTCGGCGCTGGCAAAGGCGGACATTATCCTGTCACAGAAGAGAAGTTTCAGGAGATCTTTCGGTTTGGCGGCGCGGCCCTTGGCTACAGGCGCGCCGAGGCCGAGCGGGATTTCCTGCCCGTGGACGATACCTGGGACATACCGAAAAACAGCAACAATATCCTAAAGCGCGGCATGGGGCAGCTTGGCTCGCTTGGCGGCGGCAACCATTTCTGTGAGCTTCAGCACGATCAACACGGAAAGCTGTGGGTGATGGTACACACGGGAAGCCGAGGATTCGGGCACGGCCTGGCGACGCACTATATCCACGAAGGGGCAGACTATCTCAAGTCAAAGGGCGTCAAAATCGCCGGAGGCGCCGAGGCCCTGTGCTTCGAGCCGGACAACCCGCTCTACAACGACTACCGCAATGCAGTGGCTGCGGGCGGCAACTTCGCCATTGCCAACAGGCTGATTATCTGGGAGGTCGTGGGCAAGGCGTTCAAAAAGGTCTTTGGCAAAGAGCCCGAGCTGGTCTATGAGATCAGCCACAACTTGGTGCAGCTCGAACAGATTCCCGGAACAGGCGAGCGTTGGGTGCATCGCAAGGGCGCCACACGCGCGTTTCCAGCCGGACATCCCATGCTTGTGGGCACACCGTGGGAAAAAACCGGCCACCCGATTCTGATTCCTGGCTCGATGGGCGACACGTCGTATGTGCTCTACGCCGCGCAAGGTGCCGCTAACAGCCTGTACTCGGTAAACCACGGCTGCGGCCGTCGCCACAGCCGCAATGCGATGCGCGACCTGCTGACGCAGTCGGCCGCGAACAAAGAGATGAAAAACCTTGGCGTGATGGTGAACGCCGGCGGCGACGTCCCAATCGACGAATCGCCCGGTGCCTACAAGAGCAGCAAGGACGTGATCGAATCCGTTGTCTCGGCCGGTCTCGCCACAGTCGCCTACACGCTGACTCCGTTGGTGTCCATCAAGGGCACCGACTGAGCAGTCGAAGGGTGAACGCGGCTTTTGCATGGCTCTGGCCCCCGCCCGGAGGCATTTTGGCCCAGTATATATGGGCAGTCGGGCAGTTAGAGAACAATCCGCCATTTGGCGGACGTATGTATTTCGGGCTACCACCACAATGTCAAGCAGTATTGCCTGTTGGGGCAATACGTCATTTTATCTACGGCAGTGCCGAAAGCCGGTGTGGCCCGTACACAAACGGTGCCGCTTGAATTGATCAGTAACATGGGAGTATTTTGTAAATGAAACGAAACATATGGGAGTGCTTCACCAATCCGAAAGCGGTAGCGGTGGTTGGCGCCAGCGAAAAGCAGGGAAGCGTCGGAAGTGCGGTGATGCTCAACCTTGGTGCAGGCAGCTTCAAAGGCGAGGTGTATCCCGTCAATCCGAAACGCGACAGCGTACACGGTCACAAGGCGTATCCAAGCCTGTCGGTCCTTCCTCCTGGCGTCGATCTTGTCGTCATCGCCACCCCTGCAGCTACGGTTCCCGATCTCATTAGACAGTGCGGCGATGCCGGCATTCCGGCCGCAATCGTTGTCTCTGCGGGCTTTGAAGAAGCCGGCGCCGCTGGCCAGGAGCTGATGAAAGAACTCCGCGCCGCCGCGCTACAGGGAGGGGTCCGGGTTATCGGCCCGAACTGCCTCGGGTTTATCAGCCCATACTCCGGATTGAACGCGAGCTTTGGCTCGGTCGCCCCTCAACCGGGAAGCGTCGCCTTCTTGAGCCAGAGCGGTGCGCTTGGCACAGCGATCCTCGACTGGACGGTAAAAGAGAAGATCGGCATGAGCGTCTTCGTATCGCTCGGCTCGATGGTGGACATGAGCTGGGCGGCCATGATCGACTACCTCAGCACCGATCCCAACACCAAGTCGATCGTCATCTACATGGAGTCGATCGGCAATGCACGCGAGTTTCTTTCTGCTGCCCGCGAGCTCGCGCTGTACAAGCCAATCATCGTCCTCAAGGCCGGTCGCCATGCTGAAGGCGCCAAGGCCGCGATGTCTCATACCGGTTCAATGGCCGGCAGCGACGATGTGCTTGACGCGGCGTTCGACCGATGCGGCATTTTCCGTGTCAAGACCATTGCCGAGCTCTTTTACATGGCAGAGGCGCTCTCGAAGCAGCCTCGCCCGCAAGGCCCTCGCCTTGCCATCGTCACCAACGCAGGTGGCCCCGGCGTTCTCGCCACGGATGCTCTTGCCGACGAAGGCGGAAGGCTCGCCCAGATTGCCCCAGAAACTCTGGCCTCGTTGGATGCCATTCTGCCAGCAAGTTGGAGCAAGGGCAATCCAATCGACGTCCTTGGTGACGCATCGCCCGAAAAGTATTGCCAAGCTGTGCAGTATGCCCTTGCGGACCCCAACGTCGACAGCGTCCTGACCGTCCTCACGCCGCAGGCAATGACAAATCCGACAGCAGTCGCAAAGGCAATCGCAGCCCTGCCCAACACCAACAACAAGCCTCTCTTGGCGAGCTGGATGGGCGGCGACACTGTTGCCGAAGGCGAGGCTATTTTGCAGGCCGCCGGCGTCCCCTGCTTCCCCTACCCTGATACGGCCGCTCGTATCATGCAATACATGTGGCAGTACGGCGAAAGGCTTCGAAACCTTTACGAGACACCACAACAAGTGGATGACGATGCAAGCGTCCAACCAGACCGTATGCTAGCTGTCACCATAATCGACAAGGCCCGCAAATCAGGCCGTAACCTTCTCACAGAGTACGAATCGAAGCAACTGTTCCAGGCGTACGGTCTTCCGACAGTCGATACTTGGCTCGCAGAAACCGCCGACGAAGCGGTGGATGTGGCACGACGCGCGGGCTTCCCGGTGGTGCTCAAGCTGAACTCCACGATTGTGACCCACAAGGCTAAAGTCGGCGGCGTCCGCTTGAACCTCGAAGACGCCGATGCGGTGCGCGCAGCGTTCATCGGAATAAAGGAAGCGGTCACCGAAAATGTGAGCGCAGAGGCATTCGAGGGTGTTACCGTGCAGCGCATGGTCCGCTTCGAGGGCTTCGAGCTTATCCTCGGCAGCAAGATCGACATTCAGTTTGGCCCAGTGCTGCTCCTCGGCAACGGCGGCGCCTATGCTGAAGCCATCCACGACTTCGCGATGGGTTTGCCACCGCTCAACACCACGCTTGCAAACAGAATGCTGCACAAGATACGAGCGTTCAAAGTGTTGAACCAGATTGCAAAGAAGTCTCCGCAGATAATGCCCGAGTTAGAGCGGGTTCTGGTGATATTCAGCAGAATGGTGCTCGATCATGCGGCGATCTCCGAAATGGAAATCAACCCGTTGCTCGTTGCCGACAAGGGCCTTGTAGCGCTGGACGCACGCGTGACACTCAACCCGATAGGATCGGAAACGCTCACTCTCCCGGCCATTGCCCCATATCCCACACGATATGTGCGACACTGGACAACGAAGCACGGCGACGAAGTGACGATTCGCCCGATCCGGCCAGAAGACGAGCCGGAAATGGTCGGCTTCCACAATCGGTTGTCGGACAGCTCCGTTTACCACCGTTACTTCTCGCTCTTGGCACTTGACCAAAGGGTCTCTCATGAGCGGCTTGCCAAGATGTGCTTCATCGACTACGATCGCCAAATCGCGTTGGTCGTCGAAGAAAAGAACCCGAAGACCGGCATCCCGGAGATCTCTGCCGTTGGCAGGCTTGTTCGTGGAAACCGGACCCAGGATGCAGAGTACGCCATAATCGTCGCCGACGAGTGGCAGGGACGTGGCATCGGCACGGAGCTGCTGCGCCGCTTGCTCGAATGCGCACGTGACATGCAGGTCGAGCGCGTGACGGCAGACATCCTGCCAGACAACTTCATCATGCAGCACATCAGTGAGAAGGTGGGCTTCGAGCTGAAGCGGGACGCTGATCAGAAGTTCGTCACGGTTACTCGCGTGCTGAGCAAACCATCGGCAAATGCAACTGCGTAGCAACGCAGGTTGACCTAGATCGATTAGAAGGACAGGCCGTCTCGCGCGGCCTGTCCTTTCGTCGCTGAGACCTCTATCCGCCGTTGGGCGGATGCTTAAACCACGTCTCTTAACCTACAATAAGTTGCTAAAAACACCGAATTGAACTGAATTGAGAGAATTATGTTACGCAACGTTCTACTACCTACAGATGGCTCCGGAGCGGCCCTCCTCGCGGCGGAAACGCTTTCGGAACTTATCGATAACCCGGCGGACAGCAAGGTGACGGTTGCCATCGTCATCGAGCCGCTGAGCAGCGAGACGAGCGACTTCGACGAAGAGATCATCCAGCGGCACAACAACAAAATGCGTGCCCGAGCCCAGAGCGCGATCGATTCGACGTGCCGCATATTCGCACGGAAGAACATACCTTACGCATCCAAAATCATCGAAGGCGATCCCGTCTCAGCAGTCCTGGCGCAAGACGTCGAAAGGCACAACTATGACGTCGTCGTCATGGGCAGCCGTGGCCTCGGGATGCAGAAGGACAGCCTGCACTATCTCGGCAGCGTCACCGAACACGTGATCCGCCGCGTCGACATCCCGGTTCTCGTCTTACCGATTCACAAGGACAAATAGCCCGTCGCCTTTACGGTGCCGGGCGGCCGAGAAGATCGATTTCCGCCGCGCTTGCATAACCGCCATGCCCGGCGAGAGCCGTGAGCCTGACATACCTCGCCAACACGGGAGCAAAGCGAGCCACTTTGAGCGTGTCGTCATCCGCCCATTGTCCGGCCGCCGCCTGGGTGAACCTGGTGCCGTCCACGCTTGTTTCTATCTGGTAACTCGTGATGGTGCCGTTTTGCTGGCCGTCCTGCCGAGGAAGATAAGTTAGCCCCGCCACGGTCTGGGCCGTGCCTGCATTGAGCGTCACAGACTGCGGAAGAGCTGCAGGGGCTGTGTCAAACTCCGTGTGCCACATGGTGGACGAATCGCCGTCAATCGCGTTTTCCGGCCCGTAGCCGTCGTTGGAGCTGGATGCCACTGCGCTTGCAACGTGCAGCTTGGGCCGCGCATGCGACGGAACGGCGGTGACAACGAGGTTTCGGAAGTCGGCATTTTGCCATTTGCCCACCTCGTAGCCCACAAGCCCGTGCGAGTAGCCGTCGTCTGCGAAATCCTTTACCACAACGTTTTTATCGATCAAGCCCGTGATCAGGTTGTCGGAGAAGCGGAGGGTGACGTTATGCCAGGCGTTTGTGGAGAACGGTGCCGTTCCAGATGCCAGCACAATGTCCTTTTCTCCCACTTTTCGAATCAGCGACCAGTTCCCGGCGTCCGTTATCCGCAAGTGATAGCCATTGATATTCTGGCTGTTTCCGCCCGATATGCTCTGCATACGGCCAACAAGGTCCACATATCCGGGCTGTTCCAAGAAGACGTCGCTGGTCACCTGATAATCGCTCCAGCTTGGATCGCCCATGACCGTGCTCGGGTCGCCAATGGCAGACCACAAGACAGGCTGCTGGCTTACCACCTGCCGAAGGCATTTGCCCTTGCTCCCGTTTGGCACCGGTGCCACTTCGAACGTGCCCATTTGATCGCTGAACAGTCGTGGGGTCGATCCAGTCGCATAGGACGCGAAATTCTCACGATAGGGAAGCCGGATCTGCCTGGACGGAGGAGGGGTGGTCTTGCCCTTTTGCTGGCCTGTCGTCGTGGTGATGCTGTAGACGCAGTGCGGATCGAGAGTGACAGTGAAATTGCCGTTGACGCGGGTCAGATCGCTCTGCCTCACAAACCAGTCCTTGGAATCGTTCGAGGACAAATCCGTGCGCCAAACGTGCAGGCTTCCCATGGAAAGTCCGCCGCTGACATGAAACGACGCCGATTGGGGCATCTTGGCATCTGTGGTTTCCGCGATAACGCTATAGTCGACGTTGTTGGGAGATTTCAGCGTTACAAAGCTGCCGTTGCCCACAGCGCCGCCGAAGAACCCGCACGCGCCGTCCAGATATTGCCAGCCCGGCTGCGCAAACTGTGTGGTATGCGCCACCGCCCAAATCGACTTGCCGACCACGTAGTGCCCGGACCACGGCTCATCGGCCAGCATCAGGCCGCAGGTCGCATAAGGCAGCCCTTTGTACACAGACCAGATTGTGGACCAGTTGATATCTGCCGTGGCCCTCGCATCGATATAGGCATCATTGAACGTCCGTGCCAGCTTAGCAGCACCCGCGTTGTAGCCCGCCGAGCCCATTTCGCTGAGCCAAATCGTCTTTCCCGACGCAAGCGCTGCCTTCCACTTGTCATCGTGCATGACATTGGGCGACACATCGGGATAATGCTGGCCAATGATGTCCACAGAGCTCGCGAAGGCGTGATCCGTGGACATATCCTTGGCAACGTCCCAGCGGAAACTGTCGTCGCCCACAAGCTTGATCGCATTGAAGCCATTGGAATCGAGCGCCTGCCGAAAGCTCTCGTACCAGGGCTTGGAATAACCGCGCTCGTTCCAGCCGCCAATAGCGTCGATTGTCAGGCCATAGTCCGATTTTGCATGCTTGAGCCAGTTAAGGATATAAGTCACGTTGTCCGAAGTCCAGACGTCGTTGTGCTCGGGATTTATCCAGCCGGGCGCACCCCATTCCAGCGCGTATAGCTTCTCGTTCGGATTGCGCTTTTTAGACTCGACCATCAGAGACCATTCGTAGCCACGATGGTAATTCTGATCGGTCGGCGAATGCATGTGGCTCGGCTCAGAGCCGTCGGTCGAGTTGCAATCGCCGCCGATCTCCACTTTGTTGATTTGCAGGGCTGCGCCAAAATTCGGCTTGAAAAGGTAGTCGAGGATCTCGTTGCGCTGCTTCGCGGGATAATCGACCAACAGGCGCGAGCTGGCACCGGCACTGAGCGCACCAATGCCGTCAAAGGTTCGCCCTGTGTCCGTGCCGCTGATGGAAACGACCGTCGTGTCCGCAAACGCGGCAGTACACGAGAGAGCCCCAAGCAAAACAATGATCGCGCCCCAAGCCCCCGCGATCAAGACCGCGAAGAGCGATGCAAGCGAGTGAGTGCGGCCAGTGCGATGTGTCATATCTAAGATACTTTCGGTGCCTATAGCGTTAGCATGAATCTGTTTGTGAATTGTGCTTTGCGGGAGCCTGCGCAGTACCCGTCAGCTCCCGTAGAATATGACGAACGAGCGGAGGATTGCGCGATCACAGAGGAACTTCATGCGAGAGCGTTCGCTGGGAAGGTCTAGCACAGGCGTCATCCCGTGCTGGTGGTCGACGATCATCAGGGCTCTCTGCACGCAACTGACGTCCGGGGCGGTCAGCCCGCCGGCAACTGCAAATACGCGGGCGAACCAGCAAACGAGCGGATACGTGAGCAGCAACGCGTTCAAACCGTCGAGATAGCTGCGATTGTAGAAAGCCCGCCCAAAGAAGCCCATGCTCGACAGATGCACGTCCAAATATCGCTCAACGGCCAAGGCGGCTTCGCCCGTGATTTCGCAGCGCATGTTGTCGATCTGCGCAAACCGCACCTGCGGCAAGCCCTGGCGTATCTGAGGGATCGTGCCCATACCAAACAGCATGCGAAGCGTGGTGGAGAGCCGGTGCAACAGCGGGTCGGTTTTCCCCACGGTGTCGTATCGGCCGTAGGTGCCGAGCAACTGGCGAAAAGCAGCTCGTTCCATGCCGTTGGGAGTCGTGCGCTGCAGGGAATCGCCCACTGCAGTTGCCTGGACCGTGGACACCACGGAGTCAAGCAGATCGTCCAGATCATGGTCGTCCAGCGTATCGACCTGCATCTCCCGTAACAGAGCGGACATGTTGACGCAAGCGGCCACCCGTCGTGTCACTCCGTGGGACACGTCCAAAAGAACGCGCTCAAAAACGTCTGTGACCCGGCAAAGCTGAGGCCACGTCAGCATGGTCTTGCCAGCAAAGGGCGGCACAGTTACCGTGTCAGCCTGGTCCGGTGCCACTGCCTTTAGCAATTCGACGAGATCGTTGCGGTACTCGGCGATAGGACGACCGATGTTGCCGGCTGTGGACGGGCAGTCAAAGCGCACATCGACACGGACGTTGGTGCCAACAGGTATGAGTCGGAACGGATACAAGCGGCACGCCACCGGCTTTGCCGGCTCGCCAAACTTTGCGTGGATTCGGCAGCGGTTGTCGTCAGATAAAAATGCGCAAGTGCCGTCGGCATGGTGCGCCAGTTGCGTCCCAGCAGGCGTCTTGTTAAACAATGGCTGGTTGCTGCCAATTCCCAGCTCTTCGGACGTCCACCCCTGCGCCTCGATCCGGTCTTGATCGGCCTGAGTGATGAGGATGGCAAAACGGCCGCGACAGCAATCGCCGCAACTTTTGCAATCGTAGCGTTGAAAGCCCTGTGGCGCAACCAACTTGAGCGGTATCGGAGGAAGCAGAGCGGTTAATCCCCTTTTGCGGCACACAAAAAAGCCGCCAGTTCATTTGAATACGAAGTTCAACAATGAACTGGCGGCATCCTGCTCTGCTATTTCCCCATTCTGCTCAGGAACACATGCGCTTGCTCTCGTTTATTGCGGATTGAACGTTGCGACAAACGGGCCGCAAGTGCCGCCGCCGTATGCCCAGGTGCTTACCGCTCCAAGTGCATTGTTGCTTGGCGGGGCGTTGCCCAAACAACCAACGTTCTGAGTGGAGATCCACTTAACGTGACCGTCCGCCATCAGGTACATCGAGTGACCCTGTAGCCCGTTGCTTTGGACATCGTGCCTAGCGTATGTGCCGCCAAGGGCTGGGTTGAAGACCGGGTTGCTCCCGAGGCCGTTGCGCGTGCAAACCCCAGCGGCCGTGCAGTTCACGGCGTTCGTGTAGTCGCCGGTCCAGCCGCAGCAGTTATATCCCCATCCGTCGCCCACCGCCGACACAATCCAGCCGGAAACAGCGCCGGCTTCTTTGGTGCCCTCATCAGGGTAATTGAGCGGAGCAACGTCCCCCGTTACCTCGAAGCACTGCACCGTGGTCGCCGGAGCGATCATTGTGGCCGAGTTGAGGCCACCAAGATAGCAGTTCATGCCGTAGGACACCGTAAGGGTTCCCGCAACTGCCGTGCTCGCAGGCACGGTGACGTCGTCCGGGCATGTCCAGACCTTTGTGCTTTTCACATAGGTGTTTACCGCCCCAGCCCATCCGGCGCCGACGCCGCTTGTCGGCGAGGGCGTGCCAGATATGACACCGCAAGGATACAGCTCGTCATTGTCCTGGATATACTGTATCAGCCCGATGCCAATCTGCTTCAGGTTGCTGGAGCAAGTTGTCTGCCTCGCTTTTTCGCGAGCTTTCGCAAACACAGGAAAGAGAATCGCGGCGAGGATCGCGATAATCGCAATAACGACTAGCAGCTCGATTAATGTAAAACCATTCTTCTTCATAGTAAAGACCTTCCTATCACGCACTCAGGCACGCGCGGAAAAACTGGCGATCTAGTGGACTATAGCACAGATTTCAGATTTATGCAACCGATTGCATAAAATTCCTGACTTATTTGCAATAGTCTACGCCGAGTAAATTCCCGCCTGCGGCACACACGGCGACCGAGCGTGATGCTACTGCCTTCGCTATGAACCCCGGCTGTTTGCGGACCCATTGACACAACGTGTGCTTCCGCCAAGCGGAGCCTTGCACCCTATTGCATCAGCCACGCATAGCGGCCATGTTCAACGTTGCATGCAGCCAGAATCCATAGTTTAACGCCTTGCCTAACGGCGAGCCTCCGCAGACGGGCGACAATTTGCAATATATGGTGGCACTTCACTTCCTCATGCGCTAAATGTTGTGGTAATCTAAATAGTAGATATAGTCCATTTTCGGCAGCGCACCGGCACATGCGGCCAGTTGCGCTATCATCATTTACTAGTACGTACGAGGAACACATAAATGGCACCCATTGACGAAACTGAAGACTGTGAGGTGGTCGACACCCTTGTCGACAAGGTCGTTTATGGCTTTGATCACATCTACCCGTATGCCGCCGATCGGCCGGTACGGCGCGGAGTGACGGAAGAGGACACGGGATGGCGTTCAAGCTCGCGCTACGGTTCGCGACGCGTGGATGACGTTCCGCCGTACAGCGTGGATGAAAAGCTCGCGTTCAAAGCCCTTGCCGCCGCCACCGACGTCGCCTGCTTCTCGAAGCCCATCCTTATCGTACAGCCCAGCCCGCTCAACAACATGACATGGAAGGTGCTGGCGGATGGCATTCCCGTGGCCACGGCTCGCACAAAGTCTTTGGCCTACTGCCGGGCAGCCGTGAAGCTCATACAGGCACATGGGGGAATTGGTGCGGCAGAGGCCATGCCAGAGCGAGAATTGTCCCAACACGTGTAGTTTTTGGGATAGTGTCCCTTGAAAAGGTACGTGCCGTTCTGATAGAATGGTGCGAGAGGACTTCCATCAGGTAGTTTTGGATCTCAATCCCAATTTTGACCGCTCACAAAGTTTCCCCTTCTCCGACGACATGCACGCTTAGATCACTTTCAACTTAGCCTTGCAAGCATCTTGTCGTGCCGCGTCGTCGATGGGAGCCGCTTTGTCTTTCGGAGGATCGCTGTAATGTCCGTGTCCCTACCGTGCCTTCTCGCACTTTGCGCCGTTGTCGGCGCACCTCAAACGATCGCGCCAACTGCTCGACCACTGTCTGACGCCGACGTGGCCCAAGCCAAAGCGCTCGTCTCAAAAATGACTCTGGATCAGAAGATATCGCAGATTCATGGCGTCCGAAC
>Ga0255356_1001880_pt1 | contig 12740 bp, 8 predicted proteins | sample HBST100metaG_FD_189944 | JGI IMG/M metagenome (GOLD analysis project Ga0255356, IMG submission 189944) | Peat soil microbial communities from Stordalen Mire, Sweden - H.B.S.T100 | ecosystem: Environmental > Terrestrial > Soil > Wetlands > Peat | place: Sweden: Norrbotten County, Stordalen Mire... | reverse complement strand
AAGAAGAGCGCAGCCAAAGGGAAGGGAACCGGGATGGGATTGGCGATCACTCGCGCCATCCTGACCGCCCACGGCGGCGGCATCGAGGTCGAGAACGCTCCGGGAAAGGGCGCCTGCTTCCGCTTCTGGGTGCCGTTGGTAGATAAGGAGCAGGCGGCGGGCGAGAAGCGGGCGTAGCTTTGTCCTCACAGCCCACAGTTTCTAAACTTGTGTGGCCCTGTGAAGCCACGTTGTGTAAGCTATTCACATTGCACATCTTAGATAGGCCTCCACAGTTTCACGGCCAAAATCGCAAAAAATCTTAGGTGAGCAAGTTGACAGTGACTGCCGGACTGTGACTGGTAGGGACGGTAATCTTTCGCATGACTTCGCTGTTCGAGAGGCAGAGAGCTTTCCCGCTCGTTTCCTATCCTCAAGTTTGCGCCATCCGAGGGTTATTTTCTGCAAACCATCTGCGATTGGCGGACAACCCTCTTCTGTTCCGAGATACCAAGACTTATGGCACTCCGCTCTCGGTATCTCGTTCTTTGCCGGTGAAGCTAAACCGCAGAAAACTTGCTATTGTCGCACAAACGAAGGGGAGCGTTATAGGCATCGATCTTCGTATCGTAGGGGTAAAGAATCGAGACTTGGGGCCGGGCTACCTAAGCGGATCTGTTGGCAGCGTCCAGCCTTCCTTCTCGCCTTTGTTCTGCTCCTTGAGCCAGTCCATCAGCGGCTGGAAGTATTCGACGATGGCCGAAGCGTCGGCTTTGTCCGTTCCTGTCATCGCCTTCAGCGCTTCAGGCCAGGGCTTGGAGCAGCCCAGCTCCAGCATTGCGTTCAGCCGCGTTCCAGCCTCTTTTGAGCCGTAGACTGAGCAGCGATTCGGCGGTCCTTTATATCCGGCGGCCTGGCACATGGCGCGGTAGAACTGGAACTGATAGACGCGGGCCAGGAAGTAGCGCATATAGGGCACGTTGCCGGGGATGTGGTACTTGGCGCCTGGGTCGAAGTCGGCCTCAGAGCGCGCCACAGGCGGGGCTACGCCCTGGTATTTTTCGCGCAGAGCCCACCACGCGCTGTTGTAGTGCGCAGGCGTTACCTGGTCGGAATAGACTTGCCAGCGCCACTTGTCGATGAGTAAACCGAAGGGCAGGAAGGCGATCTTATCCAGCGCCGTGTGCAGCAGCAGAGGAATATCTGCACTCGTCGGTGGAACTTGGTCTATGAGGCCCAGCTTCTTGAGGTAATCCGGCGTCACATTCAGAGCGATCGAGTCGCCGATTGCCTCGTGGAATCCGTCGTTCGCGCCATTCTGGAAGAGAAAGGGCTGATTGCGATAGGCCATCTGGTAGTAGTTGTGGCCCAACTCGTGATGTACGGTGACAAAGTCGTCGGCTGTGGGCTGAAAGCATGCCTTGATGCGCACATCGCGCACGTTGTCGATGTCCCATGCACTGGCGTGGCAGACCACGTCGCGGTCGCGCGGATGAGAGAGCATCGACCGCTTCCAGAAGGTGTCGGGCAGGGCATCGAAGCCCAGCGACTTATAGAAGCTTTCGCCATAGCGGACCAACTGCTGAGGGTCTGTGTTGCGTGCCTTCAGAATCGCGCCCAGGTCATAGGGCATCGGTCCGGAGGGAGGCGCGACCACATCGTAGATGTTGCCCCACTCCTGCGCCCACATATTGCCAAGCAGGTCTCCGGGAATCATTCCGTCGGGCCGCCGTGCTGCGTCGCCGTACTTCTCAATGAGCTTGCGGCGGACATAGGTGTGAAGCTCCAGGTAGAGCGGTTCAACCTGGTTCCAGAGCCGCTCGATCTCTGCTTGAAACTGCTCCGGGGACATGTCGTACTGCGAACGCCAGAGCGCGCCGGTGTCGGCATAGCCCAGCTCGCGCGCTCCCTGGTTGCTCAGCTCGGCCAGTCGCGCGTAATCGCCACGCATGGGTGCGCCTACTGCGTGCCAGCCCGCCCACAAGGCGGCCAGTTCTTTGGGATCGCGGCTCTGAGCCATTTTCTGATCGAGCTCATCGATGCCCAGGCAGTGGTCAGGATCAGCGTCTGGACAATACTTGCCGCGGCCATAGGCTGCGTCCAGCCCTGCGGCCTTCTGGGTAGTTTCAGCGCGTAGCGCGGGGTCGGAGGGCGCAGGCAAACCGATGCTGAGCTTGAGCAGCAGCAGTTTGCGTGCCGCGTCTGGTGGCAGCGTCAAAGCATCGAAGCGACGCGCCTCCCCGATCAGTTCGGTCTGCCGCGCAATCTGCCGGTCGTTGGCCTCGGCCACCAGGGCGACCGTGTCGTCGGTGATGTAGGTTTCCTCAACCCACGAGGCACGCGCCACATCCACGCTCATCGCGCCTAATTCCTTCTCCGCACTAGCGATGAAAGCGAGGGCCTCGGCGACGGTGGGCTTGGCAGCGGTAGCCATTTGCGCTGGGGTGGCGGAAGCAGAAAGAAGCATACCGGTAAGAGCCAGGAGGCTAGGAAGAATGGAACGGATTCTCGAATTCATAGCAAGAAAAATATAGAACAAATCTCGATCTTCTGCATTTCTTTTGGTCCTGTTTGAGACCGCCGAGGAAGCCCTGAATCGCGCTCTTTGTAAAGCAGAGCTTCCCTCGCTAATTCCCGCTCTTGCCTAACCCGAAGATCTTTTGCAATATGTTGCGGTGCTCTCCCGGGTGCTCGCAGGTCTCGATTGGCGCGGTTCCATCGAGGAAGGCTGCGTCGTAGCTATCCGGGCAGGAATCGTCGCTCAAGAGGTTGCTAGCCTTATCGAGGCTTACAATCTCGATACCCTCGGGGGAAGGGAATTGGTTCGTGTCGGAGTATTGCGGCAGTTGGACAGCCTTCTTCATGAACGCGGCCCAGATGGGTGCGGCTGCGTGGGCGCCCTCGATCTTTACGTCCGTGTAATCGTCATTGCCTACCCAGACAATACACAGCAGATTGGTGGTGTAGCCGGCGAACCATGCGTCGTGGCTGGTACCGGTTTTGCCTGCGGCTGGCGAGACGAATCCCATGTTGCGCACCCCAGCGCCCGTTCCTTCGCCGTGGAGCACGTTCTCCATCAGGCTGGTGGTCAGGTAGGCGACGCGTGGGTCCAGAACCTGCTTCGAGGTGGGCGTGTAGTCGGTGATGATGTCGCCGGTGGGCGTTCGTACGCTGGCCAGCAGCCAGGGATCCACGTGGAGGCCATAGTTGGCAAAGATAGTGTAAGCGCCGGCCATATCAAGCGGCGTGGCGTCATACGAGCCGATGGCCAGCGAAGGCGTTCCGCGTGCGCTCTTGATGCCGGCCTCGCGGGCCAGCGCCGCTACGCGTTCAAAGCCGACAAGCGCGGCGAGACTGGTAGTGGCGTTGTTTAGCGAACGCATCAAAGCGTAGCGTGCCGTCACCTGGTCGTGATACTCGCCTTCAAAGTTGTGCAGCGTGTGCTGCTGTGAGGTACCTTCTCCATAAGTGGTCTGCTCGTCGCTGAGCATGGTCACGGGCGAGAAGAGCTTGGTTTGTCCGGCCAGAGTAGTGCCCTCGACGGCCGTGGCAAAGGCCGCGGCATAGACAAACGGCTTGAAGATGGAGCCGGTGGGCCGCTTGGCCAACGCGTGATTCAACTGGGAGGCGCCATAGTTGCGTCCGCCCACCAGTGCTAGAACCTGACCGGTGTGTGGGTTAAGCGCTACCAACGCTACCTGCGGATAGCTGAACGTCTCGCCGGGTTTGCGGTGCGCGTGCAGTTTGTCCACCTGCTCATCGATCACGTGCATCGTGGATTCCACTGCAGTCGTTGCTTCCCGTTGCAGATCGGGGTCGAGCGACGTATAGATGCGCAGACCTTCACGATTGAAATCGCGCTCGCCCAGCTTCTGAAGCAATCGGTCATGCACGAGGTCGACAAAATACGGCGCTTCGCTGGCGTCCACACTCTGCTCCCCGAGGTGCAGAGGCTCTGCCTTGGCGCGCTCCGCCTGATCCTTGGTAATAGCTCCGGTCTCGACCATCGAGTCCAGCACCAGATTGCGTCTGTCGATGGCCCGGTCCCCATGGCGGAAGGGCGAGAAATAATTCGGCCGCTGAATCATGCCCGCCAACAGCGCGCAGTCAGATAGATCGAGCTGGCTTACGTCCTTGCCGAAGTAGGATTGTGAGGCCTCGCCGAAGCCGTCGATTGAAAAGCTGCCACGCTGGCCGAGCGGCACTTCGTTCGCATACATCTCGAAGATCTGCTTCTTGTTGAAGCGGTGTTCGAGCTGGAAGGTGATGACGATCTCGATGATCTTGCGCTTGATGCGCTTCTCTGGTGAGAGAAAAAAGTTCCTTGCCAACTGCATCGTCAGCGTCGAACCGCCCTGTTGCTTCCGGCCTGAGATTACGTCACGGAAAATCGCTTCCATCAGGCGCCAATAGTTCACACCGCTGTGTTCGAAGAAGCGGCGGTCCTCGATGGCCAGTACGGCCTGGACCAGATTGGATGGAATCTCGTTATAAGTGAGCAGCCGGCGCTTGGTGCGGTTGGCGTCCTCACTGAGGCCGGTAATCAGCATTGGCTCCAGCTCGTAGCTGGAGAGCCCTTGGCCGTGATCGTCGGAGATCGACGAGACGACTCCCCCGTTGATGCGGATCACAGCGCCGTCCTGCGCGTGGTAGGACTGCGGGCCGGGGCGCACCGTGATGGTCTGCGCGCCTTCGATAAACGTTCCCAGCTCGGAAGTCTGCGAGGCGCCATCGGGCGAGTAGCCCGCCTCGCGCAGCTCGTTGGCAATCAGGTGGACAGAGAGCTTTTGCCCTGGACGTACCTCGCGCGGCGCGGCAAATATCTTAGCCGTGTTGACAAAAAATCCCTGCTTCAGGCGGTCGTCCACCACGTGCTGATACTTGATGTAGTAAAAGCTGAAAACGGCAAAAGACACCAGCGCGACCACCGCAATTGTCGCGAGGCCGGCGCGCAACAGCAGCGATCTCCAGGGATGTATTCCCGTGGGCCTTGGAATTTTGATCTTCAACGCCATCGCCGCTCCTTGCAACTCAAGACTTATGGGTTTCTTTGATGCCGATTCTGAGACCTGGGAAACCGCGAACCCTACGCTCCCGCAGCCCCCAGCAACCGATCTTCCTCAACGCGCGCCTTTACCAGTGCCACCAATTCATTCAACGCCACATCCACGCTCGTTGCCGTGGCCCGCGTCACTAGTTCTACCTGGCCCGCGGCGGCTTTCTTGCCCACGTTGACGCGGTAGGGGATTCCGATCAGGTCGGCGTCCTTGAATTTGACGCCAGCGCGTTCCTTCCGGTCATCCAGAAGCACATCAATCCCTGCGGATTCGAGCTCTGCCGCCAGTTTTTCGCCGGTTTTCACCAGCAACTCATCGCGCATGTCGGTTACTGCCACCACCACAGCAAAAGGTGCAATCGACGCCGGCAGCCAAAAACCATTTTGGTCATTCGATTGTTCGATGGCCGCAGTTAGAATACGCTCAATGCCGATACCGTAGCAGCCCATGATCGGCGTGACTTCCTTGCCGTTAAGGTCGAGCACGCGCGCGCCCATCGACTCGGTGTACTTGTCTCCGAGCTTGAAGATGTGGCCGATCTCAACGGCCTTGCCGACAACGAGCTTGCCCGCGCATCCGTCCTTGGGGCAACCATCGTCCTCGTTGACGGTGCGAATGTCAGCCGTCAGGGTCCAAGAGAAATCGCGACCTGGAGTCACGTTGCGCAAGTGGTAGTCAAGCTTGTTGGCCCCTGCAACCATGTTCTTGCGACCTTCGAGCGACTTGTCTACAACCACCGTCAGCCCGTCTTCGAGTGGCTTGGTGTCGGGCTTCAGTCCCACCGGCCCCAGAAATCCGGCCGGCCCGCTGAAGTACTGCGTTAGTTCCTCGGCCACCATCGGCCGCACCTCAGCCGCGCCAATCGAACCTAGCAGCTTGGTCTCGTTCACTTGGTGGTCGCCGCGCAGGAATGCCGCAACGCCGTGCCAGGTATCCGCGGACGAAGACCCATCCTTGTGGACGCCTGCCTTACCTGCCACGCCCCGTTTCAGAGCCATATAGGCCACACACTTGATGTCATTGGCTTCAGACATCTTGAGGAAGGCGGCGATGTCGGCGATGGCACCCATCCCCGGCGTGTGAATCAGCTCCGGCTTTCCATCTCCTGTCGGCTCCAACTCGACAACGGGCGCGAGCCGCGAAGTCGCCTTCTCAGTGTTAGCCGCATAGCCGCAGACTGGACAGCTTGCAATCAGATCCTCGCCCGCGTCGGTGTAGACCATAAACTCCTGCGACTGTGAACCGCCCATCGAACCCGAATCGGCTTCGACAGCAACAAACCTCAGTCCGCAACGGGAAAAGATGGAGCGGTACACCGCATCGTGCAGATCGAAGCTCTTGTCCAGCCCCGCCTTGTCGATGTCAAAGGAATAGCTGTCCTTCATCGTGAACTGGCGCACGCGCATCAGTCCTGACTTTGGCCTTGCCTCGTCGCGAAATTTGGTCTGGATCTGGTACCAGATCTGCGGCAACTGCTTATAACTGCGCAGTTCGTTGCCGGCGATGGTGGTCATAATCTCTTCGTGTGTCATGCCCAGGCAGAGCTCCGCTCCCTTGCGGTCCTTCAGCCGGAACATGTTGTCGCCCATGACCGTCCAGCGGCCGCTCTTCTCCCATGGCTCTTTCGGCAGCAGGGCCGGCAGGTAGAACTCCTGGCCGATCGTGTCCATCTCCTCGCGCACAATGCCGATGATCTTGTTGATCGACCGCTGCCCAAGGAAGAGGTAGTTGTAGATGCCCGCGCCGAGTTGGCGAATGTAGCCGGCACGAACGAGAAACTTATGACTGGCCACTTCGGCGTCTGCCGGGGCCTCGCGAAGAGTGGGAATAAAGAGCTTTGACCAGCGTTGCATACGGATGAGTGCGGCTTTCCCGCCGGCGAGCCGGCGCATGACGATCTGCGTCAAAAACCATTCTAAATGTTCTCGGAGTTGGGGCGCTCCTGAATGTCGACCCGTCGCCAGGCAGCGTCATCCAGATATAATGCGGGGATGGAGTTTTGTGTCCGCCAGACGGGTCGACCGGTATGAAAGGATTTCTGCGCCTCCTGCGCTACGGCTTCCCTTATTGGCTGCAAGTGCTGCCCGGCGTCTTGCTGCTGGCAATGGTTGGCGTGCTTGACACCTTCCGTATTCTGCTGCTCCAGCCCATCTTCGACCAGGTTTTGAGGCCGGACGCGCCCGAAGGCCCCATCACTCTTGGTCTCCGCAATAGCCCATGGCACTTTGACCTGAGGCTTGCCATTCCCCATTTCATGCACATGCACAATGCATGGAACGTTGTGGCTTTTGCGCTCATAACCTCTACGCTGGCGAAGGGAGTCTGCGATTACCTGGGCACCTATCTGGTCAATTATGCCGGCTTCGCCACGATTACCGATCTACGCAACCACCTTTACGAGGCCACGCTACGCCGTTCGACCAGTTTTTTTCACAAGCACGCTACCGGCACGATTCTTTCTACTCTGATCAACGACGTGGATCGCGTGCAAGTTGCGCTCAGCTCGGTCATTAGTGAGTTTCTACAACAGTTCTTCACCTTTCTCGTCGGTCTGGTCTTTGTCATCAGACTCGGCGGCGAGCTCAGTTGGGCGCTATTGCTCTTTATTCCCGTCGTGGTTACCTCGGCGCGCAAGATTGGCCGCGAGGTCCGCACGCGCACGCGCTCCGGGCAAGACAAACTCGCAGAGATTCAGAACATTCTTCATGAGACGGTAACCGGCAATCGCATCGTTAAGGCCTTCAACACCGAACTGTGGGAGGTTCTGCGTTTCAAGAAAGCAGCCAAGCGCCTCTTCCGTGCCAACCTGCGCAGCGTTCGCATTCAGTCCATCAGCTCGCCTTTGATGGACTCGATTGGCGTGGTAGCTATTGCCATGATGCTCTTCATCGGGCGCAATGAAATCCTCCATGGGCGCATGACCATGGGGCTCTTCGGCGCTTTCATCATCCTGCTCTTTAAGCTCTACGACCCGGTGCGCAAGTTCGCTTACTTCTACAACAGCTTCCAGCAGGCCATGGGTGCCTCGATGTCGATCTTCGGCTTCTTTGATACCGAAGACGACGTGAAGGAGAAGCCGCACGCAGCCGTGTTGAAGGGCTTCAAAAAATCCATCCGCTTTGAGAATGTGGGCTTTTCCTACAGTACGGAAGAGGGTGAGCACCAGATTCTGCACAACGTCGATCTCAACGTGGAAGCCGGCGAAGTGTTAGCCCTGGTCGGACCCAGCGGCGCGGGAAAATCCACGCTGGTCAATCTCATTCCGCGCTTCTTCGATGTCACCTCCGGCCGCATTCTCATGGATGGCCACGACCTGCGCGATGTGACTCTGGGCTCACTTCGCCGCCAGGTTGCCCAGGTTACGCAAGAGACCATCCTGTTTAATGACACGGTGCGTAATAACATAGCCTACGGCCGGCCTGACATTCACGCCGATCTGGTGGAACAGGCCGCGCAGAACGCTCTGGCTCACGACTTTATTCTGGGCATGCCGCAAGGCTATGACACTGTGATTGGCGAAAAAGGCTTTCGCCTCTCCGGCGGTGAGCGCCAGCGCCTGGCCATTGCCCGCGCTATCCTGAAGAACGCGCCCGTGCTGATTCTCGACGAGGCCACCTCGTCTCTCGATGCCGAAAGCGAATCCCTGGTGCAGGTAGCTCTTGCCAACCTGATGCAAAACCGCACAGTGCTGGTGATTGCTCACCGGCTGGGCACGATTCGCCGCGCCAACCGCATCGCAGTCCTGGAAGAAGGGCGCGTCACCGCCATCGCTCCTCACGAGGAACTGCTCACCACATCGCCCACTTATCAGCGACTCTATCAATTGCAATTTATGGATATGCCCGAAGAGCAGGGAATCGCAACCTGAGGTTAGGAATCAGAAGATAGCATTATCGAGGAAGAAAGAAATGCCGATTTATTCGATGACCGGGTTTGCGCGCTCTCAAGTCCGTGTAAACGATCAACTCAGCTACACGCTCAGCGTCAAGACCGTGAATCACCGTTTTCTTGACGTGCAATTGCGCCTGCCGTCGGGTCTGGACGCGCTGGAGATGGACTTGCGCAAGGCGCTCAAGGACAATCTGGTGCGCGGCCATGTGGATCTGACTCTTTCCGTCGATCGCTCCAGCCAGCAGGCGACCGGCTACAATCGTGAACTTGTGGATAGCTTTCTAGCCGCCTTTGCCGCCGCGAGCGAGGAACATGGGCTCAGCGGTCAACCGGACCTGAACGCGGTTCTGCGTCTGCCCGGAGCGTTGCAAAGCGACAATCGCTCAAACAGCGACGAGGAGCAGATCGCCTTGACCGAAAGCGTGCAGCGTGAGATTGTGCCGCTGCTCGAAGAGTTGAAGATCATGCGTGCGCGGGAAGGCGAGGCTCTTGCCGCGATTCTCAACGCGACGCTGGACCGGCTGACGGAAGCTAACGAAGGTGTGGCGGCGCTGCGCCCCGAGGTGGAAGAGCGGTATCAAGCTAGGCTGACCCAGCGGCTCGAGACAGCCACCGGACCGGAGTTCAATCGCCAGCGACTTCTTGAGGAGGTTGCGGTGCTTGTTGAGCGCAGCGACATCGCGGAGGAGTTGACCCGCCTGACCACCCACATCGGCCACTTCCGCGAACTGTTGAAAGCCGGCGGCGAAGTCGGCAAAAAACTCGACTTCCTGCTCCAAGAGATGAACCGCGAAGCCAACACGCTGCTCTCAAAGACCGGCGGCGTAGGCGGCAAGGGCACCCGCATTACCGAACTGGGACTGGCCATGAAGTCGGAGATCGAAAAGGCCCGCGAACAGATTCAGAACGTGGAATAACAGTTCTATCAGGACACGGAATAACAGACTTTTCAGATTGCGGATAACCGTCTTGAAAAGGCGTGGCTTTAGCCACGCCGCTGTAGACTCAAAAGATACGGGGCTTTAGCCTCCGAAGGTAGGCTTCTAGCTAACAGATGCTTCTTCTGGGAGCTTGATGAGAGGTAATTGAATTGGCAGGAATTCTTTTCATCATTTCGGCGCCTTCGGGTTCGGGCAAGAGCACGCTGGTCAATGAGGTGCGCAAGCAATTAAGCGGGATCGAGTTTTCGGTTTCCTGGACAACGCGCCCGCCGCGTGGCTCTGAGGAGCATGGACGCGAATACAACTTCACCACGCGCGAAGAGTTCGAGAAGATGCTCGCGGATGGCGAGTTCCTGGAACATGCCGAGGTCTTCGGCAACTACTACGGCACGGCGCGCAAGTCGCTTGAACAGGCTCGTCGCGACGGACACGATCTGCTGCTTGACATCGACGTTCAAGGAGCAGCGCAGGTGCGCGCCGCCATGCCCGAGGCCGTCAGCATCTTTGTTCTCCCGCCTAACCCCAAGGTGCTGCGCACTCGTTTGCGCAATCGCAGCCGCGCCGAGGGTGTCGTCAACGAGGCGGAGGTCTATCGCCGACTCAACGAGGCAAGTAAGGAGATTGAGAATTTTCGCGAGTACGGCTATATTTTGGTCAATGACACCCTCGACCGGGCAGTGGCGCAACTGGAAGCCATTGTGCTGGCCGAGCGCTTCTATCGCAACGACGAGCAAATAGCGTATCGTTCTCGCCGTGTGTTGGAAGTGGCAGCAGGCTGCTTGCAGATCAACTCGCAGGAGCGGCTGAAGCCTGTGCTCGAGGCCTTCGGGATTCTCAATCCCGCAGGCCAGCGGGAGCTGCCTTTTTTGGAGGATTCCGATGAGGAAGACTCCCAGGACGATCAGGGAGACTCCAGCAAGGGAGATTCCCACGATAACAAGGAGGACTTCAATGACGATTGAAACCGGCTTTGATTCGAACTATCGCAAGGTCCTGGTAGCCGCCCGTCGAGCGCGCCAGTTGCAGAGCGGCTCCCACGCCCTTGTTTCCACCCAGTCCACCAAGCCCTGTCGCATTGCGCAGGACGAGATCGAAGCTGGCAAGATCGCTTACGTAAAGACCGAGGTGCCGGTCGTCAAGCCGGCGATCGAGGGCCCGGCGATTCCGATCCTGGTGAGCTAACCCCGCGCCTTTCACACTCGAAACCGGCTACAATCGAGCCATGAGAGTTACGGTCGGTGTCTCGGGCGGAATCGCGGCGTACAAAGCGGCAGAGTTGGTACGCGCACTGCAACGCCAAGCCGTGGAAGTCCATGTTGTCATGACTGAAGCGGCTGGCAAGTTCGTCCAACCGCTCACTTTTGCCGCGCTTAGCGGCCACAAGGTAATTACCAGCCTGTGGGACGACGAGGGTACGGGCAACACCGCTTACGGCGCTTCCGGCGAGCAGAACGGTATCGAGCACATCGGCGAGGCGCAATGGACCGACGCTCTGATTGTCGCTCCCGCCACGGCCAACATTCTGGCCAAGTTTGCCCACGGCATAGCTGACGATTTTCTTTCGACCCTCTACCTGGCCACGCAGGCGCCGGTTCTGGTAGCTCCCGCCATGAATGTGAATATGTGGGAGCATTCGGCCACACAAGCGAATCTTGAAATCCTCCGCCAGCGCGGAGTCCGCGTCATTCCGCCAGGGACAGGCGAGCTGGCCTGCGGCATGGTCGGCGCAGGACGCATGGCTGAGCCTGAGGCGATTGCCGATGCTGTGTTATGCGCGCTGGGCCGCTGTCACGATCTGGCCGGTGAAGTCGTCCTGGTCACCGCCGGAGGAACGCGCGAGGCCCTCGACCCGGTTCGCTTCCTCGGCAATCGCTCCAGCGGCAAGATGGGCTATGCCTTGGCTGAAGCCGCGCAGAGCCGCGGAGCCAAAGTCATCCTCGTCAGCGGCCCATCCGCCCTTTATCCGCCAGCCCAAAGTGAATTGCTCAAGGTCACTACCGCCGACGAAATGCGTGAGGCTGTGCTAGCGCGCATGAACGAGGCCACGCTGATCATCAAGGCCGCCGCAGTAGCCGACTACCGGCCGGTCAACGTCTCCGAACAAAAACTCAAGCGCAGCGGGCCGCTCACCGTTGAACTCGCGCCGACCGAAGATATTCTGGCAGAGGTGGTCCGTCGTCGTCGTCCCGGCCAGTTGATCGTTGGTTTTGCCGCTGAGACAGAAAATCGCATGGAAAACGGCCGCGCCAAACTGCTCCGCAAGGGTGCCGACGCCATCGTGGTCAACGACGTGGCTGGCGAAGGGGTGGGCTTTGACGCCGATAATAATGCGGCTACCTTCCTCACGCTCACCACTGCTATCGAGCTGCCTGAGATGTCCAAGCGCTCACTCGCCGACCGCATCCTTGACGAGATTCTCACCCTCCGCCGTCCTCAATCGATGGTTCTGGAGATGGGTGACCACATTGATGAGAAATCCAGGCAGGACCAGGTGCTCAGCGAGACTGTCTCGCCCTCCGCCCGTCATCAATTAATCATCGAATAGAGCCACGGTGAGTAACGCAACTCATCGGGGAGTAAAGAAGTTGGCGCAGTCGCTCGATTCCGCAACCCGCGAAGCTCTGGTAGCCCGTGTCCGTTTCTATCGCGATCTCGGCCTCACTGAGTTCTACCGCCGTCCCGTCGATCCGGCGCTTCTGGCCCTGCTGACCGCTGAGCCGGCGGTCGCAGCGGTTCCAGTTCAGGAGTTGAGCCCTCCACCATCTCGCCAGCCTTTAGGCGAAACAGTGGGAAACCGCGAACCCCAACAAGCGTCAGCCCGCCAACCCTACTCTCAGGAGGACAACCCCATTCCGCCCCGCAAGACAATCCC
>Ga0255356_1001878_pt1 | contig 12763 bp, 10 predicted proteins | sample HBST100metaG_FD_189944 | JGI IMG/M metagenome (GOLD analysis project Ga0255356, IMG submission 189944) | Peat soil microbial communities from Stordalen Mire, Sweden - H.B.S.T100 | ecosystem: Environmental > Terrestrial > Soil > Wetlands > Peat | place: Sweden: Norrbotten County, Stordalen Mire... | reverse complement strand
AACATAGAGTATATTGCAATTAAATCGTTGAAACCGATTATGCGATCCGTTGTCCCGCCTGTTGGAATTCAGCAAGCGGCTTGTATAGTGAAACTAACAGCTTTTAAGTTAAAAGATAGAGGAGAACCGTCTCATGCAGAGAAAATGGAGCAAGGAATCCATAGGCCTGGAAATCGTCAGTATGTACGAGTCAGGCGAAAACCTCAACTACTCCAGCGTTGCCTCCTACAACCTCGCCCTGCTCAGGGCCGCGACCAGGTACTTTGGCACCTGGGAAGCTGCGGTCAACTTTGCCGGGCTCAACTATGATGATATTCGTCGCTACAAATCGTGGACTCGCCAGCGCATCGTTGAGCGAATCCGCGAGCTACACTCCCAAAACGTCGACCTGTCGTGGCGAAACGTGTGCATCAACGTTGATCCGCAGCTTGCAGCGGCGGCAACGAAGAAGAGCCATTTTGGATCATGGCGCGATGCTCTAGAAGCGTCTGGCCTTGATTATGACGACATCCGCCGTTATCAGGAATGGGACGACGACCGCATACTCGAACGAGTACGGCATCGGGCCGAAGCCGGCAAGCCTCTCAATGCAAAGAACGTTGAGATGGAAGACATCACGCTCATCACTGCTGCGCGCCGCCGGTACGATTCGTGGCATCAGGCGTTAATTGCCGCCGGGCTGGATTATCGCCAAATTGTCCGCAGAGCACCGTTCAAACGGGGACGCGGGCTGCGCATAGCACGCAAACGAGCGGTCACCGTATAGGATACATCTACAAAGACCCTGGCTTAACTGCCAGGGTTCTTTCTTTGTCTGGCCACATGTGCCCGCTGCCCCAGAATATTGGTGAGGCGATGGACATTGACGTTGCGTCATGTACAACGTATAATGAATCCGTTTGGAACATTAAGTGAGCGTTATCAGATACGCTATAGGGGAACATGAACTATGACCCGCACTTGGGATCAAGAATACTCGTTGTTGGAAGGCCGGCTTGTTGACGAAGGACTGGATGTCGATAACATCGTCGCCCGCTTAAAGCACCAGCATATCGAAACGGCCTCATGGGCGTACGCGGCCAGCGGAACCCGATTTGGCGTGTTTCCTCAGCCATTCCACGCAAAGACGGTGGATCACAAATTAGAGGATGCGGCCACAGTTCACCATTTCACCGGAATTGCGCCGAGTGTGGCGATACACATTCCGTGGGACAAAGTAGATGACTATGCAGAGCTTGGCGCAAAGGCGCGCGCACACGGCATATCGATCGGTGCCGTCAACCCCAACCTCTTCCAGGAACCAGAGTACCAGTACGGGTCGCTAGGAAACGCATCGGCGGCGTCGCGCGCGAAGGCACTTGCACACATCAAAGAATGCGTCGATATCATGCACACCGTGAAGAGCAAGATATTGTCCTTGTGGTTTGCAGACGGCACCAACTTTCCTGGTCAGGGCGATTTTCGGAAACGCAAGCGCTGGTTCATCGAATCCCTGCTCGATGTACACGAGCTGTTCACCAACGGCGACAGGATGCTGATCGAATACAAACCATTCGAGCCGGCCTTTTATCACACCGATATCTCGGACTGGGGCATGGCGTACACAATTGCAACGCATGTTGGGCCGCGCGCCGAAGTTCTCGTCGATCTGGGACATCACCTGCCTAATGCAAACGTGGAGCACATCGTTTCGTTCTTGCTCGATGAGGGCCGGCTTGGCGGCTTCCATTTCAACGACCGCAAATATGCGGACGATGACCTGACGGTGGGAAGCATTCATCCTTTCGAGCTGTTTTTGATCTATGCCGAGCTAGCGGCTGGCGAGGACGCAGGGCTAGCGGGAAATGTCGCGTACATGATCGACCAGTCCCACACACTGAAGAACAATGTCGAGGAGATGATTCAGAGCGTTGTCAACCTTCAGGTCTCGTATGCAAAAGCGCTGATTATAAATCGCCATGCGCTTGAGCTTGCACAAGCCACGAACGACGTGCTTGGTGCCGAAGAGACCCTCCGTGCCGCGTACGAGACCGATGTCAGGCCCCTGTTGTGGCGTGTTCGCAGCGAGATGGGCTTGCCGGACGCCGTGTCGCCAATAGCAGGCTTCCGCGCGTCGGGATATGCCGAAAAGACCGCCAAGGAGCGCGGCTAGCTACTTTCCAATACAGAACCGGGAGAAGATCTCCGCGATGATATCATCGTGGGTCGTTTCACCGGTGATCTCGCCAAGGGCGGTGAGAGCGCCGTGCAGGTCGATCGAGACGAAGTCGGGCGGCATCGCCTGCGCGATTGTCTGCACCGCCTCATGGCAGCACCGTGCGGCACGCAGCAACACCTGCTGATGCCTCACCCTGCTCACCACAATACCATCGGTACGCTCACCGCTCCGGTTGCGCAGCCGGCTCGCAATCATCGCCTCAAGGTCATCTAGGCCATCGCCGGTAACTGCGGAAACGCAGACGCCAGATGCGCGGTCGCAGCATTCTTCGGCAATGTCCGACTTGTTCCAAACCACAATTGCATTTGGCCCGAGATCCGCGTTCGCCGACAGCGCGGCAAGCGAGCTTTTTGGCTGAGACGCGTCCAGCACAGCCAGGGTCAGATCCGCCGCGTCCAAAGCGTCGTGGGTGCGCTGCACCCCTATCTTCTCGACTTCGTCCTGCGTGTACCTCAGCCCGGCGGTGTCGATCAAAACCACGGGAAAGCCACGCAGGTTCATTTCTTCTTCTATCACGTCCCGCGTCGTTCCTGGCACTGCGGTGACGATTGCGCGGTTGTGCCGCAGCAGCGCGTTCATCAAGCTCGACTTCCCGACATTGGGCTCGCCAGCAAGCACAATCCGCACGCCGTCTCGGTATATCCGCCCAAATTCGGCAGTTGCAGCAAGCGATCTGAGCTCGCCATCTATCAGATCGCAGTCTGTGCTTATCAGAGCGTAGTCGGGTTCGCTCACATCCTCAGGAAAATCGATGACGGCTTCAATGGCCGCGAGGTGACCAAGCAGGCGGTCGCGCAGGGACGTGACCTTGTGCGAGAGGACGCCTTGCTGTTGCAAGCGGGCGATACGATAGGCATCGGCCGTTTTCGCGCTGATCAGGTCGGCAACAGCCTCGGCCTGCGCGAGGTCGAGCTTGCCGTTCAGAAACGCGCGCAGGGTGAACTCGCCCGGCTCCGCTGGCCGCGCACCTGCGTCAAGCAAAGCGCGAACCACACCGTCTGTACATAGCTGCCCGCCATGACAAGAGAGCTCTATGCTGTCCTCGCCCGTGTAGCTGTTGGGAGCGTGGTAAACTGCGACGACGACGTCGTCAACTTCCTCTCCGGTCCGATCAGTCACAGTGGCCCGATGAAGCGAAAATCCCTTGTGCAGAGAACATCGTCGCCGGTGAATCAAGCAGCGATCCACAATCTCAAAACATTGGTCACCGCTCACCCGCACCATGGCAACCGCTCCTTGGCCCGGTGCAGTTGCCAGCGCACAGATTGTATCGGTTTGATCTCGGTTCATCCACGGAATTATACCGCTCACAACGTGTTGGGGACGTCTGGCAAATAGAAGCATGCATTTGCTTACAAGCTCGCGATTTGCTATAATAACCCTGTTGGCAAATGCCTTTTGCAACTAATCAAGACTATCGCGTGTCTGCCCGGTAAAGAAGGGGGACGGTAATTCATGTTTCGACGTATCTGGGGATACCTCGCGGCCTTATTTGGAATTAAACTCGATCAGTGGGAAGATCCTGATGTGCTGCTCACGCAGGCACAGAATGAAATGCGCGAGGCGCACGCCAAAAACCGCGAGCGCGCCGTTCAGGCAATCACCCAAAAGAACATATTGCAGGGCGAGGTCGACAAGACCACCAAGCAGATCTCAAACCTGCAGGCAAAAGCTGAGATCGCATTAAAAAACGGTGACCGCGATCTTGCGCTTCAGTTGCTCCGCGAAAAACAAACACTTGAGGCCAACCTCGGCACATTGAAGACATCGCTTGAAAACGCGATTCAGATGACCGAACAGATCAAAGTGGCGATTTCGCGCGAAGAAGAGCGAATCCGCACCAAAACCGCTGAAGCGATGGCGCTCAAGACGCAATGGAAGCAAGCCCAGATTGAGAACTCGATCAACAAGGCGTTGGACGGCATGACTGCCGATGGTTCGCAAGCGGCATTTGATCGCGCATCAAACAAGATCCATGTCGCGCAATCGGAAAGTGCCGCACGCACCGAACTTGCCAAGGGCAAAATCGACAACCGTATCGCCGCCCTCGACGACCTTCAGGCCGACAGCTCGGCAAACGACGAGCTCGCCCAAATGGAACAGCGGCTAGGGCTTGCCAAGGCTCCCTCCACCTCTGCAACAACGTCCACGCCGATAACGTCCACCCCGGGCTCTACCAGCGCCCTGGAAGAGGAACTGGCGCAGCTTGAAGCAAAAGTGGGCACTGGCGGTGCCAGCACTCCTCCACCGGCTTAAAGGCGGAAGCAGCGAGCATGGGAATACCAGACAGAGTCTATCAGTTGGCCAGAGGCTATCTCGACCGAGCCGTTTCGCGATGGGACGAACTTGATTCTCAAGCAAAGAACGAGCTTGATCAATCTATAGAGAAAATTCGTCCGGGCGGCTCCAACGAGGAACCGTCCGAGATCGTGTCGTCGATAGGGGCGTCGTCCGCGTGGGATCGAGCGCAAGCAAAGATTCAGCAGACCAAAGTGTCAAATGACCTTAGCGCGAAGCAGAAGCAGCCCGCTCTTCCGCCCCAATCGAGTGTGCAGGCAGACGAGTGCCTTGACGCACTTGGTAAGACGAGCGCTTCCGGCTCTAACGCCACAGCATTGCCGGGTGGGCCCACGGCCTCGGCGATTGACGGCGCGTACAAGATGCTGGGACTCGCGTCGGGTGCCGATATCCTGTCGGTGCAGCGCGCATACGAAAAGCTGAAAGAGCGAGCTGCCCCCGAGCGGTTTGCCGAGGGCTCTGCCGAACGTCAGAAGGCAACGCAAATCGAGCGCAGGGCATCGGCCGCATACATGCTTCTGTCAGATCTTCTTGCGCCAGCTAACGACCGATTTGATCGGCTCGAGCTGTAGCAGTCCGAGGTGACGTCAGCGGGTGTTCGTCATCGTGGGACGTCGGACTCGCCCGCATCCCATGCTTCGAACCGGTCGGTCCGGCAGAGCTTGCGCAACTTTGCAACTTGAGCAGGGGTGCCAAGCGCAATAATGTCGTCCCCGGCAAGGATCACATAGTTGTCTGGCGGATTGGGATTGTACACTCCCTCGCGTTTCACCGCAAGTGCAAGCGCTCCCGAACGCTCCTTTATCATTGCGTGCCCAAAGGTCTTTCCGACTATTCCGCCTACAGCCTTTACCTCGGCCAGTGACGATCCGGACACAGACGCTTCGCTTAGCCCTGTGATAAAATCAGTGACAGCCGGGTTCTCAGCCGTTATGGCCATCCACCACCCACCCAATTGGTCGGGCGATATGACTTTTGTTGCCCCAGCCTGATAGAGCTTACGAACGTTTCCCGGTAGCGCAGCTCGCGCGACTATCATCAAATCCGCTCGCATCTGGCGTGCCGACAATGTGATGAAGGTGTTGCTGGCGTCCGTGCTGGTCACAACGATGAGCGCGCGCGCACGGGCGATGCCGGCACGGGTCAGCACCTCGTCATCCGACGCGTCGCCGGTGACACGCGGCACACCGCTCTCGCGAAGCCTTTCCAGTCTGTCCGGCGATCCGTCAACCACCACGAACTGAACGTTGCGACGGAGAAAGCCGGTGGTCACTGCCTCTCCGATTTTTCCGTAGCCGCACACAATGAAATGGTTTTCAAAGGTGTCGATTAATCGATCCATTCGTCTTTGCTCCAGTATCCGCAAGCTCTGATCGCTGATAAGTACCTCAAAGAGAGTTGACAGGGCCCAAGCAGCGATTCCGAGGCCAAACACCAGCAAAAGCATGGTGAAGATTTTTCCGGCCGGATGCAGCGGATGCACTTCGCCATAGCCAACTGTGGAAAGCGTAATGATCGTCATGTAAAACGCATCCAAGATTGGATAATGCTCGATAACGATATATCCGGCGGCACCTACCACTATCAAGCAGAGGCCAAGCGCGACGGCAAATTGAAACCGGCGAATCGGATCGGTTCCGAGGTAAGCCAAAAACCGCGTCATACCAAATAAAACTGAAGGCGCCGCTCGTTTACGATGGAATTCAGTTGACACCTTGCACCTGTGGAGGCTTTCCTGGCGTGATTGTGACGTTTAGGCGATGCCCATGGAATGTTATCCCGTCCAGCACGAGAGACGTCCATCCCGCAGGAAGATGCGGATCGCAGTACAGTGAAACACCGCCGTCATCGACTAGTTTGGTTCCCACTCCTGAATGCAGGTCATCGGACACGTTCAACCCGCCAAACCCGTAAATCACAGTCTGTAGGCATCCGCCCATGCCGGTGCAGAAATAGACGTTATCGGTGGTTCTTTTCTCGGAGAACGCGGCCCATGGGCCGCGCATGAACGGGCGATAAGAATCTCGGAACTGCGCGAGCGCCAGATCCGCGTTGCCAAGCAGCGATGCGTCAATCGAGTTGATGCTAGCCGTCATCGCTGGCCCGACGCTGATCGTGTGCTTCATCCAATAGTCCAATGTCCGCTGCATCACGGGAATGTCGATTCTCGCGCCGCCATTGTGCGCTGCGCTGTAGCGCAGCGGGTAAATCAGCATTTGCGTGTCGGCCTGTTTGGCCTGGAAATTCGATTCCGTCGCCTTTGGGTATTCCATGAACATCCCCAGTGACGCGTTATATGGAATGACAAGCTTCGCGGCTACGTTGCTCCAGTTCGCATCGGCTGGATGCCCAACAAGCTTGGCGCACGCAACCGCGTCTAAAAGCGTCTCATGCACGATCCCGTTTGTCCACGCGTCATCGTCCACAAGCCCGGCATTTTCATCTGGCGGCATCACCTCGGAGATATGGTAAGAGCCGTCCGATCCCTTCTTTGCACGTGAGCACCAGTACTGCGCATTTGAAGAGAGCAACGGCCAAACCAACGACGTCAGATCGCTCTTGTTTCCAGTCCACAAATAGTAGTTCCATGCGGCAAACGCGATGTCCGCTGTAATGTGACGCTCGGTTGCAAACTCTGGAGGTGCCTGCTCCAGCCCGGTGTCCGCCGATTCCCACGGAAACTCAGCCCCCTTGTACCCATGTTCCTTTGCAAGCTGGGTCGCCTGCGGCAGCCTGCTCAATCGGTATTCGAGGATATGCCGCGCCAAATCTGGATGCTGAGCCACAAGCGCGGGAAACATCCATACCTCGGCGTCCCAAAAAATATGCCCGTCATACACCGGCGACGAAAGGCCCATTGGCGGAATCGAATGGTCTCCGCACGCACTTGCCGTTTCAACAAGATTGAACAGCGACGTGTGTACGACCTGTTGCGCCTCGCTGTCGCCGCCGATGGCAATGTCCGATGTTTTCCAAAACTGGGCGTTCACCGGCCCTGTTCCGGTAATGACCGCCTGTCCGCCGTGAGGCATCCTTGTGCTAACGGTTGCTGTTCGCATGTCAAGCTGCTGTCGATATCCGTCGCCAGACATTGGCGCAGCTTTAAGCAGCGCCTTTACGGCACGAATTTTGCCGCTCACATAGTCGTTGGCCATCACCGTTTGTACCGGCGCACCGTTTGCACCAATTCGGCAGCCTTTGTTTTCTATGCAGATATAGGGATCAATTATCCGGTTTGGATCGTCAGTAGTAAGTATCCAGGGATCGAACTGTTTCTGGGATAGGAACTGATTGTTTTCTTTTTGCACGATGACATGCGGATTAAGCTGGCTTTGAGATAGTTCGGGTGTGGTGGAATTATTGGAGCATCCGACAATTGCGATGAGCGCTGTCACCGCAACGCATAACGACGAGACTGATTTACAAGTGACCATAAACTTCACAACCTGGGCAAGCACAATAAATTGACTTGGAATTACACATGGATTATACTGTAATGAGACCGATGCCAGAGTCGGGCCACGCTATTGCGATTGTCATTGGGCGACTTTTGCGCGGCTTGCCTGCTCCAAAGCACTCTTTCATTATATTGTCAATCTTGGCTTACGACCGGAGAACCTGAGATGGACCTGTTCGATCGATTCAATCAAAAATTTGGCGACTGGTATGAGAACCTGTTTGGCGGGCATGGCCGTCAAGAACTCAGTCCGAAGCGCGTATTGGCCAAGATTATCGAAGCCATGGAAAACGGCTTGAGCGAGGGCATCGATGAAAGAGTGTATGCACCAAACAGGTACGCGCTCGAGATATCGATTGAAGATCCCGACGAGCGGGAATACCTGGTCTCGTTTCTCGATGAGGAAGAGTTGCAGGCGGTGCTTGTACGCTACATGTCGGACAGGGGCTACGACACGTTGGGGCCGCTTAGCCTGACGATCAGGGAAACGCAATCTCCGGACAATGAGAAGCTTCTGGTGCGCGCCTGGTTTGAACGAGGTGCCCCGGGCAGCGACATGGAGCGGCACGAACAGGCCGTGGTTGCGCGAACATATGTCCCTACTCCCGAAGACGAGATGACTGTGTTTGCAGCACCAGCGCAAGATGCCGACAACAACGTCACGGTAGCGGCGGTTGCCCCAGCATGGGCTCAGCTCACTGTTCGCACTGTAGATGGGCAAGTGAGCGAGGTGACAATTCACAAACCCGTGTTCACGGTCGGCCGTTCGAAGAACATGGGCAACGACGTCGTGCTTTCCGGCGACGATCAGGTGTCGAAAAGACACTTGCGGATTGAGCGCGAGCCCGATGGCGGGGTGACGCTTTATGATTTGGCCAGCACCAACGGGACGTATGTCCGTGGAATGCTCGTCTTCGCCAATGCGACCATCTTGGACGGGGATCAGATCGAAGTAGGCAGGTCAAAGATCACGTTTCGAACGTTGACAGGTCGGGACGGCAATGCCGCAGAGACGCGTCCCAAGGCAAAGGCCGCTCGACTGATAGACGACCACGATGCTGAACACATCCTCGCGTCCGAAACGCAGTTTGGCCACGCCGTAACGAGCGACATTGTGCTGGATCATCCTGCCGACACCCGTCAAGCGCGTATTTTCTCGCAAGACGGCAAAGCCTTTTTTCTCGAAGATCTGGCTGCGGACGGCAGCACGATGCTAAACGGCCGGCCGGTGATGCCCACCATGCGCATCCGTTTGCGGTCGGCTGACGTTCTGGAACTAGGCGGCACCAAGTTCGTTTACAAGGACGCGGACTGACGAGCCGCGCAAAGATCGGTGCAACCGATTCCGCCGGCAGTACGTCGCTGCATTATGCGTCTCCGTGCGGAAACGGGAGGACCTGATGCGCACTTGAGCATAGACGAAAGCGTTCCGAAGCTAGTGAACGTCCTGCTCAAGAAGAGAGGGAATCCAGGGCTTGAATATCTCGACTATCTTGGGCGCACTGTTCCGTGGTAGCGAGTGCATCGATAAGGAACATCGATGCACTCGCACATAGCGTTAGCCTTCGTGAGCAGCTCAGGCCGGCAGATCAATGGCGGAAGTGGCGCACACCGGTCATCACCATCGCCATGCTGTATTGGTCGGCCATCGCGATTGTCTCGTCATCCTTCTTTGAGCCGCCTGGTTGGATAATGGCAACGACCCCGGCCTCACCGGCCGTCTCTGGCCCGTCAGCAAACGGGAAGAAGGCGTCCGATGCGAGCACTGCGCCTTTTGCTTTTGCGCCCGCGTGGCCCACGGCCAGCCGCACACTTTGAACGCGGTTCATTTGACCGGCGCCCACTCCGATTAGCTGCTTGTCCTTAACCAGCACAATCGCGTTTGACTTGACATGCTTTACAAGCACCCAAGCGAAAAGCAGGTCGCTCAGTTCGGCGCTTGTCGGCCCGCGGCGAGTTGCAGTGGTGACATCGTCTGCGGTAGTGGTGCGGCTGTCGCGGCTCTGCGCGAGCATTCCGCCCGATACCTTCTTAAGATCGAGGTCGCGGTTAACATAGCCGGCCGGCCGGTTCGGCGTCTCAAGCAAAATCAGATTTGCGCCCCATTTTTTCTTTTTTGTAAGAATTGCAAGCGCCTCGTCATCATATCCAGGAGCCACAATAGCCTCAAAGAACGTGTTCTGGCCTGTTATCACCTGCGCAGTAGCCACGTCAATTGGCCGGGTGACAGCGAGGATTCCACCAAATGCGGATATCGGATCGCCTGCCCGTGCGCTCACAAACGCATCCGAAAGCACGGGGGCAAGAGCAGCCCCACAAGGATTCGTGTGCTTGACAACGCAAGCAAATGCGTTCTTTGTATCCCCTGCAAACTCTTGCGCGATTTCGAACGCAGCGCTGAGATCGTAAATGTTGTTGAACGAGAGTTCCTTGCCATTGAGCTTCGTTGCCCTTGCAATTCCAGGCAACAAGCATGTCTCGTCGCGATAAAACGCAGCCTTCTGGTGCGGATTCTCACCATATCGGAGATCCTGCAGCTTAGAATAGGCCAGCGGAAGCTGATCAGGAAACCCGTTTGAATCGTCTCTCAGATACGAAGCGATCACCGCATCGTATGCAGCCGTGTGCGCAAACGCCTTGGCAGCGAGGCTCGCGCGGGTCTCGGGTGTGACGTCCCCGTTGTTGCGCCGCATCTCGTCAAGTACAATCGGATAGTCGGCCGGATCGACGATAACCACAACAGATTCATGGTTCTTAGAGGCCGATCGGATCATGGACGGGCCGCCAATGTCGATGTTCTCAATAGCGAGCTCGCGGGTGCAGTCCGGCTTCGCGATAGTCTCGGCAAACGGGTAGAGATTCACCACGACCATGTCGATCGGCGTGATTCCCTGCGCCGCAAGGGCTGCCATATGCTCGGGATTCGAGCGAACGGCAAGCAGCCCAGCGTGAATTGCTGGATGAAGGGTCTTGACACGCCCGTCCATCATTTCGGGAAACTTTGTAACGTCGCTCACTGCGGTTACCGGCAAGCCGGCTTCCGACAGGGTCTTCGCGGTGCCGCCGGTCGACAAAATCTCAATGTCGAACTCGCCCAGTCCGTTAACAAGGTCCAGAAGACCGGTCTTATCTGAAACACTCACAAGCGCTCGTCGGATAGCCATATATACCTCTCTCAGGTTGCACCAGCGGACGCAGAAAGATCGTCGCTCTGCGCTGCCCATGCGAATCAAAAAAACACGCGTCAAACAAAACGCCTGACCGACCACGCACGACCACAATGGTCTGCAGATCGCCCAGGCGCACGGCATTTGCCACAGTTAGCGTCACCCCAGGTGGTCTCCTGTATTTTGACGCCAGTCACGCTAACTGTATAAAAGATCTATCTCCACGATGGAATATACCATCCAAAAGCCCGGATGTCAACTACGCCCTTCGAAGCACGGCTCCTGCCCGTGTATGCGCCTGCAGCTCGCCGTCGCGAAGGGCAAATCGGCCGTTAACCAACACATGCTCTATGCCGGATGCAAATCGGTGCGGCTCGTCGAATGTAGCATCGTCATGCACTTTGCCAGCGTCGAATATGGTGATATCGGCCTTCATGCCTTCGCGAAGCACCCCCCGATCTTCCAGCCTCAGGCGGGACGCGGGCAGGCTCGTCATTCTGCGTATCGCCTCTTGAAGGGAGATCACTCCCTTGTCGCGGACATACAAACTGAGAACGCGTGGAAAGGTGCCGTACGTGCGCGGATGGCTGCGGTCCTCGCCGAGAATGCCCGCCGGCGACGCTGTAGCACCATCGCTGCCTATCATGATGTGAGGATCACGAAGCACAAACTCGACGTCCGCCTCGTCAATGGCAAAATACACCGCGCCGATCCATCCATGTTCATCTGCCAGCAAGTTCAACGCCGTCTCCGATGGGGAGCGTCCCTCCATCTGGGCAATCTTCAAGATGCTCAGCCCCTGTGTTTCCCGCCGCTCTCGCGCGGAAACCACGATCACCGATTCCCAGTGGGGCGGATCATCGTCAATCTCGGCCAGGACCCTGGCCCGAGTCTCAGGCGCCGTCAATCGAGCGGTGATCTCCTCGGGCGAGCCAGCCGCAGCCCATTGCGGCAGCACAATGGTTGACAGACCGGTCATATAGGCGGTGTAGGGATACAGGTCTCCAAGAACGTCCAGCCCGGACTCGCGTGCCTGCGCGATTCGCGCCAACGTCAACCTTACTTTCCCCCAGTTCTTGGCACCCTCCGCCTTGTGATGAGAAAGTTGAACGGGAATGCCGGTACGCTCCCCCACTGCCAAACACTCGTCAACAGACTCGCAGAGGGTATCGCCCTCGTTGCGAATGTGCGATGCATAGAACCCGCCTGCGTCCCGCGCAACCTGGGCAAGGGCGCACATCTCGTCGACATCGGCGTACCAGCCTGGAATGTATTCGAGGCCAGAGCTTAGCCCCACAGCGCCATCGTCCATCGCCCCGGCGAGAATGTTCTTCATGGCGGAGAGTTCGGATGCCGATGGACGGCCTTGAGCAAGGCCCATTGCCGATTTGCGAATCGTGCCGTGCCCCGCGAGGCTGGCAACGTTTGCCGCTATGCCAAGAGATGACACCCGATCAAGGAACGATCCGAGCGAGCCCCAGTCAGCCGCCACGCCAGCACGTTCCACCCAACGACGCTCGTGAACAAAGGCATCGCCCTCGCCCACCAAGCCTATCGATATCCCGCAGTTTCCCATTACCTCGGTGGTAACGCCTTGGTGGATGGTCGACTCCATGGCAGGAT
>Ga0255356_1001875_pt1 | contig 12767 bp, 7 predicted proteins | sample HBST100metaG_FD_189944 | JGI IMG/M metagenome (GOLD analysis project Ga0255356, IMG submission 189944) | Peat soil microbial communities from Stordalen Mire, Sweden - H.B.S.T100 | ecosystem: Environmental > Terrestrial > Soil > Wetlands > Peat | place: Sweden: Norrbotten County, Stordalen Mire... | reverse complement strand
CCGCCAGCCTTCATCGCGAAACTCTGCCGGGGTATCGATGACGTGCCAGAGTTTGGCGCCCACGATGCCCAGTACAACAGCGATGGCAACGATGCTGACTGCATCGGCGGTAATGCGGGCGCGGCGAAAATCCCGGTCCATGATGAAGGCGGCGGCAACGGCAGCCAGCCAGAGCATCAGACCGAAGGTCGGCACGTTGAGGTGCAGGATATGAAGGTATGGCAGCATGTCTTTCCAAGTATATCCGCACCGACAAGCCATTCAGGGGCGATGGGCCGGGAGCGGGATGAAATTCAGCCATGATTTACACATACACATTGGGGACGGATTCAGGAGATACTGTACATATGGCTACCACCACATACCAGGGTCTTGAGGTCCTCTATTCCCGCCAACAGATTGCCGACCGCGTCGCCGAGATGGGCGCCCAGATTACCCGTGAACTGAACGGGGAGAAGCTTGTGATGGTTGGCGTACTGAAAGGCGCGGCACCGTTTCTGGCTGACCTGTCGAGGGCCATCCAGGCTGACGCCACATTTGATTTTGTCGCCGTTTCCAGCTACGGGAGCGGGCAGCGCTCGTCGGGTGCGGTAAAGATGATCAAGGATCTTGACCAGCCGATCGAGGGGAAGAACGTGCTGGTGGTGGAAGACATTCTCGACACCGGGCTCACGCTCTCCTACCTGCGCAAGCTCTTTCTGCAGCAGCATCCCAAGACGCTGCGCATTGCGACGCTGCTGGACAAGCCCTCGCGACGGATCGAAAAGATCGAGGCCGACTACGTGGGCTTCTCGATTCCCAACCTGTTCGTGATCGGGTACGGGATGGACTACGCGGAACGCTACCGGAACCTGCCCGACATCTGCCTGATGTCGCCGGACCACCCGGAATAGGCAAAGCAGCACAGCAAATGCAGACACATCCAGCCCCAACCACGCGCTGTAGCACTTGGTTGGGGTATGAGCGAAGCACTAGAGTGGTTCCAGAGTAACCGTGCCCTTTCTGGAACTGTGCAAGGTGACATTTTCTTGAGGAAAATGCCACTCGGAGACTGTGCTTCCTGGATACTGCAACTCTGGAACCGCTGTATACTCATCTCCCGGAGAGAGTCCACGAGCCCGACGTTCGCGGGCGAGGAGTAATCACCATGTCTATACCCACACCCATCAAGAAATCGAATGTCGATAATAACCGCGGCAGCTTCGATGCAGCGGCCTTTGTCGCGCAGACGCTCAGTAGTTGGCAGTCTCTGGCGGCAGTCATCGACCACACGCTGCTCAAGCCGGAAGCCACACGCGAGCAGGTGGAAAGCCTCTGCAAAGAGGTGGTTTGCTACCACTTTGCCTGTGCGATGGTAAACCCAATGTGGGCTTCGACAGCGCTGAACGCACTGTCGGGCACAGGAATGGCAGTGGGAGTGGTGATCGGATTTCCGCTGGGAGCCTCGCTGATTTCGACGCTGAGCCAGGAGGCTGACGCGCTGGGACGGATGGGAGTGCGCGAACTGGACATGGTGATCCCCATCGGGCAGCTCAAGAGCGGCAACGATGACGCCGTTCACAAGACCATCCGCGCTGCGGCCACCGTGGCGCACCACCATGGCGCTCTGCTCAAGGTCATTCTTGAAACCGTCCTGCTCAGCACGGAAGAAAAACTGCGTGGGTCAGAGATTGCGATCGAGGCGGGCGCTGACTTTATCAAAACGTCGACCGGCTTTTCAAAGGGCGGCGCAACCCCGGCAGATGTCGCACTGATGCGCGGCGTGGCCGGCGGGCGATGCGGCGTGAAGGCGGCAGGCGGCATAAGGACGCTGGCCGATGTGCGCGCCATGCTGGAGGCCGGAGCCAGCCGCATCGGAGCTTCGGCATCCGTGGCGATTGTGCAGGAGCTAGGAGCGGAGTAGAACAGAAGCGAGTTTTCAGATGTCAGTAATCAGTTGTCAGTTTTCCGGGACCGGATCTGCTGATTTCGTTTCCTCAAATCGGAACTACGCGACGTCTCCACCTCTTGATATTGCCAAATCTGGCAACCGGAAATGACTGACGACGCAAAACAGACAGCAGACAACTGTCCTTTTCCGCTATGATTCCCTTCGACACGTATGAAACGCACACGCCCATCACCAACAGCAGGAACCGAGATGGAAGGCGATTACCGGCCAGCCAGCGCCGGACCTCTTGTGTCCGTGAACGCACGCGTGGAGGAAGCCGACGTGGCTTACCTCATGCAACTGGCCGACGCGCTGAACACGACCCTGGATCTACAGACATTGCTCACCCGCACCTCGGAACTGGTGCGAGCCGTAATCCATTACCGCATCTTCGCGATTCTGCTGATGAACGACCGCACGCACGAGTTGCGAATGAGGTTCCAGATCGGACACGCCACCGAGGTGGAGCGGATAAGGATTCCGGTGGGCAAGGGAGTGACCGGGCAGGTGGCTCTTTCACGCCAGCCAGTTCTGCTAAACGATGTTTCAACAGCAGAGAACTACATCGACGTTAATCCGGAGGTACGGTCGGAGCTGGCTGTGCCGTTGATCGTCAAAAACCGCATCATTGGTGTGATGGATCTGGAAAGCGAGGAGGCCAACTACTTCCGTCCAGAGCACTTGCGGGTACTGACGCTGACGGCTTCGCGCATTGCACAGGCCATTGAGAACGCCCGTCTCTACTCCCGCATCTCCAGGCAGGCACGAACGCTGGAAGTGCTGAACGAGGTCGCTGTCGAGCTGGCCTCGATTCTGGAACCGAACCCACTGCTGGAGCGGGTGGGGCAATTGCTGCGCCGTCTGATTGACTACCAGATGTTCACGGTTCTGCTGCTGGACGAGAAGGGCGAGACGCTGATCACACGCTATGCATGGCGGTTCGGCTCGGCAGCCGCGCCGCAGCGGCGCATTCCGATCAGCAGCGGCCTGGCGGGAGCGGCGGTACGCGAGTGGCGGATGATCAATGTGCCGGATGTAAGCAAGGATCCGCGCTACCTCCCGGAAAACCCCGAAACTCGCTCAGAGCTGATTGTGCCGCTGTTTTACAAGGGGCGCATCATCGGCGTGCTGGATCTGGAACACACGCGCAAACACTTCTTTACGGAGGAGCACGAGCGAATTCTGACCACGCTGGCCGCACAGGTGGCAATCGCGATCGAAAATGCCCGGCTCTACGAGGCGATGAAACGCCAGGAACGGCAACTGGAGCGCGACATCGACATGGCGCGCGAGGTGCAACTGCGGCTGCTGCCGACGGAGGCTCCATCGCATCCACATGCCGAAATGGCGGTGCGCTTTCTGCCTGCACGCTCAATTGGCGGCGACCTTTACGACTTTGTGGACTATGGCCCAGGACAAACCGCCATTGTGCTGGGCGACGTAAGCGGAAAGGCCGCTCCGGCAGCCCTGTTTGCCGCCTTGGTAAGCGGTATCATGCGCTCGGCAGCCAACCAACGGCCGGAACCTGCGCAGATGCTGACCCAGCTTAACGACGCGCTCCAGGAGCGCAAGCTGGAATCGCAGTATGTGACCATGCTGTTTGCGTTGTGGAACGACGAGAAGCGGACGCTGCTGGTGGCCAATTCCGGTGCCGTCCAACCCATCCTCTGCCACTCCTGCCAGTCGGACACAGTGCGCGCGGAGGGCTTTCCGCTGGGGCTGTTTCCGGACGTCACATACGATGAGATCGACGTTACGGCGCAACCCGGCGACACCATCGTGTTTGTTTCGGATGGAATTCTGGACGCCGAAAACAACCAGGAAGAGATGTACGGGCAGGAGCGGTTGAACAGCCTGCTGTGCGCAAGCCAAAAGCTGTCCGCGGCGGAGGTTGCCGACGCAATTCTGGCGGATGTAATGCGCTTCCAGGGCACCAGGGACCGCTTTGACGACGAGACGATTATCGTTCTGCGCGTGCGTTGAGCGGGACCGGCGCGAAGCCAGTCCCACTCAAGATTGAACAAAAGCAATTAAAGAACACGTTATTTCTTCTGTTTGTTGAAAACCAGTTTCATCTTCGTCATTCCGGTGTACGTGAGATCGACGAATTTGCCGTGCTGCTCTGCCGTAAAGCCCTTGGAATCCGTATTGACGTGCACGGTAAGACCGGGCAGGGTCCATTCCGCAGATTTAACATTGGCGGCCACGAGTCCAGGAGCGCTGATGCGGAAGCTGACATCGCCGGTTGCGGAGATGTCAATTCCCTTCTTATCGGCGGAGGCATCGATGAGCGGGCTGCGCGTGAGCATGAGCCAGCCGATTTTGTCGGGCGTAGCCTGCCACTGCGCGGTAACCGCATGAAACTGGCTGGTTGAGCCAACGGCCACAGTATGGCCCGTAATTTCTCCGCCGTAGATCAGATCCTTGCCAATCCATGCAGTGGCAATCCTCTTGCCAGTGATGGGCCGGTACACCTGATGCTCCCCTTGAAAGCTGCTGAAGCGCTTCATTGCTTCAGCGGGAATCCTGGTATCAAGGATAGCGATGGCAGGCGTCAGCCACAGATCGGCGAGATGATCCACGGGAGGATCGAACTTCGTCAAAGGTGCCTTGTCCGCGTCAAGAACCGTGCGCAACCAGAGTCCCATGATGCTTACGTAGCTCTGCATATCCATGCCATAGGCGCGATCATAGGGGCCGGAGATATTGCGCAGGTTCGCGTTGTAGAGGTCGGCGGTTGCGTTCCAAAGAGCAGCCTCCATTTCGCTGCCGATGCTGCGCATGCGCGGAGTGAATCCATAATTGCGCCACAGAGCCAAGGCGAAAATGTCCACACCGGAATATGTGGGTGAGTTGAACTCAAAGAACGCATCGTGTTCCTTGAACTGCTTGTACGTCTCCTCCTGCCACTGGACGGCGGGAGCAACCCACTCTGGGCGGTTGTCATTGACTGCCGCAAAATTCCAGAGGTATCCGTACATCAGCGAGATGTTGGTATAGGAAGGCAGCAGACGCTTTTCCTTGATCTCACCCGCGATTGCATAGTCGATGGACTTCCTCAAGGCCCGGCCCAGGTCTGCCGGGATGCGGTCAGGATATTCAGTGAGAATGACCGCAAACGTGGTTCCTATGAACTCGCGCCAGTTGGGATCGTAGTTGCGCCACATCACTGCGTTCGCACCGGGATCAGGCTCTGTGGGCATACGACGGAACGTGCCATCCCAGGGCTTGCCGGGAGCGTGAAATTGCTGCTTCAACACAGCGCGTAGAGTCTGCGCGGCGCGGTCACGATCACCGGGCCGATCACGCAGCAGAAGGCCGACCGCATACCAGGCCGAGTCTCGTACAGTTACGTAATAGTGCACAGGCAACTGGTTGAAGTATGAGCTTGGCTGGCGACACAGCATCGCTTGCGAGTCCCAGGACTTGTCGCCCCATTGCATGGAAGTGAGAAAGATCTCGCGGCTGTTCTTGCTGAGCGAGCCAATGCCGGGATGCCGCGCGGCGGAGAATACAGGTGAAACTGCCAAGACAAAGAACGACAAGGCCAAAGCAACTCTTGCTCGAACCAAATTTCGAATCATGATTCATCCCCAGGAACGCTTAATGTTTGCTATCCTAGCTTCTCCCGCCCAGGCGGTATGGGCCAAGATATGCAATGACGTGACGTACTCGGAACCCCGATTACACCCCCACAGGGTTATACAACTTCACTTTGACATGAATGGTCAAGCTATCGCGCATACTGCGCTGCCGTTCCGGAAAGGATCGGCAGCGCCGTATGCAGTGTTATGGACTAACTACAAAACTAAAGATTGCCTAGAAGTTGAACTTCACCGCAAATTCCATCGTGCGCGCCTGGTAGGCGGGCGTTGTGGCGATTCCGGTTACAGTTCCGACGCTGGTGGAGTTGGAGATGCTTGCGTTCGGGGTTAGGAAGTTGGGATGGTTGAAGATGTTGAAGGCGTCCGCTCGGAGCTGAACGTTGTAGTGCTCGCCCCAGCGCGTATTCTTCTTCAGGTTCATATCCCAATCCTGGAACTTCGGCCCGCGCAGCATGTCATAGCCGCTGGTGCCATAGGCGCCGCCGGCAATGCCATTCGCATCCGTCGGAGCGGTAAACGCTGTCGGATTGAACCATTTCGCGAGCGTCTTCTTCGCCGGGTATAGCGATACGCCAGCAACACGGTTGGCACGGCCGCTGACTAGGCCGGGATACGTCGTGGAGGTCGTTGCCGTATAGGTCACCGAGAAAGGCTGACCGCTTTGCGCATTGACGACGCCGGAGATCTCCCATCCCTTGATCAGTTTGTTGGCTAAATCGTTGCTGTGAGGGAAAAGCAACTCGCCCGTACCAAACGGCAGCGCGTAGGAGTAGGTGAGTTGCAGCACCTGGGGCGTGATGCCCGCGATTGGGCCATAAGAATCGCGCGGGTACTTGCCCGAGGGATCCTCAATGTTCTCCGTTCCCAGAATGCGGGTCCACTGATACTCAGCGCCGAAGGCGACACCATGCGAGTACTGCTTATGCACACCGGCCTGCAGCGAATTCATCGTACTGTGATACGTCGGGTTGAGGTACTGGGTAATGGATCCGAGTACCGGATACAGTGCGGTGGCCGCAGTTGACTTGGTGATGTCGAAAGGCTCGGCCAGATTCAGGTTAGGCTCAACATACGTTCCAGTGCCGCCGTGGTTATTCTGTTTCAGGTTGTGCTGGCCCACATAGCCCACGCGCACGTCCAGCCCCTTCGGGAACTGATGTTCCAAGGCCAGATTGTACTCCTCGGTGTAGGGCGTCACCAGCGAGTGCTCTGCGCTGACGCCAGGCCGTCCCCCAGCCGAGCCGGTGCCGGAGAAAGGTGCGCTCATGGTAAAGGCCGACGCATAAGCCGTTGGGTTGGTGTAGGTAAGGGTGGCTGTGAATGGCAGGTTGCCGAACATATCGCCCACGTAGGAACCGGCCAATAGGTTGAAGTAGAGGCCAAAAGCGCCGCGCAGAACCGTGTTGTGCTTCAGTTCATACGCAAAGCCAAGACGAGGCGCGAAGTTCTTGGTGTTACGGCCCAGGTAGGAAAACGGATTACTGGAGATCCCCGACGAGGACGACAGCGCCAGCAGGTTGTTATTCGCCAGCAGTGTCTGGTACTGGCTGATGATGCTCGACGGATAGGTACTGCCGAAGACCATCACCTGGCCCTTCGAAGGCACCCAGAGTGAGTTCTTGTCGTAAGGCCCCGGAGCAAACCACTGCAGGTCGTAGCGGATTCCAGCGTTGATGGTCAGCTTCAGCAGCGGCTTCCAGTCGTCCTGAATATAGCCTGCCCACTGGCTGGAGATGTTGCGCGTCACCCAGGAGGCAGGTGTGCTCTGTTGCGTTGTGTACGGCAGGCCGAGCAGGAAATCTGCAAACGCGATGCCGGTGTTGTCGGCTGTATCCGCCGCATTCTTCGTGTATTGGCCGTTGAAGGTGTAGTTGCCGCGCGGTATCAGTGCCGAGACGTTCCAGTGGTTGTCGTAAAGATACGAAGCACCCATCTTGAGCGTATGCCTGGCCAGCACCTTGGTCAGCGATGCATTGATCTGACCTACCTGCTCAAGATCCTTGGAGCCGGACTCGGAAACCGATTGTATGTTGGAAATAGTAATCCCAGGAGCGCCTTCGATTAACTGCGTTGCCAGGCCCGGAATGATCGACTCCCAGTTGGTGCCCACGTTCTGCGGCGTGCGGTAGATAGGCAGATGGAAGAACGAGCCGTTGACGTCCATAACCAGCGTGGGCGAGAAGGTGTGCGTATAGCCCAGAACGAACTGTCCGTTGTGTTCTCCATCGCCTGAGTTGCCCCCCTGCAGGCTGTCGTTACCAACAGTAGGGTTCGGACCATAGAAGGCGCGCAGCCACGTAAAGCGAATGCTGTTGCTGTCGTTGATCTTGTGGTCGAGACGAACGGAAATGCGCGACACGTCGCTGGTGTAGGGCACGTTCTCATAGGTGTTCGTGCCGGTTCCACTGGTCGTCGGTAGCGGATAGAGCAGCTTCATCAGTTGCAGGGTAACAGGATTCAACGTCGAGGTAATGACGTTGCCGGTGAATTTGGTGCCCGTGGCAGGGTTGAAAATGCAATAGTACGACGAGCCTTTGGCGCAGTTGCCGCTAGAATCAAGGAACTCGCTGAAGTCGCCACTACGCATCTTCACCGTAGGCTGCTGCGTGGACTTCGGTGACGATTGGGTCAGGTGGAAGCCTTCGTAGGCAAAGAAGAAGAAGGAGCGGTCTTTGCCGTTGTAAAGCTTCGGAATCCAGACGGGACCGGCAAAGTTGCCGCCGAACTCGTTGCGCTCGTAGGGTGGGCGAACCGAACTACCGCCGAAGTAAGGCTTGGCCGAAGTGCCCTTGGAACGGTTGAACTCGAACAGTTCGCCATGGAAGGCGTTGGTGCCGCTGGCAGTGACAACAATGATCTGGGTGGGCTCGTTGAACTCAGCCGGCGCACCCGTGGACAGAACCTTGAATTGCGAGAGGGCGTCGAGCGATGGAATCTCCGGTTCGCCGCGCTGCAAGGTGACTTCCTTGTTGACGACGCCGTCCAGGGTATCGCCCAGGCCACCGTACGAGTTGCGACTCCCGGTTCCCGCCGCGACCGTAAGGCCCCGGACGCCCATCTGATCCTGAGCGCCAACACCCTGCATGCCAGGGGCAAGGGCAATCAGGCCCATGACGCTCAAACGACCGTTCAGTGGCGTATTCTGGATCGCCTGCGCGTCAATTACCTGGCCTACCGACGAATCTTCCGTTTGAAGCACCGGACCGGCGCTGGTCACCTCGACAACTTCCTGCTGCGATCCGACTGTGAGTTGGGCGTTGATCTGCGCAACCTGGTCGATCAGCAGCGTAATTCCGCTTTGCGTGTGCGCTTTGAATCCAGCCTTCTCCACCCTCACGCTGTAGTGGCCGGGTTGCAGCAGCGTCACGGTGTACGTCCCAGCATCGGATGTGTTGATCGTCTTCACCGCATTCGTTTCAATCTGCTTCACCGTCACCGTGGCCCCGGCAATTACGGCGCCGCTCGGATCGGTCACCGTGCCCGTGATCGATCCGGTAATGCCCTGTGCAAATCCGGTCTGAAATGCCGGAATAAGCATAAGGACGGCAACCAGCACCGCAGTGATGGACAGAAGCGGCCGTGAAACGATGTGCTTCTTCATAAATTGCACCCATCTCTTCGGCGAAGGCCTCTTCGGAAACGCGCGCGTCTGACAACTGGCAGAGCTTTCCATTAAAGCTTCCTCCTGAAAATTTTGGCGGACGTTGTTTTGTGCCGCATTAGAAGTTCCAAAGGCCAACGAGACAACCTGCCCAAAAGAGCAACCTGCCAGCCCGCTACCGGAGCTAATACGCTGGCCTGTTGTGTTCCTGATTGCAGTGGCGGCAAGACTTCGAGTCGCGAGCAGCCACAAAACGACAACCAACCTGTATCAGCCAGTTCGACCACTCTTCTCTTTATGGAAGCCTCTGTGGAGACAATTTAATGCTAAGATAATTTCGTTAGCGAATTTATTACGTTAATATTTTGTTTTTTCAATGGTTTGCAGGAATTCTGGCGGCATTTTTCCTTGTCAATGGGAGTAGTATAGCGGATAATTTTCACATCTCACAGGACATAATTTGTGACAGCCAAACGCAAGAGCACGGACGCATTCAAAGCTGACGAACAAATCCTTGAGAGGGATTTGCGCTGGAAGATTGCCGAGAGGGCGGTACGCAGCTCAGCGCTGACGCGAGCGACGCAACTCAAAGATATTCTTCTATTTATCGTGCGGCAGGCCATACTGAAGCCGGAAGAGCCGATTCATGAATTCGAGATTGCCTACCAGGTTCTGGGCAGACGAAGCGACTTCAACCCTCTGGACGACAATATTGTGCGCGTTCAGGTGGCTCACCTGAGGAAGAAGCTGGACCTCTACTTCTCAACCGAGGGCAAAGACGAAGAAGTGATTATTACGGTTGCGCTGGGCAACTACAAGCCAGTGTTCAGCAACCGCAGCAAGCCGCCGACTTTAGCTCCAGCAGCCGATCTGGAGGCAATGCGCAAGGAAAGCCCAGCGGATACAGCCACGGTTCCTGCCCTGAATCCGCCAGAGGCAGCACCGGCAGAAATGAAACCACCCGTGGCTGACCGGCGCTGGATGCCAACGGCACTGATTGCCACTGCCGTGATCGCGCTGGCGTTGGCAGGCTGTTGTACGACCTTGTGGATTCAGAGCCGCGAGCGGCAGCATGAGCTTGAAGCGATGCAGCAGACGCTTACACCGTGGAGGTATCAGCCGGCGGTAGCGGGTTTGTGGTCAAGCTTTTTCGACTCAGGCCACGATACGGACGTAGTTATTGGCGACGATTCTCTGCTACTGATCGAGCAGATTACCAAGCAGTACCCGTCATTCAACTCCTATCTGAGCCGCAGTTACCTCAGCGACCCGAAGCTGCAGAGTCTTGGCCCTGACAAACGCTTTGTCCTCAATCTGGTTGCCTCAAAGGGGCTGGGGAGCACGAGTGAATTCAAGCTCGCGCAACGCGTTATGGCGCTGGATCCGCTGCACAAGCGCGTTCATCTCTATAGCTCCCGTCAATACATGCCAACGCTGCTGAAACAAAACAATGTGATCTTGATTGGCGGACGCGCGTCGAACCCCTGGGAAGGACTGTTCCGAGATAAGCTGAATTTCAATGAGGACATGAAATTCAAAGATCTGGGTGTTAGCTCGGTGACCAATCACGTCCCACAGGCAGGTGAAGAGGCGGTTAATACATCAACAGATCAAATAGGGTATTGCGTGATTGCCTACCTGCCGGATCCGAGTCTAAACACTTTTGTTCTGCTGATGGAAGGCACCAACTCCGAAGCCACCGAAGCGGCAGGCGATTTTCTTCTCTCCGAAGCACAACTCTCAGGGTTCCTGAAGAAGATGCATGCAACGACCTTTCCACCGTTTGAAGTTCTGCTCAAGATTTCGCAGGTGAAAGGCACTCCGCTGACCGCGACAATCGCGGCCTACCGGACATATCCCAGCCAGCATTGAGGCCAAGTGGAACGCGCGCGGCCCTGATTCGATAAACTTATGAGAAGCGTAAATCGCTTCGGAGCTTCCCTTGCCTGCCACTAAAAATGAACAAGTCATCCGCCCTGCCCGCAACGTTTATGGAAGCCTTCGGCTTCCGGGCGACAAGTCCATCAGCCACCGCTACGCCATGCTGGGCGCCTTTGCGGACGGGGTATCACGGTTTACCAACTTCTCGACAGGAGCGGACTGCGCCTCAACGCTGGACTGCATGGAAGCACTTGGGGCCAAAGTGAACCGGCTGGGCGGAGAGGCCGTCGAGATTACAGGCGTGGGTGGACATGTGACGCCAGCAGACCAGCCACTGGACTGCGGCAACTCAGGCTCGACGATGCGCATGATGTCCGGTCTGCTGGCGCCGCAGGAGGGCAGCTTTACCCTGACGGGAGACGCGTCGCTTTCACGGAGGCCTATGGAACGCATTCGCAAGCCGCTGGAGGCGATGGGCGCAAGACTCACGCTAACCGAGGGACACGCGCCGCTGAGGATCAATGGCGGACCACTCAAAGCGATCGACTACACGACGCCGGTTCCGAGTGCACAGGTGAAGACGTGCATCCTGCTGGCTGGGCTACAGACCACGGGAACCACAACAGTGCGCGAGGCAGTGCGCACGCGTGATCACAGCGAATTGGCCTTGCGCGCCTTTGGTGCCAAGCTGACACGCACTCTGGACTCGGTTTCGATTACGGGGCCGCAATCGCTCCATGGCATTGAGGCAACTGTGCCCGGAGACATCTCTTCCGCAGCGTTTTTCCTGTGTGCGGCGGCTCTATACCCCGGCTCGGGGCTGGTGCTGGATTCGCTGGGACTAAATCCGACGCGCGCTACGCTGCTCGACGTGCTCACATCACTGGGAGCAAAGATCAATGTGCTGCATGTAGAAGAAAGAAACGCGGAGTTGGTGGGCACGGTACAGGTCTCAGCGCCGGCCGAAGGACTGGGCACGACTGAAGTGCGCGGCGCGCTGGCGGCACAACTCATCGATGAGTTGCCGGTGCTGGCGGCGATTGGCCCCTACACAAGTGGCGGCATCCGCATTCGCGACGCAAAGGAATTGCGGGTAAAGGAGTCGGACCGCATCGCCCTAACGGTGAAGAACCTGCGCGCCATGGGCGCCGAAGTCACAGAGTTCGAGGACGGTCTGGACGTGCCCGGCGGGCAGAAACTGCACGGCGCGACGATTGACTCAGGCAGCGACCACCGCATTGCCATGGCCTTCAGCATAGCGGCACTGAGGGCTGAAGGAGAAACGCTGATCCAGGGCGCGGAATCGGTTGCGATCAGCTTTCCAGAGTTCTTCAACCTGCTGGATCTGGTTGCGGAACGATAGATCGATTCTCCAATAGACGTACCCTTCACAAATTGCCACGCCATCCGAGCGCCGGATGGCGTTCACCGACACTACGCGTTGTGGCCAGAACGTGTAAGCGATTCACCGTTTCACAGAAACATGTCGGGGAAAATGAGTATTTATTGAATGTGTGCAGACTGGGTTGGAGGCGAGTGGCGGGAACACGGTTTGAACAGCGGTTTATATGGGTTGTATTCCAACGAAGCAGTGTGGCTTCCCTGTCCTATTCATGCTGTTCTCATTCATGACATCCTTACATTGCCACCAGCAACATTGTAGATTCGCGGGACAAGCAATCCAGCGAGTGCGCCTTCACCATGTGCCAGGATGGCTGAATTTTCTATATATATCATGTAAGTATTGCAA
>Ga0255356_1001872_pt1 | contig 12782 bp, 8 predicted proteins | sample HBST100metaG_FD_189944 | JGI IMG/M metagenome (GOLD analysis project Ga0255356, IMG submission 189944) | Peat soil microbial communities from Stordalen Mire, Sweden - H.B.S.T100 | ecosystem: Environmental > Terrestrial > Soil > Wetlands > Peat | place: Sweden: Norrbotten County, Stordalen Mire... | reverse complement strand
GTGTTGGCCATCAGCATGGCGGTGGTCAGCAGACCGACTCCGCCGGGAACGGGCGTGTAAGCTCCGGCCAGCTCGAAGGCCTTCGGATGCACGTCGCCCACCAGGGTCGAGCCCCGCTTGGCGAAGGTCGCTTCGCGCTTGGCGTCGCCTGCAAAGAAGCGGGCAAACTCCGCTTGGTCGGTGATCCGGTTGATGCCCACGTCGATGATGGTCGCGCCGGGCTTGACCATCTCTGGGGTAATGAAGCCAGCTCGGCCGATGGCGGCCACCAGGATGTCTGCCTGACGGGTGATTGCGCCCAAGTCGCGGGTCTTCGAGTGACAGATGGTCACCGTGGCGTTCTGGTGGAGCAGCAGCATGGCAGCCGGCTTACCCACAAGGTCACTGCGACCCACTACCACCGCGTGTTGTCCTGCAATTGGGATATCGCTGCGCCTGAGTATTTCGATCACTCCAGCCGGCGTGCAGGGCGCCAGAGATGGCCTACCAGCCTGCAAGAGGCCGGCATTCACGGGATGCAGGCCGTCTACATCTTTCGCCGGAAGGATGGCGTCGAGCAAAGCCTTTGTATCGACATGCGAGGGCAGCGGCAGCTGAACAAGAATTCCGTCGATCTCGCTGCGCGCGTTCAGGCCGGCCACCAGCGCCAGCATCTCTTCGGTGGTTACCGTCGCGGGCCGCGTGATCAGGTCACTATAGATGCCCAACTCGCCACAGATTCTCACCTTATTACGGACATAAATCTCCGACGCGGCTACGTTGCCCACCAGCACCGCCGCCAGCCCCGGCCGAATGCCGAGCTCGCCCAACGCCCGGACCTCCTCGGCCACTTCCTGCTTGATTGTGGCGGCAATCGCCACCCCGTCGAGAATTCTTGGCATTTTGCGCTCCAAATATTTATCGTATCGCTTCGCACCTCTGCCACAGCGAATTGATGCGCAACCGATTCGAACATTAGATCTCACTCATTCACAGATGATCTGCTGAAGGAATGCCGCCACTTGCCGAAGAGGCTATCAGCGAGCATTGACCTTGCCGCACGCGGCGCCTGACTTGGGCCGATGCGCGAGATCGGTCAAAGCTTTACCAGCGAGGGCAGCTTGTCTTTTCGAGGAGAGATTCCGATGTTGCAAACTGAGAGGCAAGAAGGCGAGACGATCAGTCCTTCCTGGGTCCATCTTCGCCTTCCGCCCTTTCCTCAGGTTGCGCTTCGGGTGTTGCAACTGGCCAACAACGAGAATGTGCAGTTGCACCAGTTGAGCGATCTGATCTCTTCTGATCCGGCATTTGCCAGCGAGGTTCTTACCGTTGCGAATTCACTCTTGTATGCTCCGCGCTTCCCCGCCAGCAGCGTCATGCAGGCGATTGCGGTGCTGGGCGCCAACAATCTGCAAGGGCTGTGCCTGACCGTGGGCGTGCGCGGATACATGGGCCATGCGCTGAACCAACCTGCAATGCAGGCCATCTGGCGGCACAATCTTGCTTGTGCTCTGATTGCCGATCAACTGGCTTCCGTGGGCTTCATGGACAGGGACGTTGCATACACCTCAGGCGTGATTCACGATATTGGGCGGCTGGCGCTGGCGGTGATCCGGCCCCGCGAGTACGGTCTGGCGCTGGGGGCTCATAGCGGCTCTCCCACCAGCATCCTCAAGGTCGAGCAGAATCTCTTTGGTTGGAATCATTGCGAGGCTGGCCGCCAACTGATCGAAGACTGGAAGCTACCCTTGGAGTTTGAAGACATTATTGCGGAGCATCATGCGCCAAGGCGGCAGGGCAGCCCCTGGGGCATGGCCGATTTGATCAACGTGAGCTGCCGCATGGCTGACACGGCCGGCTTTCCTGCCTTTCCGGGCTGCGAGATCACGCCGTTCCCTGATCTGCTGGACGAGCTACCCGCACGCGAGCGCTCGCTCTTTCATACTGCAATCGAACCCCTCGCCTTTGAAATCGCCAAAAAGATCGATGCCGTCGAGTCGGTTTGAGTTATGGCATGCTTTTGAGCTTTGGGTCGCAAAGATCGTGTTAGAAACGGAAAAAGTTCCGAGCCAGAAACAGCACGTTCGCCGGCCGCTCGGCCAATCTGCGCATGAAGTAGGGATACCAATCCGTGCCAAAGGGAATATACACGCGCACGTTGTAACCCTCGTGTACGAGCTTGCGCTGTAAATCGCGGCGCACACCGAAGAGCATCTGAAACTCAAAACGGCTGGGCTCGATCCCGTGTTTGCTGGCAAAGGATTTTGCCGCGACGATCATGGCTTCGTCGTGGGTGGCCAAGCCATGATAGGTCCGGCTACCAAGTAGCAACTCGCTGAGGCGCACATAATTCGCATCCACGTCGGCTTTGTGCGGGAATGCAACCTCCGCGGGCTCCTGATACGCGCCCTTGCATAGGCGCACGCGGATGCCGTCGACCAGCAGTTGTTCGATGTCCGCCTGTGAACGGTAAAGGTAGGCCTGGATCACGACTCCAATGACCCCGCTCAGCTCAGGCTTGGCATGAATCCGTTGCACAATCTCCAGCGTTGCCTGTGTTAGTGACGAGTCCTCCATGTCAATGCGGAGAAAACTGCCTGTCGCCTTGGCATGCCAGGTAAGACTCTCGGCAATGCCTGCAGCCAACGCAGGCGAAATGTTCAGCCCCATCTGCGTTAGTTTCACGCTGATGTTAGCGTTGAGTTTGTGTTCGGCGATGGCATCCAGCAGCCGGTGATAGATCTCCGCGGCAGCTTGGGCTTCGATCTCCGTGGTCACGCTTTCACCGAGCGAGTCCAGCGTCACAGACATGCCCTGCTTGTTCACGGCCTCAGCTACGCGCAGAGCGTCGTCGATCTCCATGCCAGCCACAAACCGTGAACTCAGCCGAACGCCCACGCGCGAACGTTCGCTGAAGCGGCGCAGTGGCCGATTGCGGGAGAGCGCAATAAAGAACGAGCGAAGAATAGGCATCGGGGAAATCCTCACGGATCTCGTCTCTTCAACCCTACCGAATCTCGTAAACTGTGCTGCCGTGAGCCGGCAAGGTCACACTCACTTCCTTCGACTCCTTGAAGCCACCCTCACTCCAAAGATTCTGGGCCAGATGCTTTCCACCTTCAAGGCCAAGCTGCTTCCAGCTTGTGCGCAGTGTAACTGGCTTGTCGTCGAGGTTGAAAAAGGCAAAGAACTCCGCGTAATTTCCTGCCCCCGGAGCGTTGATCGTTGCCCGCCACACACGCGCATTTTCAAATCCTGCGGGCAGCTTCGCGGCATCGATCGGATGGCTGTAGGTTGCATTCTGGTTCATGAAAAGCAGCGCATGATTGGTCATCAGCGAGCGCGTAAAATCATCCAGCTTCGTTAGATTTCCGCCGAAGATCAGTGGTGAGCGCGCAACGGCCCACAGCGTGAACTCCGTCTGCTGCTCGTCATGCGTCAGCCGTGACTGGCGCGGATCTCCCCAGCCCGGATGCGGCGTAAGAGAGCCCTCAGGCAACATGTCCGCATCCGGCCAGTTGTTCTCCTTCACATACGGAAACCACTTGGCCAGCCGGTCGAACTCGTCCCGCACACCGAAGGGAAACTCGCTGTCACCGGGCTTGTGAGGAAAGCTCCAGCCATCCCAGTGATCGTCTGCAATGCGCCACATCTGCGCGTATTCGGCTACCTCCGCTCCGCGCTCCAGCGCCGTCGGCCCCGGCGAAAGGCTCAGCACAATCGGCCGCCCTGTCTTGCGAATCGCCACTGCAATCTGCTTGATCTCGGTGGGCCGATAAGGGTGGTCGCTGATGCAGTCCACCTTGATGTAATCCAGTCCCCATCCGGCATAGAGCCTAAGCATCGAGTCGTAATAGGCCTGTCCGGCTGCATTGTCCTTGACGCCGTAGTTTCCGTCGTCCCATGGGCAGGTATCGGCGGTATCCGCTGCATCCGTCGCGTTGAACTTCGATCCGCCGATGGGCAGGTTGTCCCTCACGACCTGACGCGGAATTCCGCGCACAATATGAATGCCGAACTTCAGCCCCTGCGCGTGGACCCAGTCGGCCAGCGGCTTGAAGCCGGCTCCGCCAGCCGACGAAGGAAAGCGAGATGCAACCGGAATCAGAATCCCATTCCCATCCCAAAGATATTTGCGCGTCTCCAGCTTATCGCCGAAGGGATTTTCCATGTACCACCCCTCGTCGATCACCGCGTATTTCCATCCGAACTCCTCAATCCCCTTGAGCACCGTAACGTTGGCCCGGAAGTCGGCCTCGTCAATGGTCAACCCGTAGGCGTCCCAACTGTTCCACCCCATCGGCGGCGTGGGCGCGGGGTTCTGTGCGGAGGAGTTGATTGCGGCAAAGAGAAAAACGAGAGAGGCGAAGAAAAAACTGTGGCGTGCCATGGGTAGACGTATACCACAATTGGCGAGACTTCCGCAGCGACTAACGGCCAATTTCAACCGTAGTTCCGAAACCTATAACCGGATCTTCACCGGCCAGCTCTTCCAAATCTCAGAGCAGTAGTCGCGAATTGACCGGTCGGAGGAAAATTTTCCGATCCTGGCTACGTTCAGAATGGACATGCGCGTCCATGCATCGCGGTCTTTGTATGCCTCACTGGCCCGGTCCTGGCAATCGATGTACGACTGGTAATCGGCCAGCAGCATGTATTCGTCATTATTCAAAAGCGAGTTGACCAACGGCTCGAAGAGTGTTCGGTCGCCATGCGAGAATTCGCCATTGGAAAGCGAGACCAGCACCTCGCGGAGCATGGGATTGCTCTCAAAGATCGCACGCGGATGGTATCCCTCCTGTTTGCTCTTTTCGACCTCGGGAGTGGTAAGCCCAAAGAGGAAGAAGTTTTCCTCACCTACCTCCTCGCGAATTTCAACATTGGCCCCGTCCAGCGTGCCGATGGTGAGCGCGCCGTTCATTGCAAACTTCATATTCCCGGTTCCCGATGCTTCCTTGCCAGCCAGCGAGATCTGCTCAGAGAGGTCAGCAGCGGGATAGACCCGCTGGCCTAGCTTCACGCTGAAATTGGGAAGAAAGACGACCTTCAGTCTGCCTCGCACCAGAGGGTCGGAGTTGATGGCTTCGCCCACGGAATGAATCAACTTGATAATCAGCTTGGCCATGCGATAGCCGGGCGCGGCTTTTCCACCAAAGATGAATGTCCGGGGCACAACCTCGGCATCGGGGTCTCGCTGGATACGCTTCAAAAGCGTGAGAATGTGCAGTACCTGAAGGTGTTGGCGCTTGTACTCATGCAGCCTCTTCACTAGCACGTCGAAGATTGAATCCGGATCGGTAGAAATCCCCAGCGACTCGTGAATGTAGGCAGAAAGCAGCTGTTTGTTGTATCGCTTGATTGCACCCCATTCTCTACAGAACTCCGGAGATTCCATCAGCGGTTCCAGCCTGCGGAGTTTTCCCAAGTCCAGTACCCAGCCCGGACCCAGCCTCGCTGTCAGCAGTTGCGCCAGCCGTGGATTGCTCAACACCATCCAGCGCCGAGGCGTCACTCCGTTGGTCTTGTTACTGAACTTCTCCGGCGTCAGCGCATAAAAATCGCTGAGCACATGGCTCTTCAACAGTTCCGTATGCAGCCTCGCAACGCCGTTGATGGCATGGCTTCCCAGAGAGGCCAGGTGCGCCATGCGCACGAACTTCTCGCCGAACTCGCCGTTTTCATTGATCAACGAAAGACGCTGCACGCGTCCTTCATCGCCGGGAAAAGTCGTCCGCACATTTTCCAGGTGCCGGCGGTTGAGGTCCTCCACAATCTCCAGGTGCCGGGGCAGCAACGAGCCGAAGAGACTCCTCGGCCACTGCTCCAGCGCCTCCGGCAGCAGCGTGTGATTGGTATACGAGAGAGCGTGCTGCGTTACGTGCCAAGCCGCATCCCATTCCATTTCATGCTCGTCCATCAGCAGCCGCATGAGTTCCGCCACCGCAATCGACGGATGCGTATCGTTCATCTGAATGGCGAAGCTGCGGTGCAACTCCGCCAACGGACGGCCCTGCGTCTGCTGAATCTTCAAGATGTGCTGCAAAGAGCAGGAGACAAAAAAGAACTGCTGTGCCAGCCGCAACTGCTTGCCTTGAATGCCCTCATCGTTGGGGTAGAGAATCTTTGAGATATTCTCACTCGACACCTTTTCAGCCACGGCACCGATAAAGTCCCCTTGGTTAAAGGTCTCAAAGTCGAAGCTTTCGACGGCCTGCGCCGCCCACAGGCGCATCGTATTGGCCGTGTTCGTCCTGTAGCCCAGGATCGGCGTATCGTGCGGAACCCCGCGCACCACCCTTTGCGGAATCCACTCCACATGGACTCGCCCCTTGGCGTCGGTGTGCCTCTCCGTGCGGCCGCCAAACTTCACTTCAAAGGCATCCTCGGGCCGCTCCAGCGCCCAAGGATTGCCCAGCCTTAACCACTTGTCAGTCGACTCCACCTGCCAGCCGTCGCGGATCTGCTGGTCGAAGATTCCGTATTCGTAACGAATACCGTAGCCGATGGCGGGAATATCCAGTGTGGCCAGCGAATCCATAAAGCAGGAGGCCAGCCGGCCCAATCCGCCGTTGCCCAACCCCGGTTCCTCTTCCTGCTCAATCAGCACCCTCAGATCGACGCCTAATCGCTCCATCGCCTGCTCGGTCTCGTCATAGATGCCCAGATTGATCAGATTGTTGGCTAGGTGTGGCCCGGTCAGAAACTCCGCTGACAAGTAGCAGACCACCCGCACATCCTGCGCCTGGTAGTTCTTCGTTGTTTGAATCCACCGCTCCACCAGCCGGTCTCGAACCGTGTGCGCCAATGCCATATAGAGGTCGTTCACCGTCGCCCGCTCGGTCGACCGGCCCTGCACAAAGAACAGGTTGTCCAGAAACGACTGGACCAACGATTCAACATCCAGTGCTGTCCTCTGGCCCTTGTTCGATCCCCCCGGCGGCAGCGTTACGGTTGCAATTTCTTTTCTCATATCCTTCGTCTCCCGCGCAGGCAAACCGCTCCCTCGAACTGAGGGCATTGTCCCGCCAGCGCTCAATATATGTTGGCGCTCACCGGAATGTGGTGCAAAAAGAACCAGAAGCGCGGTAAAACCTGCGCATGGACCATTCTGAGATTCCCAATGCCGTTTTTGTACCGATCTCTTGTCTTGCAAGCCTCAGCCGCCCCTCCACCCTGTGCGGTAAGCTGGTGAAGCTGGCAAGTGAAGGAGCAAGAGAAAGATGAATGTGGTTCTGGGGATAGACGGCGGAGGAACGCGAACACGCGCCTCCATCGTGACGGGTGAACGGGTTCTGGCCCATGCGGAGAACGGTTCCATCAAGCGATTGCGGGTAGGAGAGGAAGCCGCCGAGGCCAATCTGCGCGCTCTGCTCAAAGATATCTACGCCCAGGCTGGCGTGACCGGCGTGCGCGCCGCATCAGTCGGTGTGGCCTCCGCCAGCTTGCCGGGTGTCAAAGAGTGGATCACTGCGGTTCTGCAGGAGTTTGGAACCGAGCGCTCTGAGGTGGTCGGCGACGAAGTAATTGCGCTCGACGCGGCCTTCCACGGAGGCCCTGGAATTCTGCAGATTGCAGGCACCGGCTCGAATACCATTGGCCGCGCACCCGACGGCAGCCGGGAGTGCGCTGGCGGCTGGAGTTCGCGACTGGGCGACGAGGGCTCCGGCTACTGGATCGGGCTGCACAGCGTGCGGCGGGCGCTCCGCGCACATGATAGCGAGCAGCCGACGCAGGTTCTTGAACGGGTCGGCAAGATCTGGGGAACGTCGAGCATTGAAGACCTCGTGAGCCTGGGCGACAGCACGCCCGGTCCGGACTTTGCGGCGCTGGCTCCAATCATCAACGAGTTGGCCCTGTCTGGCGATCCGGTTGCCGTGGGAGTTCTTCAGCAAGCGGCAGCAGATCTGGTGGAGTTTGTGTTGCTGGTGCGCGCCAAGTTGCGCCGCAAGCACGGGATAACCGGCGAAGTTCCGGTGGCATGGACCGGCGGCGTCATTGAGCAGATGACACTGGTGCGCGAAGCTTTTTTTGCAGGTCTGAAGGCCGCCGCCCCGGAGATGCCAGTAGGGCAAGAATCGGTTGTCTCGCTAGAAGGCGCCCTTTGGCGCGCCAATCGGCTGGCCGAAGCCGCAGGTTAGACAGCTCATGGCGAATGCTGAATCGACCGGCTTTGTGTCATTCGTCCAGCGACGTCGCCACCTACGAAGGAATGAAACTTTGTTCGACGATGCCGCCGCTAACTTGCTGCATTTTCCGAACGCGTAGTTTCGTCTGAATTACTCAACTTGTAGCTTCCTCGAAGGAAAGACAGTGTCGACAGCCGAATCTCCATGGCTTGCCAGAAAAACCGCTAGCCGCACCGACATCTATTTGCTAATCTTGGCATCATATGACCAAACAGTCTTGCGCAGTCAGTGTAGCTTTGCTTCTGCTTTGCTCTCTTCCCATGCCGGCGCAGAAAAAACTTCCGTCCAAAGCCATCCGTTTTCAAGGCGCACCACAATACACGCAACTGGAACTGCTCGAGGCCGCTGGCTTGAAGCCGGACGCGCATCTGAACCCTCGCGACGTAAAAGCCCACGCCAAGCTGCTCAATGATACGGGCCTCTTCAAAGAGGTCAAGTTTACCTCCGACAGCAAGACGCTGCTCTTTACATTGACGCCTTCCAGTCAGCTTTTCCCCATGCACCTGGAGAATTTGCCTCTTACACCGGGCAAAGAACTCGACGCCAAGCTTCACGAGCGCTTCCCGCTCTATCGCGGCCTCTTGCCAACCACTGGCTCCATGCTCGAAGGAATCCGCCAGGCACTCGAGGAGATGCTAGCGGCCAAAGGCGTCAAGGCATCAGTGAAAGCCACTCTCACCAGCGACCTCGGCCCGCAAAAGCTCACGGCTATGAACTTCACAGTGGTCTCGCCTTCGGTGCATATTGGCCGCATCCAGCTTGCCGGCATCTCGTCCGCCATGCAAGCCAAAGTCAGCCTGCTGGCCAGCGGCCAAACCGGAAACGGTTTCGACACAGAGAACACAGCCATCGGCCTTCAGCACGCTTTCGAAGACCTTTACCAAGACCAAGGTTATGCGGCCGTGCAAGTCGATGTTGCCCCGGTTGATCCTCCCATTGTCTCGGATCAGTCCGTCGATATTCCCTATACCGTGACGATCAAAGAAGGTGGGATCTACAAGCTCGGCGCCATCGACATTCCAGCCAGTTCGCTGGTCGCCCGCGCGGATGTTGAGAAGATCCGGTCTAAATACCCCGCCGCTTCTGGACGGCCGCTCGATCTATTTTTCCAGGCCGTCCGCGAAGCATACCATGCGAATGGCTATCTCGATTGCTCCATCGTTCCACGCCCTTCCTTTAAGGAAGCTACTCACATCGTGAATTACAGCCTCGATATCACTCCGGGCTCGCAGTACCGGCTAGCCTCGGTTAAGTTCGACGGAGCCCCCGATGTAATCGCCGCCAGACTTAAGCTCGCCTGGAAGATGGCACCTGGCAGCGTATTTGACGAAAGCTACATCTCAAACTTTGCGGCACTGGCACAAAAGAAAGACAAGCTCATAACGAAATGGCTGCAAACAGTCATCACCACCTACGATGTCAAGGCCGATGCTGCCACGCACGAGGTCAACTGCATCTTCCATTTCTCCAAAGCTGCTCAGAGCCCGCGCTAACTACTTTCCGGCGCTAAGTCGATTTGCAGATAAATCGAGAGAGGTCTGTTGAATCGACAAGGGCGGAGCACATCGGTTATTGGGCAATTGACTTTGACGAACTCTGGCGAATCAGCGTTACCTTCGGGGTTTTTCGACTATCGAGCTACACAAGCATCTGGTAGCGGATGACGCGCCTCGCGGCCAACCATATCAGCCACACGGCGGCTGCGAGAAAAACCGTATTGCTGATGCGCATCCACAGCAGTCCGCCGACCAGAGGCCTCGCCGTAAACGCGTGAATGCCGTAAACCAGCGCCCCGCCGGCTGCCAGGATCAGGACATGCAGCGCGCTCCATCCGGTTTGTCGCGAAAAGAAAGTGACCAAAACGAGGAAGACCGCGTCGATCGCCAGCAACGCACCCACCGCGGCCCAACCCCACTTCGGCGGCGCATTCATAACGCCCATGCCCAGCACGAATGCAATTGCCCCTGTAATCCAGGGGCTCGGCACCCTACCGTCGGACCTGCGCAATCTCCGCGCGGGAATCAGGAACGCAGATACCATCAGCAACACGCTCAGTACTGCCGCACTGAGAAGCTGCGCATGGGATGCAACGAACTGATTCTGCTTGAACCCGATGCCGAAGCTCGCAGCTGAACCAAGCACGAACACTAGAGCGACGACCGAATCACCAACTCGTCCCAGCCACGGCGCTTCAGCCTCGACAGGAAACAGCGCCTCCGCCAGCGCAATCGAAACGCCCATGCTCCAGAACGTGTGAAGGTTGAGCATGAGCAACGTCCACCATGCTCCGATGCCCAATGCCGGAATGTAGGCGGGGGCAAGCAGGTGCAAGTGCTTGTGCATATAGTCGGGGTTGAAGAGCGACTGCGACACCAAGCCTTCGCCGATCAACGTGTAGGCCGCGCCCAACATCAGCATCGTCGGCCAGCCACGACCCGTTCGCCGCGCTATCTCGCGAATCAATACCGCCCCGCCGCCATATGCTGGTGCCAATACGATCAGCGCCGTCAGTAGCTTGAGCGGCAAATCTCCCAGCAGATACTCCGCTACCAGTGGCGCCACAAAGAACAACGTTATGACCGCGAATATCTTTCTCTTGGACGCAACCATCGTCCTCTCCTATCTCTAAGTGGAATGCAACGAGCCGCTCCGTGGCATGGAGCGACCGCCGCGATCATCCGTGGCGCAAACAGGCTTGAACTGCCTGCTGAAAGAAGGACATGTACTCCGGTTTGGGCGTGCCCGCCCTGAGCATGGCAGCCCTTTCATCATCCGGCCAGTGACTCTTGTCGGCCTGCATTCGTTGCCAGCCCTCGGCAATTTCCGGATCTCCAAGCGTAAACTCGTCGAACAGACGCATCCATCGTGCGACCAGCGCCCGGCCTTCGGCGCTGTCCGGCGACACTCCGCCATCAAGCGCGCTCTGAAGATCTGCATACAAAGCCTTCCATCGCGCACCGTTCTCTGCCCATTGTTCAGGCGTGATGGATGCCCGCCGCTCCCGACGCGCCTCGGCGGCCTTCGTACTGTAGTACTTCTCCGTCCAGTCTGTGGTTTCTTGCATTTGTATCTCCTTCAGGATGGTCTGGTAGAGGGGCCACTCGGGTTCCGAAGGGTTCTGTGCGCGCAGTTGTGCATGTTCAATGGCCCGCAAGACGCGATCCAGGCCGTCGCGCCGCTGACGCAGCGCAGCCTGCTGCCGCGCAAGCGTGTCCGTCAGCGGTTCTGCGCCACGGCCGACTGGGGTATTCAACAGCGCGGCGATCTCGCGCAACGAAAGCCCTAGATACCGCAGAGCGAGAATCCGCTCTAGACAGCCGAGATCCTCGTGGCAATAGAGACGATAGCCTCGCTCCGACCTATGGGCGGGCGATAGCAGCTTGAGCCGGTCGTAGTGATGCAATGCCCGTACAGTAACGCCGGCAAGTTTTGCGAACTCTTGGATGCGGAAGGTGCTCATGGGTCTCACTTTGGATATCTTTGCCCATGACGTAAGGTCAGGGTCAAGCGCCTTTTGAAGAAAGTAATGAAAAGTCGCCTTTTCAGCAGGTTTGTTGTTAGCTGTTGCCAACGGCCCTTAGACAGCCGGTTATTGTGCTTTCTATCTCCATCTTTTGAGGTCGGGGAAACCACGATTTCTATGGCGCGCAAGCGCCGCCTGCTCCACCGCAAGAGGTTTGCAGAAAAAGGCTAGGTCGGCGCACGATAGAAGAAATGACCCGTGGTGGAGGCATTTAGTGAACCCTGATCTCTGCCCTTGAGAGGTACCCCTTCCTCCCTATATTTATTTTTGCCTGCCCATCAAAAACTCGCAGATAACATTAACTTGTGCAGAATCAACCATCTCCGGCGACTTATCACAGACACTTGTTTGCGAAAAACGGATAATTTCGCTCAAAAACACCTCATTTTGTGGGTGGGCGAGATTCACCGGTTTTCGAGCTTTTTCTCCTACTTTTTAACATAAAGACGCGGCTTTTCCATTCACAACTGAACCAACTAGTTTCCCTCCTCGATCCACGACGACAAGATTAGCCGCCTTGCCAACGCCGACCGAACCAGCCTGGTCGCCGAGTCCGGTCATCGCCGCAGGATTTACGGTCAGCAACCGCAGAGCCTCTTCGAGCGGTGCGCCGGTGAACTCCACAAAATTAGCGAGTGCACGATCCAGTGTCAGGACGCTGCCTGCCAGAACGCCGCGAGCCATGGCTCTGCCCTTGGCAACCTGGACTGCGAATCCACCCAACTGATACTCGCCGTCGGGCATTCCAGCAGCGCTCATGGCGTCTGTGACGAGAATCGCGCGCTCCGGTCCCTTGGCTTTCCACCACAGCTTCGCCATCTCCGGTGCGGTGTGGATGCCGTCGCAGATCAGCTCGGCATAGAGCCCCTCGCTGGTCAGGACCATGCCCAAAATTCCCGGCTCGCGATGGTCGAGCGGGCGCATGGCGTTGAAGGTGTGCGTAGCGCTGACCGCTCCTGCGGCAATTGCGGCGCGCGTCTCGGCGGCCGTGGCATTCGAGTGGCCCAGCGAGATGCGAACGCCGCGCGCCGTTGCGTGGGCGGCCAGTTCAGCAGCGCCGGGCAGTTCAGGCGCCAGCGTCATCAGGCGGACGT
>Ga0255356_1001871_pt1 | contig 12782 bp, 6 predicted proteins | sample HBST100metaG_FD_189944 | JGI IMG/M metagenome (GOLD analysis project Ga0255356, IMG submission 189944) | Peat soil microbial communities from Stordalen Mire, Sweden - H.B.S.T100 | ecosystem: Environmental > Terrestrial > Soil > Wetlands > Peat | place: Sweden: Norrbotten County, Stordalen Mire... | reverse complement strand
CCTGCCCTTACGACCAAACTTCGCAAAACTCGCCTGGGACGCCAGTGTTAGTTGCCGCATCGCACTTACCCTCTGGTGCTCATTTTATCCAAGCGGGGAGCAGCGTTGAGACTTGTGCAGAGACTCCTTAGCCGTCGGTGGCGCCTCTCTTAGTAACTCAGTTCCAGCACGTTGATCGAGTAGGGCGCGAAGCTGTGCTCGAACTTTGGTCCAGTGGTGTGAATGTGACTCTCGACCGGCACAACCGCTTCGGGATTCGCGATGCTATTGGTCGCGTTCGGCGACTTGCCACTTAAAGAGACTAGCGTCAACTCCCGCGCAGCGCCAGGCGCGCCCTCGATCGCGATGCTCAGTGGCATGGCATCCGACCGTGCGTTCACGACCTTGATGAACAGCTTGCGCCGCTTCTCGTCGCGCGTGACCGATGCATAGACGCGCGGGCCGGCGTTAGCAAGCGTTGAAGCGACCGCCTCTGTGCCCAAGTGATTGGCGAAGAGAACCTGTGCCCAATAACTGGGCGAGCCATAGCTAGAGAGCGCATCGTAGCCGATCAGGTCCGTCTCCCACTGCATGCCGCCGGGGTTCACATTCACAAAGAGAGGCGCATAACTGGCCATGATTACGATGTCGCTGTTGCGTTCCAAGCCGGTCATCCACGCGGCATCGCCGAGCGCCGCCTGCAGGTTGGGCGTAGGCTCTCCCTCGCGCGTCGCCCATTCGCCCACAAAGATCTTCGGACCCTGGCGGTCAACCTTGTCGTAGTGGTTGGCATCGGCAAACGACTGCTCTGCCGCCATATAAAAGTGCTCGTCCAGCACGTCCGGCTTCACGCTCTTGACCGGCGCGGTAGCAATCAACTGCAGGTCCGGGTAGCGCTGCTTGATTGCTTTGTAATATTGCGCATAGCGACCGTCATACGACCCCGAGCGGTCGAACCAGTCCTCGTTGCCGATCTCAACATAATGCAGCGGGAAGGGCGCCGCGTGGCCGTTCTTCGCGCGCTCCGCGCCCCACTTGGTCTCGATGCTGCCGGTAGCGTATTCGATCTCGTCCAGCGCGTCCTGAACGTACGGTTCGAGCGCCGGTCCTGGGTCCACATGCTCCTGCATCAACGAGTAGCCGGCATACACCGCCAGAACCGGTTCGACCTTCAGATCCTCGCACCATTCCAGGAACTCGAGCAGGCCCATGCCGTCGGAGGAGCGATAGTGCCAGGGGCTGGGATGGGTGGGCCGGTCCACGAGCGGTCCAATCGTCTTCTTCCACTGGAAACGTTCGGAGATATGGTCGCCCTCGAGATAGTTGCCGCCTGGCAGGCGCAGGAACTTCGGGTTCATGGCCGCCATCTTCTCCATCAGGTCGATGCGGTCGCCATTGACGCGGTCGTGATAAGTCGGAGGAAACAGCGAAACCAGATTGAACCAGACCGTAGCGGGCCGCGGGATTGTCAGGAGCAAATGATTGTTCGCTGTGACCGGCGCCTGCGCGGTCTTTAGGGTAAAGGTATACTGCTTCCACTCGCCGGTCAGCTCGGTAACCGTCGCGCTCGCCGCAGTTGCGCCCGTCTCATCGTTCACCAGACTGACGGTGACCGGGACCCTGGCGCTATCGGTCTTGGCGTAGAAAGACCCACTGTAAGATGTCCGAGGCCGCACCGGGATGCCCCAGAAGCCGTCGTTTTGCACGCCGGCCGGTACAGCTTCCGTCGCCGAGGTCACCCGGACCTTGAGACTGCGTGGGAGAGCCGCGCTCGGCCCGGTCGTCTGGTCGACAGAGAGATCCGCTTCGGAGTTCCCGCGCGCCACCAGCGTCCAGTGGGCAAGAGCCTGCCAGTCGCTGCCGATGGCACGGTCGCGGACCAGTTCGGCGTAGAGACCGCCGTCGTAGGAGAAATTGATTTCCTCGGTCATTAGGCCGTAAAGTGTGGGGCTGACCTTGGCGGTGGGGTGATCCACCTGAATGGCAAGAGAAGGCGACTGGGCAAGCAGTCTCACGGACAGCGTGAGAGCGGCGAGGAGAGCGAGTGCAGCCGATCGTTTACACATACGGAGACCCATTTTAAGGTCGGAATCTGTGTTTTGCAATAGGATAACGTTTCCTGGCTCATGGGCCGATCACACCAGAATGGGATTTGGCAAGAATGGCGCGGAAGCAATTTGCGTCTAATGGGCGGCGAGGCCCAATTGAACCCTGAGCTTAATCGGGGTACAAGCAACTGTGCAGTCTATGCCTATATTTTCGCTCTTTATTAGTCAACGCTGATCAGATTTGTACCCTCGGGACGCAGAGGCCGTGTCCGTCGAGATAATTCGCATAGGGGTCGTTCAGCTGCTAACTTTCATGTACAAATAGCGCTGATTTGGTGTGGTCTTTTGGATATCGTAAAGTTTCGCGATCTTTACATAGGCCGTTGTATGGCCTGCCGATGCCGCCTTCGGAAAATAGATGAAGGTGTCAAAGGCGGAGCAAAAGTAGGCCCGGAGAACAGAGGATAAGGGCTCGAAGTTCATTATTCTACCTTTGTTGCACCTTTGAATGTCACTTGCCAATCACCACTAAGTTCTTTGGCATGAATGGCGGGGACGACGGGGCTCGAACCCGCGACCTCTGCCGTTGCAAATCAGCTCACTGTCTACAAACAGCTGCACGGGGCGTCGACGGCCCCATGTTTAGGAACGAACACTCTGCGTTGCGCGGAGAGCGATCATCTTCCTGCACCGCAATCGCGGGCTGGGTGGATGTCTATTCAGCAGGGAAGTCTCATTCAGAAGAGTCGGAAGCGCGGCAGTGATGTATGGCTCTTCCGGTGGTCGGAGAGAGACACGGATGGCAAGTGCATTTATTGAAAACGAGTGATTGGAACGGTCGAGGAGTTTTCCGATTCAGAAGCCGCCCGCTGTTCGAACGCGAAGCTGATTGCCACGGTGAACTCGGCCAGTCCGCGCAGCGTCACAGAATCGATGACATTTGCGCAGCTCTGCGCTCATTTTGAGCAACCCTGCTTTTGGCAGGTTGCTCTGACCCACTTCATAATGTCGGAATCACACTTGCCCGCGCGCCCAGCAAGGCTACCGGTCTCAACATTCCCGTGCGCGAGGCCGATTACAACGAGGCTGAGACGCTGGCAGTTCCGGCTGGACTGCATTTGCCTGCGTCACAGTACGGAATTGCCGTTGATCGACGCCGGGCGGGAATTGGCGGCTTCGCTCCCCTCCAAAGCGCGCGTGAACGGGAGACAAAAAGCGCTACCAGCCCTCCCAAATTTCCGGATATCCATCTATTTCGCGAGGCCGACACGGCGCACCAAGTCGTCAAAGCGCGGGTCGGAGCGCAATGGGTCAAGAGGGGGATCAATCTTGAGATATAGAAGCCCCGCATCATGCGCTTTATACGACTCTTCCAGCCACTTGAACGCTTCCGTTTTGTTGCCCAGTCCGGTATAAACGAGCGCAATCTCGTACCTTCCGACGCCATCTTTTCGCACACACTCCTGCAGTTGCGAGATTGTCTTGAGAGCCGCGTCCGCATTGCCCGCGCGGGCATAAGCATTGCCCAAATGGCCTAAGGAATATGGGCCTCCACCCGACTTGATAAATTCACCGATGGACTCGGCGTACATACCCTTCTCAGCGTAGATATCGCCGATAAGAAAGTTCCAGTCAGGCAGATTGATCCGAAGGCCTCGCACCGTCTGTGTCACCGCAAGGGCTTGGTCGTACCGGCGGGAGAAGTAATAGATGAACCCCTCAGCGTGAAATGTGCTTCCAGAGACGGGATCGAGATCGACACTCCGCTCAACCTCAGCAAGGGCCTCTTGCAGGTGACCGGTTCGAACCAGATAAAACGCGTATTTTTCGTGGCTGGTTGCTGAATTAGGATTGAGTTCCAGCGCGCGGCGGAATTCCACCTCCGCGGTCGGCCAGTCCCAGTCCAGACTCATTGCGGTATTGGCGAGTTCGGCATGGGCCTCGGACAGGGAGTCATCCAGTTCGATGGCCTTGATCGCTTCCGCCTTTTGCCGGGTAAATGCTTCCTCATAGGGCATCCGGCCCGATTCACCCATCCTGCCGTAGCAACTGGCCAGTGCGGAATGCGCCTGCGCATAGCTGGGCTTCTTCGCGATTGCGCGACTGAAATACTCGGCGGCATTCTTGCAATCGTCCGCCTCCCGCAGGAGGATTCCGTGCAGGTACAGATCCTGTGCCTCCGGATCGATGGGGCGCTCGCGGGCGAGGCGCGCATGCTCCTGCGGCGTCACATTGGTGCGGACCTCTTCGGCAATGGTTTGCGCCACTTCTCCCTGGAGAGCCAGATCGCTGGTCATGTCGCGGACATAAGTATGCGCCCAGATGGGGCGATCGGTCCGGGCATCGATCAACTGCGCGCTGATGCGCACCTGGTTGCCCTCGCGCAGCACGCCCCCCTCCACGACCCAGTCCACGGCCAACTCGCGGGCGATGTCGGGCAGCTTCTTCTTGGTGCCCTTGTAGCTCATTGCCGAAGTCAGAGAGATGACGCGCAGCGTGGAAACCTGACCCAAGTCGTTAATCAACTCCTCCGTCATCCCGTCGGCGAAATACTCTTGCCTCGGATCGCCCGAAAGGTTTTCCAGCGGCAGAATTGCGATGGAGTGAATCCCCTGCCGGGCATTCGAATCGGCAAACCATTTTCTATAGCCGGCGTAGGCGATCACAGCGATCAAGGTCAATCCAAGCACAGCGCCAACCAGCAAGCGCGGCGTACGGCTGAATTTCCGCGTGGAAGAGCGGAATGCCGCGTTCTCTGGAGATTCAGGACTTTCGGCGGACCGCCCTTGCCCCTGAGCGGATGTTTGCTGCGCGGAGGCCGGAGCAACAACCTCGTTTTGCGGCGGTGCCGTTGTCGCCAGCGGCTCGAAGACGAACCTCGGCACATAAGATCCGCTTGGAAGCTCGATGCGCACCGCAGGCTTTTTGCCCGTTTCAAGGTAGTACTGAGCCAGCCTCTTTCGAACTTCCGTGGCTTTGACGCGGACTACCGAATCGCTTCCCGTGTCGTAATCAACCGGGCGTCCGAACATCTCGGCCCCAATCATCCGCTCGTGTAGGCTATCGAGATCCCCTACCAGGGCATGCTCAACGATCAGATGAAGGAAGTCCTGGGTGCGTTTGCTTCCCGCGAAGGCGTGGCTCGCGGCTAACTCTGTGAGGTGATGGCGCACCATGCCGATCTGCTTTGGACTGAGTACGTTAGGCTCACAAACTGGATCGGCGGTCGACATAGCGCACTCGGATTTCCCTTGGGACTCAACTATAGCACTACCGCAAACGTGGCCTCAAGCGGACCAACATTGTCCATTGTCAATCTGGTTAACCCTATATGAAATAAAGGTTTAAGACAACAAACGTCCCGGCAAACCGTTAATAGCGTTGCAGGACTTTAATGCAGGTGTTGGAATGGGCACGCTCTTTAAGTAAGAAGGATGCCCGAGCCTATTCGGGTAAACGGTTACCGATGTGCTGGTATTATCTTGCATCGCATCCGTGTCGGCGGTTCCAGTAAAACCGCGAGAAGATGCGGAGAAGGCTGCGGAGCAATGAGACAATACGAGCTTTGACCTGATGCTGTAGGCGTCCGAACCGGGCCTGACCCACTCGAAAAGTGAGCAGGAAAATGCAAGGAGCGCCAAAGAAAAGGGAAAGGGAAACACAACAACTTCCGAAACAACGTTTGCTTAGGAGGCAGACAGATGGAATCAAGTTCGACACCGAAACACGGAATGACAACATGCTGCAAGGCGCTTAGATTCGGGACAGCGCCTTTTGGAGTATGGCTGGCATTGCTGTTCATGTTTTTGGGATTCTCCGCATCCGCAGTGGCCCAGCTCGACACCGGCGCCATCTCCGGCACCATCCTCGACCCAGTCGGCAAGGTGGTTCAAGGGGCGCAGGTGAGCCTTCGCGGCACTAATACCGGAACCGCCTACTCGACGGTTAGTTCGTCCACCGGCTACTATGTTTTCCCCTCGGTCCGCACCGGAAGCTATGACATCACGGTGGCCGCGACCGGATTCAAAACAGCGGTTCACAAGGGCGTTGTCGTAGCGGTTGGCGCGACCAGTTCGCAAGACATCGTTCTTGCGGTCGGCTCCAGCATGGAGACGGTCAGCGTAACGGCCAGCGCCCAAACGCTGGAGGCGGATACCGCCGAGGTTGGAGGTTCAATTCAACCCGAGCAGGTGGAAGATCTTCCGCTAGCGTTCGGCGGTTCACTGCGCTCGCTGGAAACCCTCGTCTACCTGGTGCCCGGCACCGTTGGGTTTGGCCAGGCAAGTTCTACCGATTCGCTCAAGATCAATGGCGGCCAGGAAGAAGCTACCGACTTCCTGATCGACGGCATCACCACCAACCGGCAGCAGAATGGCTCGGCCAGCTTCGGCATCATTTCGCCTTCGGTTGAGGCGGTCAATGAGTTCCACGTCAGCCTCTCCGGCCTGCCCGCGGAACTGGGCAGAACCACCGGCGGCGTCTCCAACTTCAACACCAAAGGCGGCACCAACGACTACCACGGCGAGGTTTACGACTTTATCAAGAACGCCGCGTTTGACGCCAATAGCTGGTTCTACAACGGCGAGATGGCACAACAAGGGAATACCGCGGCTGCCAAGGCGGAGTTCAAGCGTCCGTATGACACCAAGAACGACTATGGCATCAACCTGGGCGGACCCTTGCGCATCCCCGGAGTCTACAACGGCAAGGATAAATCCTTCTTCTTCGTGAACTGGGAGCAATTGCGCTTTAACTACGGCGGCGCCGTCACCAGCCAACTGCCAACGCCTGCCGAACTCGGAGCCGACGGGCAATACTTCGACTTCTCGTCCACCTTGGGATCGGCGATATCAGGCACATCCGGCGCCTGCGGACAGGGTTTCCCGCTTTACTACGGCGAAATCTTCGATCCGGCCTATGAGTATGTTCCGTTTAACGGTACGCCGTGCCGCTACGTCGCCTTCGGGCAAACATACGTCGGAACCACAACCTCCGGCAACCCCACCAACAAGATTCCCATCAGCCGCGCCAGCACGGTCGCCCAGAACATCGTAAGCACCTATCTGATGCCGCTGGCGAATCAAGAAGTCTCCGGCAGCAGCGCTTACAACTACATCTATCGCGGCGCCGGCACTGAGGGAAGAATAACTCAGACGGTGTATAGCATCCGCCTCGATCAGAATCTCGGCATCAAAAACAAGATTTGGGGATTCTGGAGCTCCAGGGAAAACACCGACTCAGGCGGCAACTCCAACTTCGCGCCGCCGATTCAAACCTGCTGCGGAACCTACGACGAGCTTGGCAAACTCTTCCGCGCCGGCTGGGACTGGACCGTGACCCCGACCATGGTCAATTCTCTGACCGTCGGCGGCAACCGCTCCAACAACATCTACAGATCCAAAGCCTCCAAGATGGGAACCGATTGGGATAGCCAGCTGGGTATCGCCAACGGCTTCAGCAACGACTTCCCGGTCTTCCAGTTCATTGGCAACTCCTTTGGCGGTATCGGCCAGCAGGAGCATAGCACGGACATCGACAACGTGGTTGCGGTGAACGAGATCCTGCACTGGCAGCACGGCGCCCACAGCATCAAGGTTGGCGGCGAATGGCAGTATCACCAGTACTCCTGGGTCGCCTCGATCGGCGGCACATGCAGCGGCAACGCCGGCTGCATCCAGTTCTGGGACAACCAGACCGCCTCGGACGAAAACTACTGGGGACAGGACGGCAACTCCCTCGCCGCTTTCCTCATCGGCGAGACCGGCGATATGAACAACCTCGTCGATCTAAATAAACCGCGCTGGATTACCCACTACGGCGCGCTCTTTGCACAGGATGACTGGAAGGTGAAACCGAACCTGACCGTGAATATCGGCTTCCGCTGGAGCTACGAGACGCCGCGCCGTGAAGCGCATGGCGATACCTCCATCTGGGATCCCACCCTTGCCGACACGGCGGCCAGCGGTATTCCTGGAGCGCTGGTCTTTGCTGGCAAGGGCACGGGCCGCAACGGAAGCAAGAATGAAACCTGGGGCACAGTCTATCGCAAGGACTTCGAGCCGCGCGTCGGCTTTGCCTGGGAACCTGAATTCCTCAAACACAAGGATGTGATTCGCGGCAGCGGCGGCATCTACTACGGCCCGCTCGTCGAAGCCGATTACGGTCAGGGAACCGTGCAGGGATTCACGCTTCAAGGAAATAACTACACGGCCGACCCACTCGATGGCGATCCGCTCGATGCTCATAGTCAGCTGCCTGTCAATGCGCAGAATCCTCTTCCCATTGGGCTTCCCGCATTGAGCACCTCCTTCGATCTGAGTCCCAATCAGTTGGATGGCAACTCCGGCCTCAGCGCCGATTATGTCGCCAAGAGCAACGGCCGCCCAGGCATGGTCGAGACCTGGACCCTGGAATTGCAACACCAGATCACCCCCCATCTCTTTGCGAACGTGGGCTATCTGGGCATGCACTCCACACGCCTGCACGCCATGCTCCACTACATGAACGATATGCCGGACAAGGATATGTACCTGGGCGACTGGCTCAACTGGTGGGCGTATTATCCCGGACCATCCAGCGGCACGGGATCCAAACTGCCTTACGCCAACTTTAGCTGCTTCGGTGCGCCAACTTCCGGCACGGTCGTGCCGGGCTGCACGTGGCCGATCGACGAGCCTACCTCGCAGGCCTTGCGCCCCTTCCCGCAGATCGGCTACATCAACATGGACAGCTATCTGCAAAACATGGGCCAATCCACTTACGAAGCGTTGGAAGCCAAGCTGGAGCAGCGCTTCCATAACGGCCTGAACATTATGGCCTCCTACACTTTCTCCAAGACGATCACCGATGCCGATGTCGCCCAGCCTTACTTGAGCACGTCGCAAAACGGCGGCGCGGTGCAGGATCCGGAAAACATCCGGGCTGAGAAGGCCGTCAGCAGCGAGGATGTTCCCAACAACTTCGTCGTCAGCTACATCTATGAGCTGCCGATCGGCGAGGGAAAGACCTTCCTCGGCAGCACGTCGAAGCCGGTCAGCGCGGTGATCTCGCACTGGAGCATCAGCGGCGTACAGCACTACCTCAACGGACAGCCCGAGAGCATCTTCGGCGCAACGGGCATCCCCGGCAAGAACTCCAGCGTCCGCTTTAACCGCGTGGCCGCCCAGCCGGTGAAAAACTCCGCCTACAAGAACCCGCTGAACTTCAATTCATCGAGCAACGCCACGGCCTGCGCGACGGGCTACTTCAACTGCGCGGCGTTCTACGATCCCAACCTGTACTCCAATCGCGATCCCAACGGAACCGCTTTCAATGGGGGCGAGGGAAATCCGTATACCTTCGGCACCATGCCCCGCAACTCCGCCGACATTCGCGGCCCGGCGTACCTTACCGAGGACTTCGGCATCTCGAAAATCATTCCCATCCACGGCAACATCAAGGCGAATTTCCGCGCCGAGATGTTCGACGCCTTCAACCGTCACATCTTCACCCGGCCGGTTTCAAACCTCAGCAACACAAACACCACCGTTGGCCAGATCGGCGGCCTGCAAAACGGGCCAAGAAACGTTCAGTTCCGGCTGAACATCAGCTATTAACCATCAACCATCCTGCCTATGTGGATGGGCGGGTGAAACGGCAAGGCGCGGCGTCCGGTTTCGGCGTCGCGCTTTGTATCAGCTTCGCGCATGGTTGACATGCTTTGGGATGTAATTCCCCTTCACCACCGAAAGAGACTCCTCGTGCGTACTATCTTCCTGCAACTTGCCGCACTCGCCATTTTTCTTGTGTCGCCGCTCAATTGCCAGCAGCCCCAGGCGCTGCGCCTCAGCGGCGATTATCCGATGACTCACGATCCCTCCATCGCGCGCGAGGGAAGCACCTATTACGTCTTCGCCACCACCTTGAACCCCAACCAGGGTCAGTTCCCCATTCGCTGCTCAAACGACCTTTTAGCATGGAAGCTGTGCGGCCACGTCTTTGAAAAGATTCCTCAGTGGATTCACGAGGCCAGCCCCACAACCAAGGAGCTATGGGCCCCAGACATCTCCTACTTTCATGGCAAATACCACCTGTACTACGCTTACTCGGCCTTCGGCGTGAATACCTCCGGCATCGCTTTGGCAACCAATGAGACGCTCGACCCGAAGAGCCCCAAATACCGCTGGCTGGATGAAGGCCTAGTTCTGAAATCGACCGCGGCAGACGACTTCAATGCCATCGACCCGAATATCGTCTTTGATGAAACCGGTGCGCCGTGGCTCAGCTTCGGGAGCTTCTGGGGCGGCATCAAGATGCGCCGCATAGATCCGATCTCGGGCAAGACTTCGTCCACGGATGCAAATCTATACTCGCTGGCCGCACGGGCGATGCCAGCTCTTCCGGAACCGCCGAAGCCAGGCTTGCCGGCGGACTGGCAGGCCATCGAAGCGCCTTTCATTGTGCATCATGGGAACTATTTCTATCTGTTCGTCTCGTTCGATCTGTGCTGCCGCAGCACTCACAGCAGTTATCGCACCATGGTCGGCCGGTCAACCCAAGTTACAGGGCCGTATGTAGATACCGAGGGCAAGCCGATGCTCCACGGCGGAGGCACCCAACTGCTGATAGCCAACAACCGGTGGCTTGGTCCGGGCGGAGAGTCGGTCCTGCAACGGCCGGAAGGCGATATTCTAGTTTTTCACGCCTATGATGCTGTTACCGGCAAGCCTGCGCTCCAGATTTCAACCCTGACTTGGGATAACGGCTGGCCTCACGCGGTGCTGGGAACCATGGGGGAATCGAAGTGACGGCTGTGGATGCGGCATAAACGGGGTTCCCAGAGTTTTGTTAGTACTTGAATGGAAAACGCGCGAAGGTCTTTGTCCAGCCAGCCCGGACAGGAAATGAGAAGAGTATGTTGACGGGAAATAAATCGATGCGAGCAACCAAGCTCCAGCGCCAAATATGGCTGGGAATTGTACTTTCGTCGGCAGCCATTCTGACGGGCTGTGGCGGCGGCGACGGGGGCGGCACGGTGACTCCGCCGACAACGACGGACATGGGCACGCTGACCACGATGAGCGACACCTATACGTACACGCTGAAGAATGCCGCCAGCAGCATGGTGTTGGGCATCAGTGGCCAGAGCCAGACGGCCGCCACAAACGTTGTGCAAGAGAGCACTGGCACCACCGACACGTACTGGCACTTCATGCCCATGGGAATCAACCAATATAACGTCGAGACTATGCTCACCCATCAGGTCCTGGGCATCCTGAACGCATCCACATCGACCGGGGCGCAGGCGCTACAGTATTCCGACAACGGCACCGCCGACCATCTGTGGGCGTTCTACCTGCTCACCGACGGCAACTACCTGATCAAGAACGTAAACAGCGGTTACTACCTGCAGGACGACGGCTCGGGCACAACATCTTCGGCCACTATCGATCAGGGCGCGCGTTCCGTGAACGTGACTGGATGCACTTGCCAGGAGTGGGTTATCACCAGCAGTGGCACCGCGGCCTATACAGCCCCGATCACTGTCAGCGGCACGGGAATCTACGTCCATGACCCGTATATGTTGCAGGATCCGACGACCCATTACTACTGGCTCTACGGAACGCATCAGACCCTCGCCTATGCGACTTCCCTGTCCGACACAGCCACCAATACCTTCACCTATACCACCGAAACCGCTGGAAGCACCGGCGCTTGCACCGCCGCACAAGGCACCTACTGGTTCACGGTCGACAGCCACTGCCCCATCATCGGTCCGGACTTCGCCTCATGGACTGGATTGCAAACACCGCTCGCGTATAACAATGCCCACAACACAGATGTCTGGGCGCCCGATGTGCTATATGACAGCGGCACCAGCACTTATTACCAGTACTACGCAATTCCCTACGATCCTTCAACAGGAGCCGAGGCGGTCATCGGGCTCGCAACCAGCACCACTCCCTACGGGCCATGCACGGACAAGGGCTATGTCGTCTCTTCCTGGACGAACGCCACCGGCACAGCGCCAACCAACAGTGCCTGGAACTTCGTCAATACCACCACTTGGAATGCCATCGATCCGTCGCCGTTCATCGACGCCAGCGGCAACTGGTGGTTGGTCTTCGGATCGTGGAGCGACGGGACGCATCTGCTGGAGCTGCAATCGCCCAGCTCGAATTCTTCCACTGCAACCATCGGCTTTCCGGTCTCCAGCGGAACAGACGTCCACCCAGTCGAAACCTCTGCTGCCGTCGCCACCTGGTACAAGATTGGCGCCCGTGCAAACGGCGAAGAGGGCCCCTTCATCTACTACTGGAACGGCTACTATTACTACTTCGCGCCGATCAACACCTGCTGCAACGGAACCAGCAGCACCTACCGGGAGATCGTTGGCCGCTCGCAGACTGTAACCGGCCCGTATTACGACCGCGGCGGAATCAGCCTGGCGGATGGCGGCGGGACGATTCTCATTAGCTCGCACGGCAACATCTTTGGTCCCGGTGGCGCCAGCGTCTTTACCGATACCGGCAGCGATGGCAGCAAATCTCTGCCCACCATCGTCTATCACTACTACGATGGCAACAACAATGGAACGCCCACGCTAGGCATCAACCGGCTGAACTTCACCTCGGATGGCTGGCCGTACATTTAGGGAACCTCTGATCAGGTCCTGATATTTTCCGCGTTGAAGGTTGGAGGCTCTTTTCCTGGAAAGATTCCGTACCCCGACGGCGATTTCAAGGGTAAATGTGGTTTGCGCGTCCACGTTTTGCG